>ERZ761609.480-NODE-480-length-46343-cov-36.786835_pt1 | contig 46343 bp, 18 predicted proteins | sample MGYA00511163_ERZ761609 | MGnify/ENA primary metagenome ERZ761609 (study PRJEB28899, sample SAMN02445070) | bioreactor sludge metagenome | biome: EBPR sludge | place: Australia: Brisbane, Thorneside Wastewater Treatment Plant | collected 2011-12-16 ... | reverse complement strand
CGGGGTCGCCCCCGTTTGGCCCGGGGTCGCCCCCATTTGGTCCGGGGTCGCCCCCGTTTGGCCCGGGGTCGCCCCCGTTTGGCCCGGGGTCGCCCCCATTTGGTCCGGGGTCGCCCCCATTTGGCCCGGGGTCGCCCCCGTTTGGCCCGGGGGCGTCCCCATTTGGTCCGGGGGCACCCCCATTTGGCCCGGGGGCGGCCTTATTTTGTTTGGTGGCACCCTTTTTCGCCCGGCGGTGCCCCTATTTCCATGAGGGGGAAGCCGTTTTGCGGGTCATTTTTGGGCTTTTTTCTTCTTCGGGGCGGCGTCGCCGTAGGGTGGACCCCAGATCCAGGGGATGACTTTGGCGTCCCTGGCCCAGGTCTCCCATTGCGCGGCCATGGCGCGGACGCGGTCGGGGTGGCGGGCGGCGAGGTCGTGCTGCTCGGTGCGGTCGGCGTCCATGTCGTAGAGTTCCCAGGGGCCGCGCGGGCCTTTGGCGGTGAGTTTCCACGCGCCGTCCCGCACGGCGCGGTTGCCCTCGTGCTCCCAGAAGATGGGGCGGCCGCGCTGGAGGGGCTGGCCGGCGAGTGCGGGGCGGAGGCTGACGCCCTGCATGGGGGTGATGGCGTTGCCGGCGTGTTGTTCGGGGTAGGCGGCGGCGAGGTCGAGGCAGGTGGCCATGAGGTCTATGAGGTGGGCGGGCTGCGGCTCCAGGCTGCCGCGGCGGGCGGCGGGGATGCCGGCGGGCCAGTGGGCGATGAGCGGGGTGCTGATGCCGCCTTCGTGGACCCAGTGCTTGTATTCGCGGAAGGGGGTGTTGCTGACGTTGGCCCAGGCCTCGCCGTAGCCGTGGTAGGTGTCGGCGGCGCCGGGGAGGACGCCGTGGCCCTGGCGCATGGGGTGGCCGTCGCGGGTCTGCCTGGGGATCATGTCGGGCTGGAGGTAGTCCGCCGCGAGCGGGGGCAGGGAAGGGGAGGCGGCGCGGTGGCGGGGGGCGGCGCCTTCGACTTTGCGGCCCATGCCTTCGGCGCAGCCGCCGTTGTCCTGGAGGAAGAGGATGAGGGTGTTGTCATACTGGCCGTTGTCTTTGAGCTGCCGGACGAGGCGGCCGATGCCCTGGTCCATGCAGTCCACCATGGCGGCATAGACCTCCATGCAGCGCAGTTCGAACTCGCGGTCCTTCACGTCCGCCCACGCGCCGCCGGCCTGGGGGGCGGTCTGCCAGCGGGGGTCAATGAGGCCGAGGCGCTTCATTTTTTCCACCCGCGCGGCGCGGATGGCGTCGTAGCCGGCGTCATAGCGGCCTTTGTATTTGGCGGTGTCTTTTTCCTTCGCGTGCATGGGCCAGTGGGCGGCGGTGTGGGCCATGTACATGAAAAAGGGCTGGTCCGGGTGCTGGCGGGCGTGCTCGGTGACGAAGCGGGCGGCGTGGTCGTTGATGGCGTCGGTGTAGTAAAACTCGGCGGGCTGGTATTCAGGGTCGGCAAAGGGGGAGATGAGCGTGTTGTCGCGGGTGAGGGAGTTCGGATCAAAGAAGCTGCCCGCGCCGTGGATGGTGCCGTAAAAGCGGTGGAAGCCGCGCTGGAGCGGCCAGTTGTTTTTGTCGGAGTCGCCCTCGGGCCTCACTTTTTGGGTGACGTGCCATTTGCCGGCCATGTAGGAGCGGTAGCCTGCGGGGCGGAGGGCCTCGGCGATGGTGACGGCGCGGCGGCTGAGCTCGCCCCGGTAGCCATCGAGGCCGCGGTCGTCCATCATGTGGCCGATGCCGGCCTGGTGCGGGTAGAGGCCGGTGAGCAGGGCGGCGCGGGTGGGGCAGCAGCGGGCGGTGTTGTAAAACTGGGTGAAGCGGACTCCGCCGGCGGCGAGGGCGTCGAGGTTCGGGGTCTCGATCTCGCCGCCGTAGCAGCCGAGGTCGGAGTAGCCCATGTCGTCTGACATGATGAGGATGATGTTCGGCGGGACGGCGGGGAGGGCCGGGGCCAGGAGCAGGGAGGCGAGCAGGAGTCGTTTCATGGTCTGGGCATGGAATGGGGCGGCGGTGACAACGCCGGGCGCGGCGGCAAGTCATCATGTCTTTCCGCACCAGGGCCTATTCTTTCCGCACACGCGCATCTTGTTTTGACAGCCGCGCCGCACCCGATAGTCTCGCGCCCTCATGCAGCTCTACCGCACCCGCCAAGGCATCTATCTCCACACGGCCAGCACCTGGCACCGGCTGGATGAGGAGGACTGGGACGCGCTCTTCAACCGCGCGGATTTGCACGAGCATCTGGCGGGCGTGGCGGCGCAGCTCACCGCCGTGAAAGGGCCGGGGCCGGAGGAAATCCTGGCGCCCGTCGGCAGCCAGGAGGTGTGGGCGGCGGGGGTGACGTATTTCCGCAGCCGCACGGCGCGCATGGAGGAGAGCCGGGACGCGGGCGGGGGCAGCTTTTACGACCGGGTGTACGAGGCGGAGAGGCCGGAGATTTTTTTCAAGGCCACCCCGCAGCGCGTGGCGCGCCCCGGCCAGCCCATGCACCTGCGCTCAGACTCGAAATGGATGGTGCCGGAGCCGGAGCTGACGCTGGCCATCAACGCGGAGGGCCGGATCATCGGCTTCACCGCGGGCAATGACCTCTCCTGCCGGGACATCGAGGGTGAAAACCCGCTCTACCTGCCGCAGGCGAAGTGCTTCAAGCTCTGCGCCGCCCTCGGCCCCTGCCTGCGGGTGGCGCCGGAGCCGCCGCCGCCTGAGACGGCCATCCGCCTGCAAATCCTGCGCGCCGGCGCGCCCGCCTTCGAGGGGGAGACGACGCTGGCCCAGCTCAAGCGCACCCCGCGTGAACTGGCTGGCTTTTTGTTCCGCGACAACACTTTCCCCGCGGGCGCCTACCTCATGACCGGCACCGGCATCGTGCCGGGGGATGATTTCACCCTCCAGTCCGGCGATGAGATGCGCATCACCATTGACGGCATCGGCACGCTGGTGAACCCGGCGGCCTGAGCCGCGCGGCAGCTTTCCTCTCCCCCTTTTCTTTTTCCCATCATGCTCACTGGACACCACCTCATCGCGGGTCGCGAGACCACCACCCGGCACTCGCCTTTTCAAGCCGTGAATCCGGCGGCCAACCAGCTCATGGAGCCGCATTTCTCCGAGGCCACCGCCGCCGAGGCGGATGAGGCGCTGCGCGCTGCGGACGGCGCCTTCGACGCGCTGCGCACCGCTCCTGTCGGGACACGGGCGGCGTTTTTGGAGACTCTGGCGGAGGAGATCGAGGCCCTCGGAGACGCCCTGCTGGAGCGCGCCCATGCCGAGACCGCGCTGCCGATGGCGCGCCTGACCGGCGAGCGCGGCCGCGCGGTGAACCAGTGCAAAATGTTCGCCCGGCTCATCCGCGAGGGATCGTGGGCCGAGGCTGCGATTGACCGAGCTCTGCCCGACCGCCAGCCGCTGCCGAAGCCGGACGTGCGCCGCGTGCTCCAGCCCGTCGGCCCGGTGGTGGTCTTTGGCGCCAGCAACTTCCCCTTCGCCATCGGCGTGGCGGGCACCGACTCGGTGTGCGCCCTGGCGGCGGGCTGCCCGGTGGTGGTGAAGGCGCACCCCGCGCACCCCGGCACCTGCGAGATGCTTTCCCGCGCTGTCCTGGCCGCGCTGCAAAAAAACGGCCTGCCGCAGGGCTGCTTCTCCATGCTGCACGGGCGCGGGCATGAGATCGGCACGGAACTGGTGAGGCACCCGCTCACCCAGGCGGTGGCCTTCACCGGCAGCCTGCGCGGCGGACGCGCGCTGATGGATGTGGCCGCGGCGCGCCCGCATCCCATCCCGGTCTATGCAGAGATGGGCTCGGTGAACCCCGTCTTTGTGCTGCCCGGCGCGCTCAAGGAGCGCGCCGCGAAAATGGCCGAGGCCTACATCGGCTCGGTGACGATGGGCGTGGGGCAGTTCTGCACCAATCCCGCGATGGTCCTCGGCGTGAAAAGCGCGGAATTGGGCAAGTTCGTCAAAACCGCCGGAGAACTGGCCGCCAAAGTCGCCCCGCAGACCATGCTCCACCGCGGCATCTGCGAGACCTACGAGGCCGGCACCGCCGTCTGGCACACCGTTTCGGGCATTCAACTCGCCGGCCAGTCCGCCGCCGCGCCCGACCACGACGCCACCCAGGCCGCCTGCCGCATTTTCCACACCCGCCTGGATGTGCTGCAGGCCAACGAGGAACTTCAGCGCGAGGTCTTCGGCCCGTGCTCCATCGTCGCCGAGAGTGATGACATGGAGTCCATCCTCGACTTCGCGCGCGGACTGGAAGGCCAGCTCACCGCCGCCATCCACGGCACGCCCGACGACCTGCGGGAGCACGCCGCGCTCATCCGCATCCTGGAGCGCAAAGCGGGCCGCATCATTTTCAACGGCTTCGGCACCGGCATCGAACCCTGCCCCTCCATGCATCACGGCGGACCCTATCCCGCCGCCAGCCACAGCTTTTTCACCAGCATCGGCACCGGCAGCATTTACCGCTTTGTCCGCCCCGTCTGCTACCAGGGCTTCCCGGACGACTGCCTGCCTGAGGCGCTGCAAAACGCCAACCCGCGCGGCATCATGCGCCTGCTGGACGGCTCATTGAGCCGTGCCCCGGCGGTGTGAATTCGGCGGTTCCCGGATTCTTCTGAATTTTTGTATTGTCATTGTATGCGCTATCCGTTTATACGAGGCAGAAAGTCAGAGAAAATCGGACTTAACCCCCCAGCTAGTTTATGAAAACCCTCCATTATTCGATTCTTTGCGCCCTCGGACTGGGCATGTTTCACGCGACCGAGGCCAGAGCGGCGGTGATCTTTGGCGCCCCGCACATCAACACGACACCGGGCGCCGTGGTGGCTGATGGCACAACGGTCACAATGAACGCTTCCGTGACCACGGACAGCGGCCTTGCTCTCTATCAGTGGCTTAAGGACGGTCTGCCGCTTGCAAATGGCGGAGGTGTCGCAGGTGCCACCACCAACAAACTGGTCATCAAGCCCGCGAAAAACACGCATACCGGCTCCTACCGGGTTCAGGTGCGCGAGATCATTCTCGGCGGGGGCGTGGGGGATCCTGAAATTAGCGATCCGTTTGATCTGACTGTTCATCAGAGACCGGTCATCACCACGCATCCCCTGCCGCAGAACAAAAATCAGGATGACGGCTTGATGCTTTCCGTGGCTGTCAGTCCGCTCAGCGAGCCGACTCTGCAATATGAGTGGCAGTTGAACAATGTGCCCATTGACCAGATGGCCAACCCATCGGCTGGCACGGCGGATTTTGTCATTCCCGCGCGTGACCCGATGGATCCTGTCAATGTGCCCGGATTGCAGCTTCCGAATGCCGGCAACTACCGGGTCAAGGTCAGCAACCTTTCCGGCATCTCCGTTTTCAGCAAGACCGCGCTTGTCAAAATCAACTCTGCCGCGCTCATCCTGGAGCCGCTGCCAGCGCAGTTTTTCATCGCCACGAAGGCCACCGGGAAACTGGCCGTGAAGGCCGGGGGAACCCCCAAGCTGCTCTACCAGTGGGAGATCGAAGGCGAGGGCAATGTGGCCAAGGGCGGCAATGCGGCGGCCATTTCCATCCCCGGAGTGGCGGCCAATGACGGTAAAAAATACCGCGTCACCGTCTCCAACGCGCTCAACAACGCGACACATCCGGCGGATGTCAGCAGTTGGGTGGAGATCAAGGTCATAGACAAGGTTGTCGCCCCGGAGGTCACCGCCGCGCTTGGTATCAACAATTTCGCCAAAGCTGCGACATTTGACTCAGGGACAGCGCCAGTCCTCACAGTCCAAGCCAGCATGGTCAATACCGGCACTCTGATGTACCAATGGCAGAAGGACGGCAAAAACATCTCCGACACCGCCACGATGACCGGCACCAACTCTCGGGATCTGGTCTTTACGGACATTCGCTGGCAGGATCGCGGTGTGTACCGCTGCATTGTGAAAAACGAAGTCAGCGTTGTCACCTCCAAGACTTTCAAAGTGGAGGTCAATTCTCATCCGGTCATTCTCACTCAGCCCGCGACAAACTTGGTCGGCATCACTGGGGGCGGTGCCACGACATCTGTGATTGTTGGCGGTAGCGGCAAACCCCTTTTCCAATGGTTTAAAAAGACCGGTGGACCTCCACAGCCTGTCAACAAAGCCACCACCAACAAGCTGAACCTGACCAAACTGGCCAAAACTGCTCCAGCGGGTGAGGATTATTATTGTGAGATCACCAACCCATTTACCGCCACGCTTGGCGGCGGAATGGCAACCACGACAAATGACTGCAATCTTGTGGTCTTCGATCCCGCCAAGATCACCACCCATCCGGCATCGCAGTCGGTGCGTGTGAACAACAACATTACCATGACCGTGGGTGTCACGGGGGACACCCCCATGGTTTTCGAATGGTGGTTTGGCAAAATCAAGCTGGCCAACGGTCCGCTCGGCTCCGCCATCATTTCCGGCGCGGACACCGCCAGCCTCACGATCACGAACATTCAGAGTGGCCTGCAGGGCAGTTATTACTGCATGGTGCGCAACGCCCAGCTTCCGGGCCAGCCAAAATATCTCGTCAACGCGAAGTCCAAGACAGCGACCATCAAAGTTATCATGCCGCCCACCATTGCCCGGCAAACCCAGGCTTCACCTGCCTCGCCTGTAGTGGAGGAGGATCGTGTCACTGTATCCATTGTGGGCGGGGGCACGCCTCCGCTGAAATATCAGTGGCAGATGAAGGTGGGGGTCGGCGGCACCTGGGGCGATATGAAAGGCAAAACGGCGGCTCAGTTGATTTTTGGCAAAATCACCCTGGCGGATGACGCCTTCTACCGCTGCGTGGTCAACAACTCTCTCAATGAGCCGGTCACCAGCGATGAGTTGGAACTCAAAGTGGATTTGATCCCCTCTCCTGTCATTACGAGCTTCACGCCATCCATCGGGCGCGGGGGCGAGTTTATTCGAGTGACCGGCAGCAATTTCAACTATGCGAAGACCGTCTCGCACATGCCTGCGCTTGGCAATCCGGTGAACACCACTTTTGTCATCGAATCCGACACTTCGCTTCTGATTACGGTGGCCAATGCGGCCCCGACAACGGCATCACCTATCCGCATCGCCAACCGGGGGTCAAATGTACCGACCACGTCCGCGACCAACTACACTCGTACCACTCTTTACCAGAACGATTCCTCTAACCCTCGCATCATGATCAAGGCTACGGAAACACGAATACTAGGTGATAACACAGGATTGGACGATCCGCTGTTTGGGAGGCCTCTTGCTTGGTACAGTTGGACCCCGCCCCTTGCCGGAAACTATGCACTGGTCCTGGATTCCACAACCGTGGTTTATGATCCGATCATTATCTTCCGGCGCCCGGCGGCAGGCGGCGGTTTTACAACGACATTCTGGGACACCCCCGTCTATTCGACACAGGAAATCTACCAATTCAGCATCACCGCTGCGAACGTCGGTCGGCAGCATTTTTACGCCATGGGTGCCTTCATTGGCTCAGGATTGCCGACAGAAGGCCCCTTTGTTTTTGACCTTCTCTACAGTCCCTCTTTTGAGCCGCCAACTTCTGATGATGTCAATGACTCGTCAGCCGCCGCAGCTTCCCTCCCAATGAAGTCGGAGACATCAGCCAATAGCTCTTTCAGACTGGTTGAAAACATGGATGGAGAGCAGCTAGTGCAGCTTGGCGGAAATGCTTCGGCTCTTGAGCCGACCGTTCTTTGGAGCGAGACTGCTTCCAATATGTCCGCTTCGAATGTGGTGTGCTCCTTTCACGCGGGATTGGACGCGGTCGGAGAGGGGTTGAGTGATGTCTTTGCCTGGCAGGCCACCGGGGTTGATGGTGCGCCGCTGCTTCAGGTGCGCCTCAACAGCGCGGATGGAAGCGTGGAACTCGTGCAGCCGGATGGCACCACCCAGACCGCCGCACCACTGCTTGTGGCTGATTCCCTGCAACATTTTGAAATCACCTTGGACTTGGCTCAAGGGACGTGGTTAGCCACCATGAACGGTGTGGCACTGGGGGACGCGCTACCCCTGCCGGCAAACGCTGTTTTTGGCGATCTCTCAGCGGTTTGGTATCCTGCGGGAGGCAACGGTCCTGTTTCCAGCATGACATTCGACCGTGTTGGCATCCGCTCGGAGTAAATCCGGCTGTATCCGAGTCAATCCAACCTCCACACTTTTCCGCCGGGCCAAAACAAGGCCCGGCGGATCGTTTTTGGGGGCCGAAAGCCCCAAGCAGCACTTTGGGTCGGTATTTACCATGTATTTAAATTGACGGTACATGGGCATTCGGGTTAATCTGAACAAAATATCGAAAAATCGGTCCGAAATTCCAACTCCAACAGGCTCCCGCTCCAATGAAAACACCCCTTCAATCCGTGACAAAGCCGTTTCACAAATCCGCCGGATTCTCCCTTGTCGAGGTCGTTCTGGCGGTGGGAATCATGGCCCTGGGGGTGGTCACCATCCTGGGGTTGCTGCCGCATGGGTTGGAAATGTCCCGGAAAACGGCCAACGAGATGGCCGAGGCGCGCATCATCGAGCACATCGTCGGGGAGCTTCAGAACACAAACTGGTCCATTCTTGACACCTATGGCAAGAAGGTGCGCTATTTTGATGATCAGGGACTTGAGCTTGTCAGCATTGCCAGCGCTCAGGATCGTTTTGCCCTGAGCTATGTGGCGCGCGTGGAAATCCCCCAGGCGGATGTGCGTCTGCCCACCAACAACGCCAGTCTTCAGCCCAGCAACCACCTGCGCCGGGTCACGATCCGGCTGGTGGCCGCTCCTCTGCCTGACTTCAATTTCGACAGCCCTTCATCGGGCGTCCCTGTCAAGGTTCACACCCAGTTGATCGCCAACATGGCGACGCTGGCGAACATTCCCTGAGAACTCTTTCAACCCCGCCTGCCCGTCTGGCGGACTGGTCATCATCCAATCGCGACCCCTATGAAAAGGATTCAACCATTTTCGAGAACCCTGGCAGCGCGCCTTCTGACTTTATTCCTGTGGACCGTCCTCATTGGCGGAGCTGCCGCTCAGAGTTTCAGGCGTGACGGCTCCTGGCTCTCGAACGCCAATGGCACGCTTGCCAATCCGGCGGCATTTTACAGAACCATCGGCAGCACCGCCACGGCGACTGCCGCCCGCGGCACCGGCGGCACTGCCCAGGTGGTTGTCAGCATCACGGTCACCAACGCGGGGTCGGGCTACGTCACGCCTCCGCTGGTAACAATCACGGGAGGGGCTGGAAGCGGCGCGACAGCCACCGCCAATTTGAACGCAAGCGGTTCCGTGGCCAGCATCACGGTCAACACGGGAGGTTCCGGCTACACGGCGAACCCCACCGTGACCATCGCCCCGCCGCCCTCGCCCGGAGGAGTGGGCTCCACAGTGACTTTCAACACGGACATCACGGCCAACCGGATTTTGACACTGGATGCCAACCGCACCTACGGACGGATGATTCTGGGCGACCTTTCAAGCACCCAGGTTTACACCTTCAATAGCGGTGCGGGTGGTGGATTTATTTTTGACAACGGCTCGTTTTCAGGCGGCAACGCCTACTTTAACAAATTTCAGGGGGGGGCTGACGTGATCAACACTTCAGTGACTTTGCAAAGCGATCTGGTCGCCCGAATCATCAGCAACCGCGTCACCCTCTCCGGCACAATCTCAGGCCCCGGATCTCTCACATCCGTGGGAAACGGCACGCTGGCCCTCACAGGCAACAACACGGGGAACAACGTCAATCTCTGGCTGTGGAATCGAAATGGCACGGGCACGGGCGCCCAGGTCGAGCTTGGCGCCGCGACCGGCAACGCCACGGGTGGCGACATCATCATCGGCAACACGACCCGGGGCACCAATGGTCACGCGGTGCTGCAACTCTTGCAGGGCCGGACAAATCTGGACCAGATCAGCGATTCGGCATCTCTGATTTTTGACTCCATCAGCGGAGTTGGACGCAACGCCTACTTCAAGCTCATGGGTGGCAACGAGACGGTCGGCCGTATTCTGGATGTGGGTGACCGCGCTGTTATTGAAAACCGCGAGGGCGAGGCAGTTGGAACTGCGGCGGTATTGACAATTGCCGGGAGTTTGACCTCGCGGGTCAACGGGTTTCTCCGCGACAACACCGGCAACAACCTCCAGCAGGCGGATTCCAACGGTGCTGTGAGCGGTGGCGCGCGGCTGGGCATCACCAAGCAGGGAACCGGAAATCTGACCCTCGCGGGCGGCAACATCATCTACACGGGTGACACGCTGGTTTCCGGAGGTTCGCTCACCCTGTTCAACACCACCAACTTTCGCAGCAACATCACGAACAATTCGCAGCTCAACTTCGACGTCACTGGCACGGTCAACATGCGGAAAAGTTTTCCCGCCATACCCGGCTCGAATCCAACCAAGGATTACCCGGACCAGTATCTTTCGATAAGCGGTTCGGGGTCGGTGAACAAGACGGGAGCGGGGACGCTGGGAATCTTCGGCACGCAGAACATCGGCGGCTCGCTCACCATGAACAATGGCACGCTCAATCTCAACGCCAGCGCCGCAGGCATCAGCATCGGGGGTGACTTGATCAGCGTCGGTGACGCTGCTTTGAACAGGAACATCAATCTGCGCGGCAATGTTTCCATCGGCGGGGACCTCGAGTTTTCCGGACGCTTCAACAACACGGGCAGCACCATGAACATTTCGGGAGCTGTGCTCGGTCTGGGCGACCAGGAGTTGGGCACCTGGGTGGACACCGCCGTCAATGTCGCCGGCTCCATCCACATCAAGCAGGCCAATTTGGTACTGGAAAGCGATTTCTCCATCGGCAAGACCAGCACGGGCACCACGAGCAATTCCAACATTGTGACCATCACGGAGAGCTCGAACATGGTGGTGGGCATGAGGGTGACGGGAGGCGGCGTGCCGGGCGGCACCACGGTGACCGCCATTGACGCGGTCAATCGCAGGGTGACTTTGAGCAACAATGCCTCCATTTCGAATGCAACGGCGCTGACTTTCAGTTTCTCCAACAACACGGATGGACGAATCACCGGCACACCCGCGGACATCACCATCAGCGGTCGTTCCCTGGCCATTCACGCCGGGGCCAGCGGCTCGGCGTTGATTTTGTCCAACACCAACCTTTCGAACAACACCAACCGCCTGCCGGACTCCACTCCCATCATCAGCAACGGCGGTGTTTTTGAGTTCATCAATGACGCCAGCGCGGCCAGCTTCTCCGAGACGGCGGGCACCCTGGTCTTGAACGGCGGATCCCTCCAGGTGATAGGCTACCGGGCGGCGAATGGACGCACCTCCACCCTGACTTTTGCGGGTCTGCAGCGCAACCCGGGCGGTGTGGTGGACTTCGAGGCCAAGCAGCTCGTCGGCGGTGTGACCACGGTCGAGAATAACACGCTGGGTACTGACACGAGAAACCGGATCATGTTCACCGCCGCGCCCGCTCTGGCGAATGGCATCATCGGCGGCTGGGCATACTCCAACAATGAGTGGGTGAAATATGGCGCAAACGGCGTGACACAGCTGTTGGCGGCTGACTACAACAACTCCAACCAGGATGTGGGCTGGATCGCTGCGAACAATGTCAAGATGAGCGTCGCGCAGACTCTCACCGCGCGGCGCACCATCAACTCCTTGAACATCCAGCCGGACTTGGAGGCCGCCGCCCAGAACCGGGCGCTCACCCTGAACCAGCAGCGCCTTGACATCGTCACTGGCGGGCTGCTCTCCAATCATGGCGACCACACCATCAACTCCCAGGCTCTGGGATTCGTCACCGCAGGCACGGAGGCGCTGGGGGACCGCGAGTTGATCACCATCGTCGGCACCACCGGCAATGCGGCCGCGGCGCGCACGCTGACTTTCAACGCGGCCATCCGTGACTACACCATTTCCCGCAATGTCACGGTTACAAATAACAGCACAACGGTCAATATCGTCGGCGCCGGTCAGACCACGACGGGTCTTGCAGTGGGCATGGCCTTCATCGGCGCAGGCATCCCTGATGGAACGGTCATCACCGTCATCAACACTTCCACGCAATTTGTCGTCAGCCAGCCCATCTCCCCAGGCTTCACCAACCAGGCACGTGACTTTGGCGATCCTCGCAGTTTGAGCCTGGTCAAGGCGGGGCCGGGCTTTCTGCGCTTGAACAACCTCGGCAACACTTACTCCGGGCCGACCGTGGTGAGCAACGGTACCTTGATGGTGGGCGGCATCGGCGCGCTGGGAACTATTCCTTCCGTGTTAAGAGAGGACCACTTCAGGGTTGAAGGCGGCTCTGCAATCGTCTTTGGACGGCGCACGGACATCACTCATCCGAATCCCGCGCCGGACAATGTGTTTGACTTCACGGATGGAAACCGGGGTTTTTCCATCGGCCCGGCGGGAGGGCGTTTCGAAGTGGGTTTTGCCAATCCTAACAACGCCCCCACCACGGGCGCCGGCGAGCCCATTGTGCATGTCAACATCACCAACCCCCTTCATGCCGAGGGTCCCCTTGAGCTGGCTGTGCGAGCCAATGCCAACAATGGCCAGAGCAACAGCATCACCATTGGAACCCCTGGAGGCTCCAATTCCTTCCTTTCAGGCATTAAAACAGAGGGCAGTTTCGAGGGGGTGATCAACATTCACGGAAACAACACGATCGGCGGACTGCTGATGGAAGGCTCGACTTTCAATCTCACTGGCGATAATGATTTCACTGAAAACATCCGTGTCCTTGGCGGCACGCTCAACATCACCGGTGCCAACACTTTCAAGGGCGGGCAGGATTTCCCAAGTGTCACCATGGGTTCAGGCATCCTGAGGCTGCTGAATCCGGCCGCTCTCGGCACCAACGGGATCAAGGTTGCCTTGGGAAACAACGGACAGGTGCAGCTTGAGGGCATCAACCATCGTTTCACCCAGTTGAGCGGCAACGCCCTCTCCCGTGTTGTCAACGCGTCCGCCTCCTCAGCGACATTGACCCTGGACCTGGAGCAGAACCAGACTTTCGCCGGCCAGTTCGACAACGGCGGTGGCGGCGGTTTGCTGAATCTGACCAAAAGCGGACCGGGCCGGCTCACGCTCACCGGCACGCAAAGCGGCTTTTCCGGGGTCGTGCGAATAAATGACGGTGCCATTGACGTGCGAAACATGCCTTTTTCAGGCGTGGTGTCATCCCTGGGGACGGGCGGCAACGGGGCGGCGTCGCGTTTGATTCTCAATGGTGGGGCGCTCTCTTTCAGCCCTACCGTGCAGCAGCGCACGGACAGGTCATTCACTCTTGGAGCGGGTCCGAACGGCGGCACGCTGGTGGCGAATGGCGCTAATCGCGCCGCGAGTGTCACCATGGGTGTGAACTTCATCCTCTTTGACGAGTTGGTGGCGTCTGACACGATCGGATTTGAGGGCAACGGCGCCCGCCTGCTGACCCTCAGCGGTGTGAACACAGGTTTGAACACACTCGCCCTGCAACTGGGTGACAAGTCCGCGATGGAGCCGACAGGCTTGCAAAAAATTGGTTCCGGCTGGTGGCTGCTCGGCAAGGCCGCGGACTACAGCGGCCAGACTTCAGTTCTCGAGGGCGTGCTTAGGCTTGAGAGCAACTACGCGGCCGGAACCTCCAGCGTCGCCACCACGGCCTCCTTCGCGGCCGACACTTTCACCGGCAACCTGCTCAACGGCACGGAACTCACCTTTCCGCAGTTCAACCAGACAACGCTGCCAGGAGGCATCACTGGCGGGCAGCGCTATTATGTGGTCGAGGCCAATTCGGTGGCCGGCACATTCAAAGTGTCAACGACTCCCGGCGGTCAGGCGGTGAACCTGCTGTCTGATGGAGCCAATGTCACCTATGTGCCGAATATCAGCTCGGTGGCCGCCACGACGGCCAATCCCGACACTGACAGGTTCACGGGCAACCTGCCCAATGGCACGCCCGTGATGTTTGGCACGCGCCTGGTGTTCGGGGCCACCGCCATTGACCCGCCTCTGCTGCCAGTCGGAATATCCGAAAACATCACCTATTTTGTCGTCAACGCCGCGTCTGGAGTTAGCGGCCCGAATTTCCAGGTCTCCACCACGCCAGGCGGCGCGCCGGTCAATTTCACCACGACAGGAAACCATGTGTATTATTCCGCCTCTCCGGCCGGCAACACCTCCGAGGGCATCTATGTCATGGGCGGGAGGCTTGATCTCGGCAATGTGGATTACACGGCTCCGGAGACCATCATCTTCAATGGCGGCGGACTCGGTGTGCCGATCCGCGCCCAGGCCGCCTGGGCGGGCAACGTGGACACCCAGGCCAACAGCAGTTGGACCATCGGTCTGGATGCCAGCCTGACTCTCACGGGCAATATCCTGGGCAATCGCACGATCACCCAGCTTGGTGAAGGGACCGTCGTGCTGAAAGGCGAGCGCCTCAACCCCACCGTGGCGACGGCCAATCCCGCCGTGAGGACCGATGTCATGGACCACTCCCGCTCCAGCTACACTCTTCAGGCGGGCACCCTGGTGCTGGATTACAGCTCCAACAACAACAGCAAACTGACGGACAACTCCACCTTTGTCATGGGGGGTGGCAGACGCGGCGGCATCCTGCGCCTTGTGGGGGGCACTCACGAGGAAATTGTCAGCACATTAAGCCTCCAGGCGGGCGCGAGCCGGGTATTCCGGGACAGCGGGGCAAGTGTCGTTCGTTTCAACACCATCTCGCGCCAGACGGGGTCTTCAATTTACTTTGACGGCCCTGGCCTGGCCAAGGTGGACATGCCGAACATCAACGGCATCCTCGGCGGCTGGGCGGTTGTTCGCGACGCGCGCGTTCAGGCCTTCCTGGTGATCCCTGGCACGGTCAGCCGCACTTTCTCCGTGGATGAGACCACGGGCATGTTGAAGGTGCCGGATGTTGAGCCGGTCCACTATCTGGCCGCCGGAGTCCCTGTGCGCTTTACCACCACTGGCCAATTGCCGGACGGTTTGGCGGCGGACACGACCTATTATGTGACCGAGGCCACCTCCCGCAGCTTCCGTGTGTCGGCCACTCCTTTCGGACCCGCGGTGCAGACCGTGACTTTTGGCACGGGGACTCACACGGTGGAAACATTCGGCGCGGTGAAGCGCCCCGGCCCGGCCTCCCTGATTTTCCAGGCGGATCCCAACCCGAACCCCGCCGAGACCTCGCCCACCGGTTTCTCCGGCTCCAAGGGCAATGGCACCATCCGGGTGCGCATCGCTCATAACGGCGGCAGCAATGGCGCCATCTCGGTCGGCAGGGGTGGATCGGGAACTGTGGAAAGTCCGTGGCGGATCACCATCACCACCACGGCCGCCAACAACTCCGCGGACGCCGTCGTGGCCGCGCTTGCGGGCAATGCGAACGCCCTTGGCATCGTCAAGGTGTTCAGCAGCGCGCCCGATGCCAGCGCTGACACCAACGTTTATTATGCCGCTCCCGGCGAGCTTCTCGCCCACGGTGTGGATGACAACGGCGGCCAGACTTATTCCTGGGCGCGCAATGCGACCGCGACTGCCACAAGCTTCAATGACGGACCGGTGGACGGGTTTCTCGATTACTCGACGGACTGGGGCTTGAACTTCAACACCGATGTCCTGGGAGGCGGCGCGCCGATTCCGGTCAATGACGGCGCCTCCACTTACACGCTGCGTTTTGCCACCGGGCTGCCCGCGACTTTGGATTTGCTGGCCGGCGCGTCGGGGCAGTTGCTCCAGACCGGTGCCGTGCTGGTGTCCCCCACCGTCGGTGCCAATGACTCCATCATTTCCGGCGGCGGCACTCTGATGGCCGGAAACGAGGGCGCCCTGCAAAACTTTGTCTTCCACCAGTACAACGACCTCGGCGATCTGGTCGTCAACGTGCCGCTGACCCAGCGCCAGTCGTTCAACAGGACGGGCCGCCTGGCCGCGCCCAGCGTCGCCGCCTCGACACAGAACCGCATCATCACCGGTCTCATCGGGGTCAGCGACAACAGTGACACCAGCCAGCTCACTGTCGGCATGACGGTCACGGGCACCGGGATGCCGGGTGGCACGACCATCGCGCAGATCGTTGACAACCGCACGGTCATCGTCAGTGCCGACATCACCACAGGGGACAACTCGCGCAATGTTTACACTTTTGGCGGCAGCATCCAGATGCGCGGCTCCATCCGCCAGTTCGCCCAGAACCGCATCACCGGCGTGGTGGACGCTCAGGGAAATCTGGCCACGCACGATCTTTACATCGGCATGCCGATCAGTGGTCCGGGCATCCCCGCCAATTACCGGGTGCAGACGATCGTCAACGAGTCCGACATTACCATCGGCACGCTGAATGGAAACGGCATCACCGTGGACACGGCGAACCATGTTTACACCGGCATCGTGTCCCAGCTCACCTTCACTCCGTCCGTCGGAGTGGAAAAACTTGGGGACGGCACCCTGGTCCTGAACGCCGACAGCAACTATTCAGGCATTACCTTTATTGGCAACGGAACACTGCGCGCGCAGCAGCTCACCGATGGAGGCGTCCCCGGCAGCCTTGGGGCATCAACCAACGCGGCGGCCAACCTCACATTCAACGGGGGCACCTTGCAGTATGTGGGAATGACCTCGTCTTCAAACCGCAACTTCACCCTGTCCGAACTGGCGGAGATCAACATCGGCCACGAGCGCACCACCTCCGTCTTCACTGGCAACATTTCCGGCGCTGACATCTTTGCCAAATCCGGTCCTGGCACGCTGGAAATGCGCGGCAATGCCGGTCTTGCGGAGATACGGTTGCTTGAGGGCAGGCTGGTTGTCCAGGGTGTGGACACCAATCTGGCTCCCAACGCATTCGCGCAGAACAATTTTGGTCAGACGGGCATCGGCGAGTTGAGACTCGCAGGCGGCTCCCTGGAATTGCGCGGCGCGCGCGAAGGCAACATGACGTTGACTTTGGGCGGGCAGATGTATGTGGACGCGGGCGCGTCCGAGGTGCGCGCGGTGGGTGTGTCCGGCTTCAACCCGAACAGCCTGATCAGCGGCGCGATCTCCCGCACCACTCAGATCAGCCTCATGGGGGCTGAGGAGATCACCTCCGTTCTGAGAAATGTCGGCGGCACCGTGTTGTTCGTCGAGGAGCCTCAAGTTGGCGGTTCGGTCGCGAACATTCTTCTGAACATACCTGAGACAGACAGGGCCAGGGTGATGCCATGGGCGGTCTATCAGGACGCGACGAACATTGCCCAGCCTGGCGTCAACAATTTCGCCACTGTCGCCCTGTCCAATGGCGCGGTGATATCCGCCGACGCGGCTTCGCTTTACGACCTCGGTTCCTTCTTCATGAACGCCGACAACTGGGGCACCCAGGAAGGCTCGGCCACGATTGATGCCTCCGAGGGCGGGCGCATCGAAATCTCTTTGGACAATGGCGTGGAATCCACGGCCGGCAGCAATGTGCTCGTCGTCACTGATTTGCTGCAAGTCGAGTTCGGCAACCTGATCCCGGACATGAGCGTCTTCGGTCCCGGCATCCCATCGAACACCCAAGTAGTCTCTCTCCTGACCAATCCGCTGCGCGTCGTGCTCAGTAAAAACGCCACCAGTTCCAACTTCAACGCCACTTACACCTTCATACGCGACCGCGCCTACTTCGGCACGCTCACGGCTGACCGCGCGCTGAACACGCTGCGTTATTTCACCCCGGTGGACAGCACCATCACCGTCCCTGCCGGCAGGACGCTGCAACTCCTCTCCGGTGCCATCCTGGCTGCGGCGAACGTGCGCGGCGGTGAGAAGGCCATCGTCGGCGGCGGAAACATATCCGGAGCGGCAGGCGCGGTGGACGGAGGCGACTTGGTGATTCACAATCATAACCCGGTGGCAGCGTTCACCATCGGGGCGAACGTCGTGGACAATGTGCTCAGCATGGTCAACTCAGGCACGACCAGTGCGGGCAGCAACATTTTGATCGTCTCTCCTCTGGGTAAAACCGCCCTGGTCAGGCTCAAGCCGGGCATGATCATTTCCGGCCCCGGCATCCCTGATGGCACGACGGTTCTAAGCACGGATCTGAACTTTGACCTCGTTTACATGAGCGCCAACGCGGTCAGCGCGCAGAGCAACAAAACCTACACATTTCTGGACGTGACCAGCTTTGTACAGTCCGGCACGGGCACCACCATCCTCTCCGGCGTGAACACCTACACGGGCAGGACTTTCGTTCACGGCGGCGTGCTGCGTTTGAACTCGGCCAACGCCATGCCGGGAGGCATCGGCAACACGGGTGGCACAGGCGGCATAGTTGTCAAAGGCGGCGTTATTGGCCTGGGGCACGGGGATTTCACGCGAGACATCGGCACTGGCGCTGGTCAGATTGATTTTCAGGGGGCCGGCGGCTTTGCCGCCTACGGGTCGGATCGCACGGTCAACATCGGCGGGCAGGCAGTTCCCGAGGCGCTGCGTTTCGGCAACAACGGATTTGTCCCGGATGGTTCCTCATTCGTGCTGGGCGCGCATGACGCCACCCACAAAACGATCGTGCTCAACACACTGGATCTGGGCAGCTTCAGCCAGGCGGTGCGCGTCAACGACGGTCCTGCGGAGGTCGAGGGCGAACTGGCGGGTGGTTTTGCCGGTCTTGGCAGGCTGATCAAGTTTGGGGACGGCACCCTGCGTTTGAGCGGCTCCAGTTCGCATTCCGGAGGCATCGAAATCGCCGCTGGACGCCTGATTGCCGCGGACGTTGAGGATGTCTTTGGCGTCGGGACCGGCACCGGAACGACTGTCAGAATGGGCGTCAACTCCACCAACACGCGCAAAGACGCGGCCCTTGAACTGGTGGTCGAAGGCGGCACGATTGAAAAAAATCTCCGGGTCGGCCTGGTTAACAGCCGCGGCGCGGACTGGCTGGAGCGCGGTTCTGTGGAGGAGTCTGGAGATCTTGTCGGCACCCATGCCTCCACCGCCGTGGTCAACGGACATCCCGCCATCGCTTATTACGACTCCACCAACGGCGACTTGAAGTACGTGCGCGCGGCTGATCCGCGCGGCACATCCTGGCTGCCGCCCGTCACTGTCGCCTCCCGCGGTGATGTGGGCCAGTTCCCGTCACTCGCCGTGGTCAATGGCAATCCCGCCATCAGCTATTATGACGCCACCAACAAGCTGCTCATGTTTGTTCGTTCCACGGACATCAGCGGTGTGTTCTGGGGCGGCCAGGTCATCGTGGATTCAGCCCCCATAAACGCCATCGGCGTGCAGTCCGACGGCAAGGCGGTCATCGGCGGCACCTTTGCCGAATTGGACGGCGTGGAAAAAACCCGTCTGGCCCGAGTCAACACGGACGGCAGTCTTGACAACACCTTTGCTGCCACCGCCAACGGTGAGGTGCTGGGCATCGTCATACAGTCGGATGACAAGATTCTGGTGGTGGGAAGTTTCACCGAAATCAACGACGTTGCGCGCAACCGCATCGCCCGTCTAAACGCAGACGGCTCGCTCGACACCGGCTTCAATCCCAACGCCAACGGCGTCGTCCGCGGGCTTTTGATCGAGCCGGATGGGCGCATCGTTGTCTGGGGATCGTTCACCAGCATCGTCAGCACGGGGCGCAATCGCGTGGCCAGGCTCAATAGCAACGGCACGATTGACACCGGCTTCAACCCGAATGCCAATGGCGAGGTGCGCTCCGTGGCGCGTCAGGCGGATGGCAATCTGATTCTGGGCGGGGCTTTCACCACCATCGGAGGCACCACCCGCAACCGCATCGCCCGTGTCACCACTGCCGGTGCCCTTGATGCCGGCTACAATCCAAACTACAACAACACGGTTTCCTGCATCCTCATCCTGCCCAACGGCAAGGCCCTCACTGGCGGGGTCTTTACGACCATTGATGGAGCAGGCCGCCGCCGCGAGCGGCTGGCGAGGCTGAACACCGATGGAACCCTGGACCAGTCTTTCTCGGTTATCGCCAACGCGGAAGTTCGCGATCTTGTCCTTCAGGCGGATGGCAAGGTGCTTGCGGTCGGTGCATTCACGACGTTTGGCGACCACGCTCGCAGGAGCCTCGCGCGGCTTCACTCGGAGGGCAGTCCCGAGTCATTGGTGGACCCTGTGGATTCCGCCTTCAATGTGGATGCCAATGAGGAAGTCAGGGCCGTCGTTCAGATCGCCAGCGGCAAGCTGCTGGCGGGCGGTGAGTTCAGCAACATCGGCGGCAGCACTTGCCACTTCCTCGCCAGGCTCGAACTCGCGGACGGCGGTGCGGACGCGGCATTCGACCGCCAGACGGTGGACCGCGGTTGCTACACTTCCCTGGCAGTGGTCCGCCAGCAGGCCAACAACGGCCTTGAGGCGCCTGCCATCGCCTACTACGACACGCTCGGAACCCGCCTCCGCTATTCGCGCGCGCTGGACGCCAACGGCGCCTCCTGGGCTGTCTCGCTGGTGCTGGACAGCTCGGCCAACGTCGGCGCGGGGACATCGCTCAAGATGGTGAACATTGGTGGCGACCTCATCACCAAAAACACCACGCAGAACACGGTGACCATCACGGGTGAGGCCGCCAACGGCACGCCGGCCGTGGCTTATTACGATGTCACCAACGGCAATCTCAAATATGTGCTGGCCAACAATCCCGCCGGCTCGGACTGGAGCGCCCCTGTGGTGGTTGAGAGCGCGAACGATGTGGGCAGTCACCTTTCCTTGAACGTCGTGGACGGCTTCCCGGCCATCGCCTACTACGATGCCACTGCCAAATCCCTGCGTTATGTGCGCGCCACGAATGCCGGCGGTGTCACCAACAACCTGCGCGACGCCCAGGGCAACATCCTCACACGCGCAATTAATGCTCTGGTGTTTGATCCCGCCTGGGGCGCTCCCGGTGTGGTGGACAGCGGCGGTGATGTTGGCATGTATCCGAGCCTGGAAATCATCACGGACGGCACATCGGCCCAGGGCCGGCCGGCCATCGCCTATTACGACGCCGCGCCGGGGACCAAAAACCTCAAGTATGTGCGCGCTCTCAATGTCACCGGCAGTTTCCCTTGGGGCACGCCTCAGACGGTGGCCTCGGAAGGGGATGTGGGCATGAGCGCGGGGCTGGTCCTCACCGACGGCGTGCCGGGAGTCGCTTATCACGACGCCACCGAGGGGGATGTGAAATTCCTGCATCTGGCTGACTCCACAGGCTACTCCCGGATTGTGCTCGGAGACGGCACCCTCTGGCAGGGCGGGATGAACCTGCAAGGCCGGGCTTTCTTTGATGTGGAGGCTGCCGCGCTCGCCACCATCTCCGGTCTGGTTCAGGGAGACGCCGGCATTACTCTGTCAGCCCAGGGCACTTTGCTGCTGACCAACGCGGGAAACAATTTTGGCGACTCCCTGCCCGGACCCGGACCCGATGTGAACTCGGCGGTGATCGTGCGCGCCGGCACTCTGGCTGTGGGAGCGAATGGGGCGATCGGCCAGGGAACTGTCGAGATGGGCGACGCGACCCCGCAAATCATGACCGTCGAGCGAGCCACCACTTTCGCCAGCCTGGCCGCGCTGAAGGGCCGTTTTGACGCGGACCACAACGGCATCTTTGACAACGCGGGCGGTCCCGGCGCCTTCGTCGAAGTGGACATCACCATTGACGGGCGCACTTACACCGAGGATGACCAGGGCACCCTGATCCTGGTCAAGGACGAGCGGGAGAATCCGCAGTGGAACGGTGTTTATCAGATCATCTTCAATGGAGACCTCCAGCCGGACGGCACCATGAACCTCGCGCGTGTGGCGCAGATGGACAGCGTGGCCGAGCTGGCCTACGGCACCCAGGTGCGCGTGCTCAACGGCACCCATGCCGGCCAGGCGTTCTTCATCGCCAGCAAGGTGCTTGAGCTGAACGTCTCCGCCGTGCAGTGGATTCGCGACTATGCGGACTCCAATGCGGCGCTGCTTGCCAGCACCGGCGGCCTTACCATCTCCAACAGCATTGATGTCAATGCCGGCAACGGCTCCGGACTGGCGGTCCTGGGCGGCATGGCGGACTTCACCTCGGGCAACTCCACCTTCAGCGGGGCGGTCTTGCTGCAAAACCGTCTGCCCGGCGTGCGGGAGACCAAGACGGTGGGCTTGCAGTCCTTCACCAACACTGGCTATGGCATCACCTTCTCAGGCCTGTTCTCCGAGTCCAATGGCGGCAATGGCGCCAGCCAGGACTCCATGTCCTTGAGCAAGTCTGGCGCGGGCACCGCCAGTCTCACGAATGCCAACACTTTCTTTGGCGGCGTCACAGTGCAGCAGGGCACTCTACTGGTATTGAACACCACGGGTTCCGCCACGGGTTCGGGAGCGGTCGCGGTCAATGCGGGGGCAGTCCTTGGCGGCACGGGTTTCATTGGAGGCGCGGTGACTCTGACGGGGTCGGTTGGCAACAAGGCCATCCTTCGTCCGGGAGACCCCACCATGGTTTCGGCTGTGGAAACCCTGACGATCAACGCTCCTCTGACTGTGGGGCCGGAATCCGTGGTCGAGTTCGCCATCGGAGCCGCGAACATCACCCGGCTGGTCGCCAATTCGGTCACGGTCACCGGCACCGGGCAGTTCCTTGTGCAGTTGCTTGACGGCTTCATCCCGGCCGTGGACACGGTATTTGACCTGGTGGATGGCACCATCAATCTGCCAGGCGGGGCGAACGCGCGCGACCACCTCGTCCTGCCCGGTCATGTCTCATGGGACACTTCCCAGTTCCTCAGCCAGGGCACCATCAGATCCACCGGCCTGACCACGCCGGTGCAGATCAACACTCATCCCGTCATCACCGTGCCTGCGGGTGGCAGCCCTGTGAATCCGGGAGGATCGGTCGTTGTCACCTTCTCCGCCACGGTGACCGGCACGCCAGAGTTCGGCTTCCAATGGCAGAAGAGCCCGGTGGGCTTGAACCAGTTCGTCAATGTCGGCGCGGCTGTCTTCACCACCTCGACGACGGCCACTTTCACTCTCACTGGTATTTTGGAGTCTGACGAGGCGGATTACCGGCTCGTGGCCAGCAATGGCAGCGGGACATTCTCAGCCACCAGCAACGCTGTCACCCTGATCGTGAATGACCCTCCCACCATCACGGATGAGCCCGATTCGATTGTTGTGAACCCCGGCCAGACGGCCACCTTCACCGTGGCTGCCACCGGTCCCGGGCCGATCACCTACCAATGGCAGCGCAACTTTGTGAACCTGACCTCCCCTTCGGCCACGACGGACACCCTCGAAATCGCCAACGCCCAGGATGCCAACGAAGGCAATTACCGCGTGCTCGTCAGCAACGGCGCCAGTGTCGTCACCGGCCCGACCATCAGCGCGACTGCCACACTCACGGTGCGCGATCCTGTGGTCATCACCAGCTTCCCCGCCGCCACCGAGGCCAGCAATGGTGATCCCGTCAACCTCACCGCCGGCCACACCGGCACCGGCACGCCTGACATGCCGAACCCCGGCGATCCGGCCTTCACTTATCTCTGGGAGCGCAATGAAGGATCAGGCTTCACTCCGATAGCGGGCGCCCCAAACAGCGGCCAGTTGACGCTGCCGCCCGTCACGTTGGCGGACAATGGCCACCAAATCCGCGTCACGGTCTCCAACAGCTTCAGCATGGACACCCGCACCACCACGCTAACGGTCACCGAGGGCACGCCGAGCTTCCTAGCGCAGCCCGAATCCAGGACGGTGATCGCGGGCACATCGGTCACGCTTCAGATCACCCCCGGTGGTTCCTCGGCGGGGCGCGCCTTCCAGTGGCGGCGAGGCAAGACCGCTTTGAAGAACGGCGGCGGCATCACCGGCGTCGACACCCCCACGCTTGAGTTCAGCGCCATTGATCTCAAGCAGGCCGGTGATTATTCCTGCGAAATCAAAAACAACTTCGGCACACGCCAGAGCGCCACGGCTTTTGTGACCGTGGTGGCCGCTCCGGGCACTGTCATACCGGTGCAGACTGGCAAGGATTTCACCCTGACCCTGGCTTTTGCCGCCGCCAAAGGCGTGACTCCGCAATTCAAATGGCAGAGGGACGGGGCGGACCTGCCTGTGGATGACCGCATATCCCCCGACAACCTGCCGAAGCTCGTGGTCAAAAAATCCGACACTGGAGCAGTGACAGACTCGGGCATTTACACCTGCCTTGTCACCGCGCCAGGGCCTGCTCCGGCATTGAACGAGGAGGTGGCGGGCGGTCAATTCGATGTGCGCGTCTTCTCCGATAAGCCCGTCCTGGCCCTGGAGGAATTTCCAGCTGCGATGGTGGGTGCTGAATTTGAGTACCAGATCAAAGTGGACAACGATCCCGCCAAAGCACCGGTTTCCTACGCGGCCAAACCCCTCCCTTCCGGTCTCAAACTCGACACGAAGACCGGTCGGATCACCGGCTGGCCCAAGGTGGCGGTCGAAAATCTACCGGTCGTCATCACCGTGACCAACAGTTTTAGCAAGCCGCCGGTTTCAGACACCAAGCTCCTGACGATCCGCCCCGTGCCTGAGCGCGCTGTTGGAGTTTTCGCGGGCTGGCTGCCGCGCCACCAGGAATTGAATGAGTTCATGGGAGGGCGCTTTGACATGACTGTGACTGCTGCCGGCGCCTTCAGTGGCAGAGTCACACTCGGTGCCGTCGCCTATTCCTTCAAGGGAGTGCTGGAGCTTGATCCCGCTCTTGTGGGGGCGGCACTGCCCACGGCCACGGTGGAAATTCCGCGCAAAGGCAAGCCTCTGCCGCCGCCTCTCATTCTGACATTCACCATCAACACAGCGGCCGCTCCCGCGAACACCGCCAACAGGCTCGCCTCGGCCAGCATCGGGGATGGAACGCCGCAAAACACAATTGCCTTCAATGCCTGGAGAAGCATCTGGGCGCCCAAGGCGCTGCCTCCAGTGACACCCGCCGAATTCGCTCCGAACAAGGACAACGCCTACTACACCCTTGCGCTGTTGTCTCCAGTGCCCGGCGCTGAGGACATCCCGCGCGGCAGCGGCTATGTTTCCTTTACTGTGGGAGCGGACGGACGCCTGACCCTGGCAGGACGCACCGCCGACGGCCAGACCATCACCGGAGCGCAGTTCATCGGGCCGCAGGGACAGATATTGGTCTATCAAGTTCTCTACAAGACCAAGGTCAAAGGCTCCCTTTTGGGCAATGTCTCCCTCACCAGCGCGGTGCCGTCCGAACTGACCGACAACAAAATCGCAGGCACTCTGGAATGGAACTGCCCGCCGAATGACGCCAAAACCAACTTCACTTATCGCGAGGGCTTCGGCAATGCGACGCCTGTGGTGGTGACTGCGGTCGGCGGGCATTACGCCGCTCCTGTTGACCCCAATCTTGTGCTCGGCTTGCAAACCGGCGCGGACAATGCCGTGCTCACGTTTGAGAATGGAGGAGTCGAGGATTCCGAAACCAACCCCGACCTCGACGGTCCAGATATTCAGAGGCCGCAGCAGGGCTGGGTTTCCGTGACCACAGGCAACAAACTGCTCACGCCTGCCGCAGAAATCGCCAACAACGGTCTTGTCAAAATCAGCATTGTGTCCAAGACCGGCGTTTTCAAAGGCGACTTCACGCTGGGGGATTTCCCCGCCGGAGGAATCAAGCCTGATGTCCGCAAAACACCCTTCATCGGCGTCATTGTGGACGAGGATGACGGCACCACCGCCGGCAGGATGTGGACTGGCACTGGACACTTCCTCCTTCGCCAGCATCCGAACGATCTGCCGGTCACCAATCCGCCCACCACCTTGAAAACCGCGCCGATTCTCTCCGGTCAGGTGATCTTCGAGCCAAGATGAATCGTCACTTCCCAAATCGCGGACGGAGCCGTTCCGGGTCAAAAAAATCTTCTGTAATAACCAAGTAAATACTCTGCATTGACTTGAAATGCGTTTCGCTTTCCGGTTTAATCGAAAAAAACCAATAATTCGCTGAAATCACCGCCATGAAACAGCTCCGCTCCATCCTCGCCGACGCCCGGCGGCATCAAGGTCTCGCCTTGATCATCGTGCTGTCAATGCTCGCCCTGGCGACCATTGTCATCCTGGCCTTCCTCAGTGTCGCTGACACCGAGCACAAAGCCACGATCACTTATTCATCATCGCAGACCGCCCGGCGGCTTGCGGACACAGCCGTCAACATGGTTGTCTCGCAAATCCGCGCGGGAAGTGAACGGGAAACTGCGGCTGCCCCGGTGATTCACGCCACCCAGCCGGGGGCGGTGAGAAAATACAGCCAGACCGGAATCTTCATCGCCGGTTACAAGCTCTTTTCCGACAAGGACATGATTTTCCGCTCGCCTCCAGCCAGTGCCAGCAATCCCAACGAATTCGAGCAGCAGTTTGTGGCCAATTCCGAACCTCCGGCGAATTGGAACCGGGATGTCAACATCGCGCGTTTTGTGGACATCAACGAGCCTGTGATCAAGGGTCAGCTTGACGCGTCGGGAAATTCAACCACGACGCTGACCATCTTTCCGGTCCTGGATCCTCGGGCCGCGCAGGACATTGACCCCAATCCAGGGGATGAATTTCCGGTGGAAGGCTTCTCTTACAACACTGCGACCGCGCTCAGAAACCAGGATCTTTCCGGGGCCTCCGACATCAATCCGGAGCAGAGAGCGATTGTGCTGCCAGGCGCGGCGGGCGGATCGGTGGACTCCCTCCGTCTCGCCATGCCGGTTCAATGGCTCTATATACTTCGGGATGGAGCTGTCGGTTATCTGGATGAAACTTTGCGTTTTCAGGTTTTGGCGGGTAGTTCGGGAGCTTTGGGCAGCGGGGAATCCAGTTCGCCGCAGGACCAGTATGGAGTGCCTTCAGAGACCAACCCCATCGTGGGTCGTGTTGCATTCTGGACGGATGACGAGAGCTGCAAAGTCAACATCAACACAGCTTCCGAGCCGACCTACACCGGCCAGCCCATCTACTATCACGAGCGCGACCAGTCCTGGGCGGACTTTCCCCCGGCCCGCAGCGAGTACCAGCGCTTTCCCGGCCACCCGGCCACGGTTGCCCTCAGCAGCGTTCTCTATCCCAATCCGACTCTCGCTGACAACCGCAGCCTCGACACGTACGGTCCCAGGGGTCGCATCACCGGCACGGCGCTTTCCAACGCGCTCGCCGTCAAAGAGAGGCTCTATGATTTGATTCCGCGCATTCATACTGGTGGCAGCCTTTCCGGAACGCGCAGCTTCGAACAGGACGCTTATCGCACCCTTTCTGGAGATTCGACCAATGCCACAGCGGTCGCCATTCAGCAGGCGGCGGGCGAGCGTCTCTACGCCAGTGTTGACGAACTGCTCTTCTCCCAGAGGGATTCCGACAGGCGCAGGGTTTTGAACAACGCGGTCGCGGGCAGCACTACTCTCTTCAACCGCCAAAGCTTGGAGCGATCTTCCGCTTTCCTTACCGCTCACAGCCGCGCCAGCGAGGTGAACATGTTCGGCCTCCCGCGCGTCGCCATGTGGCCGGTGTCGGAGAGGCAGGACCGCAGGACTGGTTTTGACAATTTGATCGAGTTCTGCACCCGCCTGGGATCGGCCGGCAACAACTACATCTTCCAGCGCACTTTTGCGCGCACCATTCCGCCAAGCTCCAGTGGCGCGAGTTATGACATCAACATCCAGCGCAATCAGAGACTCATGGCGATGCTGGACGCCCTCATGAACAAATCCTTTCCCGCCGCAGTGGATGGCGCAGGCGGGGCCGTGGCAAGATCCTATGTGCAAAAATACGGGCAGGACAACACACGCCAACTGCTGGTGCAAATCTTCGATTACATTCGTTCCACCAATCTGTACGACAGTTATTTGATTCCGCAGAACCGCAATAACTGGCCCACTTTTGTCACATCCGGCACTGCCAGCACGGTGGACTGGACGCAAACCTACCGCGAGCGGGACAGGCTGGTTGCGCAGACAAGGACTTACACAGACGGTGTTGCTCGCAACCCCAACTCCACTAGGGACGGCAACCGCTCGCAAGCCCGGATCAACGATCCGTTCGAAGACCGCTTTCTTCCTGGTCACGGCCAGGTCACGCCTGCGGAGTGGTCTGTCGGAGGCAGAACCTATCGCGGCTTTGGACGCTTCGTCTCGATTAGCGAAATCGGCCTCCAATTCATTTGCACGGCGGATGGGCAGCCGGACATGTATAGTTGGCGCATTCCAATGAAATCCACCGAGGGCGGAGCCGCCGCGACTGACTATCAAATTCCGGTGATCGCGGATGAGGATTTGGTCAATTATGTGGATTACTTCGCCAGCAGCCCGGATGTGCCTAATGTGAGCGGCGGGCGCACAGCCCTGAAATTGGATGAAAATGTGGCCTTCCAAAACACCTACACCATCAGGGATCTGCCTCTCGGCAATATGGCGATGGACGAGGTTGCAATCACCAACCTGGACGGTGTTCGCTGGGCCGGGCGCGGGGACAGGTCCATCAAGGACCGCTATTATTCCAACTTTCCGCCCCTCAATACTTATGCGAGCGGCGGTTTGTACAATACCACCAACCTCCCGCCGAACGGGCCAGGGACCAAGAATTTCACGCGCCAGCCCGCCAGACACCCGGGATACAGGGCGGAAAACTGGAACCATTCCCTGGAGGAGGACACCCCGCTCAAAGTGGATGAAAAGCGCGTTCAGGCGCTGCTGCACCTGGAGTTTTTCTGCCCGTCCGTGGGTTATGGGGAAATCATCCCCGACATGACCTTTGTCATCTCCGCCAATGACATCAGCAACATTGAAGTGGATGGAAAGGCCATTTTCAGCACCACGCAGAATGTGGTCATTCGCACCGAGAGGCCTTTGTTTGAGACGGATGGAACTCCCGAGGTGGGAGGATTCGCCAGCTTCCGCAAAATTTCATTGGGACGGCGCGTGAAGGGCATGGGGCGGGTGCCGGACGACACGGGCTACGATACGAATGCGACCTCGAACGTTCACTCAGGCGTGCTCAACATGGATTTGGTGTCGAGTTTCTTTACTGTGAACAGGAATCGCGCGCTTCAGTTCTCCTCGCCGCCGATCACGGTCAATATTTACGACACTCACGACTGGCAGAGCGCCGCCCCGGTACAGGTCGTCCGTTTCCGCCTGTCGGCTGGCCAGGCACCGACTCCGGATCTTGTCTGCGCGGGGTCTTATCAGGTGAATTTCATCCGACCCGACGGCACTGAATACAATCATCCTCTTTTGCAGGCGCCGCGCTGGTGGGGGTTCCACCGTGATGGTGTGCTCGGCAGGTCTCTCGGAATTGCCGTGGATTCCGAAAAAGGAAGATTCAACAGGGATTTTGCTGGCCAGCGTGTTGACACCGAAACCCGAGCCCATAACCCCAATGCTATTGATTCTGGCTCTGGAATCGCCACAGCGAATGCTCAAAGCGTGCCTGGTGCCAGGGCTTTGATTTACGCGAGAGATTCCGGCAATTATGTGGGGGTCAGGCTTTTGGACCCTGGGTTCATCGCGGACCGCATCAAGTATGGCCCCCGGCCTGGTGACCCGCAATCTTCGTGGGACCGACCCTGGCATTTTGGCTCGGATGTGGTTCGGGCAATGCAACCCGCGCATGGCGACGCGCGCATCCTCTTTGTGAAAAGGGTGGTTGAGCCCGCCGATTGGACCCCGCACCGCTTCTGGAATGATGCCAATGAGTACATGGCGCACAATTTTTCCTCCTACACGGCGGGTGGTGAGCCGGGGTTTGACCGCGGCACCAGCAGTTTCTCGAATCTGGTGGACAACACCGTCCGCGCGCTGCCTCCGGATGTGACGGTTTCCGCAGCCCGCAGCCCCGATGCCCCCCACGGTCGCAGCACATTGGCGCCGACCAGCAGGGCTGCCCATGCGTTCGTTCAGCGTTATTATGACTTTGACGACAGTGATCCCGGCGGGCGTGTCGGTTCCTTCATCAATAAACCGGATGAGGGAAATTACGCGGTTGGAGATTTCTGGATTTCTGGCTGGACACCCGGCCAGCCGAAGAAGTGGCGCGCCACATACTTCCGCTCGAATGGCCAGGGGTCGCGTGTGGCGGCGGGTCAGGGCAGCTATTTCACTCCCAACCGCATGATCTCCTCGCCAGTGATGTTCGGCTCCCTGCCGACGAGGATGTGGGATAACAATGGCGAGGGAGCATGGACGAATGCCCTGTTCCGGCCCCATGTCCAATTGCCGAACGGAGTTACCGGCGGGGTGACTTCGGATGCCACGCACCCAGGCGAGACGACTCCACCGGACCATTATTTGCTCGACCTCTTCTGGATGCCTGTGGTGGAGCCTTACGCCATCAGCGAGTCGCTTTCCACAGCGGGCAAAATCAACATGAACTACCAGATGATGCCCTTCACCCACATCCGCAGGGCCACCGCCGTGCATGCGGTCATGAAAGGGGAGGTCTTCGCAGCCCTGCCCAACACGGATTATGAATTGTCCAAGGATGTTCGAACGGGCTGGGGGACCAATGGCAGCACGGCGCCGGTCATGCGCAACGAGTCCCTGCCGCTTACCGCGACTGGAGCCGGGGCGAACCGCAACGCCTACTGGCACCGCACCATTGCCATTGACCGCTTCAAGCCGACCAGTGGCGCTGACCAGCGCTGGTGGCAGCTTGCCATTGGCCAGCGTGTGCAGGGAACTTTGCGCCAATTTGAGGAACGCTTCAATTTTGGTCTCAGCCAGAACAACTCCACTCTGCCCGAGGGAATGCGGGGAGGACTGTTCCGCACGGCCTCCCAGATATGCGAATTGCATTTGATCCCCAATCCCGCTCCCGGCGGAGCTGCCGTGAATGTGTCGCCCGGCGATGTCACGGACGTCAATGCCAGGGACAATGCGATGGGGCGCTTCTGGGCGGAGCATTGCTCCACCGGTGACAACACCCGCGAACGTCCGTATTCAAACCTCTACGCGCGCCTCACCACGCGCTCCAACACCTTCCGTGTGCATGTGCGCGCCCAGTCCATCCGCAAGTCGTTGCGTTCCGTGGACCCCGCGCAGTTTGATCCCGACCGCGATGTGATGACCGGCGAGTTTCGCGGTTCTTTCCTGGTCGAGCGCTACATTGACCAGGGTGACCTGCAGAGGGCTGGCAATGCGGTGGATTATGCCAACGCTTCCGATCCGTTCTCGCTCAGGCCGCTGGAAGACTATTACCGGTTCAGGGTCATCGAATCCAAGCGCTTCGCTCCCTGATGCCACAACTCAGACAAGCCCCCCATGAAATCATCCCCAAATCCTCCTGCCGATAGGATCCTCCGCGTTTTCTCCGGCGCCTTCACCCTGGTGGAGATTCTCGTCTCCCTCGCCGTGCTCGCCATCCTGCTGCTCATCAGCGCCGAGGTCATCGGCACTGTGCAGACCACCTGGACCGCCACCAATGCGCGTGTCAACCAGTTCAGGGAGGCGCGCACCGCCTTCGACATCATCACCCGCAACATCAGTCAGGCCACGCTCAACACTTATGTGGACTATGACACCAATTATCTGAATTCGGCGGATCCAGTGGCGGCCACCACCCAGGCTCCGACGCGCTACCAGCGGAAAACTGAGCTGCGTTTTGTCTGCGGTCCCGCCTCGACTCTCATTCCCACGGGGGGCGCGTCAGTCCTGCCTGGGAGTGCCGTGTTCTTTCAGGCGCCGCTGGGGGTGACTCATGATCCCCAGTTCGCCGGTTTGGACCGGCTGCTTTGCGGACGCGGTTATTATGTCCAATACAGCTCTGACGAGTTTTTCCGGCCGGGTTTCATCACATCCAGCACCTTGAAGTACCGTTATCGGCTCATGGAATTTTCCCCTCCCTCTGAACGCAGCATCATTTATGCCAACCAGCGGAACGCCTGGATGCAGGACGCGGGCAGAAGCCTGACCGATTCTGCGGGCAGAAGCGGAGGCGGCGGCAATGAAACTTCGATCAACCGCGGCATGAACCGGCCGGTCGCCGACAACATTGTCGCACTGGTCATATCCCCCATGCTTGATCCTGGTTCCGCGGGCGGTGGCGCATCCTCCACAGTCATCGCGGAGAACTTCGCCTACGATTCGGATGAGGTGAGGCTGGCGAACTCGGCGGGCATGGGACAGCAGGGCACGCAATACCTCCTGCCTCCACTCGTGAGGGTGGTGCTGGTGGCGATTGACGAGCGTTCTGCGGAGAGGCTTGTGCAAACCAATGGCGGCGGGGATGGCCAGTCGCCACCATTCGGAACCCAGATCCACGACATTATCAACGGCAGCCCCGCCTCACAACTGAACCAGTCGCTTGAGGAAGTGGCCAGGGTTCTTCGCGAGGAGTTTCGCGTCAATTACCGCATCTTTTCCACCACGGTGGCGCTGCGTGGCGCCAAGTGGAGCACCTGAACCCTGCGCGTCCAAGCCCTCTCCCATGACTCCACTCCGCCGAAACAAAGCCGCCGCATTCACTTTGATCGAGATGATCACAGTGGTGGGCATCATCGCGCTTCTCGTCGCCCTCGTCACGCCGACGCTGCTGGATGTGATCCGCTCGACACGTCTCAGTTCTTCGGGGGATTCCCTGATCAACCGGTTGAGCCTGGCTCAGCAGAGCGCCATTTCCATGGGTTCAGAGGTAGAGATGCGCTTTTACAGCTACATCAACAGCAGTTCCGACAGGCCGGGGGACGATCTGTTTTATGCTTACCAGGTGGTGCATAGTCCGCAATCGGGCGTGGAACGCTCCCTTTCCGAGGCCTATTATCTGGAGTCTGGAATCATCCTCTCCCGCACCCAGCAGTTGTCTCCTCTTTTGCAGACAACGAACCGGCAAAGGCCGGACGATGCGGGAAATTTTCTTTTCCGCCCGCCGGGAAGCACCGAACCTGAAAATGTGAGCTATGCGGCGATGAGATTCTTTCCCGACGGCTCCATGAAGATGCTCAAAGGATCTTCCAGCACCGATGAGGCGCAGGCCGTGGCCCTGGATTACACCGTGCCTCCCTACGATGAAAGTTTTCTGACCATCGTGGAGAGCAAGGATGCCGGTAGCGCCCAGCCACGGAATTATTTTTGCGTCCAGATTGACTCCTACACCGGCAAGACGCGTGTTTACCGGCCCTGACTGAGCTCCGGCGCACTTTCCGCATGACAAGACGGGATGTGCCGCTTTTATGGCACATGGGCGACATACCTTCCCTTGCGCTTAGTTTTGACGATGTTCTACTCCTGCCGGGCCTGAGCGAGGTCTTGCCTGGAGAAGTGGAAATTGGCACTCCTTTCGGCGGTTCGATCCACCTGCGCATACCCGTGCTTTCCTCGGCCATGGACACGGTGACTGAGGCCGAACTGGCCATCGCTCTTGCGCGTGAAGGCGGCATGGGGGTCATCCACCGCAACTGCCCGGTCACCCATCAGGCGGAGCAGGTGGCAAGGGTGAAGCGCTCGGAGAACACCGTCATTCAAAATCCGCACACTGTCAGCCCCGGCACGACGCTTGGCGAATTGCAGCGCCTCATGCACATCAAAGGCGTCAGCGGTTTCCCGGTCGTGGATCCTGAGGGCAGGCTCGTCGGCATGGTCACCAGCCGGGACATGTGGTACATAGAGGATGAGTCCACGCCTGTGTCCGCGATGATGACACCTCTCGGCAAACTCGCCACCGGCACAGCCGACACAAGTTATGAGGAGGCGCTCAAAATCCTGTACACCCACCGTATCGAAAAACTTCCCCTCATAAACGCGGACGGAAAGCTGGCTGGTCTCATCACCAAGCAGGATGTCGTGAAGCGCCAGACTTTCACCCATGCCGCCAAGGACGCCAACGGCCAGCTCCGTGTCGGTGCCGCCGTGGGCGTGGGGGAGGATTGCGTGGAGCGCGGCGCGGCGCTCGCCGCAGCCGGCGCGGATGCTTTGTTCATTGACGCCGCCACCGGACACACCACCCGCGTGGCCGAAGTGGTCCGGCGGTTGCGCGAGCATCTCGGCGGCTCCATCCCGGTCGTCGCCGGCAATGTCGTCACCGCCGACGGCGCCCTGCATTTGATGGAGGCCGGCGCGTCGGCTGTGAAGGTCGGCGTCGGTCCCGGCTCGATCTGCACCACGCGCGTGATCTCCGGCGTCGGCATGGCGCAGTTCAGCGCCATCACCGAAGTGGCCGCTGTATGCCGTCCGCGCGGCGTTTCCGTCATTGCCGACGGCGGCATCCGCTATTCGGGCGACATAGTCAAAGCCATCGCCGGCGGCGCGGACTGCGTCATGCTCGGCTCGTTGCTCGCCGGCACCGCCGAGAGTCCTGGAAACATGGTCAAATGGCAGGGGCGCACCTTCAAGGAATACCGCGGCATGGGCAGCCTCAAGGCCATGCGCAAAGGGGCTGGAGACCGCTACGGACAGAACAGCTCCGGCAAGCTGGTGCCGGAGGGGGTCGAAGCGCGCGTGCCGTTCAAGGGGCCGCTTTCGGATGTCGTCTTCCAGCTCATGGGCGGTCTGCGCAGCGGGATGGGCTACGTCGGTGCGAACAATCTCGACGAGCTGCGCGCCAAGGCTCGGTTTGTCCGCATCACCGCCGGCGGACTCAAGGAAAGCCATCCGCATGATGTGGTCATCACCGAGGAACCGGTGAACTACGAGCCCTCCTGACCCAGCCTCCTTTGCCATTTCCATGCTGTCCCGCCCATGACTGAAAACGAAGTCGCCGTCCTTGATTACGGCTCCCAGTATTCTCAGCTCATCGTCCGCCGCGTGCGCGAGCTGGGTTTTGCCTCGCACCTGTATCCGCCCGCCGAACTGCCGAACCTCCAGAACCCTGGAGCGATCATCCTTTCCGGCGGCCCGCGCAGCACTTCCGAAAAAGACGCGCCCGATGTCGATTACGACAAACTGATGTCCTTCGGCGTGCCGGTGCTCGGCGTGTGCTACGGCATGCAGCTCCTCAACATCAAGCACGGCGGCACGGTGAAGCCCGGCGTCACCCGCGAGTACGGACCCGCCAAACTCGTCGTCACTGACCATGAGGACCTTTTCAGTAGCATCTCGCACGAATCGCAGGTCTGGATGAGCCACAGCGACACCTGCGCAAATCTGGCCAGCACCACCAAAGTCATCGCCACGAATGAGGACGCCGTACCGGTGGCCCTGAAATGGTCCGATCGTTGCTGGGGCATTCAGTTTCACCCGGAGGTCACGCATTCGCACGAAGGCACCGCCATCCTGAAGAACTTCCTCACCAAGAGCGGCGCGCAGCTCGCCAAGTTCGACATCAATGCCTTCAAGGCGCAGATGCTCGAGCGCATCAAGGCCGAGGTCGGCAATCGCGAGGTCATCTGCGGCGTCTCCGGCGGCGTGGACAGCACGGTGCTTGCTGTGTTGCTCGCCAAGGCGGGCGTGAAGGTGCGCTGCATCTTCATCGACACCGGCATGATGCGCCTGAACGAGGCCGCGGAGGTCAAAACGCTGTTTGATGAAGTCGGCGTGCCCATCGAGCAGATCGACGCCAGCGCCATCTTCCTCGGTGCGCTCAAAGGTGTCACCGATCCCGAGCAAAAGCGCCGCATCATCGGCACGCTCTTCGTCGAGGAGTTCTGGAAGGTGGCCGACAACGTCGAACTCCTCGCGCAGGGCACGTTGTATCCCGACGTGATCGAGAGCGCCACCAGCGGCAGCATTGCCTCCAAAATCAAAACGCATCACAACCGCGTCGATAAGATCATGGAGCTCAAAGAGCAGGGCAAGGTGCTCGAACCGCTCGCCGAGCTCTTCAAAGACGAGGTCCGCGCCCTCGGTGCCAGCCTTGGCATCCCGCATCGTGCGCTGTGGCGTCATCCGTTCCCCGGCCCCGGCCTCGCCGTGCGCATCCCGGGCGAGATCACGCCCGAACGCGTCGCCATCACCCAGCAGGCCGATGCCATCTTCATCAATGAACTGCGCCGCAGCGGCTGGTATGAGCAGACCTGGCAGGCCTATGCCGCGCTGCTTCCGGTTAAAACGGTGGGCGTCAAAGGCGACGAACGCAGCTACGAGCAGGCCATCAGCCTGCGCGCCGTCATCAGTGAGGACGCCATGACCGCTGAATGGGTCCGGCTGCCCTATGAAGTGCTTAGCAGCACCTCCAACAAGATCCTCAACAGCGTCAAAGGCGTGAACCGTGTGCTCTACGACATCAGCACCAAGCCGCCTGCGAGCATCGAATGGGAGTGACGCGCGCAACGTCACTTGCGCGCGCAGGCGCGCGGGCAATCATGCCCTATGCCCACACCCACACCGCCTGTTCCCGTCACCGAGGAGCATTTTTTCAACCGCGAGTTGAGCTGGCTGGCCTTCAACGAGCGCGTGCTTGAGGAGGCCGCGCGGCGTGATCTGCCCGTGCTCGAACGGCTGAAATTCCTCGCCATCACCGCCTCGAATCTCGACGAGTTCTTCATGGTCCGCGTTGGCGCGCTCCAGCTTCTGCGCGAGCAGGGCATGCGCCACAAGGACGCCGCCGGCCTTACTCCCACACAGCAATGGGAGCGCATCCACGAGCGGGCGACCGCCTTCGTCGCCCGCCAGTATGAAATCCTTGAAGGGCAGTTGCGTCCGCTTCTCTGGCAGGGAAACATCCGCCGCCTGCGCGTCAGCGACCTCACTCCCGCGCAGCGCGCGCACCTTGAGGACCACTTCAACGAGCACATTTTCCCCGTGCTCTCGCCCATCGCGCTCGACGAGGACGCTCCGCGCATCACCGTGCCAGCGCTCCAGATCGCCCTCCTCTGCGCTGTGCTCTCCGAGCAGGACGGGCGGGCCAGCCGCCGCCACGTTCTGTTCACCCTGCCCTCGAACCTCCCACGCCATGTCACCGTCCCCGATGCCGAGACCGCCGCGCATTGCTATGTGAATCTGGAGGACCTCATCGAACTCTTTCTCCAGCACTATTTCCCCTCCGAGAAAGTCACCGACTGCGCCCGTTTCCGCATCAGCCGGAACAGCGACATCGCCGTGGACGATGAGAGCGCCTTCGACCTTGCCAGCGAGATGGAGGACGTCCTCCAGGCCCGCCTGCTGAGCCCCGCCATCCGCATTGAAATCGAGCAGGGCGCCCCGCGCGACCTAGTCAAAATCATCCGCGACCTCTGCGGGGCGCGCACCGCCCAGGTTTTCACCATTCCAGGCGAGCTCGATTTGAGGGCCTGTTTTCAGATCGCCTCCCTCTCCGGCTTCGACGAGTTGAAGGTCGAGACATGGGAAACCCATCCGTCCCACCAGATCGAACCCGGCCAGAGCATCTTCGAGGCGGTCAAAGCCGGCGACATCCTCCTGCACCATCCCTTCGAGAGCTTTGATCCAGTGCTCCAGCTCATCGAGGAGGCTGCCGCCGATGAAAACGTCATCGCCATCAAGCAGATCCTCTACCGCACCGCCAAGAACAGCCGCATCATCAGCGCGCTCATCCGCGCGGCACAGGCCGGCAAGCATGTCACCGTCCTCGTCGAGCTCAAAGCGCGCTTCGACGAGGCGCGGAACCTGGAGCGCGCCGAGGACCTGCTCAATGCCGGAGCCCAGATCATCTATGGTGTGCGCGGGCTGAAGACCCACGCCAAAATATGTCTCGTCATGCGCCGGGAGGCCGGGCATCTCGTGCGTTACACGCACTTCGGCACAGGCAACTACAACGAGTCCACCGCGCGACTTTACACCGACATCAGCCTGCTCACCGCGCGGCCCGGTTTCGGCGCAGACGCCTCCGCCTTTTTCAACACCGTCACCGGCCGCTCCCGCTTCGTCCACTTTGAGCGCATCAGCATGGCCCCCTTCGGCCTGCGCGAGCGCCTGCTTTCCATGATCCGCAGCGAGACCGAGCGCGCCCGCCAGGGCGAGTCCGCCGCCATCATGCTGAAGATGAACGCCCTTGAGGATCGCCGCATGATCGAGGCCCTCTACGAGGCTTCCCAGGCCGGTGTGAAGGTGCGCCTCAACGTGCGCGGCATCTGCTGCCTGCGCCCCGGCGTCAAAGGCGTGAGCGACAACATCACCGTCGTCAGCATCATAGACCGCTATCTCGAGCACGCACGCATCTACTGGTTCCGCCAGGGCGGCAGGCCGGTCGTCTTCATCTCCAGCGCCGACTTCATGAACCGGAACCTCTCCAAGCGCGTCGAGCTGCTCGTGCCCGTCGAGGACAAGGACGCCAAAAAGCGCCTCACCCACATCCTCGAAACCCACTTTGCCGACACCTCGCGCGGACGCCATCTCCGCGCCGATGGCGCATGGATCCAGCCCGCCGTTCCCGCAGCCAGGGCCGTCCGCTCCCAGCTCTCCTTTACCCAGGAGGCAGCCCGCCGCGCCCGCGCCCGCAATCAAGCGCCCGACCTTCTCGTCCCGCATGTGCCGAAGGATTGATCCCGGCCCAGCGGCAAAAGTCCCTCATGCGCGGACTCCGCAAACTTCACCGCCATTCGGCGGACTCAGCCTGCTGCTGTGAAGCGGTCGCCACCCGGAGTGTCTCCCGCGATGGTGATTTTGGCCGCGCCATTGGCGGCCAGATGGGTGAGCATGTGCCAGGCGTCCTCGGGGTCAATGCCCAGGCTGCCGGCGATCTCCTCCGCCGTGACGCCCGCGCCGGAGGCGGGCAGGGCGGCGCGCACCTGGCCGAGCTGCGCGAGGAATTCGGTGGCGGCTTTTTTGCCGGCCTCGACGCCGGGCTGGTGGTAGGCGTTCACATTCACCAGCGTGGCGTAAAAGCCCACCGCGCGCTCGAAGAGGGCGACGAGCATGCCGAGGCTGAAGGCGTTCAGTTCGCTGATGCCGAGCGTGATGGACTCGCGCCCGCTCTGCGCCAGCGCCTTGCGCGTGCCGCGCAGGAAGCCCTGGAGATAGTCGCCGCTCGTGTAGCCGGGCTCCACCTCCATGCCCGCCGTGTCGCGCGCGCGGCCCACCTGGATGAAGACGGCGAAGAAATTGTTCACACCATCCCGGAGCTGCTGCACATAGGCGTGCTGGTCGGTGGAGCCTTTGTTGCCATAGACGGCGATGCCTTGATTGACCACCCTGCCGTCGAGGTCCAGCTCCTTGCCCAGGCTCTCCATGACGAGCTGCTGGAGGTATTTGCTGAAAAGCACGAGCCGGTCCTTGTAAGGCAGCACGACCATGTCCTTGGCGCCGCGTCCGCCGCCGGCGTGGTGCCACATGAGGGCGAGCAGCATGGCGGCGTTTTCGCGCGCGGGGCGCTTGCGCGTCTCGGCATCCATTGCGGCGGCGCCGGCCAGGAACTGGCGCACATCCACGCCCTGGAGCGCGGCTGCCAGGGTGCCCACGGCGCTCATCACGCTGGTGCGGCCGCCCACCCAGTCCCACATGGGAAAACGGGCCAGCCAGCCCTGCGAGATGGCGTGCTTGTCCAGCTCGCTACCGTCACCCGTGATCGCCACGGCGTGCCTGGCGAAGTCCACGCCCCGCGCCGCATAGGCTGCGGCGGCTTCCAGCATGCCGTTGCGCGTTTCCTTGGTGCCGCCGGATTTCGAAATCACCAGCGTCAGAGTGGTGGCGATCTCCGCGCCGATGCGGGCGGTGACGCGGTCCATGCCGTCCGGGTCCGTGTTGTCGAAGAAATCAATCGCCAGCGGCGGGTTCGCGGGCGTGAGCGCGTCCGCCACGAGCTGCGGGCCGAGCGCGGAGCCGCCGATGCCGGCGACGAGCACGCGGGTGAATTTTTGGCCGTTGGCCGCGAGGATTTTCCCGGCATGGACATCCGCGGCGAAGGCCAGTGTGGCGTCCAGGGTGCGGATGATCTCGGCCTTGATGTCCTCATTGGGCGCCAGGCCCGGATTGCGCAGCCAGTAATGGCCGACCATGCGGCTCTCGTCGGGATTGGCGATGGCTCCCGCCTCCAACTCACGCATGGCGGTTAAAGCCCGGGTGATGGCCGGCTCCATTTGATCAAAGAGCGCCTCGTCGAAATTCATCCGGCTCACGTCCATGGAGAAACCGGTCTGCGGATGTCTGAGGAAGTGTTTTTGGAAGCGGGTCCAGAGGCTGTTTGTCGTGCTCATGAGCCGCCAAGAAGCATCTTGCCTGCCAGCGCGCAAGCCCCATGTCATCACGGCTCCGATGAAAAGAATCCATGACTGCGATGAATGTTTTCGCGCGGCGCCGGAATGCTCCGGCAAACACACTCATCCAAGGCCATTTCGCTATCCGTCACGGATTCGTGCTGTTCCAGGAAAAACACTCAGGCTCCGCCGGGGCATCCATTGACAGCTCACACTGCGGCGCGGGAATACTTTTGGCGAAACGATGGGGCTCCCCAAAAATGCATGGCGAAAGGCGGCGCTCGCATCGTCCGATTGCTTTCCGCGCCGGGGCGCGTTTTGTCCGGGCACTCATCCACCACCATGAAGACCATCACCCTGCTCATCTGCGCGTTCGCGCTCGCTCTCCAGACTCATGCCGCCGAATGGACCATCGAGACCTTTGCCGGCACAGGGGAAAAAGGTTTCAGCGGTGACGGCGGCCCGGCAACCCAGGCGCGGATGGACAATCCGTTTGGCGTCATTCGCGGCCCCGACGGAGCCATTTGGTACTGCGAATACACCGGCCAGCGCATCCGCAAGATCACGCCGGACGGCGTCATCCACAGCGTCGCGGGCAGCGGGCAGAAGGGCTACAGCGGGGATGGCGGTCCGGCCTTGGAGGCGGCATTCAATCTCCCGCATGAGATCCGCTTTGATGCGAAGGGGGACCTTTACATTGTGGACATGGCCAACCACGCGGTGCGCAAGGTGGACATGAGGACGGGTGTCATCAGCACCATCGCCGGCACGGGCAAGCCCGGCCACAGCGGCGACGGCGGTCCGGCGGTCCGGGCGGAGATGAACAAGCCGCACAGCATCCAGTTCGGCCCGGACGGGCATCTTTACATCTGCGACATCGGCAATCATGTGATCCGCCGTGTGGACCTGGCCACCGGCATCATCACGCGCTACGCGGGCACGGGCGAGGCCGGTCCGACGCCGGACGGCTCTCCGATCGAGGGCACGCCGCTGAAGGGGCCGCGCTCGATTGACTTCGACAAGGAGGGCAATCTCTGGCTCTGCACGCGGGAGGGGAACCAGGTTTTCAAGTTCGATGTGAAGGCGGGCAAAATCCTGCACATCGCGGGCACGGGCAAAAACGGCTTCACCGGCAACGGCGGCCCGGCCAGGAAGGCCACGCTCAAAGGGCCGAAGGGCATCGCCATAGACGCGGAGGGCAATGCCTGGCTGGCGGACACCGAGAGCCACAGCGTGCGCATGGTCGAGGCGAAGACCGGCAGGCTGCTGCTGATGGCGGGCACCGGCGAGAAGGGCGACGGCCCGGACGGGGACCCCCTCCAGTGCAAAATGGCGCGGCTGCACGGCATTTATGTGGACGCGGACGGCTCCGTCTTCATCGGCGACAGCGAGGCGCACCGGGTGCGCGTGATGCGCAGGAAATGAGCGCAATCCGGCGCCTGCGGGCGTATTTTAGTTGAGCCTCGGCACGCTTGAGGCTACCACAAAAACGCGCTTTGCGCGCGCTCACGCCAAACTTCCCTTTCCCCAGTTCAACCCCCCCACTCTCCACCGAACATCATGGCAGTCGTCTCCAAAGGTCTCGAAGGCATCGTCGCAGCAGAAACCCGCCTCGGCGAGGTCAATGGAGCGGAGGGCATCCTCTATTATTGCGGCTACGACATCAACGAACTGGCCGGCAAGGTCTCTTATGAGGAAGTGGTGCATCTGCTTTTCTACAACAAGCTGCCGAACCGCGCGGAGCTCGACCGGATCACCACGGCGCTGCGCGCCGAGCGCGAGCTGCCGCAGGGTGTCATAGACTTTCTCCGGCACGCGCCGAAGAAGGCGCGCCCGATTGATGTGATGCGCACGGCGGTCTCGATGCTCGGCTGCTATGACATGGCGCGGCATGACGTGGACATGAGCGACAACCTGGCCACGGCCATCCGCCTGGTCTCGCAGATCGGCGTCATCGCAGCGTATTTCCACCGCGCGCGCCAGGGCAAGGAACTGCCGCCGGTGCGCAAGGACTTGAGCGAGGCGGCGCACTTTCTTTACCTCATGAACGGCGAGGCGCCTTCCAAGGAGGCTGAGAAGACGCTGGATGTGGCCTATGTGCTGCACGCCGAGCACGGCTTCAACGCGTCGACCTTCACCGCGCGCGTCGTTGCCTCCACCCTGAGCGACATGTACTCCGCGATCAGCGCGGCCATCGGCGCGCTGAAAGGCCCGCTGCACGGCGGCGCCAACGAGGGCGTCATCCACATGCTGGAGGAGATCGGCAGCCCGGACAAGGTGGACGCATGGGTGGAGGACGCGCTGGCGCAGAAGAAGAAGATCATGGGCATCGGCCACCGTGTTTACAAGGTGCTGGATCCGCGCGCGCCGCACCTGAGGGAGATGGCCATCCAGCTCACCGCCCAGCTAGGCGAGCCGAAGTGGATCCAGATGTCGGAGCGCATCGCGGAGATCATGCGCGAGCGCAAGAACCTGAACGCCAATGTGGATTTCTACTCCGCCACAGTCTATTACAGCCTGGACATTCCGACGGATCTGTTCACTCCCATCTTTGCCATCGCCCGCATGAGCGGCTGGACCGCGCATGTGCTGGAGCAGTGGAGCGAGAACCGTCTCTTCCGCCCGCTGAGCTCCTATGTGGGCCGGCCTTACGGGCAGAAAGTGGCGCCGATTGACGAGCGCTGATGAGCGCGGGCATCCCGCATCCATTTCATGGGGCGGGCAGTTTCCATCCGCATTTTTCAGGCGGTCGGGGCATGGTTCGCGCGCTCAGCGCACATCGCGCCAGAGCCAGCGCAGTGCGTCGGGCAGGCTGGGGCCCATGCCCTTGCTGCCGTGAAAGCACTCGTTCCAGTCCACGCGGTGGTCGTAGCCCATGAATTTGAGGCTGGCCTCCATCATGCGGTTGGCCAGGGGCCAGTTGCCAAACTGGTTGTCGAGGTCGTTTACCCCGTCGAGCAAGTAAACGCGGATGGGTTTGCGCTCGGTGACGCGCAGCAGGTAAGGGTAGGCATTGCCGCCTCGGATGTCCACAAAGGTGCCCACCCAGCCGAGCACCTTGTGAAACTGGTCCGGCCGCTCCCAGGCCGCCGTGAAGGCGCAGATGCAGCCCGATGAGCCGCCCGCGATGGCGCGCGCTTCCGGGCCGGGGCGGAATTTCACTTGAAAGCGCTTCTCCACTTCCGGCAGGATCTCGGTGAGCAGGAAACGGACGTAGGCGTCTCCCAGGCTGTCGTATTCAAAGCCTCTGTTGGCCGCTTTATCACCCGCTTTCTGGCCGGGTTTGCGGCCGGGGTCCACAAAGACGCCGACAGTCACGGGCATCTCTTTTTTGTGGATGAGATTGTCAAAGACGACACCCGCGCGCATCGGCCCGTGGGGGTCCGCGTGGCGGGTGCCGTCCTGCCAGACCATCAGGCACGCCTCTTCCCCGCTCCGGTATTGCCGGGGTATGTAAACAGTGACATCCCGCTCGGTTCCGGGGAACACCTTGCTGCCGTTCCATGCGAACTTTTCCAGTGCTCCCTCAGGCACGCCGGCCCGGCGCTCGCTGTCGGCGCCGTACTCGTAATGCTCGACGCGCACCATGCCCGCCACGCGCGGGCTGCCGTCCACCTCGATGCGGTATTGGAATTCGTGGAAATTCGGCATCTCCCGCACCAGCACCTGCAGGCCATCCTCGCCGAGGCGTGTCATCTCACCGATCAGTTCGCCGTCCCCGCGCACCACGCGCGCGGGCTGCATGTCCATGAAGGCCCAGGCCACGGTGGTGCCCTCCACTTTGGCGCCAGGCTTGCCCTGCATGAGATTTTGGCGTCCGAAAAGCCGCGTCACCTGGCCGTCCAGCGCGGTCGCTGAGGCGGATTCGGGCGGTGCCTGCAAAACGGACTGCAGCTTTTTCAACGGACCTGACTGGGCGGAATTCTGGGCGTGGCAGGGCAGGAGAAAAGCGATAAGCAGGATGAGGACTCGCATGACCCTCTGACGAACGATCCCGCGCCGCATGGCTTTCGCCAAAGTTGCCGAGCGCCTGCCAAAGCCGCTCTCATTGCCATCAAAGCGCGGCGGCCAGAGGCTGCGGCTTGAGGCTTTTCATCGTCGCCTGCATGACATTCGACTCGATGTCGCTGACCATTCTGCGCACATGCGGCCAGCGCACGCGGTCGCGCATGATCTCCATGCTGCGCTCATAGGAGCCCCATTGCAGCACCTCAATGTCCACATGGCGCACTCCCCACTGGTTCATCATGCCCTGGGTCGGCTTGTACAAATCAATGGTGCCTGTGCCCACCAGGGCGCTGCCATAATCGTCCACCTCATAGACCACGTCCGGCTGCCCGGCGATGCGGAAGCGCGTCCCCACAGGATAGCGCGACCAGTCCGCCGCCGCGCTGCGCACGCTGCCGAACTTCAGGTCCGTGCCGAGGGCGTTCTTGCGCCCATAGACGATGTGGTCCGACTCGTCGTGGCAGTAGGCCGTCGTGCGCACCGTCATCTGCCCGGCTTTGGCATTGGCCGCCGCCATCATCGGCGGGCGCGGTGTCTCGATCACAAAAAAGTAGCGCTTCATTTCCTGCGGGCGGAAAGGAACGCCGGCCTGCAGAGCCTTCCGCACCTCGTAACGGACTCCCGGCTGCAGCGGACTGCCCTTCGCTGCTGTCACTCCGCCTTTTTTCAAAAACCCGCCCTGGGGCAAAGCGCAGGAGGAAAGCACGCTCAAAGCCATTGAAATGGACGAAACCCAGCAGAGAAGGAGAGTGACTTTCATGGTGATTGTTTTGATTTGTTTAAAATTAACCATAAAAACCACATATTATCAAAATAATTTCCACATCATTCATATTTTATGAATCACCGCTTCCTGAATGATGCCCCCCTTTATTGCCGCCCTTCACCCCTTTTTCGACAACCTGACTGAAACACTCGCAAGACACCGGATGAAAAGGCGCGGACGGGTAAATTGACCGCTTTGCAAAGACGCGGCGGCTGCTAGGATGCCTCAACCCCCATGCACACGGAGTATGACATTCAATACGCGCTGGAGATGACGCGGGTCCTGCATGAGCCGGACCGGCGCATTGACACCTTTGGCAGCACGCAGTTCGAGTTCCAGCTAGTCTCCGAACTCATGGACCAGGTCAATGCCACGCGCGTGCGCCAGGGGGTGCTGACGGCGGAAAGGCCGCTCATCCTCCGCCCGGATCCGTCCGCGATGGCGGATTTTGATTTCGACGGCTTCGGCCCCCAGGGCGCGGCTTTTGGCAACTTCCTCAAGGAGAACCTGCACAAGCTGGCGGTGCTGAAATACGGCTTCAAATTCCGCATGAACGACATGAACGAGGAGGTCGTCCACGAGTCCATGGACGATGTCTGCGGCAAGCTGCTGGAGGACATCCGAGCCACCGGCAATCCCATGCGCGCCGTCATTGCCGGAGTGGACGACACCTGGGAGATATGCCTTTTGAAGTTCACCGTCGAGATGATCGAGAAGTCCCAGAAGATCAATTTGTTCGACTTCAAGAGGCGCGGCCTGCTGTGAAGCGCCTCCCGCCGCAAGACAAGACATGGCCAAGGCCCAGCTCAAACTCCTGCTCTACCTCATCGTTCTCGGCGTCACGCTGGGCTGCATGGCGGTGGCCTGGTACATCTACATCAAGGTGCTGGCCCCGGAGCGGCGCCTCCGCCAGGAGATGAGCGAGATCAAACGGTCCGACATGCCCCGCATTGATCCGGGCATGAAGCGTTTCGAAGCGGCGGCGGACATGCTCAATGAGGGCCGCGTCCCGGAGGCGCGCGAGGCAATGTTCCGGCTCATCCAGCAGTTCCCGGACTCGGCCTCATGCGGCGAGGCCAAGCGCATCATCGGCGAGATCAACATGGACGAGCTTTTCTCCACAGAGCCCATTCCAGGGAAGCGCGACTACATCGTGCAGCCGGGAGATTCCCTGGCCCTCATCGCCAGCCGCCAGGGCACCACCACCGACATGCTCATCCGCCTCAACGGCCTCATGAGCACCACCCTCCATCCCGGCGACCACCTCACCCTCATGCCGCTGGAGTTCAATGTGGTGGTGGACGCCTCGGAAAAAACCGTCACCCTCAGGCGCGTGCTGGGCGGCAGGGAATTCTTCTTCAAGGAATACAAGGCGCTGGACATGCGCCTGCCCGCGGGAGTCAAGCCGCCCGCCGAGATGGAGGTCAGAGGCAAATCCGCCGTGCTCGACGGGCGCTCCCTGCTGCCCGCCGACGCCCGCTACATGGAGGCGGACAAATGGCTTCCCGGCAGCCGCTCGGGCGTCGTCCTGCGCACTCCGCCGCCCGTGCGCGCCATCCCCGTCACCGCGCCGCCCGCGCCCGGTTCCGCC
>ERZ761609.479-NODE-479-length-46357-cov-36.504816_pt1 | contig 46357 bp, 34 predicted proteins | sample MGYA00511163_ERZ761609 | MGnify/ENA primary metagenome ERZ761609 (study PRJEB28899, sample SAMN02445070) | bioreactor sludge metagenome | biome: EBPR sludge | place: Australia: Brisbane, Thorneside Wastewater Treatment Plant | collected 2011-12-16 ... | reverse complement strand
CAGCGCGCAGGGCACTCGAGAACGCCGGCATCACCACCGTGTCGCGTCTTGCCGACGTTGATGAAGATTATTTACTTTCTCTTCACGGCTTTGGAAAAGCTTCGTTGCCTGTCGTGAGGCAGATCACGGGTAAGGGGTAAAAGGGGCGAGGAGGGTTGCTAACGCTCACGGTTTGTTCGCTATACACACGCGGTGTTCGCTATGCACACGGGGTATTCGCTATACACATGCGGCATTCGCTTTGCTCACAGAATCCGACTCCGTTGCTGTCGACTGATACGTGGCATTCCTACGGTGTACAAGGAGGTGCACGTCCCGACATCGTGAGGCGCGGATTCCCACTTTCGACCCCACATCAATCATAATCGCTGTAATGTCAGAAGCGGAAGCACTTCGGAACGGCTGTGTATAACCGTGATTAGCGGAGCGGTTGCGCTTTTGTTGGCAGAGAGATGCTCAACAGTGAACTAGGAGATTGTGGTGCATCCTTGGTCGAAGCAGGAGCCTTTGACCTTGCACGACCTTTAGGTTGTTTCCCTGTGTCAGTTTCATATCGAGCTTTCCAGGATTTATAGGCAGGCGACTTACAATCCGAAACACTAATGTCACCTAAGCGAATCTCATAGCCGATGATGTAATCGTCGCCACTCACGATTGGTGTTGCAACGATCTGATCGAGATGGCCATTCGCGACGTCGATCTGTGGTAATCGATAGGGATTGTACCAGTTGACGATGTGGCACTTGTCTCGAAGGTGTACTACCGGAGTACAGGCATCAACGAGAGTAATTGCGAAGTAGTTCTTATCCGCATTACCTGCCCGTACAGTTTCGATTTTGTCCACCTTTATCGACCTCTTGCCAAGATCAAGTACATCTGGTATGTCGAGTACAAATGGACTGCCGGAGTATACGCGTACCGTGTCATCATCGCGACGAAGAGTGTATCGTGGAAGCCCAGCTGCCGATACGTTCCTTGCGACAAACGCTCCCTCATCGTTTAACTCGGTAATCATCTCTCCGCGGATGTATGCTGAGGGACCTTTGACGCACGTGGAACATGCGGTAAGCAGTACAACAGCATGAATCACGACGATTACTTGCTTGACGTCCATTTCTCGACCCTATAGATTTGTGAAGGTATGCCTGCCTCATCAAAACTTCTATCGTTGAGCGTGTCGAATCGATTTGACACTAAGGGCAGGATAAAAACTGGTGGATGCAGTCTTTTTTGTTGCTGAAATCGCTTCAGCACGGTTCCAAGGTCAAGTGGAGTGTAGTTCCAATCACGTCGTTCGTAGTCATTCGCGAACTTTTGATTATATGCTCCCGATGATCCTAACGTAATGAATTGAACGAATGATCTATTGGATTTGAGCTGGTCGAGTTCTCTCAGAAGAGTCGTCATAAAATCGATAGTTTTCTTAACACTGTCAATTTCCACGAAATCACTAAGCAGAGATTTGAGATCTTCGGATGTGAGTGAGTCTGAACGCGATCGTACTACTTCAAGTGTGCTGTCAAGGCCGTCTTTGGTAATAAGGCGGATACGTACTGAGCCAGAATCGAGTGTTCGATGTAGGTAGTTGGTCAGTGTGTCAAGTGCGGCGTCGTTTGGTCGTTGATGTCCAAGGATAAACACCTCTGACACATAGTCAGTTGAAATCCACCGTGGCAGAATAATAACCAGTGCAATTACGGCTGCAGCGGCAACAGTGAAAACTGGCCAAAGACCCTTCCGCCGTCCCGTAACACGACTTGTTTTGTCTATCGCGACATCAATCTCGTTACTAACAAAATCAACGGCTGAACGAGTCTCCGTTGTAAAGACATCAGGATTGTTGTGGACAGCGACTCGTAGCTGGTCGGTAACAAGGTCATGCAGCTTCGTGAGTGCACCTAAGGTCTTTCTCTTGCTGAACGTGGCACCAGCAGCCTTGTGAGCGTAATTGTTCCGGACGTTACGAACGCCTTCTACAGCCGTCTGTAACGCTTTAACACCACGGTCTTTGTGACTTGTAATATTCGTCACGCCGAAGAGAGCCAGGAACCTGTGTTTCCATTCAAGATCGTTCTCGGTATCATCTACATGACGTGGTAGATAATAACAACAATCAAAAAGGCGGAGTAGGTCCGGAAGGTCAAGGTCGCGTATCGATGTGATGTTTCGAGTTGGCGTTAACGGCTGCTGACCCCGTTGTGAAAGGAGACGGCGTACTACAGTGATATGGTCTGGCCCGATTGCATACGTTAGTGCGTCCGTCAACCACAGCGAAATTGGATTGGCAAGTTTCTCTACTGATCGGCCAATAGTCTCAATATTCTGAACATCGTGTGTTTCCATGCCTCTCCCTGCGTCTCCCACTCCATACATTCCTGCCCATACGGCTACGCTTCTGTCACTCTACGTAACGGAGAACACGAAGGAAATGCTTCGACGTTCAGTAGCTTCGTGGCAAACATAACAGAGTTCGTCAAGATGCCGAAACGATCCTCACAGTCTCCAGCCCCTCAACAGTCTGATCTTCACCTCGTTTCCTTTCTTGGAACCACGGATGTACAACTTGCTGCATCAGGGTCTGGGCCGATCGTTACAGCTGTGCGTCGGTTAAAACCAGCATTCATTACGCTCGTCGTTACGGAGTCATCAGGGAAACCTCGGGACGGCGATGTTGACTTTATGGCTGCGAGCTCCACCGTCAAACGACTTCTTGAGGGTCTGCAATACGATACATCCAATGAGGGCAGGATTCAGCCGGCACCTGTTGTGTATCGTCGGCCAATGACACTGGATGATCCAACGGATCACAATGAGATCTACCCAAAACTTCGACTAATATGCTCGGACATCGTAGCGGAGTATACACACGTTGCCGCCGCTATCTCATCTGGTACACCAGCTATGCAGGTATGCTGGATATTACTCGCCGAGTCGGGTGAAGTGCCACTTACACTCTACAGAACGATTGACCCAAACAAGAGTCGGGTAACCCTGAAACCTGTTAAGCTTGATACACATCTTCCTAGGATACTCGGACTCGAGAAAGAGAATACACGTCTTGCACAACGTACAAAGTCGCTTGAAAAGGTTGCGTATAAGCCTGTGCGTGTTGATGTACAAAATGGTAGAGTCCTTGTCGGGGATGTGGATCTGAACTTCTCACGACGTCAGTTTACGTACTACAGATTCTTCCTTGATTCCGTTGTAGAACAGCACGAACACGCAGGTCTACGAATTGAACGAGATGTGATTCCCGATTCGTTTATCGATGCGCTTATACGGTATGACAAGGAAACGTGGCCTCGCGAGCCCGATCCTGATATTCTGCGACTACAACAGGATATGTTCCTTGACGTTGGAGTGGTGCGTTCAAATCTTTCAAAGTTGAATAAGAAGATTGAAGAGGCCTTACATAACACAGCAGGCCTGTATAAGGTAGACTATGTAGGTCGGGCAAAACTCCGCACGTATACGGTACATGTTCCAGCAGACAAGATTCGATATACGGACCGCCGAACAGCGAAGGATTGATTTCCGAATTATTTCCGACTCGAAAGGCGACTGTGAGAGATCAAGATTTGAACAACAACCAGCAGGAGTTGCTGGTACATGTTCACATCACTACGAGGTTCTCTCATGACACGGTTTGCGTCCCTTCTAACGACACTCTTCGTCGCTGCAGTTATCGTTGGTACCATTTGCCCAACGACAACACGTGCTCAGTTTCCCGTGACACTCACAGTATCTGCACGATCGGGTGATGTGTTCACCACGCCGATCACACGAACAGATGCGCGATATCGCATCACTGTGCGTGGTACGTATTCACAATGGCCTCAGTTTGTGAACTGTGGTGGTGTAGATGCAGTGTGGGTCTACGACGTACCACAGGAAGAGATTGATGCCTTCCGTTGGCCGGCCAGGACGATGTTCGGACGACCCTTTGTGGAGATTCCACATTGGGTAGGGGACTCAACAGTGTATGCCTTCCCGCCGCAGATGAGTGGTATGAATCCACTCTTTGCGATCAGCTTTCGAAAAAATCTTGGTTTTCGTGTTAATGGTGAGCCCCTTCCGCCCCTTACCATGGATACAATACTCCACCGGTATCAGCAGGAACGAGCCGGAACAGGAGAAGCATTTCGATTTCAGATTCTTGACTCGACGTACAATGTTGCCTTGGGACGTGTGATTCCGCGGTATGAAGATAACTGCGGTGAGCTCATCGTAACCGTTGAGGAGATCCTGGAGCGAGATGTAAACATCTGTAGTGTGGAGTTGGTTGAGGTTGAGGGGCAACAGGTGGGCGTCCGTGTTGATGCAGCCGTGTTTGAACGTGATGATGAAGTAGTTGATGGACGGAGAAACGTGCTTGGATCGAAGGATCAACTTGGTATTGTCGTTGATGGGCGGTTCTTGTGTCCGGATTCTCTTGTGTGTGACAGTGTGCGAACACGACCACTTTCCGTGGGACTCGTTGTTGACGTTTCTGGGAGTATGATGGGCGGCACAGCGTATGAAGGACAGTCGATAACACGACTTGAAGCCGTAAAACGGACACTGCACAAGTTTATGGCTCGGTTACGGCCTGGCGACAGTCTATTCCTCCTAACGTTCTCCTCGTTCACCGTTCTATCCCAGGATTGGACAACCGATACTACTCAGCTGGGTCAAGTACTCGATGACCTGAGAGCGGGGGGATCAACGGCACTCTATGCCGCCATGATACAAGGACTACAAAAGATGTCGAATCATCAACGTGAAGGCCGTGTTCTCATCGTACTCACGGACGGATTAAACAATCAACATCCCTTAAGCGAGGCACCGGTGGAAGCGGCAATTCGAGCGGCTAACGTACCGCTCCACATAGTCACACTCGGAACGGCGACAATTCCACCTGATTCACAGAATATTAATATTTTACAGCGATTCATTGAAGCCGCACCGCGTGGTCGTTTGTTTGACGTACGTACGGGAGACGAACTCCAGCTTGCCTATACGGAAATGGCCAACACCATGGAAACCGAGTCATGTTGTCGCCTGTACTTTCCGTTACCACCGTGTGATTCTGAGGACAACAGTCGACGACTACGGTTGGTCTATGTTGATGGCGACAAGGTTCTAACAAAAGACGTAGACCTACCTTGTGAGCGCACTACGACGTCGGTTGATGTCCCTGAAGAACGAGCTGAGCGTACAAACATCCTTACGGCAAGACCCACACCGTCCGACGATAAAGCAACTATTCATTATCCGGTTGTTGTACCGAGTACCGTTACCGCTACCATCGTGACGGCGGAGGGCAAGATACAGTCACACGTCAACATTGGTCTACAGAATGAGGGATACCATGAGTATACCGTTTCAACCACGAGCTGGAGTCCAGGGCTCTACTTCTGTCGAATCTGGAACGGTCAATCCACGGTGACCTATACCATTATCGTAGCACACTAAGTCTCGTCTGTCCCCACTAGTAGGGCTTTGTCCTGTCCGTTGTATGCTCATACAACGGCCTAGTCAGGGCCCTACATCTGGTTATATGGCCACGTTTAGAAGCCGAATGTTGGCCATCTGTGCTCAAAAGTATTTCCATCAAATTTCCACCGTCTTGCCGCACTATATCCGACTGCAAGGCCCCTTGATTCTGCGTGAAGTTGCCGTTGTGACAGAACAACAACACAACAACAACTCACAAACACAAGGGAAAAACATCATGACAACGACGGACTTCAGCTACCTCAAACAACATGGTATTCAATACCTCTATCACTTCACCAGCAAGCGCAACCTAAAATCAATCAACGCCATGGGCGGTCTGTGGAGCAAACAACAACTTGATAACAGGGGAGTGTTGTATATCGCCGGTGGTGACGCCTGTTCACGTGGCCTTGATGCGCGGAAAGGACTTCTGGACTTCATCCATCTTTCGTTATGTCCGGAGCATCCGATGAAGTATGCCATTCAAACGGCTGGTCGCGTAGAAGATCCAGTAACGATCAAGATCAGCATTCACGAGCTTGAGCGGCAATCGTTATACGTCCTGTACGCCAACGACAACGCAGCCTCAAACCGCGCCGTCATTGATGGCAATGCGCCCTTTATCCTTCCACCGGACCACCTACAATTATTGGCAAACGATGAACAACGTCAGCGTGTTGCCATTGTTGAACGCAAATACAAATTCCAGGCAGAGGTACTCGTGCGGACCCATCTTTCCGTAAACATCACAGCGGAGAACATCCTATGAGCACACGACCATGTTTTATCGTGTACCCGGGTGAGCCGTTACCGCAACAAATTGACATCGACTTCTTGTGGATTCGCGGTCAAGCCCACAGTCGGCGTGTCCCTTGTGCCGACGAACTCGCCCAGGCAATACGGTCGAGATTCCCGGAGGGACGTCATTTGGAAGTCTCAACCTATTCCCGGACAGACCTCGGACTACGTCTCAGCGCAATGAACGTCAGGTTCAGAAGTGGATGTTATGCCGACCGCACCGTTGAATCTGTCTATCAATCCTCAAAAGTCTTTGCCAACGGCGGACCGTACCTGGACATCATCGACGACGGCTACGTGGGCAACCCCAAACGCGACCCACGTCTACAAAACAGTGGTGACCTAGAGGGATTCCACATCAATGGCACAACGATAGCACTCAGTGATGCCGAGCGTCTGTACGATGCTATCTACATCACGGCACTACGTCAGAACCCAAAGCTCTTTACCACCTGCATGTCCTACAACATCTTCACGGACATCGCCTACAACCCCAAAACAATGCATTCCACCCAGGCCGCTGCAATCGCCACAGCCCTCGCGATGGACGTTTCTGGATGTGTACCACCCAACACAAGCATCCTTGACCTCAATGCCATTCTGCAGTCGTTTGTAAATGCAAGGGGCGAAAAGGAACTAATGAAAACGAAACCTAACGCAACAACACAGCAAGCGGAACAACAGGTTATGTTTTAGTGTGATAACGCTGACCTACACTGGGTGACGCCGGCCTACGCTTGCTGACGCTGGGAGGCACGCGGTGACGCTGGCTGACATTGCTTTACGATAATTATTTTGCACAATAACCGAAGCGTAACCCATCTTCCCCCATCTTCCCCCATCTTCCCTCATCTTCCCTCATCTTCCCCCATCTTCCCCCACCTTCCGGTATGTCCCATCTGTGAGCGCGACCGTGTCCCGGCTGACGCCTTTCTCTCCATGTTTGGGGGTCCAGCGCGCAGGGCACTCGAGAACGCCGGCATCACCACCGTGTCGCGTCTTGCCGAAGTTGATGAAGATTATTTACTTTCTCTTCACGGCTTTGGAAAAGCATCCTTACCTGTTGTGAGGCAGATTGTGGGTAAGGGGTAAATGGAGCGAAATAGTTTGCTAGCGCTCACAAGGAAACCCGTAGTGTTACCCCGGGCTGATTTAGAGCGCACCTCCGGTTCGAATCTGAGAAATGGTTGCCCCGGAGGGGCAACGATATATCAGCCGGCGGTGCAACCGCCGGGAAACAATGCAATGAGAAACGGGATCATCTCGCACCAGCCTCCGTCGTATAACGGCATCCGCCGTTACCGTGCGCCCGTCATAGTACAAGTTGTCCGAGATCTACGCAGCCAAGCCCCCTTCACCCCCTCTCCCATGAACAAAACCATCATCATCTGCGATATCGATGGTACGATTGCCGATCATTCGCACCGGAAACATTACGTTGAACCAAAGGTGCCTGAGGGTGGAGACGAGGGTGCAAAGAAGCCGCGGAAGAACTGGGTGGCCTTTCATGCTGGTGTGGCCATGGACGCCGTCCATCATGACGTGCGGACAATTCTTGTGCTGCTGAGTGCCGCGCCCGATATGCGTGTTATCTATGTATCCGGACGTATGGAGCGGTCGCGCGCCGATACGTACGTGTGGCTGCGGGAGAACGATTTTCCGGAGGGTGACCTTCACATGCGTGCCGAGAACGACTTTCGTTCGGATGATGTCGTGAAGGAGGAGATTGTTGATCGGCTCGGTTTATCTCCGGCCGACGTGCTCTGTGTGCTCGACGATCGGGATCGTGTTGTAGCCATGTGGCGTCGGCGCGGTTTCCGTGTGCTGCAGGTTGCTGGACTAGATAATCATAGACCGAGTTATCTACTGTTGTTGATTCATTTCGAGTCGAGGCATGTGCTCCAAAATGAAGTCTGAATAGCTTGATCGCGGGTCGAATAAAACATACAGATTACTTTTGGCACGCGAGATGGCCGTATACATGAGCTCATGTGCATAAGGTTGATTCTCCCAGTCGGCGTCAATCAACACGACAACCGAGCTTCGTTCAATTCCCTTTGAGCTATGTACGGTTGACATGACGATGCATTCATCGTCTCCAAATGCCTTGGACTTTAGATTCGAAGAAAGTAGGCTAAGGGAGAACGAGTAGTGGTGAAGAATGTCACTTGTATAGTCGTACCTAGGACGTTCAACAGTTGAGATATCAAACGGAGTATTAGCTTCACGCTCCTTCTTGGAAACAGAAGTAAACATGTCAACTAGAGTGGCCAAAGCATCGTTTGAAATCTTGTTGTCTATGTCATACTGAGCGTCGTAAATCAACTGTGCAATATCTTGCTCGGTTCTGCTAATCGTATTCACGTACGATCGAACATTCTCCATTACCTTATCATCCAAAGCAACGCCATCTAATAGAATCTCGGAAGAATGTGTTCTTAGAACCTTACTGAGTGACTCGACAAACAAATGACATGATTGTAACGACGTCGGTGCTACAGAACGAATTCTCAAACCCTTGCTAGCTGGATGATTTTTCAGAGATTCCGTCACTTCCTGTAACCTTCTTCGCGTTCGGGCAATAACTAGTGGCCATGACGTTGATGAAACATGTTCCGAACTAATGGGGAAACAAGATAACGACGTCAGTGTGTTGGTGAGCGATGCCAATTTGTCGAAATCAACGGCCATTGATCGAATATCAGTTGTACTTATTGAAAGTTGATAGTGCTTTTCGTCTGTGTCATTGAAGAATCGCTTGCGAAAAGCGTCGCACAGTGAAGAAACGTCTGGATGTGATCGATGATGTTCAACTAGGCTAAACCAAGGGCCCTGAATAGGTGTATTAACCTGCTTGTTCTCAAGTGGATTGCCGTATATATTCTGAGCTTCATCAGCTAGAATCAGAACCTGGCAGTTATCATTGCCGAAGCACTGAATGACTTCTTTCATCCACTCAGGTTGCATATCCTGAGCTTCGTCAAGAATTATCAACGAGTACTTCTCAAAGTCGGGAAGTACTGTTCTTGTTCTTAAGTTCAACACGATATTGTCTTGCGCTGCCCGTAACATGTCACCACTTCGCAAGTATTTAGACTGCTCGAGCCCCAAAAACGGCTTTGCAAAACCAAAAATTGTTTCAATCGTCACGTTGTTGCGAGGGAAGGTTAGGTTGATTCGTCGTAACACGTCCGACACGGCATGCATCGCAGCGAGATTGTAGACGATATACAGAACATTTCCACCCTTGTTGGCAACTTCCGCTGCCTTTGAAATCGCAACAGCGGTTTTACCTGAACCAGCAAATCCGCGAATCTTCCGTTTACCTTGTTCTGGCATGCGCATGGCGTCTTGTTGACGCTTTGTTAGGTGTACAAAAATCGCCGGCTCCTTTGGTTCAAACTGAGGTTCGAGTACCATTCGAAATGACGAAAACAATTTGGGACTGAACGAGCTGTTTCTTCTGTTGAGTCTGAGCGCGTTAAGTAAATCATAGGTACTAAAGTCGAATAGTCCTCGGCCATATGCCTTTATGTACTTCGTAGATACATTCTTCAGTTCTTTGCCGGATGAGTTCGTAAATAGTAATAAACATGAAACAGTGCCGTAGTTGCTTGGTGAGAACTGGTTGGCTAAGCTTAATCCTGCCACGTCAAAAAGCCTGTTCTTGTACGTTTCGACCTGTGCATGAGGCGAAAGAATACGTGCGCCAGACTTACTATACCAACTGAGATGATGAGATCTTGTTTGATTACGTTCTATGTTATATGCGTCAATTGACCAATCCTTCACTTCGAATATTGTCGCGCCATAATGCTCTCGAAGCACAACAACATCCGGTCGGATACTTTGAAGTCTTGGTTGGAAGTAGATGAAGACATCGTCATGCGCCTTAAATCTCTTGCTGAGAACATCAACAAGCATAAGTTCGCCAAGCGTAGGAAGCGGAGTCACTAGCTTCTGGATTTCTTCTAGAGACGGGACAATATGCATGTTGATTGATGTCTAATCGTTACAGGACTGAAAGATAGAAGATAATAGCTAAGGCTCATATTGCCAATTCGAGATGTACTAGTGACTGGAGATCAAATCACAACGGTGTATCCTCGATTGGTTTCCAGAGCTATCCCTCGACTTGATGTGTATGAAAACTCAGTCGTGCTAAGCTGTGAGAGTGAGTATCATGAGAGATAATGGATATACCGGCGGATACTGACCCCAAGTTTCCGGAGCATACTGACCCCTTGTACCGGAGCATATTGACCCCCTGTACCGGAGCATACTGAACCCTAGCTTGTAATTAAAGCATGGCATTCGGGCTAGTACTGACCCTGTAGCGAGCTACGGTAAGTCAGGGTGGCCAGGTTCCGTCGGAATCAGTGGTTTCGGAGAATCGCAAGGCCGTCTAACCTTCGTAGTTTCGAGTCAACAATACCCGCCAAGGCTATGTGCGCAAGCATACCCTCAAACTGGCGGGTTACTTGTTTATAGAGTGTTCACGAACCTCGAAGTCAAAGGCCAACCAACCGACGAAAGCCGCGCCAAACGTGCAGCCCTCGAAGGATGGGTCAACGCCGTCAACACCGACGGTCGCTGGGGCCAATTGCGCTCCGCTGAAATCAAAGACCTCAATGAGCTGGAAGAAATCGTGGGGTAAAGGAATAGCGCGGTAGGGGAATTATGCGCAAGGGGCAAGGGGCGAATGGGGCAACGGGACTCGTGATGCTTGAATCGATGCAGAGAACTTCTCGTGCCGACAGTCAGGTTAGTTCGCGAGGATAGCGATGCCTTAACGGAAGACATGCTGTTAGGCACCGCATGAGTGCTCTCCTAGAAGTATCTTTCGGCATGTGAGATCATCGTCCGCCGATACGATTCCATCATTAACGATCACAATTGGAAATGCAATCAAGTCGCGAACAACCAGACAATAAGCGCCTAGCCATCGTACTCTGTATTGCAGTTGTAGGATCTATTGCCTTGGCGATAGCACCTTTCGTTTTGGACAGATGTAGTAGTGACGACTTTTTCGGTTCCATGGGCTCATGGATGTCTGGTATAGGCTCCGTTCTTCTTCAGGCGACGGTGATCTATCTTTTGTATAAAACGTATTGTACTCAAAGGGAGGAACTCAGGACTTCGGCTCAGATACTACATGACCAAAGTGAGTCGATACGGGGTCAGCGAGTTGATGCATCATTCTTTGAGCTGCTGAGTCGATATGATTCGGCAGTTGAGAGTGTGTTCTGGAATCACCCAAGTGGTGCATTAAAGCGATTCTCGGGTAGACCGGCATTCGAGTACATTGTCGGTGATGTTCGGGATGCGATCAACAAAATAGACCCAAAGTTCGAAGATTGGATGAAGATTCGTAAGGTCGTAGAAAGTTATAACCGCCAATATTCCGATTGGACCAGAAGTATCAACACCATTTGCTCCTTTCTCAAGCGCGAAGGTATGCAGGACATTGAATACTACATGACGATCTTCAGCGGATACCTTTCCAGATATGAACTCGAGCTTCTACATCTTGAGCTCGCTTCACGTGATGTAGGGTCTTTCACAGCATCGTTTCTTGTACGCAATGACGTGTTTCGGCATTACACCAGAGCGGATGCTACGGATGTTTCCGTGTGGGAGAAAGTAGATGAACGCTTAAAGGTACACCTGGTCAACTACAAACAGTAAGTACTCGAATCGAGCCCGTGAAGTTTGCCTAATCGATACGTTGGAGCCCCTACTTACACGAGTATTCTGATCCCCTGTACCGGAGCATAGTGACCATCTGTACCTGAGCATGCTGACCCCCTGTGCCGGCGCATACTGGCCCCCAGTGCCGGAGCATACAGAGCCCTAGCTTGCAATGAAAGCAAGGCGTTCCGGCTTGTACTGACCCAGTGGCGAGCTACTGTCAGTTTGTGTGGCCAGTATCAGTCGGAATGTGTGGCCAGTATCAGTCGGAATGTGTGGCCAGGTTCCGTCGGATTCAGTGGCCAGCTTCGTCGGAATCTGCACGTGTGTTCCTTGACGTTTGGTTACGTTAGGATGATGAAGAATAAGACGTTAAAAGCGTTGCATAGAACTGCCCGTTGTGCGAGCAATTGGACGCCTCTACGATTCGTACTATATTCGAGACTCAAATTCAGGATAGGCATGAGTTTGCAGCCTTGAGCGCGGGCGTGGTCCACTTTGGTGGTACTAGGATAGATTTTTGATGAGACAAAGAGCCCCATACCCAGTCGTTGATCTTTTTGCTGGTCCTGGAGGACTAGGAGAAGGCTTCTCGTCGCTTGTAAATGAACGAGGTCGTCATCGTTTCCGCAGCATGGTATCGATTGAATGCGACGAGTACTCTCATAGTACGCTCACACTTAGACATTTCTTTCGATTCTTTCCATCTGGGCAAGCACCAGACGATTATTACGACTTTTTAGCAGGCCGAATCACGCTATCCGAGTTGTTCACGCGACATCCGGTCGCGTACAAGCATGCTGAGCGCACGGCACTTAGGATAACCCTTGGACCTGATACTCACAAAGTTGTTCGTGAGATCATTGATCATCGGTTATTTAGGGATGACCGTTGGGTACTCGTTGGTGGCCCCCCATGTCAAGCATATTCTTTGGTAGGTCGCTCGCGCATGAAGGGCGATCCTAACTTCGAAAAGGATATAAAACATACTTTATATCGTGAGTATCTGCGTATTATCGCGGATCATAGACCACCGATCTTCGTAATGGAGAACGTTAAGGGATTGCTCTCTGCAACTATTGACGGAAAATCTGCGATTAATCTAATACTGAATGACCTTCAAAATCCTTCAACTGCGATACGCAATGCACCTTCAGATCTATCGTATCGTTTGTACTCGCTTACAGAGCATGATATGGCAGAAGGTGATGTTGACCCTCGACTGTTTGTTGTCCGAGCTGAAGATCACGGTATTCCTCAAGCAAGACATCGTATGTTTATCGTTGGTATTCGTAGCGATCTAAATGTTAGGCCAACGACACTTCGAAAACGACAAGCTCCTACCGTTCGCGAAACAATTGATTCATTGCCAAAAATTCGCAGCGGGATCTCCAAAGAAGTTGATAGCCAAGAGGCGTGGTTAAGTGCCATAAAGCAAGTCGCAAGAATCAAAACCAGCGAGCATCTCAAGAAAACAAATTACCATGCTGAACTATTGCGCAAGTTAAAAATGACGATCAATGGCGAGAATCAACCGCCAAAGCACAATTCTTCTAAACGCTATGAAATGCGGCGACCTAAGCACGAAGTTCTTTGTAGCCTCTATGACGAGCGTCTTACAGTGCTTACTTCTCACGAAGCGCGTAGTCACATGGCGTCCGACTTGCAGCGCTATTTCTATGCAGCGACCTTCGCAACTGCGACAGGATATAGCCCTAAGCTCTCCGACTTTCCTGCAGAATTGCTTCCGGATCATCAGAACGTCGAAAAGGGTCGTGCTGGAAAGATGTTCTCCGATAGATTCCGTGTCCAACTTGCTGAAAGAGTCTCAACTACGATAACTTCACACATATCGAAAGATGGCCATTATTTTATCCACTACGATCCTACTCAATGTAGGAGCCTGACGGTTCGAGAGGCAGCTAGACTCCAAACATTTCCCGACAATTACTACTTTGCTGGACCTAGAACGGAGCAATATCGTCAGGTAGGAAACGCTGTGCCACCTAAACTTGCAGAGCAGATTGCTGAGATTGTTGCCGATGTACTCGATGCAATTGGAACTGCGCGATGAAGAAGTTTGATGATGCATACGTGGATTCCAATCACAATGTAAGAGAACTCACATTGCGTGGTCAATGATTGTTTAACCGTGATAGATACGAATCATAATGAATGTCTAACATGCGGAGAGCCAACCATGAATCTCCTGGGTAGTGGATCATTTGTCCAATGGAAAGACCGACGCACACGGTATTCAAACGAAAGTGAGTATCATCAGCACACCTACCGGACTGTTCATGTAGGGCGGACTCGAATAAGTGATATCAGTCAAGTAGACTACTATGTAGAAGTAAACGGCTGTGTGCTTGATCCTATTCCTGTTGTGATTATACAACTATTGAATCGCAAAATTGCGGCGTTAGAATGTGAATCCGAAACCAAGAGCGTCAAGGAACAAATGCTGAATCATACTATGTGGGTTGATTGATGGCACGAATGCTAAATTTACCCCCGAGTGCTGCGAGTTTGACGACGTCTCTTCGTGATCTCGGCTATTCCTTGGAAACGGCCGTTGCAGATTTGATTGATAACTGTATATCTGCCGATGCAACGGACGTCAAGATCATTTTTGACATGAGCGGCACTTCACCAGTATTTGTGATTATTGATAACGGTCGCGGCATGAATGAGGACCAGCTCATAGAAGCGATGCGCCACGGCACAACTGATCCAAGAAAAATACGAACACGGAATGACCTTGGACGGTTTGGCCTTGGTCTGAAGACCGCATCATTTTCTCAGTGCCGATGGCTAACAGTGGTAACATCTGTTAATGGTATACGAGCAGCAGCAGAATGGAACTTGGAGAATGTTGAGCGAGATAATGCTTGGAATGTTGCCGTCCTCGATTCAGAAGAGATATCATCGCAGCCTTACATTAATGAGTTACCCAATTCAGGAACGCTTGTTATATGGAGAGATCTCGATCGATTGTTTGAGCATGAGACAGGAGATAAACGTGAAAAAATAGTCTATGAAAAAATTAGTAACGTAACACGACATCTAGCACTAGTGTTCCATCGATTTCTTGCGGGAGAAGTTCGTGGGCGCGAAACGCTCTCAATTTGCATTAACTACCATCCAGTCAGGGCCTTCGATCCGTTTTGTCGCTCAAACAAAGCTACTCAGATACTTCGGGAGGAGAAGATCTGGATAGGTGATGAAACAGTTGTCATGCAACCATACATACTTCCGCATCATAGTCGTTTGTCTGCATCTGAGTATAGTTTTTACCAAGACAGAAGTGATTTTATTACAAATCAGGGGGTCTACGTCTATCGTAATTGCCGGCTTATGGCATGGGGTGACTGGTTCCGAGTCGTACCCAAGACCGAGGCGACAAAGCTTGCACGCGTTCAGATCGATTTTCCGAGCAGCCTTGATGAGGCATGGACCATCGATATCAAGAAGTCGCGCGCTCTCCCGCCACACGTAGTAAGGGAAAGATTGCGCCAGATCATTGCTAAAATCGCAGACCTTAGTGTAACTGTTCACAGAGGCAGAGGACAGAAACTCTTTCAGGAGAATAGAGATTCGCTCTGGGAACGTTACGTAGAGCACAATGGAATACGTTACGCAATCAATCACCATCACCAACTCATAAGTATTCTGTTGAATAGACTTTCCGAACAGGATTTGGCACTAGCTCGGGTTATGTTAGATTCAATTGCCGCATCACTTCCTGTGGAAATGATATATTCGGACTTTGCAACGCATCCACGTGAGGTGCGTCCTTCGACGCGTGATGAACATCAAGTAATGGAGTACCTGAGTGTACTCCGCCGAGCCCTTTACGGTGATGAAAATGGCAAAATGGAGGAGTTTCGACATATAGTAGGATCTATATGCCTGCTTGATGGTCAAAGCCACCTCATTGAGGAATTTATTTCGGAGAACTTCAAATGACATCAACAGCTGCAGATACTGAACGCTTTATTGCTGATAGTGTACTGTCACTTTTAGCTGCCAGTAATCAAACACCGACGCGAGAGTCCGTCGAGAACTTTGTCAAATTAGCTGTTGCAGCTAGTGGATGTGCTTGTGATATCGGAAGTATCATTGCAAAAGTAATGTCATCTATCGACGTCCGCATGGGTGCTGGAGTCTCACTAATTGATGTAACAACAGAGCATAACGACTTGTGGGTAGAACAGCTCACGACTCCCTCTTGGACATATCATTTGGCATATCAGGAGTACTTGAAGGACAAAGGTTGGCAACCTCAGATGATTCACTCTCTCAGTACAGTTACTCAAAGAATACTTGGCCACTTAGAAGACCCAAACAGTACAGGTACAAGCTGGAGCAGACGCGGATTAGTCATCGGACATGTTCAGTCTGGAAAGACAGCAAACTATACAGGTCTTATAGCACGAGCTGCAGATGTCGGTTACAAGTTTATCATCGTTATTGCCGGCATCCATAACAACCTTAGGAGGCAAACACAGGAACGTATCGACGAGGCCTTCATTGGCCTATCAAGCAACCCATATGACGTTAGGCGTCGAATTGGAGTCGGAAGGAAGGCGGGCTATCCTCATCCAGCAACACTTACGAACATCCAGCATGACTTTAATAAACGCACAGCTGATACTAGTGGGTGGAAAATTAACGATTTCTCAAAACCAATCATTCTTGTGATCAAAAAGAACGTAACGACTCTTAAAGCGCTGTATAATTGGTTGAATAATCTCAATGCCGGCGGCGATAACTGGATCAGAGACGTGCCAATGCTACTGATTGACGACGAGGCTGATAATGCCTCAATTAACACGAATAAGGAGGACATCAATCCGACGAAGACCAACGCTATGATTAGAAGAATACTGAACCTATTCGCTAAACATTGTTATGTAGGATACACAGCAACACCATTTGCTAACATCTTTATTAATCCGGACGCATATGACGTAGATACGCGCGAAGAACTATTCCCGCGCGATTTTATCTACTGTCTTGATGCACCGACAATATACTTCGGCGCAGAGCGAGTATTTCTCGATGACGAATCAAGTCACTCGATTGTTAGAACAATTGATGATTCCGAGGACATTCTACCACTTGGGCACAAGCGCGGTCACACGGTCTCCGAGGTGCCTTACAGTCTTTACAGCGCGCTCAATGCGTTCATTGTTGCTCGAGCCATACGAAATCTCCGTGGTCAAAGTGAGAAGCATTGCTCGATGATGATCAATGTATCAAGATATGTTTCCGTGCAGCAGTCACTAAGTGGTTATCTCAGTATATACCTGAAGTCAATGGAAGAGGCTGTCAGCGCTAACTATAAGATGGCTGAGGCGGTCTCGTCAACGAATAGTCATATGAAACAGCTAAAGAAAGCTTATGACACAGAGTATTCGAAAGCGGGTTTTACATGGCTTCAGGTCAAGGAGGCACTATATGGAGTGTTCGATCACCTAAAGACTTACGTCATCAACAGTAAGAGTGATGAGACATTTGAGTACTCCCAATACGCAACTGAAGGTCGCGGTCTCACAGCGATTGCCATAGGCGGATTAAGTCTATCGCGTGGATTAACTATTGAGGGACTGACTATCAGCTATATGTACCGCAATACGAAGATGTATGATGCATTGCTGCAAATGGGGAGGTGGTTTGGATATCGGTCTGGATACGAGGATCTATGCCGCGTATTTCTCTCATCTGATTCTCTCAACTGGTATGGTCATATCGCAGAGGCGGCAGACGAGCTTACAAAACAGATTAAGCAAATGCGACGTGACGGACTTAGTCCCAAGGAATTTGGACTATATGTACGATCACATCCAGATAGACTGCTAATTACAGCGCCAAACAAAATGAGATCCGGTGAAGAAATCACCATAGACCAGAGTTACAGCGGCCGCTTGCGAGAAAGCTATATTGTTTCAACTGATGCTGAGGTGAATGCGCGAAACTTTAGTTTGATCTCCGAATATTGGCGGGAAGAATTCAAAGGAGCAAAGCGAGAGGGAACTGAAAAGGGTGTGATATTCAGGGATGTACCTCTCGCGGTCATTGAAGACTTTCTGAGGCGATTTGAGTCACCAACAATATTTTCAAGTGTCAAATCAGATTTAGTGAGCTATTTGGCGGCCGTTTCTGACAAGGCACCGCGTGCCGACGTACTGTTGATTTCGCCTGGCGGACTCCCTTGCGACAAGGGGCCGTTTGTCCTGAATAGCCAAATGCGTGCCATGGGTAAGGAACAGCCGATGGGCGATGTATGGCGCTTAAATAAGGATCGGGTTGCCTCTCGTGGTGATGAAAAACATGGACTCACGAAAGAGCAGATTGAAGAGGCGGAAGCATTAGCACGAGTTGACGAAGTGGCCGGACAAGTTTCCGATATCTACTACAGGAAGGTTCGAGGAAAACCACTCCTAATGATACATAGCTTACAGCCTAAGGGTGTGTCACTGCATGGACCAATTGCTGCATTTGGTGTTAGTTTCCCGTTCATTGATTGCGTGACAACCGTAAAGGTGGTTGCAAACAAAGTACTTTTAGGGCAAAATGAGGGAGTTGGTGACAATCCAGACGATGAGGATGATTTCGATGTCTAAGATATCACCATGGGATGAGATTGCAATTCCCATGGCGGAGATCAATATCCGTCATGTGTCTGGAGAGACTATTGTACCCTGTTTTTGGGGAAGAACCGCAACCGATCAGTGTCTATTCATTGTAGAATTGGATGGCGACCACTACGCTCACTACCGAAAGAATATGGTGACGCTGCATGGCATTAAAGTCGATTTGCAAACGGGGGAGAGCGGGTTTCAACAACTTGTTTTGACGCTCGAGAAGCACGTTGATCGTGACCTATTCCAAGTTCTCTGTCAATCATTAGTCGCGGCACTACAGAATGCCACTGATTCAGCGAGCTCAATAGCGGTTGCTCTTACGCATTTGCGACGTTGGAAGACCTTTATGTCCGGTCAGATACGGTATTTGTCAGTAGAAGAGGTCCGTGGTCTCTTTGCTGAAATCATTTTTCTGCTTGAACTGAGCGAAGTACTTCCGTCGCACACGGATGCAGTGATGTCGTGGATGGGGCCGGACAAATATCATCAAGATTTCGTGTTTGGTAATACAGCTGTAGAGGTTAAGTCACTATCAGGTACGGAGCGCAACTCAGTACATATATCATCTGAGAATCAGCTCGAATCTTTAATGGATTACCTGTTTTTGCGTATCTATCGACTAAGCGCTCAGCCGGACAATGCTAATGCGTTGTCACTCAATGATATCGTTAAGATAATGCACTCGAAACTATCTGATTCTGATGCTGTAGACGAATTCGATCGCAAACTATCAAGGTATGGCTTTTTACCGATACCCTTCTATGACCTTCCACGGTTTGTTGTTAGCCAGGTCTATAGCTACCGAATAACGAATGACTTTCCATGTATCGTGAGATCCAATATTCACAGTGGGATTGATACTGTATCGTACAACATTCGATTGGAAGCGATATCTTCTTATGAGTGTGACAATTCGACAGTATTCGTGGGCTGATCGGTGGACATCGCAATCCAAGAATTCTTCCAAGATATTCGTCAGGAGATATTGTCCGACGCCGTTGCTGAAAATAGTTTTCAGCTTGAGGTCTTCATGAAGGTAGTATCCAACGAACTTATGGAAACGGGATTTATTGATGGTTTTGAGCATTGCCATTATCGTGCAACAAGAGGGATGCGTGTCGACGGCTATTGGTTTAATGAGGAGGGAGTGCTCGATATTTTCGTTGCAGACTTCGATTGTCGTCGTGAATTAGAGACCCTCACGCGTTTGGAAGCTGATGCAGCGTTTAGACGGGTTGTAAACTTCTTCGAGGCATGTCTAATGGAGGCTATCGAACCCGATGTTACTACTCCTGAATATGGACTAGCTCGCCAGATTTCTGACCGTAAGAAGAAGTTAGGTCGTGTTAACTTCCATTTAGCCTCAGAGCGAGTGCTAAGTGATCGAATTCTTACATTTGAAGATGATAAGGTTAGTGGATATGATGCCACGTATAACGTATGGGATATTTCGCGAATCTATCGACAACGGAGCTCTCGCAATCATAAAGAACCTCTTGATATCGACTTTATTGAATTGTATCGCTGCGGTGTTTCGTGCTTGCCAGCTAATCTTGGATCTGACACATACCAATCATACCTAATAGTCATGCCTGCAACTATCCTTGCGGACCTTTATGGTAGGTTCAGTTCAAGACTCCTTGAGCAGAATGTACGCACGTTTCTACAGCGCAGAGGCCAGGTAAATAAGGGAATACGTACTACGATACTCAATGAACCCCATATGTTTTTTGCGTACAATAATGGGATTACTGCAACGGCGCAGCATGTCGAGACTCAAACGACTGAGAACGGTCTTCAGATTCTTCGTATTTCAGATCTTCAGATAGTGAATGGAGGCCAGACCACGGCATCCCTTTTCCACACGCAACGCTCCGATAAAGCGAGTTTAAATCGAGTGTTCATCCAAATGAAATTATCGGTCTTTGACTACAAGCAAAGCGAGGCCATCGTACCTCGAATCTCGGAGTATGCAAACACGCAGAATCCTGTGAATGCGGCAGACTTCTTTTCCAATCATCCGTTTCATGTTCGTTTGGAGGAGCATTCGAGACGCATCTGGGCGCCAGCAAAGAAGGGAAATCAACGCGAGACAAAGTGGTTCTTCGAGCGTGCCCGTGGACAGTATTTAGACGAACAGTCGACACTTTCAAGTAGTGAGAAGAGACGATTCCAGATTCAGAACCCGAAGTCACAGATGTTTACAAAAACAGAACTAGCAAAATACGAGAATGTATTTGACGAACATCCGAGATGGGTAAATCTTGGTAGTCAAAAGAACTTCGTCCAGTATGCGAATCGAATAAAGAAGGAGTGGGAGAGGTCATCGACGTCATTCAATGAACTGTATTTCAAACGAATAGTTGCACGAGCTGTCATATTCCGCCAGACAGAGAAGCTAGTATCGCAACAAACATGGTACGCAGGTGGGTATAGGGCAAACATTGTTGCTTATGCGATAGCTGCCATAGCTGAGGTGTGCAAGCGGAGCGGCAAGGAACTACCTTGGCAGCGCATTTGGAGTGAGCAGATGACTAATCCTACGTTGGACGAATCGTTGATGATTTCAGCTCAATTCGTGAACGGTATTATTATGAATCCTCCGCCCAATGCCTCGAATATCTCGGAATGGTGTAAAAAGGATGACTGTTGGTATAAGATTCGTGAGCGTCTGAATGAACTCAGGAGTATGCTACCTCAACAGTTTTATGATGATCTCGTATCGGCTGATGAGGTAAGGAATGATGAAAGACAGGGCAAGAAGGAACAAATTGAAGAAGACGGAATCAAGATCCAATCAGAGGTATGCGCAACGCCTGCAACGATATGGCGTATGGTCTACCTTGAAGGTAAACGACGTAGAATATTTACTGAAAAGGAGCTTGGTTGCTTAGAGGTAGCACAGCAGATCCCTAAAAATGTACCCACAGTCAAGCAATGTGAGGTGATTCTCGCAGCACGAAGAAAGCTACTGGAGGACGGGTTTGTTCTGCCGACATAGGTCTACTTTACCAATCGTCACGCGGTTCTACGTAGTCAGTTTTACGAAATGCGGGATGCATCGACTTTCAAGATCTCAGTGAACTGGCTACGTGTTCACCATTGTCTCTTAACCTATCGTACACATTTGAAACCATACTGCGAGTCGTTGTGGACTATGGCGCATTCTTGGACGGTCATCTCATAGTATAGGCGGCGTGCACAAGCATCTGAACAGATCTGGATCATGATACTACATGCAATATTCAACTGGCTACGCGGAGAATATCCTGATCCGTGTCAGACGGAGTCAATGGATGCAGATTCCGTTACGAATGCGTTGATTCGCAATATTGGATTAGTTCCACTGAAGACCTTGTCAACGAGTATTGCGCCGTCGTCCGTTTCTCCGCTACGAACTCTAATCTTCTCAGCCACGCTTTTTGTTGCTTCCAGAACAGCATGGAAGTAGTTCTGTTGATGTAGAAGAAGACTGCAATACGCAATGACATCTGGGTGGGTGCCTCGTGCTTGAAGTTTATCCTTCAACCGATTGACTCGGGCTTCAGCCTCTGTCAATGTTGTAGCAGCTGCATGCCTTTCAAATTTTCAATCTTCGCGGAAACTGAGACCATGGAATGACAGCACTTCATTCAGCTGGGAACGTCTGTCCTCGAAGATGTCGTGTTTGCCCCTAAAACGTGACGGTGCCATTGCGTGCGTAATGAAGTTCAGAACACAGACGCCGGTTTTGTATTCATTCTGATGAGCCGCTAAAGCATTGAAGAGTCTCTTCCACTTCGTGTTAGAGTGGTCAACGTCTTTAATCTTAGCCTGTCCAAGAAATCGTCCGATCTCCGTTCCAGAGAGACCGTGGTTGGTATCAGCAAGTACTTGGTTGAGTGCTTCCAGAACAGAAGGCGTAAAAGGCGTCACGGTTTTACTCATTGCATTCTTTCCGCGATCATACTTGGTATCTCTGCGCTGAGCCATAAGTGGTATTCTTCAAACAAGTCCGGCGGCAGTATAGTCTTGGACCAGTCGAGTACGTTGGGCGGAGTTGGAAGACCTCTTTTCTTGAACGTATAGTACACGACTGCCGAGAGTAGGAATGATGATCCGAGAAAGTACTTCGTCCAATTAGCATCCATATGCTCAGAATGAGGAAGCCCGGGGTGAGCCATCCTCACATTTGCGTGTACATTAAGATGCAGGATTGCGCTATATACGTTGACCTCGTTGGGGTCGTCAAGGTCAGGATTTCGTACTTTCCATGACATCGTTTTCAATGCCTCTTTAGTAAGAAGGAAATCTGGGAGCACATCAGATTGAACAACATCTCCGGCTTGAGGCTCAAAGTGGCGAAGCTCATCACCAGCAGGGCCAACCTTTAACCCCATATAGTTTGTTAGTCTCCTTACCGAACCGAGACCTGTCTGCCTCATGCTTCTCAGGACTGCAGAGGGTTGCATGTGGCTGCGTTTATCGGCAAACGTGAATTCTACGGTGTGCAGCACACTTCCACGGTAACTTTCGAGCAGTGCACCGGGGACCTCCAAAACCATTGCAGTCAAGAGGCAATCGACGTCCGCGAGATCTAAGACCAATCTTTCCCGAATGTAGCTATCAACTTGCTCCTTCGATGGTCGAGCCGTCTGCTGCATAATAGTATTGGGTTCACATCATTCTGCGTTTCCGGTTCTTCGCTGCCAAAACAGTCTTAGGTTTTCGGCAACTAGGGTGCGTTCCTGGACTGTGCTTCCAGCCATCAAGTTCCCGTACTCATGTAAGAAGTATATCAGTGACATGAATGAGAGTCTATCCGTCCTCATTCCAATCTCCACAAGCAATGGTAGTCGGTCCAAACCAATTGTTGCGGCGATGATTGTGCCAAATGCTTTACGGTCCTCTTCGAAGCCAACCCGTGGCTGGGAAAGAACCAGATCGCAAAATGCGCTCAAGCCAATGAATGCTTGAGTTACGATGATACCAGAAGCAGCCAATCGCCCTACAGCTACTATATCTCTTGTTCTCGGTAGGTTCTGTATGTCCGTATGCAATCCATTGACGAAGTGCATCTCGGGAGCTGATCCTCTGTACAAATCAAGACTCATGGGAAGGGCACCCCAGAGGCGCGAACGTATTCGCTCAATATGTTGATCTCGTGCTTGGTCTTTGAGGTCTTGCCTTTGAACCCAAATTGTCCAAATCAAACCTATGAATGTTAGTCCGGTGAACAGAACATTGAGCACGTCGAAGACATCAGCTGTACCTGTGTGCGGAATCTCATGCGGAAACCACATTGTGACAATCACAAAGGCAAAACTCCAAAGTCCCAGTACTGCAATTGTAGCAATGATCACAGGTGTTGGGAACGTTCTACTTTTATGTTGTTTTTGGTCCATCACACATCTCAAAGATGCTACTTTTTTTGTACCTAATTCCGGTGCTTAGTTGAAATTTTCAAAGGCCGTTGCTCGCATGTATGTGATTTATTTTGTTGTTGGACATCTTTAGAGAGCATTAGATGCAGCATCGGCAGTCGACGGAATCTATGAATTTTTCTCCAGTTTGATTCTGCATCAGGGAGTGCCAAAGTACAACACCACATGCACTGCCCTCCGGTACTCCGTCGTGATGCGCCATGTGGCGCGTTTTGGGAAATGGTCGCATCCGGCTTGCTGTAGTTATGGCGTGGGCCAGCTAGTATCTATACATCGCGCTATTTTCGGTCTTCCGAAACCGTTCGACTCAACTCAGGCAGGTTCAGTAGATGACATTATGGTTCCTATTTGCCAAGTGACTAGATTATCTTGAATACTGCGGCCAGTTCGGACTTGTCATGTTTGGAACTCATTGGGGCTCCTCCGAGAGGTGAATAGATTTGAGGCAATTGTCAACCTACAAAATTTGGGCGAACGTTTATGAGCATCAACCAGATCTCGGATATCCTCACGGATACGGTCAAACTACCGCGAGTCACTATCGGTTCTAATCGTCTATTGCATTATATGGGAGAAAGACGGTAAATGTCGCATATATTGGGAGAAATGCATCAATGAAAGTGAGAATGTCATGACAAGATCAGGAAGCACTAAGGAGCACTTTCTTAAAGCCGCTGAAGCTGTCTTCACTGCTCTGTGTAAGGCGGCTCCGGAATCACTATCAAGTGATAGTATTAAAGATATTGTGCAGGCAAAGTTTAAGGTTCACAATGGAAACGTCCGTGATTCAGTGGAAATGATTAAAGACTGTCTAAACGGCCTTAGTAAAGTAAAGCGTGTGCGGAGATCTGGTGCACTAAGATATGAGTCAGTCCAAGGAGCTCAACGAAAGCTTACGGCTTCGAATCTACTTCACATTAAGGGCTATTATGACAGACATCATGGGAATCCGTATCAGCCTAAGAAAGAGACTCACCTGTATGAGAGTTTGGGGAAATGGATGCTATGCAACCCTCCGATTGAAGCTGTGTTTAGAGAGTTAGTATCTATGGCTGACAAGAAAGGAACCGGAGAGTGGTCGAATCCTGACATCGTAGGTTGTTTTGAAACTATAGACCATCGGTCAATTGGTGATACTTTGACCATTGAGGTTAAGAAGCAAGAGCCTACGCATAAAGACGTGATGCAAGCTTTTTCTTACTTGCGATTCTCAAACTATTGCTATCTAGCTTGGTATGATAAAGATCTGTCAATATCTGCCTTTCGTGAATACTTAGGTAGGCTTGTTGAAAGTGAGGTTCTTCAGCATGCAATCGTACTTGGAGTTGGACTCATAGTGGGAAACTCTGAGCTAAACTCACGCTCGAATGAGGTCGTATGGGACCAGTTGGTACCAGCCCGGTACACGCCAATTCCAACACACCAATATAGTGTTATCAAAAAAATGTTGTCTAAGGGAACGCCCATACAGGAGTAGTATTCTACTTTTGTTGGACTGACAGTGAGCATCTCCCACCGTAGTTGTCAGTCAAGTCAATCAAGTAATTGTGTTTGATGTAGACTTACGAATTGGGCAGGCGTCATGTATTTGATTCCCTAATGTAGTCGTTTATCGTTTCGGAAGATATGTACCCAACTATAGACGACGGATCGCACTTTCCGAAGATTGCCGAGAGTATTGTCGTGGTGAAGCTCGACTTTCATTCGAGAGCAAAACAACACCGTAGGTGCACTGGTCGACACGACATCGTAACCCACCCCTCCACCACACACCACATCGTCCCTAGTGTCGACGGTGTGATGTGTGGGGATGTGTGGTTAAGACGTCCGGGGTGGACGGTACGGCGTTAGGCCGACTTGGCTTCTTCGACAGAGGCCTTGTTGTACGGCGTGATGAGCTTTTTGATGGCCGTTGCTGCCTTCCGGGCAGCCGCAGCATCCTTCTTCTTGGTCGAGTTGTGGCCCGCCTGGAAGTCGGCTACATGACGCATAATTTCTTCGTAGAGTTCTTGTTTTGTCATGGGTTTTGTCCTCTGTGGTGATGAAAACTCTGTTTTGTGCCGAACAAGTATAGCGTTTTGCCGCGAAAAGTGTGGTGTCTGGCGGTGAGGACGCCCCCTCTCCAGATAAAAAATAGACCCGGCCCCCTTTATCCCTCAGCCCACTTTGTCCCTCGGCCCCCTTTACCCCTTAACCGGTGTCATCCAGTACGTTGTGGTGTCGCCCTTGCCTTTTAACGATGTAGGGCCGCGATACTCCAGGTGCCATGGACCCGCAGGGAGGGAGAGGGCGAAGGATTCGGAGAGGTGGATTTTATTGGGTTCGCCTGTGCTTTCAAGACGTGAGGCGACGTTTACGGCATCACCCCAGACGTCGTATTGGAATCGTTCGGTGCCGATGATGCCGGCCGTGACAGGGCCCGTGTGAATTCCTATTCGAATCTCGATAGGCTCTCCGCTTGGCCACGTTCCACAAACTTCCAGAAGCTCTAGTGCGAGCGACGCTATTTCACTCGCATTTGTGGCCACATCGCCGTCACTCTTAAAACACATGTAGGAGTCGCCGATGGTTTTAACCTTGATAACACCATGATGCTCACAGAGTGCGTCGAATGCAGAAAACATCGTTGCGAGTAACTCAATCACGTCCGTAGGATGTAGGCTCGATGTGTGGGTTGAAAAACTGACAATGTCGGTGAAAAGGATAGATGCATTTTCGAAGTTATCGCCGCTAACACGCTCTCCTCGAATAACTCGTTCGGCTATAGTTTTTGGCAGGGTAGAGAACAAAATGGCACGCTCGCGTTCGCGCTCCGTTCGTTCCGACTCGATACGCTTTTCGGCTTCCATCATGGCAAGTCGTTGTGTTGTCTGTTTACCATTAATCTCTTCCGTGATGCGCGTATACGCATCGTTGTGTTCTATGTAACCAGAAAAGTTATTTGTATTCTGAGCAAGATCACGAAGGAGTTTGTGGATCTCGGCTTCGTCCTTCCGTAGACCATGTTCACTCGCTACTTTCAATACATTACGCAGTATAGCCCCAGCACCATCCGTATCGCCATGATGAACACCAACTCTTGCGCGTAACATTCCGTAATGAATCTTGTGTTCAGGATTGAGGAATTGTGTCTCGGATAATGACTGAATGTAGGTATTGGCATCGTCGAACAGCTCAAGGGTAATGCAGACGTCAAGACAACGTAACGTGTTGGTTAAAAGGCCCGATACATCGCCCAATTCTTTGTGGAGTGAAAGGGAACGCTGGAAATATTCCTGCGACAAAACATGGTCACCACGTTTACCATATACACCACCAATGTTGCCCGTAACGGTTGCCACTCCATGGCGGTCACCCATTTCCTCGTGGATCGTTAATGCACGTTCGAAGTGATCCAGCGCTTCGGTATAGTTGCCAGTGTCAAAGTAGACGGCCCCAATGTTGTTTGTAACGAGTGCCTCCGATGCACGACTACCGACCTTGTGATACAGCTCTATGGCACGCTGGAAGTACTCAATAGCCGAGGGGTAGTCGCCAGTGATGCGGTAAACAATGCCGATGTTCGTCGTAACACCCGCAGCACCGTGCACGTCGCCATACACTGTGTAGTCCGCTACAGCACGTTGATAGTGCTCAAGTGCCAACGGATAATCGCCCATCATCGCAAGTACGTTACCGATGTTACCCGTTACTATCGCTGTTCCGTGGACATCACCCATCTCCTTGTGGACACCAAGAGCAATCTGGTGGTATTGAAGTGCTGTTGGATAATCACCGGTGTGAAAGTAGACGTTGGCAATGTTGCCGTTAACAGTTGCGAGACCACTCTGATTGCCAAGTGCTGTATACAGATCAATTGAACGCTGGAGATTATCGAGCGCTTGTTGATAGTTACCTGTAGTAGCATCCACGATGCCAATGTTGCTGGAGATGACGGCTACTGCAGGCCTGTCATTGAGGTCCGTGTAGATCGTAAGAGCTTGGGCATAATGTTCTCGGGCCTCAGGATAGTGTCCCCGAACGTAGGCAGCGTAACCACGTGCTCGTGATGCCAGGGCTCGCCCTTGATCGGTGAGTACTCCATCAGCAGTTGTTGCAATCTCTAACAATGTGGCAGCATCATTTTTTGTGCAGGCAACATCGACAGCTGCTTTGAGTTCGGATATAATTTCTGGATTCATGGTACAGAATATCCAATCGTTTATGAACGTGAACCACTAACCGGTGTCATCCAGTACGTTGTGGTGTCGCCCTTGCCTTTTAACGACGTCGGGCCGCGATACTCCAAGCGCCATGGACCCACAGGGAGGGAGAGGGCGAAGGATTCGGAGAGGTGGATGGTGTTGGGTGTGCCGGTGGATTCAAGCCGACATGCGACGTTAACGGTGTCGCCCCAGACGTCGTACTGGAGGCGACGGGTGCCGATGATGCCGGCTGTGACAGGGCCGTGATGGAGGCCAATACGAATGGGGATGTTTTGTTCTGCTATTCGACTCAGGATGTCGCAGGCACAGCGGGCTGCACGTATTCGATGGTTGTTGTGTGGTTCGGTTGATGTGTCACCGGTGTGCGGAAATGCTACACCAATGTAGGAATCTCCAACGGTCTTGATCTTCATCAGCCGGTGTTCGTCTACGATGTCGTCGATGATGGAGAAGACACGATCAAGGACGTCTACTACGTCACGCGCAGGGAGTTTGTCGCTGAGTGCCGTAAAACCCACAATGTCTGCAACAAGTATCGATACGTCGTCATGTGTGTCACCCGAGACGTCATCACCACGTAACACACGGTCGGCAATGTCGCGCGGTAGGGTGGAGTAGAGCACGGCACGTTCTTTTTCCCGCTCCCGACGTTCACTGTCGATGGTTCGCTGGGCTTGTAACGTCGCCAATCGTTGTGCCGCTGCCGAACTCTGGATTTCTTCCGTTCGTTGAAGATAAAGGTTGTTATGATAGACATACCTATCAAAGTCCTTTGTCGTCATTGCCAGGTCACGTAACTGCACGTGATACTGTGCCTCTTCCGATCGTAGACCCGCTTCATGGCAGATACGTAAGGCCATCGACAGTGCTTCGTGAGCGGCTTCCGTGTTACCAGCACGGAGTTCGAGTGTGGCACGGTTGGCGTAGAACTCGGCACGGACAGCTGGTTCAACGGCGTCGGAGAGGACAACTCTGTTGAGCGCAGTACGAGCATCATCGTACCGACCAAGATTGAGTAATGCTGCTACAATGTTGCCCGTCACCGAATCAGCACTGACACGATTTCCCATGTCCTCATGCAATGCACGAGCCACGTAGAAGTAACCCAGGGCTTCTTCGACCTGTCCTCGACTCATGTGAATACTGCCAATACTGTTGGTTGCCCGCGCAACACCGACGGTATCTCCAATGTCGCGAAACAACTCCAAGGCCCGCTCATGATAGTCCACGGCTGCATCCGTATCACGCAGACGCTCCAGCAGGATTCCCAGATTACCTAGTGTTGAAGCAGCCCCAACACGATCGTGGGCCTCTTCGAAGATTGTTAGCGCACGTTGATAAAACTCAACGGCACGCACATAGTCACCCGTACTCGAATGCACATTACCAATGCCATTACATGCATGCGCAATACCAGGATGATTGTTTGTTTCTTCAAACATTTCAAGTGCATGCTCATAGGCAGAGAGTGCCTGGGAGTACGCACCCAGACGTTCATGGGCAATACCCATGTTATGATGTGTCCGCGCAATAACCACGGCCGAACCCTCGCGCTCATAATACGTTAAGGCACGCTCGTAATACTGCAGAGCAATCTCATATTCGTTACGATCGGCATGGAGATTACCAAGACTCAAGATGGTCCTGGCAATACCCTGAACATCGTTTAGACCTTCATACGCCGTCAGCGCACCATCGTAGGCCCGCTGTGCCTCTTCGTGACGTCCCTGCAGACGGAACATAAACCCACGTGTATGCGCCGCCAATGCCTCTGCCGATGGAGAGGTAATCGTCACAAGCTCATCAATGAGTATTCGTAATGCCTCCACATCACGTTTACCCACGGCCCGCGTCACATCCGCCCGTATATCGTCAAAGGATCTCATGATCGGCGAAGGTACGGAGGAAGTAGGGGAGGAGGAATTGGGTAAGGGGCAAAGGGGGTAAGAGGGGGCAACAACGGTGCAAATGATTGTATTTCTGTCGTAACTTCGGTTGTGGCGTAGACAGATTATCGAGTGTTGACAACCTCGCGCCACGCACCAATACCCGCAGCAAACAGACGGCTAGAATGACACACACCGACAAACTCATACGACTCAGAATTCAGAACGTGAGAGTCTTTGAAGACGTCACACTGGATCTTGATGGCCTGACAATCCTTATCGGCGAGAATGGTGCAGGGAAGTCAACGATTGTAGACGTCTTGGATCTTCTCGGGAGTATGCCATCAATGACAATGCTGTCGGCATTTCCCGTTTTCTCAACTCAACCTGTCTTCAATTCATTCATTCGGCAAAAGGCCAAATCAGCTAGTCTCACGATTGACATATGTGACAAGTACTCTGATTCACTTTTGAGTTACAATATTCAGTTTATGATTGTAAATGGGAAAATGGAAGTGCGAAGTGAAACGTTAGATGAATGTATCAATGGCAGTTCAAAAGAAATGTGGCGTGTGTTTGAAAGGCAAGAAAGAGTTTATTGGAGTCAGTCATTTTCCGGAATGACGAAGAAGTCAAAGGGGGATATTAATGGAGATACGTCTTTAATTATGACTGGAAGTCAATTGGTTAATAACCCTCACGTCAAAAGACTGCGAACGGCATTGTCCGAAGTAAAAGTGTATCGCACCTTTGATGTCAGACCTGACTGGAAAGTACGTAAGTCTGGTAGTAATGAACTGTCTATGCGGCGACTCCAGTATATTAACCATAGCAGGGAACTCGATCCGTCAGGAGACAACCTCGCAAATGTTTATACGACAAGACTCTTTGAGTTGACGATTCAGGAGAGAAGCGAGATCTATAGTAGAATGATGCTGGTGCTAGGTGAAAAGTTCGAGGAGCTAGTCGTCCGTCCGGTTGATAGTGGCCGCCAAATGATAGTGGCACGATACAGTAGTCCAATTGGTGATATCCCTCTCTCCGAACTATCAGATGGTCAACTCATGTACCTTGCTCATTGTGCGATTACGTATTTTAGCAGTCAAAGAACTCTCGTATGTTTTGATGAAATAGAATGCCACACTCATCCATATATGCTAGTGCGAATGGTCGAGGATTACTCACGTTTGTCCGAGAATACAAATGTACTTCTGACGACGCACAGTGATGTCGTGCTCAACTCGTTAGGAATAGACCAGTACAAACTCATCGTATTGCAAGTAGACGAGAATGGCGCCTCAAAGGCATACGCGATTCATGACACTGCTGACGTTAGGGAGTACGTCCGTACCTATGGAGGAGTCGGAAGTGCACGCCAAGCTGGCATGTTGCCGTTCATAACAAGGAGTATTTAGAAAGTGAAGGAAGTCATTGTATTGTTTGAGGATGCACGACATGAGATAACGAAGATGTTTATGCCTCATGACTTTGTGTTAAAATTGGTTCGGGAAGACTATCAGGATCGGATGGATGAGTTCGATGAGACCTCGAGTTACTATGAGATGATTAAACGAACGACTGCAGTCCCCAAAAAAGGTGTAGATAAGCTTCTTAACTCATTAGATCAGGATCTTCATCTATTGAGGAAAAGAGGAATAGTACTATGTGTTATAGATGAGGATCAGATCAGATCAAAACTTGGTCTCGACGACAGATCTTGTCGGAAAGTAGTTACGAATCGAATTCAGGAGATTGCATCTGGTGGTGTTCATGATGTAGTGTTGCTAGACGGAAATCTGGAACAGCTGCAGTCGGTTGTTGTTGAGGTGCTAAATCTTGAGGCGTCCCTTCGAAAAAAAAGTACAACTAATCGCGATGTCGTGTTTCAGGAGGCAATACGCGCGTCGCGAGATCAGAAGACTGAGATAAGAAACCGGTATCCTGACTTACAACGTCTTGTTAGTTCCTACATGTCTGCTATTGACATGTTAGTCGAAACAGTGGACTGATGGCAGCTACTTTACGTAGAAGTGTTCAAGCTGATAGCTGGTCACTTTTTCGGTCAGTACCAGATTGGAAATATTCAGCTGCAGATAATTGACAATCTTTGCAGCATACGATGAATCTGGAGTAATACAATGAAAACTAATGTTCAGACGCCCATGGAGGTGTTTACACAGCCGCAGCGTTTTCTCGTGCCACTGTTTCAGCGTCCCTATGTATGGAATGAAGAGCGACAATGGGAGCCTCTGTGGCGCGATGTTGAGCGACTCGCCGAACGCGTACTGACGTCGGGAAATACGACAACGTCGCCGCACTTTCTTGGTGCCGTTGTCCTGCAGCAACTGCCGAACGTAACGGGGGAGTTACAAGGCAGAATCATTGTTGATGGACAACAGCGGTTAACGACGTTACAACTATTGATGGACGCTATTCATGGTGAGTGTATGGATCAGGGATTTAACGGTCCGGCACGTCGACTAGAACTTCTTATACAAAATCAGGACGCCTACCAAAACAAGCCAGAAGATCAGTTTAAAGTATGGCCAACAACACGTGATAAACAGGCCTTCTATGAGGTGATGGCACCGAAGTCAAAGATCGACTATACAACGTTAAAGCATTCGTCTGCACGATTGGTTCTTGCACATCGATACTTTGCTGAGCGGACACGTGAGTGGCTAATGGAGGCCGGTATTGAATCTGCAGCACAAAGAGCAGAAGCGTTAGACCTAGCTGTACGGACACTACTCCAGATTGTGGTTATTGATCTTCAGATAGATGAAAATGCGCAAGAGATATTCGAGACACTGAATGCACGTGGTACACCGCTAACACCGGTTGATCTCATTAAGAATCTTGTGTTCCAAAGACTGCTGGACGAAGATGTAGACGTCGAGAAGATCTATGACACATCATGGCGTCATTTTGAAACCGAGTTCTGGGAGAAAGAGATTAGTTCGGGCCGATTGAAGCGGCCGATGGCCGTTGTGTTTTTCCATCATTGGTTAATGAGCGTTATCGCCGACGAGATTCCGGCGAATGAAGTGTTTAGCGCTTTTAAACGATACCTCGTCAACAACTCTTCGATTTCAATTCAAGACATTGTACAACGTATCTATGCAGCATCACAGCTCTATGCAGACTTTACGGTCCGAGCTGCATCGTCAACTGGTGCGATTGATCGTATCGCGTTGTTTGTGTATCGACTTGAAACGATGCAGACAGATGCGCCCAAGCCGTTGTTACTCGCCTTGCTCGATCCGGATCGGGAACAACCGATCCCTAAAGGCATGGTTGTGAACATTATTGACGATGTTGAAAGTTGGTTAGTTAGGCGCATGTTGTATCGTGCCGGCACTAAATCGTACAGCAGGTTGTTTGCTGACCTTGTAAACATTGTCAGGACTTCACCAGTAGAGTCTTTACACGAGCGTATCCGTGAGACTCTTCAGCGACAGAGAGGTGACGCAACGTTCTGGCCAGACGATAAGGACATTCGCTCGTCGTTATCAGTATTGCCTTTGTACAAAAGAATGTCTGTGTCAAGAAATCGTATGATTCTTGAGGCTATTGAGGACTATCTGCGTGGGGTTGGTTCGCATGACAAGAAGTTTACAGAAGAATCCGTTCGTCGAGGAGTCTTGAGTATTGAGCACCTCATGCCGCAAGCGTGGGAACGCAATTGGCCAGAGCCGGCCGATGGGGACTTCAATGCGAGATTCCAACGTATACACTCGTTAGGGAATCTCACGTTAGTTACGCGTCAACTGAATACTTCGGTTTCCAATGGATCATGGGAATCAAAGTCGCAAGCACTTAATCGATACGGAGTGTTGCTGTTAAATTCTACCCTCAGCGAGTACCAATGTGACGGATGGTCCGACGAGGCGATTCTAAAGCGAACCGATGCACTCACAGACATTGTCCTTCAGATATGGAGTGTTCCACCCGGCCACTCATCGGAACGATCGACGGCTGCTGTGATAACAAACAGCAATGTCTCATTGCTTGACCTCTTGAAAGATCATGTCCTTCACGAGGGACAACTACTTAAGCCAACAATGTCGAGTTATGAACAGGTTAACGCAATAGTGATCGCCGGCGGTAAACTGCTCTGTCAGGACTCCGTATTCGACACTCCGTCTGGTGCTGCCGTGTTTGTGAGAGGTGGAAGGGCGACAAATGGTTGGTTGTTCTGGGCTGTTGACTCAGCAGATGGAGTGACGTTAGCAGAACTCCGACACGATCTCCTTCGACGACGTTTTCCGGATGAGTATACAGACGCTCACGACGATAATGATGAGGCACAGCTGCAAGGTGCGTTGATAGTAGATATGCAGCAGCGCTTTTGGCAGGGGTTCCGACAATATGTTGCGGATAATGGATTGCCATTCACACCTGGCACGCCACGAGGTCATAAACTCAATATCCCACTCGGAATGTCAGATGCACGACTATATGCCGTCATGACAACGTTTACGTTCCAAAACATAGATAACGGCCCAGAATTGCGTGTCGAGTTCTATATACCTGATAACCATGCGCTGTATGATCGGCTGTTTGATCAGCGCGATGCAATTGAAGCTGCATATCAATCACAGCTTACATGGCACTATGTAGCGGGTACAAAATCGACACGTATTTGTGATCACGTAAAGCGTGACGTGACCGATGAAACGCAGTGGTCAAGGTACTATGAGTGGCTTACGGAGCACATCGTTCGCTTACGCGATGCAATTGTGCCTCGAATACCATAATCCAATCTTTGTATCCTCGTGTGCCCCATTCACCCCTTACCGTCCAGTACAAAAACACGGCCCTACGACATGAAAAGTCGAGGTAGGAGTGGAATTCATTATGCTGGTATGTTGTAGCTGATGCGCCCTTTGACGTCAGTTCATACTCTCTATCGTGAACGTTACAATGCGGCGGGATTTACCCACTTCGATCTTCACGTTTTTCTTGGTCTGATCACATAGTGCGGTTGCCGTCGATACCGTGTCGTCTCCACCCCAATGAGCTTGGAGATCCCTCGTTGCCCCGACGAAACGCTCCTCGGCGTGGGCATCTTCGTTGTACGACATCGTGCAGGTGAATAGGTTGTAGGAACCATTGATCACTGAAAAACTGTAATAGATTTCCGCATCAGGCTCGGTGAAGATATAGATCATAGCATCTGCATCAACCAAGGGGGTTGAGTCAGCTAGCTGTAGGCCGATGCGTTTGGCCTCCGCCTTTATCTCGTCCGCCGATGCACCCCACATGGTCAGCCATACCGAGCATGGTCGGGGCTGCATGACGGGCATGTACTTGGAAATACGATCGTTGAGCGTAATCCTTGAATCGACTTGCTGAGCATGCCCAACAATTGATGAACAGAGAACTATGATGACGAAAGCTACTATATGCATACAAACCCCTTCATGCGGTTGGATGTTATGAATGTTGCTTTGCACGTATAAACTACACCATTTCCTGATGGCGAATAGGGCTGTCAAATATTGTTGTATCGATGTGTTGTCAGCCATGACTGGTATATTCCCACATTCAACGTAACGTAAATTTCACGGAGGAACGGTGGTAATAAGATTATTTGTTACAATTGCCTGTGTTGGTGTAGTGGTGGCTGCGTGTAGTGTTATACCTCGACCAGTTATTGTATCACCAAAGAATGCCCATACGGCAGACATTTCGGATTCAACACGGAACGGTGGTGTTCACGCCATCACGAGGTTGTCAGAAACGGATGTTGTTGTCCTGAATCAGATTGAAGATGATGAACTGTTACTCACAAGGCTCGATGGGTCTTTGAAGCAGGTATGGAAACAGAAGCTCAAGCTCAATGATGATGTGTTGAAGGCCGTTTGTGTGTTTGATGGAAAGCAGATTATGGTGTTAACGGAACACGCAGCAGCTAATGGTACCAATCATGTTGTTACACGATTCCAGTTTACAGCTGATGGTGCGACGGGAAGTGCTCCACGAGATTCTGTCCAAATTGCCGCGGATAAACCTCTGCTCTTTGTTGTGTCCGGCGATCACGAGCGTGGAGCAGTCCTTGTTCATGACGGCAACTTTTATCGACATGATGGAGATCGTAAACGTCGTATGTATGCCGAACGCATCATGTCGACGGAAAGTCTTTCCCTCTCAGAGCGTCGAGAGTTCTTCGCACCAGAAGATGAGTTCGGTGTTGCCGTTGGTGTTCGGTCGACTGATGGCCACCTTTTCCACGCCGTCCTGCGCGATAGTAATCACGACGATGGTGAGCGAATGAAGATTCGCATTTTGACAGTCATGGATGTTACGGCAGGTACATCACAAGACATGGTTGTTGACGTATCGGCCGCAGAAGAACGTGCTGAGTTAACGCAAGTCTATCTGGGTGATGATAACAAGGGACGTCTGGTGATGTCACTTGTTCATCATGATGATGATGATGGTTCACCACGACGTATCGTTCAGTATCTCCTGGATGGTAATCGTGTTCAGCAAACAATGAACCTCGCCATTACGGACAACATGATTCCGCGTATTACACAGGGAAAGAGTGAGTTCGATGATTACTTTGTCCATAATGTTATCCATACCAATCGGGGTACGCTTGTACTGTTCGAACAGGCATCGGGTAGTCTAACACAGATTCTCGGTCGAAGCAAAACTCCAACATATATACCGATGATGTATGGAATGCCGGGAAGTCCTGGTACAACCATACCTGCTATGCCGGGGTTACGGCACATTGGGTTTACCACACCGGGTGGCCTTGATACGAGTCTTGCGAGATACAGTACGGAAGGATTCTGTCTTGCACTCTTTGAGCCTGATGGAAAGATGCGGTGGTCAACAGTGGGAGGTAGATTGTTGTCCGACCGGAATCAAAAACACAATCTAACGGGATTCGGCAAAGCTCAAGCATTTTACTTTTCCGAACCAACAAACGATGGTATGAACATTGTTTGGCTTGATGGCCGGTCAGGTGCGTTAACAACGTCAACACTTGATCTCTCAACGGGTATCCTCGAATCGCAACGTCAAATAGCCGTAGTTGATACGAAGTGCTCGTTTGTGGATGTAACACGTATGAACGGCACAACATACACCGTGCTTTACAACGTCTCGGGTTCTCCCGTCTATCCTCTTCGACTAACACCCTAATTGCGGGTCTTGGTATGGGGCAAAAGGGGTGTCGTTCGGCTGCGTGTACAACAGCTGTGCCCCTTTCGCCCCTTATAAACCTCCGAACATGTGCGTTCCGATTCTTCTTACTCTGTGTAATGTTTGACCGCAGTGGTGAGATTATCCTTGATCCGCCTGCGGAGGAGTTGAGGGCTCAACACTTCTATGCTGCCACCGAAGCCCAGGAGTTCACGTTCGAGCTCAGTGTTGAGGACGACATCGATGCTGAACACGACTCCATCCTCCTCATCTCTGATGACCTTCTGTGAACGATGTAGTGGTTTCGTCTGGATGTAGGGTGCGTTCCTTTTATTCGCTTTGAACACAACCTTGGCTGGATTACTCTTCAGATTCCTCGTGACCCCAATGACGTCATCGTAGTAGGTTTCTATGTCGATAACTTCATTCGGAATGAACGTGGCTTCGTCATCCATACAATCTGTAATGAGTTCGATACGATCCAAGGCAAGGGTCTGAATCGTTTGATGTTGTACGTGAGCAGTGCCGAGTACAAACCATCGGTTACGGAACTCTTTGAGTAAGTATGGACTAAACGGATAGATAGATGCCGAGCGAGCCTTAAACGACTTATACATGACGCTGAAGCAACGCTCGGAAACGATGTATTGCCGGATCTTTTCGATCCAATGTAAGCCCCTGAGATGATCATTCCGTTCAAAATCAACTACTTGTCTGGTATGCGTCTTCTGAGCGTGGATCTTGTCTTCCAGTTTGGTGATCATCTCGCCAAGATCAGCAGAGTGGGGAAGACCCTTGAACTGTTTGAGTAGGGCAGAGGCCTCAGAGAGCACCACCAGATCTTGTGGTGTTAGAGGAATGTTCGTGATCGAAAAATCCTTATCGCTGTAGGAATAGAACTTCCTGTCAATGACAACAATCGGGGCCTCGTAACCCAGTTTACCACTGCGCATGACCTCAAGATCCGCCTGAACTGTACGACGGCTCACACCTTTATCAATTCCTTCATACTCGTATAGGGCGTCCGAACATGCTTCGATCAGATCCTCAAGAGTCCACGGCCTATATCGATTCCGCAGACATCTATCGATTGTTCTGTATCTGATGAGGGCATTGCGGTTGACGGGCATTTTTCTTCCAATCTTGACAAGTGCGCAGAAAGATTGCGCAGTATACCGTGAATTTTGATTCGATCACACTTTGAAACAAACAAAACGCGAACATGAAGAACTATCCGATCTACGGCAAGGAGAACATTGACCCCGCCGCGCTTGAGCAGATGGAGACGGCAATGGGTCTCCCAATAACGGTAACTGGAGCGCTTATGCCAGATGCCCACGTAGGGTACGGCTTGCCCATCGGAGGTGTGCTGGCAACTCGTCCAGATACGGTGATCCCATACGCTGTTGGCGTCGATATCGCTTGCCGAATGTGCATGTCCATCTTCGATATGCCGAAAGATGCGGTTGAGAACCATGCTTCTGAACTCCAGTCATTGTTAATGAAGCACACTCACTTTGGGATTGGCTCCACGACCAATGAACATCATGACACATCGCTGTTCGATCGACCGGAGTGGGATGCCGTTCGAGTAGTTCGGGATCTGAAGGACAAAGCCTGGCGCCAGCTCGGTACGTCGGGATCTGGCAATCACTTTGTCGAGTGGGGTGTTGTTACGATCAGCGAAGGAGCATTTGACACACTACCTGCTGGGGAATACGTCGCCTTGCTGTCGCACTCTGGATCTCGTGGCTTTGGTGGATCAATTGCCGAAACGTATTCGAAGATCGCCATGGCACATACTGAGTTGCCAGATCAAAGTCGGCACTTGGCTTGGCTCGACCTGCATTCAGAGGCCGGACAGGAGTATTGGCTTGCAATGAACCTGGCCGGAGATTATGCTAGCGCAAACCATCATGAGATTCATAATAAAATCTCAGGAGCAATGAATCTGCAGCCAATTGTGATGGTTGAAAACCACCACAACTTCGCGTGGCAGGAACGATTGTTCGATGGCACAGAGGTGCTCGTACATCGGAAAGGGGCTACGCCCGCCGGAGCTGGAGTGTTGGGTATCATTCCTGGAAGTATGACAGATCCGGGATTCATCGTGCGTGGTAAGGGAAATTCGGCATCGGTGAACTCGGCAGCGCATGGAGCGGGCCGACTGATGAGTCGTGCAGCGGCGCGGAAAGCCGTAGATCGCCAAGAATGGGAACGTCTACTTTTTGATCGTCGTGTCACGGTGATCGGGTCGGACGTCGACGAAGCACCCATGGTCTACAAGGACATAACGTCGGTCATGTCTGCACAGACTGACCTGGTTGAGGTACTCGGAACATTCCAACCGAAGATCGTCCGTATGGCCGATCCGAGAGAACGACCGGAGGATTAAAACTTTTTTTGACAGAGTGATCAACTACGCAGAAAGACTGCGCACATCGACCTGAACTTTGTTTCAGTTCATCAGTCGGAAGACAACACCATGAGATTCAACACAACAACACGCGGCATCAGCAAGATCACGAACCACGAAGGTGCAACGGCCTTTACGATGAGTGATGAGCTCGCATTGTACACTGCTGTGGCTTCCTCCGCTCTTCAAGACGCTGCATACGAGGGTGCAGATGTGAGAGTGGAGCGTCTGCAGCATCTGATCCGAAAATGTGATCCGCTGTTCGTAGCGCAGTTGGCGGTATACGCTCGTACGTCAATGAATCTTCGTTCGGTGCCATTGCTTCTCATCTGCGAACTTGCGAGAACGACGAATGGTTCGAATCTCGTTGCTCGGGCAACTGACATGGTCGTCCAGCGTGCTGATGAGATTACGGAACTACTAGCTTGTTACTCGTTCGTGAATGGGCACAATGTTTCCGGGCACATCGGAAAGCTGTCCAAACAGATTCAGAAGGGTCTTGCCTCTGCCTTCAACCGGTTCGATGAATACCAATTCGCAAAGTATGACCGTAAGACGGCCGTTACACTGCGGGATGCACTGTTCATGGTACATCCGAAGGCTAAGGATGCTCAACAACAAAGAATCTTTGACAAAATCGTAGATCGTTCATTGCAGACTCCATATACCTGGGAGACCGAGCTTTCTTCTGTAGGTACAAAGGAGTACAACAGTGACAAAGACCGTGAGGCGGCCTTTAGGAAGACGTGGGAAGAGTTGATCGACAGTGGCAGGGTTGGCTATATGGCGTTGTTGAGGAACTTGAGAAACATTCTGAAGGCAAACGTCTCGCCTGCCCACATTGAACACGTGTGTAAGGTCCTTTCGGATCCTGCTCAAGTTCAACAATCCAAACAATTCCCATTCAGGTTCTTGTCGGCATACAGGCAGCTTGAGAATGTACGGACGTCAGGGTTTAAGGGCTCCTTCATGAACATGGTTAAGAGTTTCGTGAGGGGTGATCAGTGGATGGTCAGCTCTATTCTCGAAGCACTGGAACGGGCAGCTGCAGCATCGGCCGCCAATATCAGCGGTTTCGACGCTGATACGCGAGTCTTGATTGCCTGCGACGTTTCAGGCTCGATGTGTGTGCCGGTATCGCGTGCGTCGACGGTACAGTACTATGACATCGGTCTAGTGCTGGGCATGTTACTGCGCGCGAAATGCAAGAACGTAAAGGTCGGTATGTTCGGCGACAAATGGAAGGTGATCAACGTACCGGTTTCGAACATCCTGTCAAACGTTCAGTACTTGCGTGAACGTGCGGGTGAAGTTGGCTATTCGACCAACGGACACCTGGTAATTGAGGACTTAATCAGCAGACGGTTGGTAATGGACAAAGTGATGTTGTTCACCGACTGTCAGTTGTGGAATAGTCATGCTGATGGAGGTGATATTGAGCAGGCATGGAAACAGTATAAGAGCAAGGTTGCTCCTTATGCACGACTGTATCTGTTCGACCTTGCTGGCTATGGTCAGTCACCTATTCGGGTATTGGAGGATGACGTCCATCTGATTGCAGGATGGAGCGACAAGATCTTTCAGGTGATGGAGTCCATCGAACATGGCTCCAGGACCTTGGATGTTGTAAAGGGGATAAAGATGTAAATGAATGCGACCAGGGATGCCGAAAGAGTGGAATACTTCGTCATGGCAACTCGCGGATACTCCGTGGGCAGGGTTCGACTCCCTAAGACTATGTTTTCATAGTCTGAACTTCCACGATGCGTGTAGCTCCTTGGTCGTGTTGATTTCATTCGGGTGTGGTGTCGTCCACACAGAATGTTTCGTTCATCTTCTGTCGCCGCTTCGGTACAGTCCGTAGCCAGGGCAACGTGTAAGCGTAGCCCAGTTTGGACTGAACAATGGGTCCTTACCGAATTCATAGTAGACCGCACTCATTCATGCAGATCGGGGATGCCGAGCAGTTGCCTTACTTCGTCTGTTCAACGCAACCAGGCTACTGGGCTGTTGCTCCCCGATCTGTTTCTTTTTGTCTGATCGGCTGTAAAGGCTGACGTCATGCTCAAATGACAGCCGACACCTTTCGGTTGTGTCAGGAATGCTTCGTTTGAAACAACGATGTAGACTACTAGCGGTCGTCAAACTCGTTGACGAATGGACGCTGACTCCATATTCCCATGAGTCCAAACGCATCCACAAACACAAAACCCCCGACACCTAGTTGGCGTCGAGGGTTAGTGTATACGTAAGTAGCGGGGGCAGGACTTGAACCTACAACCTTCGGGTTATGAGCCCGACGAGCTACCAATTGCTCCACCCCGCGGTGTTGAAGTACAAACATAGGGAGAAATGGGGAGATGTGCAAGGGTGGGGAGGCAGATGGGGGAAATGGTGGGGAGGCAGATGGGGAGGGACATGGGGTTAAAGGTGGGGAGGCAGGTGGGGAAGAAACGCTCGCTCAACGAACATACCGTCGCAGACAAACCGTGAGCGCAGCGAGCATACCGTGAGGCGAAGCCGAACAAACCGTCGAAGACATACCGTGAGCGCAGCGAGCATACCGTTAGGCGAAGCCGAACAAACCGTCGAAGACATACCGTCGCAGACAAACCGTGAGCGCAGCGAGCATACCGTGAGGCGAAGCCGAACAAACCGTCGAAGACATACCGTCGAAGACATACCGTGAGCGCAGCGAGCATACCGTGAGGCGAAGCCGAACAAACCGTCGCAGACAAACCGTCGTAGACATACCGTTAGGCGAAGCCGAGCATACCGTCGTAGACATATCGTCGCAGACATACCGTGAGCGCAGCGAGCATACCGTGAGGCGAAGCCGAACATACCGTCGCAGACATACCGTGAGCGCAGCGAGCATACAGTGAGCCGCAGCCGAACATACCGTCGCAGACAAACCGTCGCAGACATTCCGTGAGGCGCAGCCGAACATGGGAAAAACATGAAAAGTTGGCATAGATCGTGAAAACCCCCTTGGAATGTTGTTGCAGCCGAGACGAGAATCACACAACTGGAACTGCAGACGAAGTATGAAAACACTCCTTGTTCTTCTCGTGTTGTTTGCGCTGACATCTACAACTGTTGTGGCGCAGGAGATGTATGTAAAACGATTTGACTATACAACGTTTACGTTGGACTCGGTGCGTATATCGTATGTGCCACCCATGGACGACGTTATGACGTCCTCAACGGGGAGTATGTCAGGTGAGATATCGTTGCCAACAACGGTCGATTCTCGTTATGGTATGGATGGTGAGTGCAGTAAACGATTTCCAGCAACACGGTTGTTTCAACTGCTAGACTATCCCGTACGGACGGCTGTCTCTCTGCGTATAGATCGTGGAGATTCGATTATCGCAGGGTGCTCAGGCATTCTCGTTGGTAGTCGATGGGTTCTTACTGCAGCTCACAGTATCGTCAACCATGAAACAAATCGATATTATACTCATGGATTTTACGTCTATCCGGCGTGGAATGGTGGTCCGGTGAACATTACTCCACAATCGGCTCGTGTTGTACGGTCGTATCGCCTTATTCCACCTGGCGCAAACGTCATACAAAATGATGTTGCTTTACTTGAACTGGATACCGACCTTGGATTTGAGTTTGGATGGATAGGTATGGCCACACGGAAGGATCCGAAGTCGATACATTTAATGTTAGGACATAGGTTTACGTATCCTGGTGTTACCGATAGGTCGGATTCTACAAAACGTCACACAGGAGATACAATGTACTATCGTGTTTGTCCCATAGAGGTGGCAAGTTCACAGAGTCACTGGATGAAGAATACAACTGGAGTGCCCGGTGAAAGTGGTGGTGGTACAATTGTTGTTATTGATGGCATGCCACACGTTGTTGATGTGATAAGTTTTGGATTGCATACAACCGGACGTCGGATTGATGCGACAACGTTTACGGCCTTTCGAAATGTTATGACGGGCACGGCATCAACGCCAGGAGAGACACCTTTCACAACTCTTACGTATACGTATGATCCCACAGCACAGGTAATTCAGATTACGGGATTGCCTGCACATATGATGTCGACCGCCACATCAACATTGTATTCGGTAACAGGTTCGGCTGTTGCTTCCATGTCCGGTGATGTGCTCTCAACAAACACGCTTGTACCAGGACTCTACGTGGTCCACACGGATGTTGATGGAAAGGGGCATAAAGGGGCAATTCTTGTGTGGTAAGATGAGTGATCGAGATACACGTATCCCTCACCACGGCGGGCCCTCACACAACGACAGTTCGATTCGACAGAATACATGTATAGCTCAGGGAACCGTAGGTAACGGACGAATGTGCCAGCCGAAACACACTCGGTGCTCTTTGGCGTAAACCGGCGTGTTGTCGGTAACATGAGTTAGTATACTGTTGACATGAATCACGTGGTAAAGAATCCCTGCTTTCCGGGATGTCTCGCTGTTGGCAATTGCGGAAGTTGCATGCTAAGATGTTTTATTCCGACATGTGTAAGGTGAGGCTGAAATGAGGACGTCATTGACCTTGATGATTGCGAGTCTCATACAGATCGTGACCATTGTGAATGCTCGAGCTGAAGATCCAACTGGGTTGATTGGAATTGCCGGGGCATTGTTAAAGCCATCAGGAATCAATGTGGCTACGACCCATTTTGCGCGAACACATGATTCGTGGAGTATGCGTGTTATGGTGGCATTCCGTTATGCTCCTCAGGAATTCGGATCAGTAGAAATTGCTCCATTTGACGTGTTACCACACGGGTTTGTGAGTCTGATTGAAGCAGATAGTGGACGTACATTGTCAGGACGGACCGAAGCCTCAGTATTCCGAGGTTATCTTGAATCGTCGGATTCAATTTCAGTGTTACTCGCACTCAAAAACGCACTTCAGAAACATTCCGACTCACTGTTCATTGGAAAGCTGACAGACGAAGGACACGAAGTAACCACAAGTCTCTTAAAAGACGGTGTTGTCATTGGACACATAAACGGTCAACATGTCAGTCACAGTGGACTGTTGCGTCACCTCCCGATGCGTACAGGTCAGGCTTTAGTTTGGATTAACAGTCGTCTTGACACAATGAAGAGCGCAAATGAGATCAAGTTTACATGTGTCAAAAACTATTACGAACGACTCTCGCTGTCGAACGGCCCAAAGAGTGACTACGTCGTCGACCGTAATGATGGATATGAACAGTACAGATTGTCAGAAAAAGTATCAGAATCATCTCGATGGCGATGGTCCTACTCCATTGGGTATCAGTACTATTTACGAACGGACCCAATCTCGTACGAAGGCGTATCTCTCAACGTTTCTGCTGGTGGACCGTCAGTTAATGGTGTGTGCTCATATCGATTGTTTCCCTGGTTGCGCTTCGTCGGCGGGTTTTCCGTGTGCGCATTGACGTCACGATCAATTGTTGCGAGTCTTTCCGACGTAGATGCGATTCGCAGTGTCGAATTTAGTTCGGCTACCTCATTCTCACTTGAATCAATTATTGGGTTCACGTTTTCACATCCATCCATACGGCCATTTGCTTTCTATATCGATGGTGTATTGGGTCTGTATGGAATTCGAAATGTCCATTTGCCTACGCTTGAATCTGAAAACTCGACGATCACTCGCGTTGCAAACAATGTTCCGAGAGTGTTGTTTGATCAGCGAACAGTTGGAGTTCAGTTTGGCATCGGTGTAACTATGTAGGCACAAACATTCGTGATGCCCACAGGAATTGGCAGTGCGAATAGGACTGTTAACGTGCTGAGCAATAAACGCCTTCGCGCCCCTTTTGCCCCTTACCGAACAACATTCACACGAGTACCACTATGATCCGTGCGAACACGACCGATACGGAGGCCGTTGGGTAGGACGTAACGGTAGTAATGACCACGGCGAACAAAATGCGAGACGGAAAATGGCGGTGACGTTGTTGAGAGTTTTCTCATCATATCTGCGGGTAATCGTATCTGTCCGTCATCCGCTTGTTTCCATGTCCACGTTTCCGTTGCTGGTGTTTGATCTGGATTGGATTCGCTGATCACGGCTACAGTGGAGGTAACGGCGAGAGAATCGGCAATGCCGGAGCCAGTATAGGGGACGAGTCCGAGCTGACCGATGTCGGCAATGTCAATTGTTGTATCAACGTTCATCACCATATCTGGTGCCCTTGCCAGAAGGCATTCAGCAGTGCGATGGCCAACAACGATACTAAAGCGATACGGAGCTTCACGATTTGGGAGCTCATCAAAAACCATATATCCGTCAGAACGCTTTTCACTCATAGCGGCTGCATTATCATCAATCCAGGCCGACGTCTTCGTGACGAGTGAGTCACCGAGCCGTGCCATCACACCAATCTGCCTTGTCCCTGCTTCCGTCATCGCATCGACAATAACGACGTCCAACTCCTCGGCCGGAACCGTTCCCGCTGGCATTTCTGCCTGGGCTCGATGCAGCAGGAGCTGATTTGTGGTCTCGTGCGGACGTACCACCTGCGTCGTATCACTGCACGACGTCAGTACCATGGCACCTATGACCATGGCCATCAACGTCGGTAGGAAAAGGGGCATAGGGGGTGGGGGAGGCAGTAGATCGGAAGAGCACACGTCTGAACTCCAGTCACTGACCAATCTCGTAT
>ERZ761609.478-NODE-478-length-46402-cov-64.275142_pt1 | contig 46402 bp, 42 predicted proteins | sample MGYA00511163_ERZ761609 | MGnify/ENA primary metagenome ERZ761609 (study PRJEB28899, sample SAMN02445070) | bioreactor sludge metagenome | biome: EBPR sludge | place: Australia: Brisbane, Thorneside Wastewater Treatment Plant | collected 2011-12-16 ... | reverse complement strand
GCATCGCCAAGATCGCCTTTACCGGCTCGACCACCACCGGTCGAGTCATTGCCCCCTCCGCCATGGAGGCCGACGCCCTCGCCACCGCCATCCACGCCCTGGGCAAGGAAGAAGCGGAGAAAGTGCTACCACCAAGGGCAGACATTCGCGTCGTTTTTCGTCTTTTTTAACGCTTTCTGACACTTTTCGAGAGAGAAAATCCCCCCTCCGCGCACTTAGTCTGTGTAGGAGCCCATCGTGTCAGACTGCACCCAGCCCGGAGACCGGATCGATCATCTGCTTGGCGTTTGCTGCCCCAAGTGCGGCGCCAGAGGCGCCCATCGAAGCCATCGCCGCTCACTCTTCGAGTACTGCCTCTCCGTATTCGACCTCTGGCCCTATCGATGCCAGCGCTGCCGATCACCCTTCCGCGCCTTCCGCTTCCTCCGCCGCCTCGGCGAGGAGCGCCCCTGGTCTCTGCCCAATCCCGTCTGGCGCATTCCCGAGCGCGAATAGCCCTGCTACGGCGCCACCGTTCGCATCGTCACGCCCGCTTCCTGGAACAACTCGCGAACCAGGTCAAAATGCGGGTTGTACTGCGCCGACGAGTACTTCGCCACCCGTTCGCCGTTCAATACCACTTCCACGATCCCCGCCTGCACAATCGCCCGCGCACAGTCCATGCACGGGGTAATGTCTGCATACAATGTACAATGCTCGGTCGCGGTGCCCGCGCGTGCCGCGTTGTAGATCGCATTCCGCTCCGCGTGCTCGATCCACAAATACTTCGTGGGCCGCTCCAAACGCTCCGGTTTCGTGTCATCCACCCGCCGGGGCAGTGAATTGTAGCCCGTCGACCGGATCTCCCGCGCCGGACCCACGATGACACACCCGATCTGCGTCGCCGGGTCCTTCGACCGCGAAGCCACCACCCGGCAGATCTCCAGAAAATACTTGTCCCAATCCGGCACAGCCATGCTGGGAATATACCGCAGCTACCCCCCCAACGGCTCGGTTCCCTCCTCCAGTCAGGGTTTGATCGCAGGTCCGCGCTCCCTAAGTTACAGTTGTGCAGGCACTTACGCCCTGCTAACGCCTGCCTTAATAACGCCAGCCGTTATTAAAGAGAAAGCCACTTTTCTTTAATAAGCCACCCCATGGTTCGCCTCCGCGGAGTTTACAGCCCTGCCGCCCCGCTTTCTCGCGTTCCCATGCATGACCACCGAACCGCTCTACGAATACACCGTCCGTCTGACCCGGATGATCGACTTCGGCATCCCCCCAGCCGATGGCTTCGTCGGCCTGCAACCCATTCCGTCCGCTGGACTTCGTGCCGATATCGCCTTCGCCGGCGAATCCACCGGACGCCTCGCCGGCGCCATCGAGGGTGTCGACTACCTGAACCTGCGCGCCGATGGCCGGATGGAACTCGATATCCGCGCGGTTCTGACCACTCCCGACGGCGCCCGGATCGCACTCCATGCCCGCGGCGCCGGACAGAACGATCCCGCCAACGGCCGGATCCTCCTGCGGGAACACGTTCAAATGACCACCGCCCACCCTGATTACTCCTGGCTGAACCCCCTCGAAATCTGGGCCACCGGTGTAGCCAACATGGCTGCCGGCACCGTCACCGTCCGCGGGTTCATCGTCAAAACGGACGCCTGACTCCTCTCGCCAGCCCCCGCCTTCGATACAATGGCATTTCGCCATGAAACTCCAGTCGCCTACTTTGTTCCACGGCCCCAAACGGGCGCCGGCCCGCTCCTACATGAAGGGAATCGGGTTCACCGACGAGGATCTCCGTAAACCGATCATCGGCATCGCCAATACCTGGATCGGCACCATGCCCTGCAATTGGCTCCTCCGCGACCTCGCCGTGGATGTTGCCCGCGGCATCCGCGAGGCCGGCGGCACGCCGATGGAATTCAACACCATCGCCATCTCCGACGGCATCACGATGGGCACCGAGGGCATGAAAACCTCGCTGATCTCCCGCGAAGCCGTCGCCGACACCATCGAACTCGTCACCCGGGGCCATTATTTTGATGGACTTGTGTGCCTTGTGGCCTGCGACAAGACCATCCCCGGTGCCGCGATGGCTCTGCTCCGCCTCAATATCCCCGGCATCATCCTCTATGGCGGATCCATCCTGCCGGGCAAGTACAAGGGCAAGGACGTCACCATCCAGGACGTCTTCGAGGCCGTCGGCGCCTGCTCCGCCGGCAAGATCACCGAACAGGAACTCATTGATATCGAAGATGTTGCCAGCCCCGGTCCGGGCGCGTGCGGGGGCCAGTTCACCGCCAACACCATGGCTACCGTCATGGAAATGATCGGCATCAGCCCGATGAATACCGCCATGGTCCCGCAGGTGGACGAACGCAAGCACGATGTCGCCGCCTATTGCGGCAAAGTGATCATGGAAGCCGTCAAAAACGAGCTGAAACCGCGCGATATCTGCACCAAGAATGCGTTCCTGAACGCCATTGCGAGTGTCCAGGCGACCGGCGGATCCACCAATGCCGTCCTCCACCTGCTCGCCATGGCCCGCGAAGCCGGCGTCGACCTCCAGATGGAGGAGTTCAACCAAATGAACGACCGGACCCCGCTCATCGTCAGCCTGAAACCCGCCGGCCAGTATGTCGCCGCCGACGTGGACAAAGCCGGCGGCATCGGCGTGATCGCCAAACGTCTGGTGGAAGGCAACTTCGTGGATGGAAGCGCGGTCACCTGCACCGGCCTGACCCTGAAGGAAGAGGCCGATCGCGCCGTCGAAACCCCCGGTCAGGAGGTCGTCCGTCCTCTCTCGAACCCGATCAAGGCCACTGGCGGTCTGGTGATCCTCCGCGGAACTCTCGCTCCCGAGGGCAGCGTCATCAAGATCACCGGGATCGACCGCAAGCGCCATTCGGGCCCGGCCCGGGTCTTCAACTGCGAAGAAGAGGCCATGGCGGCGGTCACCGAAGGCAAAATCAACCCCCATGACGTGCTTGTGATTCGCTATGAAGGGCCGAAAGGCGGCCCCGGCATGCGCGAAATGCTGGGTGTCACCAGTGCCATCATGGGCGCCGGTCTCGGGGATTCAGTGGCTTTGCTGACGGACGGGCGCTTCAGTGGCGCCACCCGCGGGTTCATGGTCGGCCACGTTGCGCCGGAAGCTTACGACGGTGGGCCGATCGGCCTGGTGGAGGAAGGCGATACCGTCACGCTCGACATTGAACACAGGACGATCGACCTCGAAGTGGACGCTGCCACTCTCGATGCGCGCCGCGCCCAGTGGACAAAACCGGCTCCGAAGTACCGCGAAGGTGTGATGGCGAAGTACATTGCCCTGGTCGGAAGCGCCTCGGAAGGCGCTTTGACCAGCAAAATCTACTAAGACGAGCGCTTCCGCCGCCGGTGGAAGCCCACCAGTAGAGCCAGACCCGCGCCCATCATCAAGTAGGTGGACGGCTCCGGGATCGGTGTGGGCGGTGGCGGAGGAATCTCCGGCGGCGCCAGCGGATCGGGCGGACCCGGGTCGGAAGGGTCATCGGCCGGCGGAGGAGGCGGCGGCGGAAATGGCCCTTCCGGTGGTGGAGGTTCAAAGATGGAGGGCGGCGGCGGCGGCGGTTCCACCGGCGGAGTGCCTGGAGGCGTCGACGGCGGCGTCCCCGGAGGGCCCTGGGGCGGCGGCGATGACGGTGTGCCTGGCGGTGGCTGCCCTGGAGGGGTTCCGGGTGGTGTGGATGGCGGACCCGCGGGCGGCGTGCCCGGCGGGTTGGACGGCGGCGTTCCCGGGGGAGTCCCAGGTGGCGTTGAGGGGGGCGTACCCGGCGGCGTGGTTGGCGGCACCCCTGGCGGCGTGCCCGGAGGCGTGCCGGGAGGCGTCGTGGGCGGAACTGACGGCGGTGTGCCGGGCGGATCGGTGGGCGGCGTGGTGGGTGGTGGTCCGCCGGGGGGACCCGGAGGCGGTGTACCAGGAGGCGCCCCCGGCGGGGTTCCTCCGCCGGACAGCGGCGCGGGGAAGAATCCACCCCAAGGGTAAGGGCTTGGTCCGGCGCCGCTGGCGGCCAGAATGACAGGAGGGGGAGGCGCCACGATTTCCACGGGTGGACCTTCACTCACTTCCACGGGAGGCGGCGGCGTACTCAATGCCCGCAAGGGAGCGGGCAGAATCGGGGAATCGAACACGATTTCCGGAGGTTCAAGGGGGCTCACCATGGCCATCGGGGCGTCGGAAATGCGGTTGCCGCAGCGGGTCCGAAGCGTGTTGACGCCATCGGTGATCACTTTCTCGCCCTTGGCCAGTTTGAGCTTGTTCTTAGTCCAATAGACCGTATTCTTGATGCGGTAGGAGACGTAAGCGTAGCGGTCCGCCTCAAGAGTATCCAGGCGGGCATTCCGGAGATTCAGGCCACGGTAGTGCTCACGGACGACCGGATCGCCGGCCACGACGGCCTCGAGTTCATCCACATCCAGAACGCCGCCCGGCACCACGGAGTAGGGGTAAACGAGCCTGGGTTCATTGCTGGCCGATTCCATCGCCGTGGTAGCGGCCTCCGCCGCGCTTCCCGGGATACTCCGGCCCAAGTCGACTGGCGTTTCCCGCAGGCGCAGCATGGCGCCCCAGGCACTTAGCAGAAGAACGGCTGTCAGTACAGCCGTTTTGGGGGTGATCCAACGGGTCAGCGGCGCCGCGATACGTATTATCTTGTTTTTCATCAACGCGATCCGCACTTTCCAGTCTGAATGGCCCGGGACGGCAGAGACTCCGGGCGGCAGACTGACATCCTCGTCAAATCCAGAGTACCGGGAACGCTAAGTTGTTGAAATAGCAAGGTGTACTGGGACCCACCGGGGGGTACTTCGCGGAGCGGGGAGTCCGAGTCCGCCGGGTGGGACCTGCGGGGTGTCGTGGAATCAGAGGCTTGGAGCGGGGTCCGGGTACTAGAACCCAGTCTCTTCGAGGCGCCGCCAGATGGTCTGATAGTAGTGAAAATCGAGTCCGCAACGACCCAAAAGCGCGCGATCGCGCGCAATTGTGAAGGCTGGGCCCTCCGCGGTGATCTTTCCTTCGTGGAGGACGGCGAGCGTCTGGCAGCAGGCGAGGGCGGGCAGAATCGACTGGGAGATGAGGACGACGGTCGCCGGCAGGGCGGCGATCATCCCGATCAACTGTTCGATCAGAGCAGGGTCGAGGTTGGCGAAGGGCTCATCGAGGGCGATGACGCGCGGGTTCATGGTCAGGACGGTTGCCAGCGCGGCGCGCTTCTTTTCACCGGAGGAGAGTTGCTGGGGGTGCTTCTCGAGGAGGTGTTCGAGGCGGAGCGAGGCGGCGGTCTGATGGACGGCCTGCTGGACGTCTGATTCGGGCCAGCCGAGATTGCGGGGGCCGAAAGCGAGGTCCTCGGCGACGGAGAGGTGGAAAAGCTGGTCGTCGGGATTCTGGAAGACAAGGCCGACATCGCGGCGGATGGAGGGGAGGGACTGTTCGGAAACGCGGGTTTCGCCGATGTGGACGGATCCGGAGCGGGGCAGGAGGATGCCATTCAAGTGCAACAAAAGAGTCGATTTGCCGGCCCCCGAAGCGCCCAGAAGGCCAGCCCTGGCGCCAGCGGGGACGTGCCAGTCGAGTTCGCGGAGGGCATCGGATTCGCCCGGGTAGGCGAAGGAGATCGAGTGGAGGTCAACGGGCAACCCCCTGGATTCAGGCGGCACGGAGCAGCACCTCCGAAGTGCGGATGGCGGCCGCGCACAGAATCGAAGCGGCAGCGAAGGCGAAATCGGCAGAATCGAGGGGGCGAACGGCGGCGCGGGGCCAGCGTCCGGCGAAGGCACGGGCGTCCATGGCGGCCTGGACGCGGTCGGCGCGTTGCCAGGCGCGGAGGAAGAGGTTAGCGACCTGGCGGCCAAACAGGGCGAGGGAGCGGCGCCGGGGTTCGCCGGGGGTTCTGCTGCGGCGGGCGGTTTCCATCCTGTCCCATTCTTCGCGCAAAAGGGGGACATAGCGGTACATCAGTCCGGCGAGAAGGCGGAGGATGGCGGGAGCGCGGAGGCGTTCAAGGCCGCCGAGCAGGCCGGCGAAGGGGGTGGAGGCGGCAAGCAGAGTAATCAGGCAGACGGCGAGGGCGCCCTTGGCGAGCAGCAGGCGGGGGTCAATGGTCCGGACGGCGGTCTCGCCCATTTGAAGCGAGATCCAGGGCAGGGCGGCCGCCAGGACCAGGATGGGGGCGACGGAGAGCAACCGGCGCGCAAACAGAGAGAGGGGCAGATGGGCGGAGAGGGCCAGCAGGAGGGTAGGAAGCGCGTAGGCGGACATCCGCAGACCGGAGAAGCGGAACTCGGTCAGAACGGCGAGGGTAACGAAGGCAAAGGCGATGATTTTCGCCTCGGGGGCGCGGCGGTGCAGCCAACTGGCGCCGTTGGCGAGGCGTTCAACCCGGCGGCTGATCACGCGGGGTAGCCGGGCCGGCGCCGCCCGGTCCACCAGAGGGTGATGCCGGTGATGCCGAGGAGGGCGGAGAGGCCGGTGAGCCAAGTGGCGCCTGGGCCAGAGTGGGAGTGGCCGTGGCTATGGGGCAGGGCGACGGTCCCGTCCGCGGCGACGGTCACCTGGGCCTCCTCGCGGTGGCCTTCGGAGTCGTCGACGATGACGCGCCACTCGCCGGGGCGGTCGGGGGCGAAGACGAAGAGGCCGCGCTGGTCGGTGGCGCCGGTCTGAAAGGGATTCGCGGCATCGGCGGGGGAGAAGACCCGGACAGGGGCGTTTCTGGCGGGGTCTTCGGGGCCGTAGCCGAAGCGGACGGAGACGGCATTCGGGGTCTTTTCGACCGAGAAATCGATGTCGTGGGCGTACAAAGCGCCAGTCAGAAGAGCAGTGAGAGGGAGAATGCGGAGAATCATGCAGTGACCACCTCGGGCCGGACTTTCCGGACAATGTCGACGATCATCACGGTGAGAGCGGCTTCGATCAGAGCGAGCAGGCTGTAGACGCCGGCGATCCAGTAGAACCCCTTGCCGTAGCCCGCGGCGGCGAACCCGGCGGCCATCAGGAGAGCGGCGGTCATGGTGGCGGCGAAGGAGCAGAAGAAGACCCGGGGGCGAATGCCGCCGGGCAAGAGATGCCACAGTGCGGCGGCGACGAGCGCGCCTCCGCCCATGTTGAGAGCATTCACACCGAGGCTGAGCAGGCCGCCATGCTGGAACAGGAGGGACTGCATCAGGAGCGTGGCGAAGACGACCGGAAAGGCGCGGGTTCCGAGCAGAATGCCGGCGAGGCCAAGCAGGCTGAAGTGGACAGAGGTTCCTGCGAGGGGGAAATGGATCAGCGAGGCGGTGAAGAGGGTGGAGGCCATCAGGCCCATCCGGGCGACTTCGCCGTTGTGGACACCGCGTCCCCACCAAGCCGTTGCCGCGAGGGAGACGGCGCCGGCGGCGGCACAAAGGCCCACGGGCAGGATGCCGTCAGCGATATGCATCAGGTAGCACTCTTCACTAAAAAAGTATCACGAATTGGTGAGTGGCTGGACGTTCAGGCGCGAGGCGGTTCGGGGAGGGTGACGAGGCCTTTCTGGATGGCGTAGACGACGAGGTCGGCGGTGCGATGGATCCCGAGGGCCTGCATCAGGTTGGCGCGGTGGACGCTGATCGTGTTCACGCTGAGCCCGAGAATGGTGGCGATTTCGCGGTTGGATTTGCCCTGAACGATGAACTGGAGGACCTGGCGTTCACGCTGGGTGAGTTTGTCGAAATCATTTTCAGGGTCGTGAGCCGGGAGTGAGAGGCCGGGGGCGAGGACGCGGCGTCCGGCGGCGACTTCCTTGATGGCGTAGGGGAGGTCGACTTCGAGGGCATTCTTGAGGAGATAGCCGAGGACGCCGGCGGCGAAGGCGTTGCGGATGTACGTGTCCTCGCTGTACATGCTGAGGATGAGGATGCCTGTGGAAGGCAATTGCCGGAGGATCTGGGTGGTGGCCTGGATACCGTCGAGTTCGGGCATGGCGAGGTCCATCACGATCACCTGGGGTTTGAGTTCGAGGGCGGCTTCGACGGCGGCGGGGCCGTTGGCGGCTTCGCCGACGACCTCGATGGCGGGGTCGTCCTCGAGCATGCGGCGGAAGCCTTTACGGACGAGGCTGTGGTCATCGGCGAGCAGGACGCGAATCGGGTCACTCATGAGGGGTCTCCCACGGCGGTCAGGGGGATGCGCACGGCGATGCGTGTGCCTCCGGCGGGCGGGGTGGAGAAGTCGATATCGCCGTTCAGGAGGCCGGTGCGTTCACGCATGGCGATCATGCCGATGCCGGAGGCTTCGGGTTGCGCGGGCATACCCTTTCCATGATCTTCCACGACCATCTCCATCCGGTGCGGTTCGTACCGGACGCGAACCCAGGCTTCCCGGGTGTCCGCGTGCCGCACCACGTTGTTCAGGGCCTCCTGGAGAATCCGGTACATGTGAATGGCGATCTGATCGCCGATCCACGGCCCTATTCCTATTTTCTCATAATGAATGGTCAATCCGGTCTGTTTAGCGTATTTATCCGTGTACCACTCGATGCTGCGTTCGAGGCCGTAGTCATCGAGCACGGGCGGGTGGAGCATCTGGGACATGGCGCGGACCTTTTCGAGGGTCTGGTGGGCGATTTCACGGACTTCGCGGATGTCCTCGTGGGCTGACGACTCGGCCGGGATCCGCTTGGAGGCGCGCTGCAGCATCACGCCCATGGCGGTAAGCACCTGGCCGAACTCGTCGTGGAGTTCGCGGGCGAGGGCGCGGAACAACTCCTCCTGGACGGAGATGACCTGTCCGGCGAGCGTGCGGCGCTGCTCACTGAGGGCCTCGATGCGTTGGAAAACGCGGCGATTGACGCGAATCACGTAGAGTGAAGTGGCGGCGATGGCAAGCAGGACGGCCGCGAGAAGCAGGTACAGATTGCGTTCCACGCGCGAATAGATTGCGGCGATCTGGGTCTGAGCGGCGGATTCGGCGTCCTGGTTCTGGACGAGGAGGGCGGAGACGAGCGAAGCCATGGTGGCGCGTTCGGCCTCGAGGCGTGTCCGGATCAGTGCGCGGGCGTCATTGAGCCGGCCATCGGCGGCGAGGGGCCACAGGGTCGAGGTTTCTTTCCAGAATCGGGCACAGGTGTCCTCGAGCCGCTTTTGTTGGGCCGCGACCCGTGTCGCGGGGGCGAGAGCGGCCTCCTTGGCGAGGGCGTCCTCGAGGCCGGAGCGGAGGCGGTCGAGTTGCGGCCGGTACGCGGTGAGCGGGTAGGGGTCTCCGTCGCGTTGCATATCGCGGAAGGTGAGCCCGATCAGGTTCAGGCTGTTCTGAATCCGAACCAACTGAAGCGACCCGCGGCGATTGCGATCGAGGGTATCGGTCTGCAGACGGCGGAGGCCCTCGAGCTGGATCTGGGTATAGCCGGAGTACACGACGACCGCGGCGAGGGCGACACCGAGACCGGCCAACTGGCGAACGGCCGGTGCGCGCATGGGCATACCCGTTATCCTATGCGAAGTGACTGGTACAAATCCCCTATACGGCCTTTCGCTGCCGCTGCCTTTCGACCGGGTCCGGCCGGAGCATGTAGGCGAAGCGATCGAGACCCTGATTCAACAGGCGCGCGAGCAACTGGACTCGATCGCGGCGGCGGCGGACGCCCCGGCGTACGCGAACACGCTGGGGGCGCTGGACGAGGTGTCCGAGTATCTCGACCGCGCGGTGAGCGTGGTGCGCCACCTCGAGGGTGTGGTCAGCACGCCAGAACTGCGCGATGCGTGGAATGCGGCGCAACCGGCGGTGGCGGCATTCTATTCGTCGATTCCGCTGCAGGAAGGAGTGTGGCGGGCACTGAAGTCGTTCGGGGAGAGCGAAGAGGGGAAGGGGTTGGCGGGCGTCCGCCGGCGGTTTCTTGTGAAGACGCTTGAGAGCTTCGAGCGGCACGGGGCAGCGCTACCTCCGGAAGAAAAGAAGAAGCTGGAAGTGTTGTCGGTGGAACTGGCGACGATCACGACCAAGTTCGCCCAGAATGTGTTGGACGCCACGGCGGCGTGGGAACTGGTGATCGAGGACGAAGCCCGGCTGACGGGGTTGCCGGAATCGGCGCGAGAAGCGGCCAGGCAGTCGGCAGCGTCGAAGGGTGTAGACGGGTGGCGCTTCACGCTGCAGGCGCCGAGCTACACGGCGGTGATGACGTACCTGGATGACTCAGACATCCGTGAACAGGTCTACCGTGCGTACATGGCGCGCGCGGCGAGGGAGAACGCCGACCTGCTGCCGCGGATTCTCGAGCTGCGCCGCGAGAAGGCCCGGATGCTGGGCTTCGCCACCTTCGCCGACTTCGTTCTGGCCGACCGGATGGCGAAGACCGGCGCGGCGGCGAGGGCGTTCGTGGACGACCTGACGGAGAAGACCATCCCGTTCTTCATCCGCGAAAATGAAGCCCTGGCGGCCTTTCGCCGCGCGCAGGGCGACCACGGCCCGATGCAGGCCTGGGACATCGCCTACTGGGCGGAGAAGCAGCGTCAGGCAGAGTTCGATTTCAATGAAGAGGATCTGCGGCCGTTTCTGCGGCTGGAGAGCGTGGTAGGCGGACTGTTTGATCTGGTTGAGCGGTTGTTCGAAGTGAAAGTGGTGGAGGCGCCGGGGGTGCCCGTGTGGCACGAAGAGGTGAAGCACTACGAAATTCGCGACGCCGACGGCATTCTTCTGGGCATGTTCTACACCGACTGGCACCCGCGCGAAAGCAAACGCGGCGGCGCCTGGATGGACGCTTTCATCACCGGCCTGCCTGGGACGGAGCCGAGCGTCGGCCTGATGTGCGGCAACCTGACGCCGCCCGTCGCGGGCAAGCCGTCGCTGTTGACTCACCGCGAGGCCGAGACCATCTTCCACGAATTCGGCCATCTGCTGCACCACCTGCTGTCGCGGGTCGAGATCAAATCATTGGCCGGGACGAGCGTGGCGTGGGACTTCGTCGAACTGCCCAGCCAGATCATGGAAAACTGGTGCTGGGAGCGGGAATCACTCGATCTGTTCGCCCGCCACTGGCAGACCGGCGAGCCAGTGCCAGAAGCGCTCTTCCAGAAGATGAAGAAGGCGCGAACGTTCCGCGGTGCGAACGCGCAGATGCGCCAACTGGGCTTCGGCGCCGTCGATCTCGCTTTGCACGTCGATTACGATGCCACGCGGGATGGCGGGCTGGTGGACTACACCCGGACGATCATCGGCCGGTATGCCCCCGCGCCGTTACCCGAGAACTACGCCATGATCTGCGGGTTCACTCACCTGTTCGCCGATGCCACGGGGTACGCCGCGGGCTATTACAGCTACAAATGGGCCGAAGTGCTCGATGCCGACGCGTTCACGCGCTTTCAGAAGGAAGGGCTGTTCAGCCCGGAGGCGGGCCGCGCGTTCCGCGACGAGATCCTCGCAAAAGGAAACAGCGATGAGCCTGCCGAGCTCTTCCGGCGCTTTCTGGGCCGCGATCCCGACCCGGCCGCGCTCCTTCGCAGACTGGGGTTGGCGGCATGAAGGGGGCGTTTGAAGTCCGTTTGATCGAACCCGAATCGCGGCGCGTCGAGACCGGCTCGTTCGACATCGAACCTGAACACGAGCAGGCCGCGCAGGTGGTGGGGTTGCTCCGGCAGTTCATGGGCGGGCGTCCGCCACAGTTCCGGCAACCGCTTCCGTTCATGAATCAGGGCGACTGGGTGCTGGACTGGAACGCGGGCGGAGGCGGCGTAGCGTTCGCGTCATTCCACGAAGGCGGACAGCCTGTTTCGCTGTGCGTGCTGCTGTCGGGCCGGAATCCGGAAGCCGACGCGGGGATGGCTACCGGCTTCGAACAGGCGGTCCTCGGGCCCGTGCTCGGCGGACTGCAGCCCGAGGAACGCGAGAAACTTTTAGGCGGAGAAGGCGCGCGCCAAGTCATCCTGATGCTCCCCGGACGCCCGGAAATCGGCGCGGCGGTTCATCTGCTGAACACCGCGCTCGCGGCGGCCTTTTTCCGCGCGGTGGCAATGGCCGAAGGCGAGTAGCCTCAAAAGGGGATTGCCAACCGTGGCGGCGGGAGCCAGACTCCAGGCAGAAGGAGACGGCCATGACCAACTCCGGAAGCTGGATGTCCGCTTCGGTGCACTGCGCGGCGCAGCGCTGCGAGAAGGCCATTCCGCTGCTCGAAGACACGTTGGGCTTGCGCCCGGGCGACGCGGACCTCTGTCACCAGATAGGCCTCTGCTACAGCGGCGCCTGCCACCGCCACGCCCTGGTCAGCCTGCCCCTCGCCGTGGCGTATCTCGAAAGGGCGCTGCGCGTTGTTGGACCCGGGGAGGCGGGCGGGCGTCGCGCGCGGTACCTCGAATCATTGGGCAACACGCTCCGAATGGCCGGAGAGGTGGCCCGGGCGCGCCGACTGCTCGACGAATCCGCGGCTCTGTTGAAACGCCATGGTCCACGTCACGATTGGGCGCGCGTTGAATTCAATCTGGGCAACGTGTGTTGCGACCTCGCCGACGCGGGCGACCCGGGGCTCTGGACCGAGGCCATCCGCCATTACCGGAACGTTCTCCACGTCCGCCGTGAAGCTGCGGACCCGCTTCGATTCGCCGCGACCGTGCAGAACCTCGGCACCGCCTACCGTGAGGCGAAACACGGCTCCGCGCGCGAACGGCTGAGGCAGGCGATCGGATGTTATTATGCCGCCTTTCGCGCCTACGCCGGCGCCCATCTGCCACAAAAACTCGCCGGCCTTCACAACAACCTGGGCAATGCCTACCTGGAGCTCTCCTCCCACCAGGAGGATGGCTGCCGCCACGTTCGCCGGGCGCTGGGCCATTTCGCCCGGGCGCTGCGCCGCAATTCCAAAGACGACCGCCCGTGCGAATATGCGATTACCCAGTTCAACCGCGCGCAGGGCTATCTGCTGCTCACGCCCTGCGGCTGCAGGAATTGCGCGGCCGCGGCCGCGCAGTGCTTTCGCGAAGCACTGGACGGATTCGAGCGCTGCGGCGACACCGCGCGCGCCGCCATGGTGGCCCGCCGCCTGGCCGCACTGGTCCCTTCCCGAGAAGCCTGAACGCGCTATTCTCCGCCCGCCTCCGACGCCAGCCTGCTCGCGAGCGGGCGCGTTTGCCCGGCGTACTTGTTGCCAGGCTTGGTCCGGTATGGATTCGAACTCGGGCTCGACAGCGGCTCGAAGGTCATTGAGCAGATCCGCATTCCCGGATACAGCGCCACCGGCATTCGGCCGAGATTACTCAATTCGAGGGTTGCCTGGCCCGTCCAGCCGGGATCGAACAATCCGGCGGTGCCATGGACGATAATGCCGATTCTCCCCAAGGAGGAGCGCCCTTCGAGCCGGCCCAGAATGTCGTCAGCCAACTCCAGTTTCTCTTCCGTGATGGCCAGCGCGAACTCGCTCGGCTGCAGGATGAATGGTTCGCCGGGTCCCACGATCACCGTCCGCATCATTTCCTGAATGCCCGCGCGGTCGCGAATGTCGATGTAGGGATGCCGGCTGTGCTCGAAAACGCTGAACTCGCTGCCCAGCCGAAAGTCCACCGAACAGCTTCCGATCTGCTCCGGGGGCAACTCGGGCGTCACCCGGATGCGCCCTTCGGCCATCGCGCGGCGAATATCGACATCGGATAGAACCATATCCGGCCATGGTAACTGAAGGGGGGTGATCTGCGGGATGGCGGGCCCGGAGGGACTCGAACCCCCGACCTGCTGGTTCGAAGCCAGACGCTCTATCCACTGAGCTACGGGCCCGCTACTGAGGTGATTATAGCGGGCTGAGGGGGAGGTAGACGAAACCGTCGAGTTCGACGGCTTCGTGTTTCTGGAAGGGGATGTGTTGGGAGAAGGCGGGGTGGCGGTGGACGAAGGTGTGGAATTCGCCGTTTTCGCCGCAGGGATCGGCGTTGAGGGGGAGGTCGCGGAGGAAGTTCGCGTCGAACTCACGGCCGCAGAAGGAGGCGGGGAGCCGGTTGGGATCGACGCAGGTGAGGGTGGCCTGTTGGCCGGAGCGGGTCATGTCGAAGGCGAGTTCACGGGTATCGAGACCCCAGAGGGGGAAGAGTGGTTGGAGGCCGGTGGGGGCGAGAGCGCGTTCGCGGTAGGCGCGGATGTCTTCGAGGAAGAGGTCTCCGAAGGCGACGGCCGTGATGCTAGCGGCGCGGGCACGGGCGCAGGCTTCGGACATGCGGGCTTCGTAGATTTCGTTGGGGCAAGGCCAGGGGAGGTTGACGGGCCAGAGGGGGAGGCCGGCGGCGCGGGCCTGGAGTTCGACGAGGGAGCGAGGGACACGATGCATGGCGACAGCGCCGGCGGTTTCATTGAATGTCGTGAGCAGGGCGGCGACTTCGAGATCAGGACGCTGGCGGAGGAGGTGGAGAGCCCAGGCGGCGTCCTTGCCGGACGACCAGGCGAGGAGGACGCGTCGGGGTGGCATCATTCGCCGAGGTCGTCCCAGGAGCAGGCGTTTTCGGCGGCTTCGTCCCAATCGGCTTCGGCGGTTCGCTCGAAGATCTGCTGGATGCGCTGGTCTGGTTTAGCGGAGGGGTTATCGAGGGCTTTTCGGATTCGGGGGTGCTGGTCGAAATTGGGGGCGACGAGGAACATGAGGGTGACGAAGGCGGTAATGGCGCCATCGGAGTCGAGGTCGTGGGCGCGGGCGCGATCGATGCCGAGGTGGACGCGGCGAAGGATTTCAGGGTCGCGCAGTTCTGCGACTGCTTCTGGTTGTTCGTCACAGAGGTGGTCGAAGATAAGTTCAGCGAGTTGCTGATCTGCTTTGGCGCTCATGATGATTCATGGTACAGGGCGGCGGAGGCGCCGACCCATTCGAGGTTCTTGTTGTGGTCGACGCCCATCATGGAACCACGGCCGAGGCGGATGATGTGGGTGACGGGACGGCCGGAGGCGTACATGACGCGGATTTCGGCCTTGGTATAGCCGAAGGGGGTTTCGATGACGGGAGTGAAGTCCACGCGTTCCTGGAGGATCCAGGAGGATCGTTCGGAGGGGTGGATAGCGGCGATCTGTTCGGGTTGGGGCCCGAGGACGACGCCGTGTCCGGCGAAGGAAAAGAGGGGTTTGAGGACCCATCGGTCGAGGTTGCCGGGGATGGCGGCGGGATCATTGAGGAAGCGGGTCCTGGGGACGCTGGGGTGGTTGAGGAAGGGGAGTGAGAACTTTGAGATGCGGAAATAGTGGTTGGGGTGGCCGGCCCATTCGACGTCGAGATCGTCGCGCCAGTCGAAGGGGATGGTGGAGGCGCGGCGCTGGAGTTCGTCGATAATGACCCGGTTATATATGCGTGCGATCGGAGTCCAGTGGCCGTCGCGCTGGTAAAGGAGGCGTCGGCCTTCTTTACGGAGGGAGGTGATACAGACGGTGCGGATGCCGAGGAGTTGTCCGGTGAGGACGAAGTCAGGACGGGTCTTCTGGCTGGCGGGATCGATTTCGAGAAGGATGACGTTTTCTGGAGAGTGGTCACCAACGATGGTTTCGCGGAGGATTTTGGAGTAGGAATCCATGTCGAGACCGTCGAGGAGGTAGTGGAGGTCACGAGGAAGATCGTAAGCTTCGAGGTAGCTTTGAGCGAGGACGGGTTGGAAGGCGTAGAGGGAGGGGAATGCCTGGATTTCGACGAGGCGGGGATGGAGGAGTCCGTCCTCGCCGCGGATGACACCGAAGTCGACCTGAACGAAGAGGGGGTCGGCAGGCTCGTTGGGGGCGCGGAAAGCAACGGGGATGGCGGCTTCGGAGGCTCGCTGGTAAGCGGGGTTATGGGTGAGTTGTTCGATGAGTTGTTCGCCTTCACGGGAGCAGCGGCGCATGAAGTCCCAATCGAAGAAGCAGGGGGTTTCGCAGAGGCGGAAGGGGACAGGTTCGCCGCAGCGTTCGGCCATGATGGTGTTGAAGCGGGCGTAGCGTTCGCCCGTGTAGTTCTGATTGAAGATTTTGCGCAATTGTTCGCCGGTCATAGAATGAACTCCCCGTCGCGCATGATACAGCGATCTTCGGCCCAGATGCTGAAGCGGCGGCCGACGACATCGATGTGGGTGGAGGAGTACCACTGGGCGCCGGTGTGGTCACCGTAGGGGTTGCCGAAGGCGATGTGGACGCCCGGGATCTTCTCGTCCTGGAGGATATTGCCGATGACGTCGCGGACGCCGAGGTTGGTGCCGATGGCGTATTCGCCGACGCGGTCGGAGTTTTCGTCGGTGTGGGTGTAGCGCCAGAATTCGTCTTCGAGAGCCTTGTTGGCGGAGTGAGCCTCGACGAGCCTGTTTTGCCGGATGCGCAGAGTGAGGGGGTTCGCAGCGAGGTCGCCGTATTTGGCGCAGAGATAGTCGCCGACGACGCCATCGACGACGAAGACGCCGTTGACTTCGCCGGGGGTGGTCCAGACCTCTCCGCCGGGCAAGTTGCCCCAGGTGTTCTCGCTGATGATGCCAGAGGTTTTGAGCCACTTGAAATCGGGGTTCATGGTTGCGGTCATGTCGGTACCGGCAGGGGTTGTGGCGCGGATGATCGAGGCGGGGCGGGTGATTTCGAGGATGCGAAGGCTGAGAGCGTCGACGGCGGCATAGTCGGCGCGCATGCCTTCGAGCATGATGCGTTTTTCGATGTTGACCATATGGGCATGCCGGATGCGGCGGCGGTTGACAACATCGGTCATCTGCATACGCGAGTGGAGTTCATTCTGTTGGGCGACGACGGCAAAGATAGATACGCGGCTGGTTTCAAGATCCCTGAGGACGGGTGCGGGCATGTCGCCGAGGGGGCGGGGGGCGAGGTCTTCGAGGACGAAGGCTTGGTGTTGTGCCCCGAGGTCGCGAAGAGCGGCTGCGAGAGCGGCGGCGATTTCGAGGCAAGCGTGGTCGGTGATGAGGGTGACCTTCTCGTCAGGTTGAACGCGGAGGCAGGCGTGGACGGCATTGTGCGCGCCGGGGGCGAGCGCAGGATCGAAGGGGATTTGAGCGAGGGAGGTCATGCGAGGGAAGGCGCCGGTTCAAAGAGGCCGGCTTCGGTTTCCTTGATGATGTAGTCGACGACGGCGTTGAGGTCGCGGGTCTGGTGGAAAACGCGGAGTTGGCGATCGGCGCCGGCGCCGTGTTCGAGGATATTGCGGAGGTAGTTGATCTCGTCACGGCTGCCGAGTTCATCGAGCACGGGATCGATGAGCTGGAAGTACTCGTCCATCAACTGGCGGAACGGGACTTCGGTGCGCTTACCGAAGTCGATGAGTTTGCCATTGATGCCATAGCGGACGGCGCGCCATTTGTTTTCCATGATGAGGGCGCGGCGATAGAGGCGGAAACCCTGGTTATTGGAGTGGAGTTTCCAGAGCATGACGACGGTAGCCTGGATGAGCGCGGCCAGGGCGATGGTTTCATCGAGGCGGAGGGGGAGGTCGCAAATTCGGAACTCGAGAGTGGGGAAGCTGGGATGGGGGCGAATGTCCCACCAGATCTTCTTGGCGTTGTCTATGCAGCCTGTCTTGACGAGGAGGTTGACGAAATTCTCGTACTCGCTGTAGCTGGTGAAGTAGTCAGGGATGTTGGTGCGGGGGAATTTGTCGAAGACCTTGCAGCGGTAGGAGCGGAGGCCGGTTTCGTCGCCGAGCCAGAAGGGGGAGTTAGTGGAGAGGGCGAGGATATGAGGGAGGAAGTAGCGTGCCGCATTCATGATATGAATGGCGGTTTCGCGGTCTTCGACGCCGACGTGGACATGGAGTCCGAAAATCAGGTTGGCGCGGGCGACGAGTTGCATGTCCTCGATGATGGACATGTAGCGTTCGTCGGGGTAGATGCCCTGTTTGCGCCAATCGGAGAAGGGGTGGGTGGCGGCGGCGGCGAGGCGGAGGCCATTGGCCTTGGCGAGTTGGACCATCTGGCGGCGGATGGTGGTGACTTCTTCACGGACCTCGGCGACATTGCGGCAGATCTGCGTGCCGACCTCGACGACGCACTGGTGCATTTCGGGTTTGACCCGTTCGCGAAGCAGGAGGGTGCCCTGCTCGATCATCTCGGCTTCGATGTGGCTGCGGAGTTCCCGGGTGACCGGGTCTATGGTCATGTACTCTTCCTCGACGCCGAGGGTGAAGCTGGGACGGTCGCTCATGGGTTAGCTCCTTGGGGAATCGCCGGCGAGGAAGCGGCCCCAATGATAGTCGGGCTGGGGCGGGTCATCGGCGAGAACGCGCTCGATCGCGAGGTCGGCCATGGCGTTGAGGATCCAATCGAAGTTGGCATCGCCGACGCTGTTGCGGTCGGCGTCGGGGGCGGGGTTGAGGTAGTCGATGGCGTAGGGGATGCCGTCGCGGACGGCGAATTCGACAGTATTCATGTCGTAGCCAAGAGCCTGGCAAAGAGTGATGGAGTCCTGGACGATGCGTTGGTAAAGGGGGGACTGGGTGGGATCCTGGTCGAGGCGGTAGCGTTCGTGGTGGGGGTAGCGGGGGTCGTACGCCATGACGTGGACATCGCGGCGGCCGATGCAGTAGCAGCGGTAGTAATCGGTGAATTCGATGGACTCCTGGAGGACCATGCCGAGGTCGCCTGTCTGGGCGTAGGCGGCGTAGAGTTCATCGGGGTTGTGGACTTTGTACACATTGCGCCAGCCGCCGCCAAGGTGGGGCTTCATAAACATGGGGAAGCCGAGGTAATCGAAGATCTCCTCCCAATTAAGCGGGTACTGGAGGTTGCGCATCGACTCGGAGGTGGTTCCGGGAGGATGGGCGTGATGGGGGAGCATGACGGTTTTCGGGACGGCGACGCCGAGCTGGAGGCCGATGGCATAGTTGAAGAATTTGTCGTCGGCGCTCCACCAGAAGGGGTTGTTGATGACGTGGGCGCCGTGAAGGATCGCGTTCTTGAGGTAAGCGCGATAGAAGGGGATGTCGTGGGAGATGCGGTCGATGATGAGGCGGTACGGCGACGGGCGGTCGATGCGGAAGCCGCCGGTGAGCAGACTTTCGGCGACAACGCCATCGACGTTGCGGCTGTTGATCCGGTCGATGAGGGCGGGAGGGAAGGTGGTTTCCATCCCATAGAGCAGTCCGATTTTTCTCATGAAATCCTCCGTTACGAGCCGAAGTACTTCCAGATCATTTCATGCCAGAGGGGCCAGTCGTGAATGGCGCCGTGGCCCCAGCAGTCGAAGTGGTGATGAATGCCTTTTGCGTTGAAGATGCCAGAGAGGCGGCGTGTGGCGTCGAGGCAGATGTCGTGTTCGCCGGCGGCGAGAATCCAGCGGATGTCGTGGCGGTATCGGCCGAGGTACCAGTCGTCCTGAAGGTTAGGGAGGGAGTCGACGGGGTTGTGGAAGTAGCAGAGGTCGTCGTAGTGACCGTCGAGGAAGGGTTTGATGTCATAGGCGCCACTGAGGCCGGCGCAGGTGTGGACGGCATCCGGGTGGCGGAGGGCGAAGTTGACGGCATGGTAGGCGCCGAAGGAGCAACCGGTGACGGCGACGCGATGGGTGTTGCCGCGCTTCTGGAGGAGGGGGAGGACTTCGTAGACGAGGTAATCGTCATACTGCTGATGGCGGCGGATGCGGCCACTGGGGTGGGCCCATTTGCAGTAGAAGCTTTCGGTATCGACGCTATCGACGCAGAAGAGGGAGAGACGACCGGCGTGGATGGCGGGGGCGAGGGTATTGGCCATTCCGCGGTCCTCGAACTCGAAGAAGCGGCCCATGGAGGTGGGGAAGACAAGGAGAGGCACGCCGGCATGGCCGAGCTGGAGGAGTTCCATTTCGCGGTTCAAGCGGGGGCTGAACCATTTGTGATAATCGCGGTGCATGAGGGGATCCGATCCGGCGCGACGCGGCGATTGTCTTAGTGTAGAGCAGCAGCAGGGGTGGTGGGAGGGGTCTCGAAGACGGCGAGGCGGTCGATGTAGTTAGAGCGGGCGGGGCAGCGGCAATCGAGCGAAGGGTCGGGTTGCAGGGCGGCAATGAGAGCTTGTTCGAGGATGGCTGAAGGTTGGTGCCCATCGCGGAGGAAGACGAAGACGCGGGCGCCGGGGCGTTGAGCGAGTTCGCGGGCGAGCGTGGCGGCTTCATAGCGCCAGGCGGGGAGGAGGGACTCGCTGCGGGAGTCGCCTTCGTAACCGGGGTGAGTGTCGATGACAGAGGGGAACGAGGACTCACGCCAGCGGCGTTGTGGGCGCTGGCGGTCGAGGTAGTGGTCGATGGCGGGGCGGCTGAGACTGACGTAGAGTATGGTGTCGTGAGGGCGGGCGTGCTGGAGGAGGTTGTGGGCGAGGGCGCGGGCGTCGCAGGGAGAGGATTGGAAGGAGAGACCGAAGGTGATGAGTGAAGAGAGTGAGAGAACAACGGCAGTGATGACCGTCACGTTCAGGCGGGCGGCGAGGGCGGCAAGCCAACAGGCGGTGGCGGGGAGGATGACGATTGTGAAGCGGGAGTAGAAGAAGGGTTTCCAGAAGGAGATGAGGATGGGCGGGAGGAGTGCACCGGCGAGGAGGATGGGGAGCCAGAGGGGCAGGGCCGAAGGGGATCCGCCGGAACGGCGGGCCCAGAGCCGGGCGAAGGGGGCGATGACAAGTAGGGCACCGCATTGGAGGTAGAGGAAGGGGAGAATGTCTGTGATGCCAGGGGGCAGGAGCCAGGCGGCGGCATCGGTTGAGCGAACGAGTTGGCGCGCAAGGACAGGGCCCCAGAGGACGGCGTAAGGGAGCACGCCGGCGGCAAAGCCCATGAACCATCGGCGCCAATTGTGGGGGTAGCAGAGGAGCGCCGCGAGCCCCTGTCCAGCGAGGAGGCAGAACCACCAGAGGTGGGTAAAGGACCCGGCAATGTTGATGAGAGTCCAGAGGGCGACGCGGCGCTGAGAGGGGTGCTCGGCGACGTCCTGAAAGGCGGTGATGGAGAGAGCGGAGAGGAGGCCGAGCAGAGAGTACATGCGGACGAGTTCAGTGCTGAGGAGGGCGAGGGGGGCGCAGGCGTAGGCGATGGCGGCGAGCCAGGCGGTCTGGCGGGGAAGTGTGCGGGCGGCGCAGCGGTAGACGGCGGCGACAGCGAGGTAGTGGAGAAGGAGCGAGAGGGCACGCATGGCGACTTCGCTGTCGCCGAAAAGTCGGATCCAGGGCCAGAAGAGGAGGAAGTAGAAGGGGGGGTGAACATCGCCAGCGATGGTTGCGAGCATTTCGGACAGGGGAAGGCTGGCGGTACGGAGGGACCAGACGTCATCGGCGCGCAGCGAGGAGAACAGACCCGGAATGGGGAGAAGGGCGATGACGGCGAACGAGAGGAGGAAAAGAAGGCGCGGGGGCGGCGGGTCGGAGCGAGGAGTGGTGCGCACGGGACTCCCGATCATGATAGCGAGAAGGCGGGCGCCGCCGGAACGGAGCCCGCCTGAGTGGGTTGTTGGTGGATTGTGGTTAGCATGCGTAGCGTAGCGCGAACTTGATCTCGCGGTGGCGCCGGGTGAACGTGATGGCGGGCCAATAGGCCGCGGAGTGGTAGCCTTGCGGGAGATTGGAATTTGTCGCGCGGAGGCGGTGAGGAGGATGAGTGCCACCATGCCGCGTGCGACTGCTTCAGCAACCGGGTCATGCGACACTATCGGGAAGGATGCAGGCAACGAAACCCGCTTGGTGGAAGCACGAGGACTGGCTGGCTGTTTGGCTGGCCGCGGTGATTCTGATTCTGGTGCTCGCCGGATTCCGGCCGGACCTTCCGGTGTTGAAGTGGAAGGATTCGACAGGGCTGCCGGCGGTTTTTAGCATGGAGAACCTGAAGGTGTCCGTCTTGTTGGGCCTAGGGCTGTTCCTCCTCTCCATACCAGGAGCTTTGATGCTGGGAGCGCGGCTTGCAGGGTACGCGACGGGATTTGTGGCGGTGTTCTTGCTGGCGCTGGTAGCACAGTGGCTGGCCGGAAACTCGCAGGTCAGTTACTGGGGCGTCGAGTACGTCATCTTCGCGCTCGTGTTGGGACTGCTGTTGAGCAATGTGATTGGGGTGCCGGGATGGATGGTGGAGGCCGTTCGCACCGAGTACTACATCAAGACGGGGTTGGTCTTGATGGGCGCGACGATTCTGTTTGGTGAACTGTTGCAAGCGGGCGTATTGGGAATGCTGCAGGCAGTACTGGTCGTCTCACTGGTCTGGTACTTCGGATACTGGCTGGCGCGGCGTCTCCGGTTGGATGAGGAGTTCTCCGCGATGCTGACGACGGCTGTGGCGATTTGCGGGGTTTCGGCCGCTATTGCAGCGTGCGGGGCGATTCAGGGTGACAAAAAGAAGTTGAGCTATGTCGCGAGCGTGGTGCTGATTGTGGCGGTGCCTATGATGGTGCTCCAGCCGTGGATCGTGAAGTCATTCGGAATACCAGACATCGTCGGGGGTGCGTGGCTGGGTGGAACGCTGGACACTTCGGGTTCAGTGGTCGCCGCGGGTGCGCTGATCAGCGAACAGGCGATGAAGATCGGAACGATCGTCAAGTTCTCGCAGAACGTGCTTATCGGGTTCGCGGCCTTCCTGCTGTCGCTGTGGTGGACGATGAAGAAGTCCGGCGAGAACCGCGAGAAGCCGTCGCTGGGCGTGATTTGGGAGCGTTTTCCGAAGTTCGTGCTAGGCTTCATGGTGGCCTCGCTGGTGTTCTCTTTCCTGGTCTCACCCGGGTTGGTGAAGGAGACCAAGGGCACGATCTCGGGGTTGAGGACGGCATGGTTCGCGATGGCCTTTGTCTCGATCGGACTGGAGACGAAGTTCACGGATCTGTGGTCGATGGAGAACGGACGGCCGCTGGTTGCGTTTCTGGGGGCGCAATTCGTAAACGTGATCTGGACGTTGGTTCTCGCGTACCTCATATTTGGTGGCATCCTCTTCGAGACGCCGCAGTTTTAGCGCCGCCGGAAGGGATCCCAGCCGCCGGGTTTCAGGGTTTCTCCGTCGAGCCGGACGCGGCCGGGAGGGCCGTCGAGGACGAACCCGATCAGGGTGAAGCCGCTTTCGGGATCACGCCGCGCGGTGGGTGGCAGGGTAAAGAGGAGTTCGTAATCTTCGCCGCCGTGCAGGGCTTGTTCTAGAGAGGCGCCCTTCGCCAGAGGGATGGAGCCGGAGCGCAATTCGGCGGCGACTCCTGAGGCGAGCATCATCCGGGGTAGATCCGTCGACAGGCCGTCACTCAGATCCATGCAAGCAGAAGCGCGATGTCTGCGGCGCAGTTCGACACCCAGCCCGATGCGTGGCTGTGCCTTCGTTTTCCAGTTAGATGCGGCGGCGGCGCCGAGTGGCCCCGAAACGTAAATCCCATCTCCTGCTTTTGCACCACTGCGGCGAAGCGCCCGGCCTCGGGGTACGGAGCCGATGACGACCACGTCACAGACCAGTTTTCCGCCCCGCGTGACATCGCCGCCGATGATCCGCACGTCAAGTCCGCCGGCCAGTTCCCGGGCGCCCCGATAGAAGCCGCGCAGTTGTGCCGTGCCGAACCAGTGGGGCAATACGAGAGAAAACAGGGCGAATCGCGGCTCTCCGCCCATCGCGGCGATGTCGCTGATGCCGCGTGCAAGGCATTTCCAACCAATTGCGGCAGGCGGGTGTGTGTCTCGCCGGAAGTGGACGTCTTCAACCACGAGATCGGTGGTCAGCAGCAGATCCTCGTTGCGCCGGGGGCGGAGGATGGCGCAGTCATCGCCAATGCCTTCGACCAGGTCCCCCCCTGGCGTCGAAGCCGACCAAAGCGCGATCGCGCGGATCAACGCAGCTTCATTCATGACCCAGAACCAGGCCGGAGGGTAGTTCTTCACCGAAGACCCGGCCGAGGGAGTCGAGGTCAACAGCCGAATCGCCGTCAAGAATCGCCAGCCATTCGGGCTGACCCTCTGCGGTCCGCCGGACCATTTCGACAGTTGAGGGTGGCAGGTCGCGCGCCGCGTCGCCCGTCACCTGGGCGAGCCTCGCCATGCACTCGCCGGCACCCTCCACTTTCGCGATCGACTCGACCCAGCGTCCGGCGAGTGCAGCCGGCAGCACATGGTTCACCGGCGCATAGAAAAGCTTCCGTGCGCCCAAGCGAGCCAGACACCAGAATTCCGAGGCGCCAGCGTCGCGATTCCGCATTCTCTTGACAAGCGTGTTGCCCAGGTCGGTGCGCGTCCCTGCGGGCAGGAGTTCGAGGCTCGCCGCGCATCGCCACATTTCGCGTAGAAGGCTGGAGTTGACCCGCGGCGCTTTGCCGCGCGGCAGCAGGGTGGCGGCGAGGCGCTGGAAGCAATCGGCCTGTTGATTCCTGTTCATTCCGCCCGCGACGCGGCCCCAGAAGATCCACCATTGGGTTTCGCACTCGACCCGGGAACTGAAGGTTAGTCCCTGTGCCCAGACTCGCCGGGCGAGTTCAATCCGGTATTCATCACCGGGTGATCCGAAGCCAGGCCGCAGGCAAAGTCCGCAGAGGTTGAGCCATCGGACTTCGTGAGCCGGGCTGCGTTTGCGGCCTTCGTTGAGTTCGAGGAACTGGTCGCCGAAACGGCGAATTGCCTCAAGAGGCCAGGAGTTCCGGCCGAGCGCAAGAGCCTGTTCAAGCTGGGCGGGCAATGCTTCGGGCGCCAGTGTCCCGCGGGCGAAGCAGTCACGGATCATCTCCTCGCAGTAGGACAGAGCTTCCGAGCTAACCACCGCCGCGGGCCTCGCCCTCTTGGCCTGCTCGGCCATCACGGGTTTGCGCAATTCGAACTGCAGCCGCCAGCGATGCTCGCTGATCTTTGACTCAGCCCAAATTTCGAGGGTCCCGACTTCGGTCAGGTGGGCGCCGAGTTTCACCGGAACCGTCCGTTCCTCGGCCTTCTTCCCGAACCGGATCACCGCCTCGAGCGGAGCGTGCTGGTGCAACGCCTCACTGAGATCCTCAGTGGCGAACTCCACGACGTCGCCCACGAGGTCGTCCGCCCTGACGAGCGAACTATAGAGGTTGAACCGGACCGGCTTGTTGGCTACCAGCTGCAGGTTCTCAAGGTCGAGCGTTTGGGTGGAACCCTCCTCTGCACCGCGCGGCACGAGGCAGACCGTCCTCAAGGCTTCACCAGGGCTCTCAACGCCAAGGAAGTAAGCCCGAGGCAGGCCGCCGCGCACCAACACACCAGCTCCGCCGCCCCGAACGTAGCTATAGTACGCCGCACCCGCCGCGACGGCAAGATCGAGTTCGTTGTTCTCAAAGACGAGCGGCCGCTTGCCATACCATTGCTCGACCACATCCGACACCCGCCGTCGCAGGATTTCCGGAATGAAGAAACCGCCATTAAACAAGATGGCGTCGGGAGCGGGCGATTGTGCGCTGGTGAGGAATGCCGCCAGATGCCGGGTCACGGCTGGGTCGGAAACGTACGGCAATCCGAGTTCGCGGAACAGGCTCTTCTTGTCTTCCTGCGGCTTCTCGTCAAGCCCGCAGAATGGCAGGAACCCTTCCATTGCGAGTTCCAGAGCCTCTTCACGCAGCACTTCCGATTTCAGCGTGCCGCCCACCAGGGCTGAACCGCCGCCCAGTACGGTGATATCGGCGCTCGCGAGCGTTTCGGAGGCCAGCAGGCGCTCCTTCGCCGCGCTACATTGTCTTCGCAGCGCGCTGCGTTGCCTCAGCGACAATTGCGTACCCAGCTTCGACTCCACCAGCCATGCCAGCGTCAGGTCGAGATTATCGCCCCCCAGCAAAAGGTGCTTGCCTACGGCGGTTCGAGTGAATTCCACCCGGTCGCCTTCGCGCCCGACGCGGATCAGGGTAAAGTCGCTCGTACCACCACCGACATCGCAGACGAGTACGATCATCCCGTCGGCAAGCGATTTCTGCGACTGCCGCAAATGGTTCGCGATCCAGGCATAGAACGCCGCCGCGGGTTCCTCCAGCAGCGTCGCCTTGTGCAGACCGGCTTCGGCCGCCGCCTGCACTGTCAACTCGCGCGCTTCCTCGTCGAACGATGCGGGCACGGTCAACACGACGTCCTGCTCGGCGAGCGGCGGACGCCCGTCCCGCTCCCAGGCTTCCCGCATCTGCCGTAAATACCGCGCGGACGCTTCCACGGGCGACATCACCCGGCCAGCCTCCTGCGCGTCCCACGGCAGGACCCTGGCCGTCCGGTCCACTTCCGCGTTCGACAACCAGCTCTTGGCCGAATGGACGAGCTTCGTCGGGATAAGTGAACCCTGCTCGCGGGCGTACTCACCCACGATCCCGTCGCCTTCGAGGTACAGAAATGACGGCAGTGTGCGCCGTTCCGCGGTAGACGTGGCGCTCACCTGCTGCGGTACTGGCAGAACATGGACTGGCGGGAAGTCCGCGCCTTCACCTTCGCGCGGGTCGATGTAGGCGAATGCGCAATTGGTCGTCCCGAGGTCGATGCCGATCTTCATGTTTTGAGCTTATCCCTCACCTGGAATTCAAGCTTCCAGCGCCGGCCATCGCGCCCGGCGCACCAAAGCTCGAGCACCCCTGTTTCCGTGACTTTCGTCTCCAGCCGGACCCGAACAACCTTTCCGGCGGTCTCTTCGGCGGGTAGACAGACACTCACTGGCGCCAATTCCACCAGTTCGTCTCCAAAGTCGTCCAAGAGGGTGCCCAGAGCGTCGTTTTTGCGCTCGAGTGACGCGAAAAAGCGGAATTCCGCGGGCTCTCCGACTACCAGTCCGAACTCGCCCGCGGGCACTTCGGCGCCGGAGCCCTCTTCCATGCCAAAAGGCGCAACCGTCAACGCCTTGAGCGGCGCCGCCATTCCCGGGACTGCCGGCATGGCGGTTTCAATCCCCACATAGTAGGTCCGGGGAACGCCGCCGCGAATCCGGATGCCTCCTTTGTCTCTCGCCCGGCCATACGCAGCGGCACCTCTCGCGACCGCATGCATCAGGTCCTCGCCCACGAGGGCCTGGGCGGGTGGCGCCCCTTCTTCCGCCAGCCATGAATTCAATACCGTCAGAACGCGCTCGCGCAGGTGGGCCGCGTGAAACACTCCGCCGTTGAAGAGGACATGGGTCGGCCGCGCCAACTCACCATCGCCGCGACGGAGGAACCGCGCCAGGTGTCTGGTAATCGCCGCGTCGGTCTCGTACGGAAGCCCAACCTCGACCAGTCCGGCGCGAGTCCTCCTTCCGGGCATCTCGTCGCTGCTCACGACCGGGAAGAAGCCGTCAACCAGTAGGCGTTCGACCTCCTCACGCTCCAACATCGCCTTGAGCGTTCCGCCGATCAGGCTTGTCCCCCGGCCCAGAATCGTGACCGCTTCCGCCGCGGAGTCCGGATTCGACAATAGCCGCTCCTTTGCGAGTCGGCACTGCTGCCAGAGCGACTGCATCCGCATCGCATCGAGTTTGTGGCCCTGCGCGGCGAACTTCTGCGCGAGCGAATTCGCGAGTGCGAGGTCCATGTTGTCGCCGCCGAGCAGCAGGTGTTCGCCCACGGCTACTCGCTCGAGCTCGAGAGAACCCTCCCGCGCCGCGACGGTGATCAGCGAAAGATCAGTCGTTCCTCCACCCACGTCGATGACCAGCACGAGATCGCCCTGGCCGATGTGCGAACGCCAGTCCTCATGGCTTTCAAGCCATGCATAGAAAGCGGCCTGAGGCTCCTCGAGCAAAACCGCCTCTCCGAAACCAGCCTGCCGCGCGGCCTGTTCCGTCAATTCCCGGGCCACGGCATCGAAAGATGCAGGCACCGTCAACACGATCCGCTGTCCGGCAAAATGCGCGTCCGGATGAACATGCTCCCACGCCTCGCGCAGGTGTTCCAGGTAGAGGCGCGATGCTTCGACGGGTGAGACTCGCGGTGCTCCTTCGGACGCACTCGGGGGAAGAATCGGGGCCGTTCTCTCGGCGCCCGTGTAGCTGAGCCACGACTTGGCCGAAGTGACCAGCCGTCCCAGGCTCTCCGCCCCCCGCCGGGCGGCGAGATGACCTGCCACCCGAAGTCCCCCCTGGCGCCACGGCAGGTCGAGTAGACCTTCCGCGAACTCGCCATCGCGTGCCAGATAGAGTGCGGAGGGCAGCAACGGCTCCGCCCTCACCTCGCCTGGGCTCACCAGTTGTGGGATGGCAAACACCTCCACCGGTCCTGCCGCTCCGGCGTGCGCGAAGCCGCAGTTGGTAGTCCCTAGATCGATGCCCAGGTATCGCAAACTTACTCGACTTCCAGTTCGGCCGGCGCCACTATCGAGACGTTCTGCTTCGGATTCACCGCCGGCAGATTCACGCTGTCCACCCGCCATCCCTTGTGCCGCAGCAAACCTCCCTGCGGCTTGCCCTGCGCGGGCAGATTCCCAATGAACTTGATCGCGTTAGCACCCCGAGCAACCGCCCCAGCCGCCTCCGGCTTGGTGAATGTCCCCTCCACGCCGTCGATCACCGGCGCCAGCGTCAGGTACTTTCGCAGGGACTCGCGGCTCTGCTCATGCACGTTTCGGACCGCCGATCCCACCTGATCGTCCGAATACGGGGCGATGTCTTCCATCAGGAAGTCAACCAACCGGGCATCCCTTTGGAGAATCCCCAGAAGCTGCAGCGCGCCGTCGGAGGTTTTCACAACGGGCTCCTTCGCCGGCTCCGGTGGGCGGCGCACCGCCACTTTCGCGTAACCAAACGCCGTCGCGATTTGCTCGGGTAGATCGCCTCCGAGAATGCTGAAAAAGGCGCGAAACGCCATCCCAATGCGGCTCAAGCGGGATTCACCTCCAATCTCTCAGGATACACCGAGGGCTTCAGCTGGCTCGTTTACTTGTTCTCTTCCCCATATTTCGAGTATTATCGAACTAGAATTCATGAGCACCCCCGCCGCCTCACGCCTCCCATTCCTGGACCGCTACCTGACACTCTGGATCTTCGCCGCCATGGCCGTGGGCGTGGGGGCAGGCTACCTGTTCCCCAACATCGTCCCCGCACTGGAGCGGATGAGCATCGGCACGACATCGATTCCGATTGCCGTCGGCCTGATCCTGATGATGTACCCGCCGTTGGCGAAGGTTCGCTACGAGGAGATGGGCAGGGTGTTTGCCCACAGGAAGGTGTTGATCCTGTCTCTATTGCAGAACTGGGTCGTTGGCCCACTGCTGATGTTCGTGCTCGCGGTCACCTTTCTGCGCGACAGACCTGAGTATATGACAGGACTGATTCTGATCGGCCTGGCGCGTTGCATTGCGATGGTGATCGTCTGGAACGACCTCGCCCGCGGCGACCGCGAGTACTGCGCGGGTCTGGTCGCCTTCAATTCGGTCTTCCAGGTGCTCTTTTTTTCACCCTATGCGTACCTGTTCCTCGCAGTGCTCCCGCGCTGGTTGGGTATGGAGGGGGTCGAAGTCAGTTTCACGATGGGCGACATCGCCGAAAGCGTGTTCATCTACCTGGGCATTCCGTTCCTGGCCGGTTTGTTTACCCGCATGATTCTAGTGAGGAAGCGGGGACGCGACTGGTACGAGCGACGTTTCATTCCGCGCATCAGTCCGATCACCCTGATCGCCCTGCTGTTCACCATCGTGCTGATGTTCTCGCTCAAGGGCGAGGCGATTGTTCAACTCCCCTTTGATGTGGTCCGGGTCGCCATCCCGCTGGCAATCTACTTCGTGGTGATGTTCATGGTGTCCTTCTGGATGAGCGCGCGCGTCGGCGCAACGTACGCCGAGTCCACCACGCTCTCCTTCACCGCCGCTTCAAACAATTTTGAACTGGCCATTGCCGTCGCGATCGCCACTTTCGGCATGCAGCACGGCGCGGCGTTCGCGGCCGTCATTGGTCCGCTGGTGGAGGTTCCCGTCCTGATTGCTCTGGTTAACGTGGCGCTTTGGATCAACCGCAAGTACTTCGCCGGCCGCTTCGACGCGGTGGAATCCTGCCGGCCGGGCGCGGCCTAATTGTTAACTACGCACCCTTGGCGCGTTTGCCTGAGATAACCGCCTCCTCGCGCACACGAGCCAACTCCCGGCGGGCGATCGCGGCCCAGTAGCCTTGCGGATCCAGTTTCAGGTAGGCCCGCCAGTGCTTCAACGCCTTCAGAGAGTCGCCCTTGCCCTGAGCCAGGAGCGCCAAATTGTAATGGGCATCGGCATAGCCGGAATCCAGCCGAAGTGTGTGCTCGTAACACTCCAGCGCCTTGGCGACCTCGCCCAATTCATCGTAGAGGTTGCCCAGATTGAAATGCGCAAGAGCATAATCAGGCTGAGCCACGGTCGCTCTGCGGTAGCAGGATTCGGCGCGAACCCAGTTCTGCTGGTGGAAATGGACCGTCCCCAGGTTCACCAAAGCAGCGGAGTGGCCGGGATCGGCCTCGATCGCCTTTTCGTAAGCCGCGATCAGTCGATCCGCCGCCCCGCCAGTCTGTTCCAATTCCACGGCCTTTTCAAACCAGCGGTCCGCCTCGAATCGCCGAGCAGCAGCCGCCCGCGCCGATTCATCTTCAGCCGGTCTTCCAGGGAACTGGAGCAGCCGCCGGATCTCATCCTGATCAAAGTTCAGGAGAAGTTGGCCGGTCAACGGTTCCATCCGGCCGCCGTCGACCTGCACCGCCAGTCGCCGGCCATCCGTGAAGATCTTGAGCTCGGTGAGCGGATTCTCGATATGGCGCAAACGCTCCCGCAGCGCCTCCACAATGAGACGGATTCGCTCGGGCCTGTAGCGGTTCCGCCGAAGTTCGCGCAGCGTCTTCAGAGCCACCATCTCTTGAAAACCGTAGTGACTTTGCTTGAGCAGAAACCCGTGGCGTTCCCAGTCTTCCAGTACCGTCTCCGCAATGTTCAGAAGGCGGCATACCTCCAAACGCGTATACCCCGACTTCACACCTGCTTCTGCCACGCCGCCGATTGTAGCACGCGGGTGCGCGAACCCTGGCATCAATGGCCGGTCTGCCTGCATCCCCATTGACCGGAGGCCAATACCGGGCGGATACTGGTTCTGAGTAGCTTATGCAAGTCAGTTTCAAAAACGGAGCCAGTGTGACGAGCCAAAGAACGCTGGCTGACCTCCTCGAGAATCAGCAGGCTTTGGTGGAGAGCCTCAATCTGCCAGAAGACTTGGCCGGGCGGCTGATGGAACTTGGGTTCGTCCCTGGTCAGGCAGTGACCGCGGCTCGCTCAGCCCCTGGGGGAGATCCCCGGGTGTTCCGCGTCGACGGGGCCGAGGTAGCCCTTCGCCGCGAAACCGCACTGCATATCCACTTAAAGCCGGAGTCCGCCGACTAATCGAGATGAGCGACTGCCACGAGACGCCCGCCCACACCGCGGCAACACTATCGAAGTCGGGACAGAATCGCCTGGTCGCCATTGTTGGACCGCCGAATTCAGGCAAGTCCACCCTCTTCAACCGGCTGACCGGATTGCGTCAAAAAGTCGCCAACTTCCCCGGCGTCACCGTCGAACACCGTGTGGGACGAGCCCACCTCCATGGGCATCACGACGTGGATCTCGTCGACTTGCCCGGCATCTACAGCATGCGCCCACGCTCGGAAGACGAGCGCGTTACACACGACGTCCTCCACGGTGACATGTCCGGCCTTCGCCGGCCAGACGCCGTCATGCTTGTCGTCGATTCCACCAATCTGGGCCGCCACCTGCCGCTCGCCGCTTCGATACTCAGCCTCGGGCTGCCAACTCTCGTTCTGCTCAATATGGCTGATGACCTCGCTGAACGCGGAGGCGAAGTCGACGCCGAGAAGCTCGCCCTCCAATTGGGAACCCCCGTCGCGCTGATCAGCGCAGCCAAGGGCGAGGGTCTCGGAGCCGTTACCCGATTCCTCGGAGGCGGCATCGCCTTGCCCCGGCCCATCGAGTTGCCCGTGCTGCAAGACGTACCCCAATGCCGCCAGTGGGCCCGGCAGATCTCTTCCGGCGCAGGTTATCTCACACCTGCCCCATCGGCCTGGACCCGCAGACTCGACGGGCTCTTCCTCCATCCGGCCTGGGGACCCCTGGTCTTCGTCCTCGTCGTCGCCGCCGTGTTCCAGTCGATTTTCAACTGGGCGCAACCCATGATGGAGGCCATTGAGGAGTTCGTCACCTGGTCCGGTGGCTGGCTTACTGCTCAACTCCCCGACACCCTCTGGCGTTCACTCCTCGTCGAGGGCATCTGGAGCGGCGTCGGAGCCGTTATCATCTTTCTGCCCCAGATCCTGCTCCTCTTCTTGTTTATCGTCATCCTCGAAGATTCCGGTTACCTCGCTCGCGCCGCCCTCATCGCCGACCGCACCATGGCCCGGATCGGCCTCCAGGGCAAGAGTTTCATCCCTCTGCTCTCCGCCTATGCCTGCGCCGTGCCCGCCATCATGGCCACACGTACCATCGAGAGCAAGCGCGACCGCATTGCTACCATTCTCATCGCCCCATTCATGACCTGCTCGGCGCGGCTCCCCGTGTATACGCTCATCATCGCGGCGTTCATCCCGGAACAGCCCCTCCTCGGGGGCCTCTTTGGCACGCGCGCGGCTTCGATGCTCGGCTTGTACGTCCTTGGCTTCCTCGCCGCCGTCATCACGGCACGCCTCCTCAAGTCTTCGATTCTGAAGAGCGAACGGACGCCCTTCGTTCTGGAAATGCCGCCCTACCGCCGGCCCAACCTGCGCTCGATCGGCCTCCGGCTGTGGGAACGAGCCCTCGCCTTCCTCCAGCGGGCCGGCACTGTCATCCTCGCTGTCACGGTTGTCCTGTGGTGCCTCGCCAGCATCCCGTTCGTCGATGGACAGCCGCCCCCTATCGAGCAAAGTCTAGCCGGGACTCTCGGCCGCGCGATCGAGCCGCTGATCGAACCCCTTGGCTTCAACTGGAAGATCGGCATTGGGTTGATTACGTCGCTCGCCGCCCGCGAAGTGATCGTCGGTACTCTCGGCACCATTTACGGGATGGAATCCGAAGGCGAGGCCCGCGGCCTCCAGACCGCCCTCCAACAGGACCTCAGCTTCGCCGGCGCCGTCGCTCTTCTCATCTTCTTCGCCTTCGCCATGCAATGCATGTCCACCCTCGCCGTCGTCCGACGCGAGACCGGCGGCTGGAAGTGGCCGATTGTCCAGTTTGTCTTCATGAGCGCAATGGCCTACGTCTGCGCACTCGTCACCTACCAGATCCTCAGCTGAGCCAACCCGGCCGCGAATGCTAGCATTGTGGTTTCAAGCCAAGGAGAATTATGCACAACGTCGTGATCATCGGATCCGGATGCGCAGGCAACACCGCCGCCATCTATTCCGCTCGCGCCAGCCTGAATCCGCTGGTCATCAGTGGCCACGAACCCGGCGGCCAGTTGTCCCTGACCACCGAGGTCGAAAACTTCCCCGGCTTCCCCGAGGGCATCCAGGGCCCGCAACTCGTCGAGAACATGAAGCAGCAAGCAATCCGCTTTGGCGCCGTCTACCGCGACGGCAAGGTGGAGGAGGCGGACCTGTCCAAGCGTCCATTCCGCCTGCGTATCGAGGACGAATGGATCGAGACACGCACGCTGATTGTCGCGTCCGGCGCCTCCGCCCGCTGGCTGGGCCTTCCTAATGAGCAGAAGCTGATCGGCCACGGCGTCAGTTCTTGCGCCACCTGCGACGGGTTCTTCTACAAGGGCAAGAAGATCATGGTCATTGGCGGCGGCGACTCCGCCATGGAGGAAGCCACGTTCCTGACTCGCTTTGGCAGCGAGGTCACTCTCGTCCACCGCCGCGAGGAATTCCGCGCCTCCAAGATCATGCTCGACCGCGCCAGGGCCAATCCCAAAATCAAGTGGCTCACGAATACCGTCGTCGAGGATATTCTGGACGTCGAAAAGGGCTATGTCACCGGCGTCAAACTGAAGAACGTGAAGTCAGGAGAAGCCTGGGAGCAGGAAGTCGATGGCTTCTTCCTCGCGATCGGACACATCCCGAACACGAAACCCTTTGTGGGGCAACTCGACCTCGACGAAGATGGCTACATCCTCTCTCACGGTGGCGCGCGAACCAATATCAACGGCGTCTTCCATGCCGGTGATGTCCAGGATCGCGTCTACCGCCAGGCGATCACCGCTTCGGGGGCAGGCTGCATGGCCGCCATCGAAGCCGAACGTCTCCTCGAAGGCGAGGAGCACTAGAAACCGGGAAAATACCATGTTCAAGCGCCATTTCGCGCTGTTTTTCGCCTTTTCCGCGCTATGCGCGGCGCAGGAATGGACCCTCTGGGCTCCTCGCGCCGAGATCCAGCCCGCGGGCGAACAGCGCAATGGCGTGCTCATTCTCCGCGGCGCGGGCAATCCGGCCGCCGCCGGAGGCTGGCAGCAAACCCACCCCGGCGTACGCCCCGGCCAGTGGTATCACCTTGCAGCCACATACGAACCGCGAACCGGTATCGATCTGCCGCCGCGCCAAGTGGTGGCTCGCATCGATTGGCGCACCGCCGATAACCGCCGCGCCGGTCAGCCCGAATACGCGTACCACGAGGAGTCCAGCGGTCCGGCCCGGAGGCTCACCCTCACCGCCCAGGCACCGCAAAACGCTACAGCCGCCACCATCCAACTCTGGCTGATCGAGGCGCCCGAAGGCGAAGTGCGCTGGCGTGACATCCGATTCGCTGAAACTCCGCCGCCCGCGCCGCGAAAGGCTCGCATTGCCACGCTCCGCCTGCGCCCGAAGGGCGAGGATCCTCTCGCCCGTTTCATTGAGCTGGCCTCCAAAGCACCCGCCGGTACTGATCTGATTCTGCTGCCTGAGGGCGCAACCATGGTCGGTTCGGGCCTCAAATACGCCGACGTCGCCGAGCCTATCCCCGGTCCGTCCACCAAACGCCTCGGCGAACTCGCCCGCGCCCGCCGGGCCTGGATTGTTGCCGGGATCTATGAGCGGGAAGGGAAGGCCGTCTACAACACCGCTGTCCTCATCAATCGTGACGGCCACTACGCCGGGAAGTATCGCAAGGTCTACATCCCCCGCGAAGAACTGGAAGGCGGCATTACCGCTGGCGACGACTACCCCGTTTTTGACACTGACTTCGGCCGCATCGGAATCATGATCTGCTGGGATGTGCAATACGCCGACCCTGCCCGCGCTCTGGCGCTCCGGGGCGCCGAACTGATTCTGATGCCCATTTGGGGCGGCAGCGAACTCCTCGGACGCGCTCGCGCTCTCGAAAACCACGTCTTTCTCGCATCCTCGGGCTACGACTACCCGTCGGCAATCGTCGATCCCAACGGCGAGATCCTGACCTCCAAGGAGACGGACGGCGCGATCGCGGTCGCCGATATCGACCTCGAAAAGCGCTACTCCGACCGCTGGCTCGGTCACATGCGAGGCCGCTTCTTCCGTGAAGTCCGCCTCGATGTGCCCGTGCTGGCTGAACCTTGAAGGCTAACCGCGTCCCTGCCGCTCGTATGGCGTCTTCATATACTTCGCCGCCTCTTCCTGCGCACCCTGCGTGTTGTCCTTCGTCCGGATCGCCTGCGTGTATTCGTTGATCGCCCGCTCGCGCTGCTGGGTGATGTCGAAAATCTTGCCCAGGTTGATATGGCTCCAGACTTCCGTCCAGGTCGGCTCCAGATCGCCATTGATCGCCTCGCGGAACTCATTCGCGGCCGACTGATAGTTCCCCTGCAGGAAGAAGATTTCCGCCACGCGGTAATGCGCCAGCGAACTGATCCGGTTGACCTCCAGCGCCCGCTGATACTCCTGCAGAGCCTCGTTGTAAGCCCCCACCTCAGCGAACTGCTCACCGCGGCGAATCGCCACGGCCACGCGCATCTGCGGCGTCATCCGGAGAACGTTGGTATCCGGATCCACCACCACCCGGCGCGGCTTTCCGAATGAGGTCACCAGGAAGTCCGTCTGCGGCCCAACGACCTCCACCGTCTCGAATTCGGGGTTCCCTTCCGTCTCAATCTTCAGCTTCACCGGCATCCGGAACGTGTCCAGGTCTTGATTGATCTTCCCCCGCACCATGAAGCCACTCTGCGTCCGCAGGATCGTGTACTCGACTTTGAACTCCGGTGCTCCCGTCGATTCCAACCACTGAATGAAAAAGCCCTGATAGTTGGCGCCGCCAATCTCCTCGGCCAGTTTGCGAAAGTCGTCCGTGTGGATCGACTGATTGGCGAACCGTTCCGGCGCGACTTTCAATAACTGCCCAAACTTCTCCTCCCCCATGACCGAACGCAGCATGTGCAGCGTCGCCGCGCCCTTGCTACCCGTCACCGCGAAGAACTCGGGGCTGTAGTCTTCATACCGCGCCGCCTGCAAGACCGGAGCATCCGTCACCGTCATCGCGTCTACGTACAAATCGCGCACTTCAGGCTCAATCACCTGCTCGCCGTTCAACTGCACCTGATACAGAAACTCCGCGTACTTCGCCATCCCGTTGGCAATCCAGATGTGGTTGCGATTGACCGGCGAGACCAAATTGCCGAACCACTGGCGAGTCAACTGATTCGCAAGGACCCGTTCGGAAGGGTCGCGTCGCGCCTGGTTTGTGGAGAGAAAGAGGATGCCGGGCGCTGCGTAACCGCCGGGCGCTCGCGATCCCGTCTCCACGAGCAGGAGGTTGCTGACGGGCGGCAGCCCAAATACCGAGCTCAAATAGCTCATCACCTTGCCAGTCTGCTCGCCCCATTCCCGTGGCTTCGCCTGCTCGTCCTGGAACCAGACATCCACATTGAAGCCTTCCGCCGACACCCGTTGCGCCACGCCCTTCACCAGAGCGAAACTGCCCGCAAATCCTGGCTGCATCGTCCGGAAGTTGTACCTGTTTCCTTCCGTCTTCTCCAACCCGCTGCTGACTGCGCGAAAGCCCTCCGGCGCCTCGACCGTCAAGTCCATCGTGTATCGGTCCGCCGTGTATCCGGTGACCGGAAACCACCGTGCCGGATACAAAAAGTAAGCGCCTGTTTCGCTCACCGCCGCGAAACTGATGCCATAAACGGGTCCTTCCTCGGTCCCGGTCAGACGTCCCTCGTACTCGAACTTCAGCGACGCAGGCTTCCCCTTTTCGAGTGGTTCCGCGAAAGTCACGCGCACGCCCGAATCCTCGTAGGACTTGGACGCCTGCAGCGTCCGCCCCTGCTGGTCCGTCACCCGCGTGATGTTCAGCGCATTGTGCAGTTCAAAATTGGCGCTCAGCATCCGGTCGTCTTCCGGGGTGAACACGACCTCCGCCGTTGCGCGCAGCAACTGCTCGTTCAGGTCCACTTTCGCTTCGATCCTGTAACTGCCGGCGTCGATCGTGCCTGTCCTGCCCGTTTGGCCGAAGGCCAGCGGCAGTGCCAACAAGAACAGGCTCAGTCTCGCAACTGGGGTCTTCATCTACGTCACTCCCCTCAATCTTAAGGATGCCGCAATCCGCGCTGCGGACTGATCCAGTGGGTCCTGGTCCGTCCGCAGCAGCGTCGCGACCTCGGATAGCTCGGCTCGCATCCGCGTCTTCGCATTCTCATCGCCCAGAAGCGCCAGCGCCGCGCGAGCCAGTTCGTCTGCAGTGCAACGATGCTGGATCAATTCCTCTACGACGCGCTTTCCCGCCACCAGGTTGACCATGGAGAAGTATGGTGTCTTTACCAAGGGACGGCCAATCCAGTATGTCAACGGGCTGACCCGGTAGTAAGTCACCATTGGAGCTCCCAGCAGAGCCGCTTCCACGGTGACAGTTCCACTCGCTGGCATCGTCAGGTCAGCATGGGCCATAGCATCCCAAGTCTCACCTTCGACAGGGACAGACCCAGTCTGCCGGACGAAGGCACCGACCGCACTTTCACCTGTCCAGCTCGCGCCACCTGGCAATGCAAGCACCACCGTCACCTTCATCCGAGCCCGGATCTTCTCCAGGGCTCCGGCCAACACTGGCAGGTGACGGAATACCTCTCCGCGCCGGCTGCCTGGGCATAGCGTCAGCAATGGCTGGCCCGCTGGCAACCCGCACCGCTCGAAAAATTCCTGGCGGCTCCATCGCGGCTGGACCATTCCGGCTAGCGGGTGGCCAATGTAAAACGCTGGCACACCACGGCTTTGAAACCATTCCTCCTCGAATGGAAAGATGCAGTGCAGCTCCTTTACGTTTCGCCGGAGTACGCGCACCCGGCCTTCCCGCCACGCCCACGCCTGCGGCGCTACCAGGTAGAACACCTCAACACCCAAGGCCTTGAGCTTCGGTGCCACTCTCAAATGAAAGCCCGAGCTATCGGTCAGCACCGCCGCCACCGGTCGTTCCCGCGCCGCTGCGGCCAGCAACTTCCGGTACTCTCCATGGATTCGCGGCAAGTGCCGGACCACCTCCACTAAGCCAACCACCGACAGACTCTCCGCGTCCACGACGGCGCGAACGCCCGCCGCCCGCATCGCTACCCCAGCGCACCCGAAGAACTCCAGATCCGGCCGCCTCGCCCGCAGCAATTCCACCAGCCGCGACGCATAGCGGTCGCCCGAGGCCTCCCCTGCCGAGATCAGGATCTTTGCTGCCACTTCAGGTCCTAGTTTAGCCGGGACCGCTTGCCCGGCTTTGATAGACTTGGGGATTGCCCGCCTTTGCGGGCGACGGCCGCTACCCGATCCATGTCCGCGCCCAAAAGCCTATCGCATCTCAGTCTCAAGAACTTCGCGGACCATTTCCGATCGGAAATGGTGCCGCTGGGCAACCGCTTCTGCTACTTCGCCGCCGCCGTCTCACTCTCCACCGACGACCTCCGCGAGTACCTCGACGACCCTGTCGCCGCCTTGCCTCCTTCCATCGCCGCACTTCTGCCCCGCATCCAGATCATTCTCGTCCCTTACCTGGCTCAGGTGCCCCTCCCTCCCCGGTCCCGCCGAGCCCCCGAGTTCCTCATCGCCACCGAACCCCCGCCCGAGGAAGTCGCCGGGAAGTTCTTCAGCATCATGCAGGGCAAAGAAGCGGTCCTCGCCTTCGCGGTCAAGGATGCGGAACTCGCCGACTACCACTACCGTTTCTATCGCGCTCTCGCCGAACTCGTCGTGGCCCACCCCAGCGGCGTACCTCAGGGCTACCTCGACCTCTTGCATGAGGAGATTGACAGCCGCGCCCATGGTGAAGTCGACGAACCCGCATGGGTACTCAAGCAGGACCTGGACGACTCCCGCCGCCGCTTCCAGCTCTACGCCAGACAGAGCTTCATCGACACCCTCACTCTCTACCTCCACGGTGTCTGCTGCGACATTGACGTCGAAACCGGACCCCGCCAACTGCCCAGCCACCTGCTCCGCAAACGCCTCCGCTTTCTCAAGCAACTCTATCCGCCTCCCTCGGGCTATGCTGTCTTGCCCGAAGACCTGCGATAGAATTGCCCACGTCATGCAACGCCGCCAACTTCTCGCCAGCGCCGCAGGCGCCGCCTCCCTCTCCATGTCTTCTCTCGCTCAAACCCCCGGAACCGGACGCGCCGTCATCGAACTGCGCTACTTCAGACTTCGCAACACGACCGACAACCAGCGAGGCCGCCTCACGAACTGGTTGACCGTGGACGTCATCCCTTTCCTCCGGAAAGCTGGATCCGGGCCCGTCGGTCTCTTCGCCAGTTCCATAGCACCTGACGCGCCGTTCCTGCTTGCGGTCTCCAGCCACGACAGCCTCGCCGCCTACGAGCAAACCATGGCGAGACTGATGCAAAATGAACCTTTTTTGCGAGCTTCCGAGGCCTTTTTCAGCCAATCCGGCCTCCCCTTCCAGCGCATGGAAACGCACCTGCTCCGCGCCTTTGCCGGGTTCCCCTCCGTCGCCGTCCCCCCGGCCCCCGAAGAAGGCAAACCCGCCCGCCTCTTTGAACTGCGCGTCTACGAGTCCAATTCGCCCCTCTCCCTGATGAAGAAGATCGGGATGTTCGAGAACGGCGAAATCGATCTCTTCAAGCAGAAGGGACTGCCGCCCGTCTTCTTCGGTGAAACCATCGCCGGCGACCGGATGCCCAACCTTACTTACATGGTCTGGCACGACAGCCTCTCCGCTCGCGAAGCCAACTGGCGCAACTTCGCCACTAGCCCCGAATGGAAGAAGATGGCCGCCACTCCCGGCCTGAGCGACGGGGAGGTGGTCTCCAACATATCCACTTACCTCTTGAGCCCTGTAAATGGTTCACAAATCCGCTAGCCTCTGCGCCATCATCACCGTCGCGGCGCTTGCCCAGGCGCCGCGTGCCATCACCATCCCGCAATCCGATCTGTCTGCCCATACTGCGCTGCAGACCATTGTCGATCGCGAAGCCGGCCAGTACCTCGGCCATCCCACCACGGTTCTGCTCGAAGACGGCCGCACCATGATTGCCGTCTACCCCAAGGGCCATGGCCGCGGCGGCATCATCATGAAACGCAGCACCGATGGTGGCCGAACCTGGTCCAGTCGGCTGCCCACGCCGGAAAACTGGGAAACTTCGCGGGAAACGCCCACAATTCACCGTGTCATCGACCGCGGCGGCACGAAGCGTCTGATCCTTTTTTCGGGCCTCTATCCGATCCGTCTCGCCGTCTCCGACGACGATGGAGCCACCTGGACTCCCCTTGCCCCAATCGGCGAATTCGGCGGCATTGTCGCGATGTCGGCGTTGATGGAGCATGGCCCGGGGATCTACGGCGCCTATTTCCACGATGACGGCCGGTTTATCCGCCAGGGCGGAACCCGGGATAAGCGTTTCCGGGTCTACCGGACACTCTCGCGGGACGGCGGCCTCACCTGGTCCGCACCCATCGAACTCTTCAGCCACCCCGAAGCCCATCTCTGCGAACCAGGCATCGTTCGATCGCCAGACGGCCGCCAGCTCGCCATTCTGCTGCGCGAGAACAGCCGGAGATTCAATTCTTTCATCGCCTTCAGTGACGACGAAGGCGCCACCTGGACCACGCCCCGAGAGATGGATGCTGCTCTCACCGGGGATCGCCACATCGGCGTCTACACCAACGACGGCCGCCTCTTTCTCACCTTTCGCGATACCGCCCATGAAAGCCCCAGCAAGGGCAGTTGGGTCGCCTGGCTCGGCCACTGGGACGACCTCGTCCACAACCGCGCCGGCCAGCGCCGATTCCTCCTGCTGAAGAACCACAAAGCCTCCGACTGCTGCTATCCCGGCTTGGAACGCCTCCCCGATAGCACTCTCGTCACCACCACCTACGGACACTGGACCCCTGGCGAACAACCCTACATCGTCTCCATTCACCTTACTCCCGACCTGCTGAAGCCATGACCCACTTCGACCCCGCGCAGCACCCCCACCGCCGGTTCAACCCTCTGACGCGCGAATGGGTGCTCGTCAGTCCTCACCGGACGCAGCGCCCCTGGCAGGGCCAGATCGAGAAGACCCCTCAGGACGAGCGCCCCCCCTTCGACCCCTCCTGTTACCTCTGCCCCGGGAATGAACGTGCGGGCGGCGCCCGCAATCCTGACTACTCCTCCGTATACGTCTTTGATAACGACTTCGCTACTCTCCTGCCCCACACGCCCGCAGCCGTTCCCACCCCCGCCGGAAACCTGCTCCGCGCCGAAGCCGAGCGTGGTATCTGTCGCGTGGTCTGCTTTTCGCCGCGCCACGACCTCACCCTTGCCGAAATGGATCCGGCCGCCATCCGCCGCGTCGTCGACTGCTGGGCGGACCAATTCGCTGAGCTCACCTCGGTTCCCTGGATCGGCTACGTCCAGATCTTTGAGAACCGTGGCGCCATGATGGGTTGCAGTAATCCTCACCCCCACGGACAGATCTGGGCCTCCGCCTCCATTCCCAACGAGATCGCCAAAGAGTCCACCGCGCAATCGGACTACTTTCTCGAACACGGCCACACCCTGCTCAGCGACTACATTTCCCTCGAAGAGCAGTCCGGCGAACGCCTCGTCGCCACCAACGATCACTTCATTGCCGTCGTTCCCTACTGGGCCGTCTGGCCCTTTGAGACCATGGTGATCTCGCGACGTCCCGTCAGCACGCTGCACGAGCTGCATGATAATGAGCGTGACGCTCTCGCCACCATCCTGAAATCCGTCACGACTCGCTACGACAACCTCTTCGACATCTCCTTCCCTTATTCGATGGGCTTCCATCAGCGTCCCGCCCGAACCGGTGCCCAAGGTTGGCACCTCCACGCCCATTTCCACCCTCCGCTGCTCCGCTCCGCTACTGTCCGGAAGTTCCTGGTCGGCTACGAAATGCTCGCCATGCCCCAGCGCGACATCACACCGGAGACCGCCGCCGCGCGCCTGCGTGCCTTGCCCGCTGTTCACTATCGCCAGAAGGGTCTGACTCCATGATCACTCGCCGTGCTTTTCTTGCCTCCACCGCCACGATGCCTGGCTACTTCGCCGCGCCCCGTTCGCGTCCCAACGTCCTGTTCATCGCGATCGATGACCTCAACGATTGGATCGGCTGTCTCGGCGGACATCCGGACATCCGCACGCCCCACCTGGACCGCCTCGCCGCCTCCGGCGTCAACTTCACCAATGCCCACTGCGCCGCCCCTCTCTGTAATCCCTCCCGCGCAGCCCTGATGACTGGCATTCGCCCCTCCACTTCGGGCATTTACGACAACCCCCAACCCATGCGCCGTTCCCCCGCGCTTGCCGACGCCGTCACGCTCTCCCAACACTTCCGCGCCGCCGGTTATTCTGCCACAGGCGCCGGCAAGATATATCACGGCGCCTTCCCGGATCCTCAAAGTTGGGACGACTACTTCCCCAACCAGGGCCCCTACCGCTCACCCGATCCCGCCCCGGCCAGACTGCCCGCCAACGGCATCCCCAAAGCCGCCAATTTCGACTGGGCTCCGCTCGATGTGCCCGACTCCGCCATGGGCGACTACAAGGTCGCCGAATGGACGCGCCAGCAACTCAGCCGCCGTCACGACAAACCCTTCTTCCTCGCCTGTGGGATCTACAAACCTCACCTGCCCTGGTTCGTCCCGCGCAAATACTTCGAGATGTACCCTCTTGACGGGATCACCCTGCCCGAAGTGAACGAGGATGATCTCGACGATGTCCCCGAAGCCGGGCGTCGCATGGCCAAACCAGACGGCGATCATGCCAACGTTCTCAAGTTCGGCCAATGGCGCCACGCCGTCCAGGCCTATCTCGCATCCATCACCTTCGCCGACGCCATGGTGGGCCGCGTCATGGAGGCCCTTGACCAGGGCCCCCACGGCGCCGATACGACTGTCGTCCTTTGGAGCGATCATGGCTGGCACCTTGGCGAGAAACTGCACTGGCGCAAATTCGCGCTTTGGGAGGAGGCCACTCACAACGTTCTGATCGTACGCGCTCCCGGGATTACCCGCCCGGGTGGCCGATGCGCCCGCCCCGTCAATCTCCTTGATATCTACCCCACCCTGATCGACACCGCTCAGTTGCCCAAGCGGAACGAACTCGAAGGCCGCAGCCTCCTGCCACTCTTGAAGAACCCCAACGCCCGCTGGCCTTTCGCCACACTCACCACCTATGGCCAGAACAACCACTCCGTCCGCGACGAACGCTGGCGCTACATCCGATATGCCGACGGCTCTGAAGAACTCTACGACCGCGGCAAGGACCCGCTCGAATGGACCAACCTCGCTTCTCGCAAAGACCTTGAGGGCGAAAAGCGCCGCCTCGCTCGTTCATTACCCACCGTGAACGCCGAGCCTACGCCACGCGAGAATACAGGCCCCGGTATCTGGGACGACTAGCACCCTACAAATGGCTCCAGAGCGACTTCTCTTCTTCGCTCCGCTTTTCTTTCCGATCACCCAGGTAGCCGCGGATCGCATCGCGTCCGCCCAATCCAAGCGCCAGGCTGCCCGCCAACACCGCGCCGCCGACCAGAATCACGAACGCCGCAAAGAATACCCGCGGCGCGAAGTCCAGAACGTCCGACGCTACCACCACCGCCACAAACATCGTGATGATCCGCGTCACGGCTGCCAGCCGCCGAGGCCCGGGAATCTCCTCGTTCGATGCCCAGACCAGCACCGAGCGCCCCAGAAATTGCGCTAGCCAGGCCCCCGCCAGCAGAATCAAGCCCGCCGTCACTGCTTTCGGAAACAAAAAGACCGTCGCCTCCACCATCCGCGATGTCAAGTCCGTCCCGAAGACATTCAGCGCGGCCAGTACCCCGCCCACCAGAATCAGCCAGTACGCCGCTCCGGCAATCAGCGGCGTCCCGTGCAATCGCCCCGCGCTGTCGAACATCGAACGAAATCCGCTGTCGCTCAGGAAACGGTCAATCCCCGAACCCTTGATCGCCTTCGTCATCAGCCAGCGCACCAGCTTGGCCATCAGCCAGAAGATGCCCAGCACGATCAGCGCCACCACCAGCGGCGGCAGGTAGGTCGTCAGGTGAAAAGTGATCGTGTCCAAAACCCGGTCCAGTACATCCTGTAAGGTGCGAATCATGGCTCAAGCCTCCAATTCCCGCCCCTCGGGCGTCTTGCTACTGGGTTCGGACTCCCTGCCGCCGAACCACAGGTCAATCAGGTAGGGCTTCAGATCCTCAAAAGTGAGGCACAGCTTCTCAATCCGCTGTTCAACCTCGGCCGCACCCATCTCCGCCGTCTCCACCACGAATGACGCCACCCGGCCCAAATACAAGGGCGTGATCGACCGCAACAGGTGCCCCCGCTCCAGCCGGTTGCTCCGGGCCGCGCAGCCGAATTCGTAGATCATCCGGACCCACAACTCGTCATCCAGCCGGAACTGTTCAATCGGTCCCGAATACTTCGACAGCCCGACAATCGCCCGCAATGTGTCTGGGCGCAATGCCAGCGACCAGATCTCGGCCAGATCCTCCCCGCCTTTGCGGAATTGGCTCAGCATCCGCTCCACATTGACTTGAATCGCATCCAGTCCCACGTCGTAGCGGAAGCCGAAGAGCGCCGCGTCTGTGCTCCCGTTGCGCGTCCGCCACGCCGAGTCATACTCCTGCATCAGCGCGAACACGCTCCCCACCACCTGCTGCAACATCGCGCTCAGATCCGATCCCGGGTCCTTCGCATCATGCAACTTCGCACCCAGGAAACTTTGACAGACCCGGAACCCCTCGGCCACCGCGATCGTCGTCATCCAGATATCGATACCGAACCGCGCTACGTCCGTCTCCCAGTCGTCCCGCTCCAGATAGCGGCAGAATAGCGCGTTCGACATCCCGAAATCGCCTCCGATCGGCTGCCGCAACCGCTGTCCGTAAAGGCTCCTCGTCAGAGGATAGATGATGCTGTTCGTGATCGTTCCATCGTACTTGTGCCGGTGATAATACGGTGCCACGAAATCAAAATTCGCGAACAGAACCGGTCTCAGCAGCAAGTCAATCCACTCGGGTGTGATCGACCGCAAGTCGGAATCCACAACGCAGCACGCCTTCGCATTCAGATCCTTCGCCATCTGAAAGATCATTCTGAACGCACTGCCCTTGCCCGGAATGCCGTGGTATGGGAACGACAACCGGTGCACCGGCTTCAGGGGAGTGGACAGCATCAACAGCTGCGAGTCCTGCACCGAGGACCCCAGCACCACTTCCCGCGTGCCGTCCTTCGACCCCCCGTCGGAATTCACGATCACAGCCGTGAACTGGGAAAAGTACTTCGCCAGACCAGCGTGAGCGGCCTGAACCACGTGGCCGATCGTACGCGAGTTGTTGTAACTCGGAATGCCGATCACGATGTCGGCCTGCTCAACGGCCTCCACGGCCTTCTGCGCTTCCGCTGGGAGCAATGATTGCGCCATCAGGATTCTCGTGTCCCTCTATATTTATGATTACAGGCTGCGGAGTCAAGACCCATCCCCCGGATCGGGCACTTTGCTCTACTAATCCACCGTAGCCGGAGCGCGAGTCGACTTCATCCCCACCCAACACAGAACCGCTATTCCGTTCAGAAACGCCGCCACCACAAAGTAGGCACGGGCACTCCCCGTCAAGCCCAACAGCCATGGAAAAGCATTCGCGCTCAGAAACGCGCCAAGGTTCCCAATCATGTTCATCGCCGCCGAAACACTGCCCGCGCTCTTTCCTGCCACGTCCGCGCAATACGACCAACTCGGGCTGATCGTCAGGTCCGCGCCAAACGTAGCCGCCGTGAACGCCATCGCCGCCCCCAGCGGCGTCTCCATTTCGCTCACCGCCAACACTCCGCCCGCCGCCATCGCAAACCCGGCCATCGCCGGTAGCCTCCGCGACCAGGCCCGCCACCTCGACGCGTACAGGCGGTCCACCACCCAACCCGCCGTCCACTGCGAGACCGCCCCCACCAGCAGCGGCGTCATCGCGTAGCCCGCCGTCTCCGCGTCTGTCAGCCCGTACTGCCGCTTCAGATACGGGTGCATCCACGAAAGACAGATGAAGAACGTGAAATTGCCCGCGAAATACTGAACCATCGCCGGGACAAACGCCGTCGTCCGGAACACCTCCCGCAACCCGATCACCTGACCTGCCGCCGGCGGTGTCACGACCAGCCGAGTCTCTGGGTGATCTCTGAACCACCACAGCCACATTCCTGCCCAGCCCACCCCCAGCACCCCCAGCACAACGAATGATAGATCGGAAGAGCGTCGTGTAGGGAAAGAG
>ERZ761609.477-NODE-477-length-46737-cov-86.695279_pt1 | contig 46737 bp, 30 predicted proteins | sample MGYA00511163_ERZ761609 | MGnify/ENA primary metagenome ERZ761609 (study PRJEB28899, sample SAMN02445070) | bioreactor sludge metagenome | biome: EBPR sludge | place: Australia: Brisbane, Thorneside Wastewater Treatment Plant | collected 2011-12-16 ... | reverse complement strand
CTTATCTAATCCTTTGGCCTAAAGAAAATGAGCATTTATTTTTGCCCCACTACAAAGGATTTGCCCCGAAACTCCGGCGACAAATCCTTTCACAAATTAGTACGATGAATTGTTGATCAGCCTTCTTTCAAAGACACCACATGGCCTTTGACCTTGTGTTTGGCAGCGAGATTCTTATTGTACGCTGCGGCTGAAGCGGCTGTATCGAATGGGCCGATGATGACTTTATAAGGGATTTTCTGGTCGGCGCCTTTGTAAGTGACCAACAAATCTTTGAATCCCTTTTTGCGCATTTCTTCCACGCGCGCCTCGGCATTGGCTTTGTCGCTGTAAGCGCCTACCTGAACGCCAAACCCGGACTGGATAGGCTTGAGGGCGTCGGCGCGGTAAGTGCCAGGCGCTACCGGACCTTTTTCAACGGCAGGAGCGCTACCTCCTTTGGGCGTCACTTTTTCCGCCTCTTTGGAATAGGCCGCTACGGGCTTATCGCCGGCGCAGGTTTTGCCGTCGCCTCTGCTCACTAAATCAATTCTGACCTGAGCCGTGCCGGCCTGAATCAAACCAATTTTTTCGGCGGCAGCGCGCGACAGCGAAACGATGCGCCCTTTGACGGCAAGGCAGCAGTCATTGACGCGAACTTCAACCGACTGTTGGTTATCCAAGCGGGTGATGAGGATGCGCGAGCCAATAGGCAGGTTGTGGTGGGCGGCCGTGAGCGCATACTTATCGTACAGCTCTCCACCGACGGTTTTTTTGCCGTGCAGGTTGTCGGCGTAATACCCGGCGATACCGGTTTCAGACCATTGAGCGTGTACTGCCGTGAGGCTAAACAGGGCGATGATCGCCGAGAAAAGTTTTTGCTTGTTCCACATAAATGCTGTTTTTTGACGAATGTATAACCATTTGACGAAACTGCCAACAATGCAAGCCCGAAAAATTTTATTACAATTTCAACTCTGTTATGACGCCATCTATTCCGGCCTTTCCTTTCAGCTCTTTTTGTGCCGTTTCAGCCTCTGTTCTGGATGAAAATGCACCCCGATAAACGCGGTACAAGGTTTTGTCTCCCTGCGGAAATTCTTTGACAAAAACATCGCTAAATCCTTGTTTGTTAATTTTTTGTGCAAAATTATTCGCATTGTCCTTGCTACCGAAAGCACCTAATTGCAAGACAATACCCGTGGAAGGTGGCTCCTGCACGACCGGCGATTCGAGGGCTGTTTCGGCAACAGAGCCGGGCTGTGTTTTTTCTTTACGAGGCGCGGGAGGCGTTTGCTCCGGTCTCGTTGTGGCCGTCACCTCCGTTTCTTTGGTGATGACCGTTTCTTTAGCTCTCCAGGGAGTGGGGTCCCACTGTTTTTTGCGATCGCAGGCGCAGTGCCCCTCGCCTGGTTCCACCAATTCTACAATGACCGGGGCTACCCCGTCGGCAATGAGGTGAAGTTTTTTGGCCGCTGCTTTGGACACATCAATGACCCGATCGGATCGATGCGGGCCGCAATCGTTGATGCGCACTTCTACCGATTGGCCGCTTCGAGCATTTGTCACGCGTACAATGGACCCCATCGGAAGGCTGCGGTGTGCTGCTGTCAGTTCGTTTTTATTGTATCGTTCTCCGCTGGCAGTTGATCTGCCATGAAATTTGTCGGCATAGTAGGAGGCGTTGCCGGTTTCCTGCCAGGTCCATTGTGCAGACAAGGAGAGTTGCAGAAGCAGTGCGGTGAAAAGCAGGCAAGCCCGCAAAAATTCATTCATCATGTTGCTGGTTTTGTGGAGTTGAAACGATTTTTTCATTTTTTTTCATTTGCAGGAAGTCATAAAGAAATCAAAAAATCAGAACGCTAATTCAAAATAATTTCTTTACTTAAATTTTAAAATATTGAAAATCAATTTATTAATTTAAAAAAACTTTCACAATTCAAGTCCAGTAGAAAATGAAAATGTACTATTTTCGGGTGCCGGGCGGCTGCATCTTTGCATTGTCAAACGAAATAAGACGACGACGACTTACTGCTAACATTATGATCCGCGAATAACAAATTATAATCTCGTGAAAGACTAAAGAGTATCAAAGGATACTCGCATTTGGTATGTAGATAGCCTCTCAAAGCTCTTTTCGACCGGCTGGAAAACCCAGCCGGTTTTTTTATTTTTGCCCCCATGATACGCAATCACCTCATCGCTCCCTCTTTATTGGCCGCCGACTTCACTCGCTTGGAGCGGGATGTGGCTATGGTTGAACAAAGCCGCGCCGACTGGCTGCACCTTGATGTCATGGATGGCCGCTTCGTTCCCAATATCACTTTCGGCATGTTCATTGTGCAGGCCATTCGCAAAATGTCGGCCAAACCTTTGGATGTTCACCTGATGATCGTGGAGCCGGAACGCTACATCGAGCCGTTTCGGGCTGCCGGCGCCGATGTCATTACCGTGCATTACGAGGCTTGCCCGCACTTGCACCGCACCCTGCAACAGATCAGAGATACCGGCGCCAAAGCCGGAGTGGCCATCAACCCGCATACCTCGGTAGAGTTGTTGGACGATGTGCTCGAAGACCTTGATTTGGTGTGTATTATGTCGGTCAATCCGGGTTTCGGCGGTCAGAAGTTCATCTACCGCAGCATACCCAAAATAGCGCGGCTGCGCCAAATGGCCGATGAGCGGAATCTTTACCCGCTTATTGAGGTGGATGGCGGCGTGGGCCTCCAGAATGCTGAAAAAATACTTCAGGCCGGCGCTGATGTACTCGTCGCCGGCAGCAGTGTTTTCGGCGCCGACAATCCCACCGAAGCCATTGCCCGGATGAAGGATATCGGGCAGGAAGCAAGGCAGCCGTTTTTGGTATAAGCCTGCCTCAAAACCCGATGCGCTTTTTCGGCGTGCCGGATTCCTTTTTTAATGCTGCCATGCGTATGGCCGTTGCGGCGGCCTCTACGCCTTTGTTGCCATGTACGCCACCCGCGCGGTCGAGGGCCTGCTGCTCGTTGTTGGGCGTCAGTACGCCGAAAATGCAGGGTATGCCGGTGGCCAGCGACAATTGTACCAAGCCGTTGGCTACGGCGTGGTTGATGTATTCGTTGTGGTTAGTTTCTCCCTGAATGACGCAGCCGAGGGCAATGACGGCGTCCATTTTTTTGCTGCTGAGCAGCAGGCGGCAGGCGGCAGGCAACTCGAAGGAGCCGGGTACCTGCATGGTGTGTATGTTTTCGGGCAAAGCGCCGTGTTTGAGCAGCGCTTCCACACAGCCTTCGTAGAGGGCGTGGGTGATGTGGGCGTTCCAGTCGGCGACCGCAATACCGAAAGACATTTCGGCGGCGGAGGGCATGTCGGATTCGTTGTAGGCAGAAAGATTTTTTAATGCGCTGGCCATAGTGGTGGTATTTTTTTATTCTGATTTTAATGATGAGCCGCGAGTACGGGCTGTGGAGCTGTTGGCTTTGGCTTGTAGTTGCCGGGCTAAAGCCAACAGCTCTTGCCTGTTGCGTGAGGGGGCCGAAGGTAGTGACGACGCAGGAGGAGCGACTGAGGCACCCGACGGTGGCGCTTTTGCCGCCCCGACCCTCCAAGAGGAGGGAGACAGCGCCACCGGCACGCCCCACTCACCCCTCACACACTCACCCCTCACACACTCACCCCTCGCCCCTGATACCCCTTTTCATTTTCAAAAAAACAAAGCTCCATGCGTTCGCCGTCGAAGGCCGCGTAGGAGCAGGCGTAGAGCCACTCGCCGGTATTGATGTAGCGGGAGCGGCCGTTTTTGAGGGTAAAATCAATGGGGATGTGGCGATGCCCGAAGACGAAAAAATCGGCGGGCACGGTGTCGAGTTTGCGGTTGGCGTAAGCCACGAGCCACTCTTTGTCTTCGCCGAGGAATGCCGGCGCCTCCGGGTAGAGGGAGCGGCTTTTGCCCGACCAGAACTGCGCCAGCCCGATGCCGAAATTGGGGTGGATGCGCTCGAAGAGCCACTGGTTGAGGCGGCTGGCGAATACTTTTTTGATGCGTTTGTAGCCGTAGTCGTCGGGGCCGAGGCCGTCGCCGTGCCCTATGAAGAAGGTGCTGCCCTGAATTTCTCTTACGATGGGGCTGCGGAAGGTGGGTATGCCGAGTTCGTTCTCGAAAAAGCCGAACACCCACATGTCGTGGTTGCCGGTGAAGAAGTAGATCGGCAGACCGCCGTCGCGCAGTTCGGCCAGTTTGCCCAGCAGTCGCACATGGCCTTTGGGCATGACGGTGCGGTACTCGAACCAAAAGTCGAACACATCGCCCACGAGGTAGATGGCGTCGGCGTCGCGGCTGCACTGATCGAGCCAGCGAACGATTTGCTTTTCGCGCTCGGCGCTGCTGAGGCGGCCCGGCACACCGAGGTGAAAATCGGAAGCGAAGTAGGTTTTTTTCACGCCTCGTTGAGCTACATTTTTTCCATGACTGTGCCGCAGTGCTTGCAGGTGCGGAGGTCTTCGGAGGCCATAAATTCCTGAATGGCTGCTTTGATTTGCGTGCCGATGTCCTGAAGTTCGAAGCCTGCCTCGTACAGTTTTTCGTGGCAGTTTTCGCAAAACCACATCAGCTTGTCTATTTCGCCGGGCTTTCGGTAGCGCTCTATGACTAAGCCCACGGTGCCGGCCGGGCGCTGCGGCGAATGCGGCACGCGGGGCGGCAGCAGGAACATCTCGCCTTCTCGGATGGGGATGGTTTGCGGTTGGCCGTTTTCGTCAATGATTTTGACGCTCATATCCCCTTTGAGTTGAAAAAAAAGCTCCTCGCCGTCTTCGTAGTGGTAGTCTTTGCGGCCATTGGGGCCGCCCACCACCATCACGATGTAGTCGTCGTTGGCCTTGTAAATCTGATGATTACCTACCGGTGGCTGCAGCAGTGCGCGGTTGTCGTCAATCCACTGGTATAGGTTGAATGGTTGGGCAATTGGCATAAGGCTGAAATTTTTTGGTAAAAATATGCTAATCTTGCCCGAACAAAGCCATTTGACCACATGAATTTGAATCTCACCGGAAAAAATGCCCTCGTGGGGGGAAGCAGCAAGGGCATCGGCAAGGCCATTGCCATGGAGTTGGCGGAGTTGGGGGCCAATGTCACACTCGTATCGCGTTCGCCCGAACTGATGACGACCATCACCCGGCAGATGAAGCGCCGGCCTGGGCAAGACCACGACTTTCTGGCCGCCGACTTCACCAACCGCGCCGACTTGCGCACCAAAGTAGCCGCCTTGGTTTCGGCCAAGCCCATCCACATCCTCGTCAACAACACGGGCGGCCCTCCGGGTGGCCCCATTTTGGATGCAGCGCCGGAGGAGTTTGAGGTGGCGTTTCACAATCACCTCATCATCAATCAAATGTTGGCGCAGCTCGTCGTGCCGGGTATGCTCCGCGAAAACTACGGGCGCATCATCAACATCATTTCTACCTCGGTGAAAGCACCTTTGGACGACCTCGGTGTGTCCAATACCGTGCGCGCCGCCGTAGCCAATTGGGCCAAAACATTGGCCAACGAACTGGGCCGCCACGGCATCACCGTGAACAACGTGCTGCCCGGCCTCACCGACACCGAGCGCCTACACGATCTGATACAGAAAAAGGCCGTCGCCACCCGCAGCTCTTACGAAACCGTAGCCAATGCCATGCGCAGCAGCGTGCCGGCACAGCGCTTTGCCGAGCCGCACGAAGTGGCCGCCGCCGCCGCTTTCTTGGCTACACCCGCCGCCGCTTACATCAATGGCACTAATATTACGGTGGACGGGGGAAGGACGAGGAATTTGTAAATTCAATATAACTATTTGGCTACTCTGCAAGCTGCGAGCCGCGAGCTATGAGCTATGAGCTATGAGTTTGTTTTTCGTTCAGAAATAAGATTTACTATTGGAGGAGATTTCAGATTCTAATATTGAAAATGAGTGCTTTTTATTTTTCAAACCTCAAACTCGCAGCTCGCAACTCGTAGCTCGTAGCTTTGGGAAGGCTTGGTAAATAGTTACAACTAAATAACATGAGCAGACAACCCATCTGGACGGGCGTCTATCCCGCCGTCACCACCAAATTCACTGCCGAAGGCGCACTCGACATCCCCGCCTTTATGCACAACATCCGTGCACAGGTAGAAGCCGGAGCGCAGGGCATCATCATCGGCGGCTCGCTGGGCGAGAGCAGCACGATCACCCACGAGGAACGCCTCATCCTGCTGGCAGCGGTACTCGACGAGTACGGCGAGCAGGTGGACGTCATCCTCAACGTGGCCGAAGGCAGCACCGCCCGCGCCATCGAGCTGACACAAAAAGCCGAGGCCGCCGGCGCACACGGCATCATGCTCCTGCCGCCCATGATGTACAAACCCACCGACGACGAGGTAGCCCAGTTTTTCCTCGACGTAGCGCGCGCCACCCAACTCTCCATTTTGGTGTACAACAACCCGGTGGACTACAAAATCGAGATCACGCTCGACATTTTCGAACAGTTGGCCCATACGCCCAACATCGCCGCCGTGAAGGAAAGTACGCGCCTCACTTCCAACGTGATACGCATGAGAAACCGCTTCGGCGACCGCTTCAAAATCCTCTGCGGGGTGGATACCATCGCTCTGGAAGAACTGGCGCTGGGCGCCGATGGCTGGGTAGCCGGCTTGGTCTGCGCCTTCCCGAAGGAAACAGTGGCGCTGTACCGCTACGTCAAAGCGGGCCGCTACGCCGAAGCGCGGGCGCTGTACCAGTGGTTCATGCCGCTGCTGGAGTTGGACGTAAGTCCGCAATTGGTACAAAACATCAAGCTGGCGGAGGCTTTCACCGGCTTGGGCAACGAAAACGTGCGACCGCCGCGCCGTCCGCTTCAGGGCGCCGAGCGCGAGCGGGTCATCGCCATCATTGAGGCGGCATTGCAGCAACGGCCGGGTATCGGCGAGCTTTAATCGTCAAGATATTTGGGGGCGTGCCCCCGCTCTACCGCCTCCCCGACCCTCCAAAGGAGGGAGTATCAGGCGGCGGGGTCGGGTGCCTCGGTCGCTCCTCCTGCGTCGTCACTACCCTCGGCCCCCTCACGCACTCACCAATCACCACTCACACACTCACCACTACCATGACACACACCTTCTCCTGCATAGACGCCCACACCTGCGGCAACCCCGTGCGCTTGGTCAGCGGAGGCGCGCCCTTTCTGAAAGGCAACTCCATGTTCGAGCGGCGGCAGTACTTTTTGGAGCACCACGACTGGATACGCAAGGGCCTCATGTTCGAGCCGCGCGGCCACGATATGATGTCGGGCAGCATGTTGTATCCCCCCGTGGACGAGGCCAACGACGTGGGCGTGCTCTTCATCGAGACCTCCGGCTGCCTGCCCATGTGCGGTCATGGCCTCATCGGCACGGTGACGGTAGCCATCGAGCATGGCTTGGTGAGGCCCCAAACACCGGGCAAGCTGAACGTGGAAACGCCGGCGGGCTTGGTGCGCGTCAGCTACCGGCAGGAAGGCGGCAAAGTGCTGTCGGTCAAGCTTGTCAACGTGCCGTCTTTTGTCATTCTCAGCGATGCGCACATTGATACGCAATGCCTGGGGCGCCTCTATTTCGATGTCTCTTACGGCGGCAATTTTTACGCCATCATGGACGAGCAGGAAAACTTCAAAGGCATACAGCACTACACGGCCTCCGAACTGATCGCCTTCAGCCGCGAAATTCGGGTCTTGATCAACGAAAAATATCAGGTGGCGCACCCTGAAAATCCGGCCATCAACTATGTGTCGCACGTTTTGTGGGCCGGAAGTCCGCTGCACGAGGGTTCTACGGCGCGCAACGCGGTGTTTTACGGCGAAAAAGCCATTGATCGCTCGCCTTGCGGTACGGGCACCTCGGCGCGCCTGGCGCAGTGGGTGCAGCGCGGGCGCTTGGGCATCGGCGAGGATTTTGTACACGAGAGCATCATCGGCAGCAGGTTCACGGGCCGGGCAGAGGAGACGGTGCAGGTGGGGCCGTATCCGGGCATCGTGCCGAGCATAGAGGGCTGGGCGCGGGTGACGGGCATCAACACCATATTTATAGAAGATGATTGCCCGTTCCGGGAGGGGTTTCAGGTGATTTAACGATAGGCAATGACAGTTGGCCTCAAGCCCTTAGCTGCAAGCCGCGAGTTTTTTAACGCGAATGTTAGCGAAGGGCGCGAATTTCCGCGAAAGCGTAGCTTACAGCTAAAAGCCTGCAGCCGTTCCTCCCGGAACCCGAAACATTAAACGTTAAAAACCATGGCAAAAATCGGCATCATAGGCGGGGGCATCAACGGACTGATGGCCGCGTATTACCTGCAAAAAGACGGACACGAAGTGACGGTATTGGATCGCGGCGATTTCAGCGAAGGCTGTTCGCATGGCAATGCCGGCATGATCGTGCCCAGCCACATCATACCATTAGCAGCGCCCGGCGTGGTGATGAAGGGATTGAAATGGCTTTTGAACAAAAAAAGCCCCTTCGCCATCGTACCCTCATGGGATAAAGACTTGATTTACTGGCTGTTTGCATTCCATCGGGCAGCTACGGAGACCAATGTGCAACGAGCCATTCCGCAATTGGCGGCGTTGTCTTTGCTGAGCAAAAAGTTATTTCAGGAAATGGCCGCCGAGGGCGAAATCGGCCTCAACTTGCAGGAAAAAGGCATCCTCATGCTGTGCCAAACCGCCGCTACCGAGCACGAAGAACACCATGTCGCCCGCTTGGCCAATGCACAGGGCATACAGGCTGTACCGATGACGGCCGCCGAACTGGCCGCACTCAATCCTCAGGTGCGCTACTCGGTGCGCAGCGCGGTGCATTACCCCGGCGATGCCACCATTGACCCCGCCTTAGCGCTGGCCTCTTTGACGGCGCACCTGAAAAGCCGGGGCGTAGTTTTTTTGCCAAATACAGAGGTCACCGGTTTTCGGAGGGGCAAAGACCGCATCAGCGCCTTACAATGCGCCGATGGAGAGCGCAACTACGATCACTATGTATTGTGCGGCGGCGCCTGGTCGGGCATGTTGATGAAAAGTGTGGGACTTCGGTTGCCGGTAACGGGCGGCAAGGGCTACAGTTTTGTGCAAAACAATGCGGCCGGACTGAGCATCGCGGCGCTCCTGCTCGATCACCGGGTGAGCGTGACGCCTTACGGGCAAACGGTGCGTTTTGGCGGCACGATGGAACTGGGGCCTCTCAATTCCCGGCTCAACATGGCCAAAGTGAGCGGCATACACAGCGCCATCGGGCAGTATTTTGCCGACTGGAAATCGCCGGAACCGACGCCGCAGCAAGTCTGGCACGGGTTCAGGCCCTGCTCTCCCGACGGGCTACCGTATTTGGGCACCGTTCAGATGTATGGGAACCTGCACATCGCAGCGGGGCACGGCATGATGGGCGTGAGCCTGGCGCCCGCGAGCGGGAAAATCATAGCCGATCTGGTACAGGGCAGAACGCCGGATTTGGAGGATATGAGCGCGTTCAGGCCGGAGCGATTTGCTTCAAGATGATGTTTTCAAGCGCTCTTTTCCCACTCCATCTGCCCCGGTTCTGCGAGGTGCAGTTTGGCCAATTCGTGCATCACCACCACCGCCGTGACCGAGGTGACAAATGAAGCGATGGCCGTGCCGAATACAGGAATGAACATCAGCACTTTGAATACCACACCAATGGCTAAGCCCACACCGATGTAGCGGGTCATAAACCGGTTGCTTTGTTTGATGGTGAACCCGAACTGTTCCTGATAGCTGTCCACCACCACAAAACCTACCCAGTATGCCTTGACGGCAAAAACGAGTACCGGCTGAATGGGGCTGATGAAGTCGAAGATGCCGAAGAAAATCTTGAGTATCAGGATGGTAATGGATTCGAGCACTAAAGCCGTGATGGTGAGGCCCAGAGCGCGTTTCTGGGAGTCTATAAAATCTTTGAAACTGATGTGCGAAGGCTGACCGGTGAGCGCATCCATGGCCCGGTTGCTGATGTGGTAAATGACGACCATGAACAAAAACAGCACCGCGTACTTCATGCCCCCGCTGACGAGAAAGCCTAAACCTTTGGACCATATATCTTTAGAAAGATCGGCCAAGCCGTAAACGATGTTGGAATCGGGCTTGGATTGGAGGCTGTTCCACCAGTCTAAAAAAACCGTGATGAAACGCAGGCTGATGATGAAGGCAAAAGCGACGAGCATTTTGGAAATCCAGCCGTAGCGGGTGAGGCCCTCCCAAAGCCGGTGCTCGCGCAGGAAGCGCCAGGAGCGAGGGTATGCCCGCATGGTGTACAGAAATTGCTCTACATACTCGGCGACAGGTGGAAGTGTCATGGCAGCGTTGGTATTTTTCGTTGCAGACCCCGAAAATGAGGTTTTCCTGTGAAGAGGGCAGTTTTTTTCGACGAAAGGCGTTCACTCCCGCACCATATATATATGCGGTATGCCGTCTTCCAGAAAAGGCTCGCCTACCATGTGGAACCCGAATTCGCCGTAAAAACGGTCCAAATGCGCCTGCGCCCCTATTTTGATGGGCAGCTTTCCGCACAGGCGCTCACAATGCCGGATGGCTTCGGCCACCAAAAGCCGTCCGGCGCCGGTACCCCGCACTTTCATACTCGTGAGGATGCGCCCGATGGCCGGATACTCGGCATAAACCGCCCCGCGAGGAAAGATGCGCGCATACGCCACCAGATCGCCCTCCGCATCGGCGCCCAGCAGGTGCCAAGCCTGGGGGTCTTTGCCGTCGGCATCCTGATAGAAGCACTTCTGCTCTACCACAAACACCTCCTGCCGCAGGGACATCACTTCATACAACTCGCTGTTCGCCAGTTCATTGAAGGTTTTACATTCAAAAGAAATCATTCGGCTTTGAATTTTACTTTGCCTCCCACGATGGTCATCAGCACGCGGGTGGAGAGGATGTCTTCGTCGGGGCAATTGAGCAGATCGTTGGACAGCACCACGAAATCAGCCAGCTTGCCGGCTTCGATGGAACCTTTGTTTTTTTCTTCAAAAGCGGCATAAGCATTGGCCAGTGTGTAGGAATAAACCCCCTCGGCGCGGGTCATGCGTTGCTCCGGGAAGAAGGCCATGCCCGTATCGGCGCGTTTGCGGGTCACGGAGGCATAGAAGCTCTCCAATGCGCTGACGTCTTCCACAGGAGCGTCGGTGCCGTTGGTCACTACGGCGCCGGCATCCAAGAGGCTGCGCCAGGGGTAGGCACCGGTGCGGGCGCGTTCTTCGCCGAGGCGTTTGACCACAAAAGGGGCGTCGGAGGTGCAGTGTATGCCCTGCATGGCGGCGATGATGCCGATTTGAGGAAAGCGCGGAATATCCACAGGATCAATGTGTTGGGCGTGTTCGCTGCGCCAGCGGAGGTCTTTGGCATTGGGCTGCGAGCGGAACAACTCTTCGCAAAGATTGAGCAGTTCGCGGTTGGCTTTGTCGCCGATGGTGTGTACGCAGAGTTGCATATTGCGCTCAAGCGCCAGGCCGGCGATGCGGCGCACCTCTTCGATGGGGGTGGTGTTTTGGCCGCTGAAACCGGGCTTGTCATCGTAGGGCGCGAGGAGCCAGGCGCCGTAAGCTCCGAGTGCGCCGTCGAGTTCCGATTTGATGGCGCGGCAGGTGAAGTAGCCGTTGCCTGCATCAATGACGGGGTAGGCATCGATTTTACCCTTGAGGGTGTGATAGGGATGGCGCACCATGGCCCAGAGGCGCACCTTCATACGGCCGGCCTCGGCGAGTTCGCGGTACCATTCCATTTCCTGAAACGAGGAGCCGGCATCCTGAAACGAGGTGATGCCTTTGGAGAGGCATTCCTGTTCGGCCAATTCGATGCCCTTGAGCCACTGTTCTTTCTTTTGTTCGGAAGAAAGCGAGGCCAGATAAGCATCGTAAGCCTTGGTAATGAGACTCATAGCGCGTTCTTCAAAAACACCGATGGCCGTGCCCCGCGCATCGCGCACGATCTCGCCGCCGGGTGGATTGGGCGTATCGGCCGTAATGCCCGCCAGCTCCATCGCTTTGGCATTGGCAAACAAAGAGTGGCCGCTGGCATGGCTGAGGATGACGGGGTTGTCGGGCGATATGGCGCTCAACGAATCGTGGTAGGGGTAGCCGAGCACTGCTTTTTCGATGGGTTTGGTCCATTTTTCCTGGTGCCAGCCCCGGCCCACGATCCAGTCGCCGCGGCGGGCGGATTTGGCGCGTTGTTCCACCAATTTTACAATATCATCCCAGCTTTTGCTTTTCAGGAAATTGAGGTTCATCAGGCTGCTGCCGAGGCCCGCATAGTGGCCGTGCCCTTCGATGAAGCCGGGCATGAGGAATTTGCCTTCGAGGTCAATGACCTGCGTGCTGTCGCCCTTCAGTTGTTGGATGTCCTCATTGGAACCGACTTTGAGGATGCGCTCGCCTTTGACGGCAATGGCCTGAGCGCTCATTTGCAGGGAGTCAACGGTGTAGATGTTCCCGTTGATGAGGATGAGATCGGCCGTTTCGGCAGGTTGAGGACGACCACAGGATGCCGCCAGAAAAAGCGCGGCGAGGGTGAGGAGCGGGAGGAAGTATTTCACGATGGATGATTTTTTACGGCTGAAAATCCGTTTTCAACATCTGATAGATGCGCAGGCCTTTTTCATAAAAGCTTTTCAGTTCGCGTGGCCCGACCAAATGATCGGCCTGATAAAAAATCAGAAAATAGTTGATGCCCTCTAAGTACCAGGCCTTTTCCTTGTTGTCGGAAAAGAAGCGCAGAAATTGGTGTGGAAGGGCGTGGCGGATGTATTCTTCGTCTTCGCCTTTGAGGAAGTAGTTGTTGGAAAACTCCGGATAGTCTTCAAAATCAATGTCTTTGAAACCCAGCAGGTCGCCGATCCAGTGGAGGAAATTTTCGGGCTTCATCGAAAACTGCGGCAGGCCCAATTGTTTGGAATCCACAAAAAAGACAGTCTGTTTGTAGGTACTGGAAGACTTGCCGGTGCTGACGGTGTATTTGTAATCGAACAAATAAATGGCCGATTCCAAAACTGCGTCTTTGTTCTTGACGATGTTGGTGATGCGTTTGCTGCCGCCGGTGCGAAAGAGTTTGAAATCGCCGAGTTTTTTCACCAAGCCCCAGTCGTCTTTCGGCTCGTATTGCATGTTCCACTGGGCAGCCAGCCGCTGCATGGTTTCCTCGCGGGTAGGCGGTTTTCGGCGTTGTTCGTCAGGCATTATCCGGGCAAATTTTCGAGTTTGTGTTTGTTTTTGAGGACAATGGCGCCGTCGTTGATTTCGATGTAGCCGTCTTCTTTAAACTCGGTGAGCATGCGAATGACACTCTCTTTGGCGGTGCCTACGATGCGTGCCAGATCGTCGCGGAGGATGTTGATTTCTGCGTCGCCTTCTTTTTCGCTGAGGAGAAGAATGGCGTTGGCCACGCGTTTGCGCACCGAGTGGTAGGCCAGATTGAGGAGTTGCTCTTCTTTTTCGGTGACGTTGTTGGCCAGCATTTTGATAAGTTGGGAGGCCACGTCGCGGTTGGCGTGCAAGAGCGCCACAAAGTCCTCGCGCGGAATGAGGCTGATATCGGTGTCTTCCAACGCCGAAGCGCCCTCTGCGTATTTGGTATCGCGAATGAGGTCGTTGTAGCCCACAAAATCGCCGTCCATAAAGATGTCAATGATGTACTCCTTGCCGTCTTCATTGGTTTTAAACACCTTGACCTTGCCGGAATTGACAAAATAGAGGTAGCGCGGGTAATCGCCTTCTTCGAAGATGACCTCGCGTTTTTTGTAATGCTTGATGCGGCGTTCCAGCGAGAGTTTTTTGAGTTCTTCGTAGCCTTTGGCCTCGTTGATAAAGGCGCTGAGGCCATTTTCGGTGCGATCAAATTTTTTGCGGATTTGCTCGCTTTTGCGCAGGCGGGTTTCGATGACGGTCAGCAGTTCGTCTTTGTAAAACGGCTTGGTCACATAGTCGTCGGCGCCCAGATTCATGCCGCGCCTGAAATCGCTTTTTTCAGTTTTGGCCGTCAGAAACACAAAGGGAATATCGGCGGTGCTGCTTTTTTTACTCAAAATATTGAGCACGCCGAATCCGTCCAATTTGGGCATCATCACATCACACAGCACCAGATCGGGCAGTTCTTTCAGCGCAATCTCCACGCCCACTTTGCCGTCTTCGGCAGTGAGCACCTCATAACCAGACAATTCCAGTATTTCTTCCAGATTTTCGCGTACCTCGGCGTTGTCTTCAATGACTAAGATTTTTTTCATACTGCTTTATTTTTTTATCGCCCCTTACATTTTTATCGGCAACAAGCACACAAAAGTAGTGCCTTTGCCCAATTCGCTCTCAAAATTAATACTCCCTCCCAATAATTCCACATATCGCTTTACAATGTTCAGGCCCAGGCCCGTTCCCTGTATGTTTTCGGCGTTGTGCGCGCGGAAAAAGCGGGTAAAAACGTGTTGCTGTTCCTCTTGCGGAATGCCGATGCCCTCGTCTTTGATGGAGATGCGGAGCCGGTCGCCTTCTGGTTCCACTGTGCAGTCTATGCGGCTGCCGGCCTCGGAGTATTTGATGGCGTTGGAGAGGAGGTTGAATAGGATGTTTTTGAGTACTTTTTGATCAGAAAACATCTCTAAATCATGCTCAGGCAAGTGTTTGTAAATTTTCTGGCCCGGCTTGAGCAGTCCTGAAAGCTCGTCGGCAGTGGTTTCCAAAAAAGGAAGCAGCCTGAAAAGGCCCGGCTGAACCCCTACTTTTCCTTCTTCCAATTTGCTCAGAGAGAGGAAATCGTTGAGGATGCCGGTGAGGTTGGACACCGAGGACTTGATGCGGCCGGTGTGTTTGGCGCGTTTTTCCTGCTGCTCTTCGCGGGTGTAGGCTTCGATGAGATCGGCCGAAGACAGGATGGTGCTGAGGGGGGTGCGAAACTCGTGCGAGGCCATAGAAACGAAGCGGGACTTGAGTTCGCTCAGTTCTTTTTCTTTTTCGTAAGCGCGGCGCAGTTCCTGTTCGCTGTTGCGCAGGGCGGTTTCGACGGCTCGGCGTTCCTGAATTTCGTGTTCGAGTTTTTTGTTGATGTTGAGCAGTTGGTTCACCGCGCCGGCCAATTCCTCGGTGCGTTGATCTACGCGTTGTTCCAATTCGGCATTCAGGCGGATGATGCGGTCTTCGGCGGCACGCTGCTCCGTAATGTCCACGCCGGAACTGATGGATGCGCGAATGGCGCCGGCATCGTCATAAATGGGGGCATTGCGCCAGGCAATGAGACGCCGATCGCCGTTGCGCGTGACGATATCGCTTTCGTAATAGTCGAGAATGGCCATTTCGCCGTTCATCATGCGCCTGAAAACACTGCGGGTTTCATCTTGTAGTTCGGCGGGAATGGCTGTTTGGAACCAGTCTTGCCCCAGCACATCCGATTCGGCGTAGCCCAGTACTTCGCAGCCTTTGTCATTGAGCAATTCCACGATGCCAAGGCTGCTGATGACTACAATAATGGTATTGGCAATGTCTAAATATTGCTGGGCGCGTTCTTTTTCCTGTTGTAGTTCAAGGGCGGCCTTTTTTTCCAAAGTGAGGTCGTGTACAATGCCGGTGAACATGCTGCGCCCCTCCAACTTTATCTCGCTCACACTGAGCCGCAAAGGAAAAACAGAACCGTCTTTGCGCAATCCTGGTACTTCCCGGCCAATGCCGATGATGCGCTTATGGCCGGTGTCAAGGTAGCGCTGGATGTAGTGGTCATGCTGCGCTGCATGTTGTTGCGGCATGAGCATGGAAATGTTCCGGCCTATGAGTTCGCCGGCGTCTTCATACCCAAACATACGGGCTGCTGCCGGGTTGGCCATTTCGATGATCCCCCGCTCACTGATCGTAACAATGCCGTCTAAAGCGGCTTCAAACACTGCCTTGAGCCGCATATCGGCATTAAAAACACCCGGACGGGGAGGAACAGCATCCACAGGTAAATGACTTTTATGAGTTATCAAATGCTTAAACTGACCAAAATTATCACGACGAATGACAAAAGTCATTATTTCCCTCCGCAAATCAGCGAATCTTGCAGCATTATTTTGCGGATTATAAGCTCCGTTCAGTTTTCAGTCACTTTAAACCATCTACTGCATGGCCCGTCTTGAAATTTTGGATGTGGGGTCAAACAAAGGTAAGGCTCTGAAAGCCAATGCAGAAGAAGCGCTGCATGAATTGGGTATGGACCTGCCTATCGAAGATGTGAGCGACATAAGCCGCTTGCTGGAATACGGCATTTCCGGCATTCCGGCATTGGTGGTTGACGGTCGGGTGGTACTTCAAAAAATGGTGCCCTCCGCCAAAGAATTGCGCGTGATGCTCAGCATATTACTGTCTTCGCCCACAGGGAGCCACTCCCTCACCTTGCGCAGCATCGTGGCGCCTACCGATTTTTCCGAAATTTCTTTCAATGCGCTGGCTTACGCCAAAAGCATTGCCGCCGTACAAAGCGCCGGCCTGAGTCTGGTGCATGTGCATCAGGCGCAAGCCATTGCCCCGGGACCATTTCCCGTACCGGCTTCGCAAGAGGATGTTGAATGGAAAAATGGGCAGTTGGACAGTTTTCTGGGGCGACCGGTATATACCAACGGCTTCGAATCCGGGCGGGTGCCCATGCGCAAGGAGCTCCTCATAGGGCCGGTAGTGGAGGAAATCCGCCGTTTGTCTGAGCTTTCCGACAGCGATATGATTGTGATGGGCAGCACCGGCAAAACCAACTTGCTCAATCGCCTTTTCGGCAGCGTTTCTTCCGAAATAGCCCGCAGAGCCTCCTGTCCGGTGTTGTTGGTTCCGGCGGAAGCCCGATTCAGAGGTTTCCGGCAGATCATTTTTGCCGGCAATTATGAGCCGCACGAAGAGCGCGTACTGCCCCGCCTGCTGTCCTTCGCCCGCCGTTTCGACAGTCAGGTGCAGTATGTACACGTCAACACCAATGCGGAACAAGAATATGTGGTGAACAAAATCCCCCTGCTGCCGGTGGGCGAGAGCCGTCAAAATATTTCAGAACTCACCACCATAGAGAGCAGCGATATTCTGGACGGACTGCTGCGCTATGCTGCCGAACAAAAAGCCGATCTCATCGCCATGTCCACCACGCAACGCTCCTTTATGGAGGAGTTGTTTCACCGCAGCGTCACCCGCAAGGCCGTGCTGCACATCCAAATACCCCTGCTCATCATGCACCCGGAAGATATGCGGGAAGCCCGCTCTTAGCGTTTCAACAATAATAGGTCCCGCACGTTTATCCAACATGGAAACCGGATTTTTCGTGCTTTTCGACGGCGTTTGCAATTTGTGCAACGGCACGGTTCAGTTCATCATACGCAAGGACCGGCGCGGGCGCTTTCGTTTTGCCGCCCTGCAATCGGAGGCCGGCCGCCAATTGCTCCAGCAATACCAATTGCCTGAAAAGGCGCTCAACACAGTAGTACTCATAGCCGAGGGGCGCGCCTACACCCGCTCTGCCGCCGCGCTCGAAATAACCCGCCGCCTCGACGGAGCCTGGCCGATATGTTATGCAGCCATCGCATTGCCTCGTTTTTTCAGAGACGCGGTTTACAATTTCATCGCCCGCAACCGGTATCGCTGGTTTGGAAAACAGGAGGCCTGCATGATGCCTTCGCCGGAGTTGAAACAGCGGTTTTTGTGATCCGGCTATCTCATCAACAGCACATCTCCTTTCAATAACTCCACACCGCCGTCGGGATATACCACTTCTAAATAATAGACAAACACGCCCGCATTCAAGGCGCTGCCCCGGTGCGTGCCGTCCCAGCCGTAAGTGGGGTCATTGGGCGGAAAATCGGATACAAAAAACACCTCTTCTCCCCAGCGACTGAAGATGCTGAACGATCGGATATGCTGGATTTTGCGCTCCGTCAACACGACCAATTTATCGTTCACGCCGTCGCCGTTAGGACTGAACGCATTGGGTACAAACACATCCACCACGCGCTGCACATACACGATGACCTGATCGGACACGCGGCAGCCGTTGCGGTCAAATGCCGTCAGAGAAAAACCGGTCGTCGTCAGCGGCCTCGCAAAAGTAGCGGCAGCGGTCGGATCGGAAAGCAGCGTATCCGGCGACCAAACAACGCTGTCTATTACAAAATTGGCCAAACCTTCCAACAACAGGCTGTCTCCGATGCGAATGATGGGATCAGGCCCCAAATCGAGCTGCAATTGCGGCGCCTCCGGAATCACAAAAGATGTGGTATTCAGGCAGTTGCCGCTGTCCCGCACCCGAAACTGGTAGTTGCCCGGCGCTAAATCGGCGGCTGCCGTTGCCGGAAGAGCGCCCACACTTCGCCAGGCTTCACTGCCGATGGCATAGCTGTACGGTGGCAGTCCTCCGCTGATCTGCTCAATTTCCAATCTGCCTCTGCGCTCGCCATAACACCCCAAATTGTCTGCCGACAACTGCACCAAAGGCAGCGCGTTCACCTGTACGGAGGTGCTTGCCGATGCCGTGCAGCCCCTTTGATCGGTCGCCGTCACGCTGTACATCGCTGTGACTGTGGGAGATACGACAATGACAGGCGTTTGCTCTCCGGTACTCCATTGGTAAGTATTTCCGCCCGATGCCGTCAAGGTTGCCGTGCCGCCGGTGCAAATCACGTCTGCCGAACGGGCAATTGCCGGAACGGGCAACGGATGTACCGTCACCGTAGCAGTGGCCACCGACGAGCACCCTTCCGTAGTAACCGTAACGGAATAAGTCGTTGTGCTACTTGGCGTTACGCTGACAGACGGCCCGCTTGCGCCGGTACTCCACTGGTAAAAACTGCCACCCGAAGCACTCAATGTGGCGCTCTGTCCGGCACAAATCTCCGCAGGATTAGCCGTAGCCGTCGGCAAGGGCGTCACCTGCACGGTCATGGTCGTTGTCACTGCACAGGGATGAGCGGCGGCGTTCGGTGTAAAGGTGTAAGTCGTTGTTGCCGTGTTGTTTATCGCTGGCGACCAGCTTCCCGCAATGCCGTTGTCGGACGTTGCCGGAAGGCTGAAACTCGCTCCTGCGCAGATAGGATTGACTTGCGTGAAGCTCGGCGTTTGGGTCGAATTGATGGTCAACGTCACTTGCGTGCGGGTGGCGCTGCGGCAGTTCGTCTGCGGGTCAAAGGCTTCGGCGAAATAGGTTCCTGCTGCACTTGGAGTGAACGATAAGTTGTTGTTCAACAGCACCATACCGCCCGTAGCCGCATCGTACCAGATGACCGTCAGGCCCGCCGGAACACTCGCCATGAAAGTCGGAATGGCTGCTCCCGCGCAAATCGTGGCGGTTGGAACAGCGATGGAAGGCGCAGCAATCAAGGGGCAATTGCAGTTGGGCGCAGTCACGTTTTGGCTTACATCGCAGGCAGTGTTCGTGCCGTTGCTTACCGAGATCGTCAGGTTGGTCCCTGCCGGAATGCCCGTCACCATATTGCCCGAAAGGGCGCCCGCTGTCGCGGAAACGGTGCCGCCCGTGGCCGTGAATTGCACCGAATACGTCAGCAAATCCGGCGCGCAGGCCACCGTGCCGATGCTCAGCGTGGGCTGGGCATCCACCTGCACGGTCATGGTCGTTGTGACGGCACAGGGGTGCAAAGCCGCGTTCGGAGTGAAGGTATAAGTGATTGTCTGCGTGTTGTTTATCGCTGGCGACCAGCTTCCCGCAATGCCGTTATTGGACGTTGCCGGAAGGCTGAAACTGCCGCCCGAACAGATCGGCGAAACTTGCGTGAAGCTCGGCGTCTGGGTCGGATTGATGGTCAAAGTGACCTGTGTGCGGGTGGCACTGCGGCAGCCGGTGATCGCATCAAAAGCTTCGGCGAAGTAAGTCCCCGCTGCACTCGGCGTGAATGATAAGTTGTTGTTCAACAGCACCGTACCGCCCGTTGCCGCGTCGTACCAAATCACCGTCAGGCCGGCCGGAACGCTCGGCGTGAAACTCGGAATGGCCGCTCCCGCGCAGATCGTGGCGCTCGGAACAGCGATGCTGGGCGCGGCAATCGGCGGGCAGTTGCAGTCCGGCGCGGTCACATTTTGGCTCACATCACAGGCGGTGTTCGTGCCGTTGCTCACGGTGATCGTCACGTTCGTTCCTGCCGGAATACCCGTCACCATATTGCCCGAAAGGGCGCCCGCTGTCGCGGAAACGGTGCCGCCCGTGGCCGTGAATTGCACCGAATACGTCAGCAAATCCGGCGCGCAGGCCACCGTGCCGATGCTCAGCGTGGGCTGGGCGTCCACCTGCACGGTCATCGTCGTTGTGACGGCGCAGGGGTGCGCTGCCGCGTTCGGGGTGAAGGTGTAAGTCGTTGTTGTTGTGTTGTTGATCGCCGGAGACCAGCTTCCCGCAATGCCGTTGTTGGACGTTGCCGGAAGGCTGAAACTGCCGCCCGCGCAGATCGGCGAAACTTGCGTGAAGCTCGGCGTCTGGGTCGGATTGATGGTCAGTGTCACTTGTGTGCGGGTGGCACTGCGGCAGCCGGTGATCGCATCAAAAGCTTCGGCGAAGTAAGTCCCCGCTGCACTCGGCGTGAATGATAAGTTGTTGGCCAACAGCACCGTACCGCCCGTAGCCGCGTCGTACCAGATCACCGTCAGGCCCGCCGGAACACTCGCGGTGAAGCTCGGAATGGCTGCTCCCGCGCAAATCGTGGCGGTTGGAATAGCGATGCCCGGAGCAGCAATGGCAGGGCAATTGCAATCAGGTGCGGTCACATTTTGGCTCACATCGCAGGCGGTGTTCGTGCCGTTGCTCACGGTGATCGTCACGTTCGTTCCTGCCGGAATACCCGTCACCATATTGCCCGAAAGGGCGCCCGCTGTCGCGGAAACGGTGCCGCCCGTGGCCGTGAATTGCACCGAATACGTCAGCAAATCCGGCGCGCAGGCCACCGTGCCGATGCTCAGCGTGGGCTGGGCGTCCACCTGCACGGTCATCGTCGTTGTGACGGCGCAGGGGTGCGCTGCCGCGTTCGGGGTGAAGGTGTAAGTCGTTGTTGTTGTGTTGTTGATCGCCGGAGACCAGCTTCCCGCAATGCCGTTGTTGGACGTTGCCGGAAGGCTGAAACTGCCGCCCGCGCAGATCGGCGAAACTTGCGTGAAGCTCGGCGTCTGGGTCGGATTGATGGTCAGTGTCACTTGTGTGCGGGTGGCACTGCGGCAGTTCGTCTGCGGGTCAAAGGCTTCGGCGAAGTAAGTGCCCGCTGCTGTCGGCGTGAATGATAAGTTGTTGGCCAACAGCACCGTACCGCCCGTGGCCGCGTCGTACCAAATCACCGTCAGGCCCGCTGGCACGCTCGCCGTGAAGCTCGGAATGGCTGCTCCCGCGCAAATCGTGGCGGTTGGAATAGCGATGCCCGGAGCAGCAATGGCAGGGCAATTGCAATCAGGTGCGGTCACATTTTGGCTCACATCGCAGGCGGTGTTCGTGCCGTTGCTCACGGTGATCGTCACGTTCGTTCCTGCCGGAATACCCGTCACCATATTGCCCGAAAGGGCGCCCGCTGTCGCGGAAACGGTGCCGCCCGTGGCCGTGAATTGCACCGAATACGTCAGCAAATCCGGCGCGCAGGCCACCGTGCCGATGCTCAGCGTGGGCTGGGCATCCACCTGCACGGTCATGGTCGTTGTGACGGCACAGGGGTGCAAAGCCGCGTTCGGAGTGAAGGTATAAGTGATTGTCTGCGTGTTGTTTATCGCCGGAGACCAGATACCGGAAATGCCATTATTCGATAGTGTCTGAAGACTGAAACTGCCGCCCGCGCAGATCGGCTGGATTTGTGTAAAAACCGGTATTTGTGTCGGATTGACCTGCACGGTCATGGTTGTCGGAATCGCGCAGGGATGTGCGGCGGCGGCGGGCGTAAAAGTGTAAGTCGTTGTTGCCATGTTATTTACAGCCGGAAACCAGCTTCCTGCGATGCCGTTGTTGGACGTTGTCGGAAGGCTGAAACTACCGCCCGCACAGATCGGCGGAACTTGAGTGAAAACCGGCGTTTGCAGCGGATTGACTTGCACGGTCATGGTCGTCGGCAGGGCGCAGGGATGGGCTGAGGCGTCGGGCGTGAAGGTGTAGGTTGTTGTTGCGAGGTTGTTGATGCCCGGCGACCAGGTTCCTGCGATGCCGTTTTCGGAGATTGCCGGAAGGCCGAAACTTGTACCCGCACAGATCGGCTGGATTTGCGTAAAGCTCGGAGTTTGCACCGGATTGACCTGTACCATCATGGTCGTTGTAACGGCGCAGGGGTGGATGGCGGCGTTGGGCGTGAAGGTGTAAATTGTTGTCGTTGTGTTATTTACAGCCGGAGACCATGTTCCTGAAATGCCGTTATTGGACGTTGCCGGCAGTGTGAAAGCGCCTCCCGTACAGATCGGCGGCGCCTGCGTAAAAGCAGGAACCTGTGTCGCATTTACCACCAAAGTGGCGGGGGTGCGAGTGGCGCTGCGGCAGTTGGTCTGCGCATCGAAGGTCTCTGCAAAATAAGTACCCGCACCGGTCGGCGTAAAGCTGAGGCTATTGGCCGACAACGGCGCCCCTCCTGCGGCCACCGCATACCAGTTGACACTCAAACCGGCGCCCACGCTCGCCGTGAAAGTCGGAATCGGGTCGCCGGCACATATGGTCAAAGTGGCGGGATTCAGGGTGGGAGCAGCTATCGGCGGGCAAGAACAATCCGGGGCGGTGATGGCTAAAGGCGCACTCGGACAGCCGTTTTCTGTGGCCGTGATGGTGATGTTGGTTCCTGCGGGTATGCCGGTGATGCTGTTGCCGGAAACGGCGCCCACCATCGGAGACACGGAGATGATTCCACCCGTGCTGCTGAACACCACCTGATAGGAGTTGAGATCGGCGGCGCAGGAAATGCTTACCAAGCTCAATGCCGGCTCCTGCTGTACCGTCACCACCGTCACGCATTGTTGGAGCTGGCCACAGGATGTATTGGTTTGCCAGGTGATGACAGACTGCCCCACGTTGAAAGTTCCACTCGCGTCATTGCCGCTGCCGCTCCGGGTTGTCGCTCCGGTGATGCTGTAGCTGATGGGTACTGCGCCGCCGCAACTGCTGTTGGCGGAAGCCTGTGGAAGGACGTACTGCCCGTTGGCCGAGCGGCAAAACGTCTGATCGGCGGGGCAACTCAGGCTCAGTTGCGGCGCTGCAATGAAGTAAGAGAAGGTCCAGTTCGCCGAGGCGCCGTCGCAATTGGTATAGGTCCAAGTGTAGGTTTTTGCGCCCGAACAAGCCGGATTGGAACCCGCTACCGGCCCGGAAACCGCCAATGGCACGCCGCAGGAATTGACCACGTTGGGATGGGGCGGCACAACTTGCGCATCGGCCACACAGGCCACATTCTGGCTCTGATCGGAGGGCATTGTAAAAGTGGGCGCCGACACCATATAATTGTAACTCCAGAGGTAGATGTTGTTTTGGCAATCGGTGTAAGTCCAGGTATAGGTTTTCGTACCAGCACAGGCAGGGTCGGGGCTGACGACCGGGCCGCTGATCTGCATCGGGTTGCCGCAATTGTCATTTACTACAGGCGGCGTCGGCGCACTCGCTCCGCTTGGGCAGGCCACGGTGGAGGCGCCATTGGGCGGCATCGGGCCACCGGTACCGCCGGTGATGGTGTAGGTGTAAACCCAGGTATAGGCACTTCCGGTACAATCGGTGTATGCCCAGGTATAAGTTTTGGTACCCGCGCAGATCGGGTTGGGACTGACGACCGGGCCGCTCGGCGTGAGGGCGCGACCGCAGTTGTCCGTCACGTTGGGTGGCGTGGGCTGTACCGCTGCCGAGGCACAACTCACCGTACTGCTGCCCGGTGCAGGCATGTTCACCGTCGGGGCGGAAATGGTGTAGGTGTAAACCCAGTTATAAGTACTCCCGGCGCAATCGGTGTAAGTCCACATATAGGTTTTCGTACCCGCGCAGGCAGGATCGGGACTGATGACCGGGCCGCTCGGCGTGAGGGCGCGACCGCAGTTATCGGTTACATTGGGCGGCGTGGGCTGCACCGCTGCCGAGGCACAACTCACCGAACTGCTGCCCGGCGCAGGCATGTTCACCGTCGGGGCGGTGATGTTGTAGGTATAAACCCAGTTATAGGTACTCCCGGCACAATCTGTGTATGTCCAGGTATAGGTTTTGGTACCCGCACAGGCCGGGTCGGGGCTGATGACCGGGCCGCTCCGAGCGAGGGCGCGACCACAGTTATCGGCTATATTGGGCGGCGTGGGCTGCACCGCTGCCGAAGCGCAACTCACTGTACCGGCACCCGGCGCAGGCATACTCACCGTCGGGCCGAGAATGGTATAAGTATAAACCCAAGGATAGGTATTGTTCTGGCAATCGGTGTAGGTCCAGGTATAGGTTTTGGTACCCGCGCAGGCAGGATCGGGGCTGACGACCGGGCCGCTCCGCGCGAGGGCGCGACCGCAGTTGTCGGCTACATTGGGCGGCGTGGGCTGTACCGCTGCCGAGGCGCAACTCACCGTACCGGCGCCCGGCGCAGGCATACTCACCGTCGGGCCGAGAATGGTGTAGGTGTAAGTCCAGGGGTAGGTGTTGTTCTGACAGTCGGTGTAAGTCCAGGTGTAAGTTTTCGTACCTGCACAGGCAGGGTCGGGGCCGACCATAGGCCCGCTGATCTGCATCGGGTTGCCGCAGTTGTCATTTACCACAGGAGGCGTCGGCGCACTCGCTCCACTTGGGCAGGCCACAGTGGAGGCGCCATTGGGCGGCATCGGGCCGCCGGTACCACCGGTGATGGTGTAGGTATAAACCCAGGTATAGGCACTCCCGGTACAATCTGTGTATGCCCAGGTATAAGTTTTGGTACCCGCGCAGATCGGGTTGGGACTGACGACCGGGCCGCTCGGCGTGAGGGCGCGACCGCAGTTGTCCGTCACGTTGGGTGGCGTGGGCTGTACCGCTGCCGAGGCACAACTCACCGAACTGCCGCCGGGCGCGGGCATACTCACCGTCGGGGCGGTGATGGTGTAAGTGTAAACCCAGGTGTAAGGATTTCCGGCGCAATCGGTATAAGTCCAGATATAAGTTTTGGCACCCGCACAGGCCGGATCGGGGCTGATGACCGGGCCGCTCGGCGTCAGAGGGCGACCGCAATTGTCAGCTACATTGGGCGGCGTGGGAGGCACCGCTGCGGCTACGCAATCCACCGTACTTGCGCCGGCGGCAGGCATACTCACCGTCGGGGCGGTGATGGTGTAGGTGTAAACCCAGTTATAGGTACTCCCGGCGCAATCGGTGTAAGTCCAGGTATAGGTCTTTGTACCCGCACAGGCAGGGTCGGGGCTGACGACCGGGCCGCTCGGTGTGAGGGCGCGACCGCAGTTGTCCGTCACATTGGGCGGCGTGGGCTGCATCGCTGCCGAGGCACAACTCACCGTACCGGCGCCCGGCGCAGGCATACTCACCGTCGGGGCGGTGATGGTGTAGGTGTAAGTCCAGGGGTAGGTGTTGTTCTGACAGTCGGTGTAAGTCCAGGTGTAAGTTTTCGTACCTGCACAGGCAGGGTCGGGGCTGATGACCGGGCCGCTGATCTGCATCGGGTTGCCGCAGTTGTCATTTACTACAGGAGGCGTCGGCACGTTCGCTCCGCTTGGGCAGGCTACGGTGGAGGCTCCATTGGGCGGCATCGGGCCGCCGGTACCGCCGGTGATGGTGTAAGTGTAAACCCAGTTGTAAGGATTTCCGGCGCAATCGGTGTAAGTCCAGGTGTAGGTCTTTGTACCCGCACAGGTCGGGTTGGGGCTGATGACCGGGCCGCTCGGCGTCAGGGCGCGACCGCAGTTGTCTGTCACGTTGGGTGGCGTGGGCTGTACCGCTGCCGAGGCGCAACCTACCGTGCTCGCACCCGGCGCAGGCATACTCACTGTCGGGGCGGAAATGGTGTAGGTGTAAGTCCAGTTGTAAGTTTGACTGTTGCAGGCATCTGTGTAAGTCCAGACATAAGTTTTAACTCCCACGCAAGCCGGGTCAGGACTGATAACCGGGCCGCTCCTTGCCAAGAGGCCGCCGCAACTATACATCACGTCGGGCGGAGTGGGCGCCGTTGCTGCCGATACACACGCTACGGTGCTGCCTGCGTCGGTGGGCATGGTAACGGTGGCGGAGGTGGTAAAAGCAAGCGGCGCCGACAAATCGCAGCAATGCGTAGGCTGGCATACAATCTGGCCAATGGTGGCGGGGTTGGTAATGGCGGTTCCGGCGGTGAGATAATTGTAACTATATACTGAATATGTGCCGCAGGCTACCGGCGTGGTGAAATTGCCGGAAGGGATGATGTACAGCACTGAGCCTGAGCTATTGGTCAAAATATAAGTTTGCGTATATCCCGAAGTCGTCTGATGACCGGTAGCGGAGGCGGTGAACATTTCACCCGGGCATTGCGGATTCGGGTTGATGGCTACCGCGCCTGCATTGGCAGCGCAACAGAGCATCGGCGTCACGATCACATTGTCCGTCGCGGTGCAACCTCTGGCGTCGGTCACCGTGAGGGTATAGGTGGTCGGCGTGGCAGGGGAGGCGGTCGGATTGGCAATACCGGAATTGCTCAATGTTCCCGCCGGCGACCAACTGTAAGTATAACCCGGCACTCCCTGCGCGGCCGCCGGAGCACCCCCGATGCCCACCGAACCCGGCGAGCAGAAATTGGCATCCGCACCGGCGTTGGCCGTCAGCAGCGGGTGGTTTTGGTCGTTGTAAAAAGCAACATGCAGGAAAAACTCGTTGGGCGACACATACAGCGGATGCCCCGGCCCGATGTTGTAACCCTCAATAATGACTCTGGAATTGGGGCCCAAAAAACCGTTCCAAATATCAGTAGGCGTGGTGCTCCTGGGCGGGCCGTTGCTGTAATCGAACTCGTAGGTGCCGTCGCCGGTCTGGTCCACCCGCACCCTGACATGATCGTCAAAAGCGCGCACATTGATATAATAATAGGCGCCGCAGGGGAAGCCGCATCGCTCGGCGCGAATACTGAAAGCTTCGTTTGTCAGGGGCAGGCCGGTATAACCGTTGGCCTGGCTGGGAAAGCCGTTGACCGGAACGCCGTCTTTGCCAACATTGAACTCAATGTCTAAAGGATCGTTACCGCCGTCGCCGGGGCTGATGCTGTGGCCGGGCGTGTTGTAAAATCCCATAAAAGTCGTGTAGGTATTATCGGCATACACGCTCACATTCCATGTATTGGAGCCGCAAGATGGCATGGCCGGCGGGTTCTGCACCGTCACAGTCACCGGCGTGCGGGCTGATGCGCAGCCACTGCCCGTATCACATGCTACATAATAAGTGGTAGTGGCACTCAGCAGCGGCGTTACGAATGGCGAGCCTGTTCCCACCTGTGTTCCGCCCGATGGGGCATTGTACCAGCGCAGGGTGCCGGCACAGCCTGATGCGGTCAGGGTACAGGAGGTATTAGGAGGTATCGTTTGCCCTGATGCGGTAGGCGCGGGGGGCGGCGTGCAGGGCGTGCTGCAAGTAACATTGGCGGCCCATCCGGAGTAAGTCAGGCTGCCGTCGGAACAAAAAACAAAAGTGAGGCAGCCTCCGGGATGCGTGGAGGTAAACGGGCCTGGAATGGACGTGCCCCAAAACCCGCCGGGAGTAGAGCAAATGCCACTGCCGGACCCGTTGCCCGAACTGATCTGCGGCGAGGAAGCATTGGGGCCGTTGTACACATACAATTTATCGTAGCTGCTCTCTGTGTTGAAGGCTGTGAATGTCACCGTCACAATATCGCCGGGAGTGGTGGGGCAAATGGTGGTGGTGGCATTTTCGTTATTGGAGTAGTTGCCGGAAGGCCCGCCGGAGTCGTAAAAAACCGAGCCGCAGGTCAAAGGCGGCGGCGGATAGGTACAGGTACCATCGTTGACGGTTGCTGCAGGGTTGTAATTGAGCGCGGCGGGGTCATTGCAGCCGCAAACGATGCCGGGAAACATGGGGCGAATATTGGTGGCGATACCGTCATTTGCACCAACATGGTCGGTAATGCATACTTGTATTGTATATGGAGCCCCTCCGCACAATGATGCCAGACTTGCAAACGAGCTTATCATACTGTTGGCGCCACAGGGGTCTGTCGATAATCCAAAATTGCCGCCGGTTATCGGGATGCCAAGATCGGGGTTCGGGCCGCCGCCGTCGGAAAATGAAACCAACGCAGGGTTCCCGACAGTGCCTATATCTGCGCTGCTGCCGCAAGCACAACCTCCGGTACAACTACCGCCGCCGGGCCTTGTGAGCAACATCAGGGTGCCGCCGCACGCATTGATGCGAATGCTCAGGTCGCCCTGCCAGTCGTGTTCAAGCATCATTTGCAAACCGATGGGATGTCCGGTCACCGCGGGATCTATATTGATGGCGGTACAATAAGGATTGGGAGGGTTGAGTACCGGTTGGCTGGAGGCGTCGGGCAGGTTCAGTGTAGGCCCGGTACACTGTGCGTTCAGTTTCCCGATATGCCCCCCAAACATCCACAAGCTGGTCAGGAGGAGTATATAGAATGCGCATTTGGGCCGTGTAGAATTGCTCGCCATAGTACACAATTTGAATGTAATAATATTTTGTTGTGATGATGGGTATTGGGCGGAGAGATGCAGTGCCGGAAAATTGCAAAAAAAATCAAAAGTCGGCTTGTATATTTTTTATGCCTCTTAAAAAATCGAACAAATATCTTCCAAATCCCATAAAATCAATTTGTATCAAGCTTAAATTTTCACATTCTCCTCTGCCGAAGATTCATTCCACCGTCACTTTTCGCAGTTGTGTTAAAAAATATAGGCCCGAATGTTTTTTATTTCGTCGGGCGGCTGTATTTTCAGGCCGATTTGCGGGCAGGTATGTTGGCTCGCAGTGTATTTTTTCAACACACCAAATAACTACCGTACTTATGAACTTCGATACCAGAAACATTCGCAACGTGGTACTCCTGGGCCATTCCGGCTCCGGCAAGACAACATTGGCCGAAGCCATGCTTTTTGAAGGCAAAGCCATCTCTCGCCGGGGCAAAGTAGAAGATCAATCCACTGTGTCCGATTACACCGACCTGGAACACGAGCGCGGCAACTCCATCTTCGGCACCTTGCTGCACGTTCTTTGGAAAGACTCCAAAATCAATATCGTTGATACTCCCGGCTCCGACGACTTTGTGGGCGAGGTCATTTCCTCCCTAAAAGTGGCCGACACAGGCGTTGTCGCCCTCAATGCCCGCAGCGGCGTAGAAGTAGGCACTGAGCTGATCTGGGAATACATCGAAAAGTTCAAAACACCCGCCCTGTTTGCCATCAATCACATAGACCACGAAAAGGCCGATTTCGATACTACCCTCGAACAGGCCCGTCAACGCTTCGGCAATCATGTCATTCCGGTGCAATATCCGCTCAATCCCGGCGCCGGTTTTAATAAAATAGTGGACGCCCTCCGCATGGTCATGTATGTCTTCCCGGAAGGCGGCGGCAAACCCGACAAACAACCTATCCCCGCTTCCGAACAGGAACGCGCCATGGAAATGCACAACGCATTGGTGGAGGCTGCCGCCGAAAACGACGAGGGCCTCATGGAGCGCTTCTTCGAGCAGGGCACGCTCTCCGAAGAAGAACTCACAGAAGGCCTCCGCATCGCCATTGCACACCAGCAAATTTTCCCCGTGTTCTGCTGCTCGGCCCTCCAGGATATGGGCAGCGGCCGCATCATGGGCTTCATCAATGACGTGTGCCCCTCGCCTGCCGACCGCCCCGCTGCCGAACTCGAAGGCGGTGGAACTCTCGCCTGCGACAGCAAAGACAGCGCTACGGTTTTTGTTTTTAAAACCGTTTCCGAGCCGCGCGTGGGCAACCTTTCCTACTTTAAAGTTTACTCCGGCGTACTCCATTCCGGCGACGAACTCGTCAATGTGGAAAACCGCAGTGCAGAGCGCTTCGGCCAGATATACTTGGCCAACGGCAAAGACCGCGAGGGCGTCAATGCACTCATGGCCGGCGACATCGGCGTCACCGTCAAACTCAAAAATACGCACACCAACAATACACTCAATATCAAAGGAGTAGATCGAAAAATAGACCCGATCCACTTCCCCACCCCGCGCATAGACGTGGGCGTGCATCAGCCCAACAAAAACGACATGGAAAAGCTGATGAAAGCCCTCCATACCATCGCCGAGGAAGACCCGACGCTCATCATTGAGCAATCCAAAGCCCTCAAACAAACGCTCCTTTACGGACAGGGCCAACTCCACCTCGACCTCATCAAACACCGCATCGAAATGGTGTATGGCGTCAGTATGGAGTATGTGCGCCCGCGCATTCCTTACCGCGAAACCATCACCCGGGTGGCCAACACCATGTATCGCCACAAGAAGCAAACCGGCGGCGCAGGGCAGTTTGCAGAGGTTCACATGCGCATCGAACCTTATCATGAAGGCATGCCCGCTCCCACCGACCTATCTGTGAAAAACGTAGAGGTGGACGAACTGCCCTGGGGCGGCAAACTCGTCTATCAGTGGTGCATCGTAGGCGGCACCATTGACGCCCGTTTCTCCAACGCCATCAAAAAAGGCATCATGCAAAAAATGGAAGAAGGTCCGCTCACCGGCTCTTCCTGCCAGGACATCCGCGTCAGCATTTTCGACGGCAAAATGCACCCCGTGGATTCCAACGATATGGCCTTCATGGTAGCCTCCGTACAGGCATTCCGACAGGCTTTCGCCGAAGCGGCGCCACAACTGCTCGAACCCATCCACGACGTAGAAATTCTCTGCTCGGACGAGGTCATGGGCGATGTCATGGGCGATCTCCAAACCCGCCGCGCCATCATCATGGGCATGGATTCCGACGGGCACTACCAAAAAATTCTGGCGCGCGTGCCACTGGCCGAGCTGTACTTGTACTCTTCATCGCTGCGCTCGTTCACGCAGGGCCGCGCCAAGTTTACCCGCGCTTTCGCAGAGTACGCTCAGGTACCCGGCGATATTCAGCAAAGGCTCATCGAGGCACACAAAGCCGAGACGGAGCACGAGGCATAAACCAGCCAAAATCAGTTTTTCTCTCAGCCCTGTCGGAGCACTTCCGGCAGGGCTGATTTTTTTATAAAAACAAAACATTTTGTTTTATTTTTATAAAAAAACAATTAAATTTGCCATCTAATTCGGCATGGTTGTTCAAAACAGCCCGTTGCACACAGCTCTCAAAACATCATCTTATCATTTTCAACCAAAACTCTCTTTATCATGAAAGCAATCAAAATTGCGGGCATTTTGCTCCTCGCACTCATCGTACTGGTACTCGTACTCAATGCACTAGCACCGAAAACCTTTGAAATGGAGCGCAGCATCGTCATTGATGCGCCCCGCGAAACGGTATTCCCTTATGTGCAGTATCTGGAACAACAGAGCCGATGGTCGCCCTGGAGTCGGTTGGACCCCAACATGAAAACCACGCTCACGGGCATTGACGGAACCGTAGGCGCTGCCTCTGCCTGGGACGGCAACAAAGACGCCGGAAAAGGCTCTCAAACGCTCAGCCTGGTGCAGCCAAACGAGCGGGTAGAAACGCAGTTGGCTTTCATCAAGCCATTTGAATCCACCGCCCAAGCCTGGTTTCAACTCAAAGATGCCGAAGGCAATTCCACGGAGGTAACCTGGGGATTTCGTTCGCCAATGCCTTTCCCGTTCAATGTTTTCGGACTGATTATGGGCATGGAAAAAGAAATGGATGCCCAATATACGCAAGGGCTGGCCGATCTTAAAGCATTGGTAGAAAAAGAGGCTGCCGCCGCTCCTGCGCTCAAAGTGATGGAAAGTACGGCCGCTACGCCCCGATACTATGTGGGCATCCGCGAAACAGTGGCCATTCCGCAATTGACAGAACGTATGGCCCTGCATTTCCCCAAAATTGCTCAAGCCTTGCAAGCGGCCGGCATCGAATTGGACGGAATGCCCTCCGGCCTGTATTTCACCTGGGATGAGGCAGCGCAAACCACCGACTTTGCCGCTGCATTTCCTGTCAAATCGAAAGTGGAGATCAAGGGGTTCACTACTGTTGAAATGCCCGCCGGTACGCGCTTGTCGGTGGACTACTACGGGCCGTACGAAAAAATAGCTCCGGCGCATGAGGCCATTGACGCGTATATTCAGCGCAACAAATGGCAACACGGCGCTATGGCTGTGGAGGAATACGTCACCGATCCGGGCATGGAACCCAACCCGGCCAAATGGCTCACTAAAGTAACGTATCCGGTAAGTAAATAAAGCTTTCCTGCCGGAACAGGAAGGGCTTTTCGATGTTTGAAGCATTGGAAAGCCCTTTTTGTTTTTAAGCGCCTGTTTCCGGTAACCTTTTTTATTATTTGTAAATAAACAACTACCACAAAACATGTATTTTGTGCTGCGATATTGATCACTGCTCCCAAACACTATGCTGAGAAAACACTTATATTCGTTCCTGTTCCTGTTGACAGGACTATCGGCAGCCGCTCAAAACGAATCTGTTGCCACGCTGAAAGCCCGGCTGGAAAGTGCCAAAGACCCGGCCAAGGTCATACAGTTACTGGGTGTTCTGGCTGATTCTACCCAAAAATCAGACGTACAAGCCTTGCGTCCGCTGGCGCAGCAAGCACTCCGGCTGGCCGGCGGCAACCTCTCCGACACTCTTAAAGCCCGGACTTACCTCATTGCGGGCAAGGCTTTGGCGCAGATGGTAAGTTATGATTCCGCAGCCATGTTTCTGGATCGTTCTCTGGCCTTGCTTGATCCCTCCAGACAAGCCGCAGAAACCGCCGAAGCCAATCACTGGAAAGGATTTGCCAAAGCCAATCAGCGGGAGTTCGCTGCGGCATCAGAGCATTATTATCAGGCAGTAGAAATTTGGGAGCGCATCGGTCGCCGCAGAGCATTAGCAGAAACTTACAATCAATTGTCGGATATGCACGCCATGCAGGAAGACTACGAGAAGTCTATCCATTATGCCCAACAAGCCATTGCCCAGTTTGAATCCATGGACGCGCCCGAACTACTGGCCGATGCGCTCAATAACCTGTCTTACGTCCATGTCCTCAAAGGCGACTACGCAGGCGCGCTGCAATACGCTACGGAAGCCCTGCAAATATGGGAGCGCATTGCGCCCGACGGGCTGCAAGTGGCCAGAACATCCAACAGCAGGGGCAACGCACACAAATTTTTGGGCAATTACGAAGAAGCCCTTCTCGACTTTGAGCGCTGCCGGAGCATTGCCGAAAAGTTGGGTTTTGTGAGAGGCGTCATTGCCGGCACGGCCAACAAGGGCCATGTACTGTTGATGCAAAAGAAGTATGCAGAGGCATTGCCCTATACTTTGCGGGCCATAGAGTTGATGAAGGAATCGGGGGATACCCGCAATCTGTGGGAAAACTACATGCACCTTTCCAATATTTACGCCGGCATGGGCGACTACCCAAACGCGCACCGCTACCAACAGCTTCACCAAGAGGAAAAGGAGCGCGAATACGAGCAAAAAATAGCTGCCTTGCAGGGAGGGTTAGCCGAAAAATACGAGGCCGGGCAACGGGCAGCCACCATTGCCATACAGAAGGAGCGCATCGAAAAACAGCGCAATTTCCAGCGGCTCCTTTGGGGGGTTGCGGGCTTGCTGCTGCTCACTTCTGTCTTGATTTACATGAGTTTGCGCTCCCGACAGAAGGCCAATCGCCTGTTGGAAGCTGCCAATGAACAATTGGCAAAAAAGAACCGGGAAAATGAGTTGCTCCTGCGCGAAATACACCACCGCGTAAAAAACAACCTCCAAACCATCTCCAGCCTGCTCAACCTGCAAAGTGCCGGCATAGAAGACGCCGCCGCCTTAGCCGCCGTACAGGAAAGCCGCAACCGCGTGCGATCCATGTCGCTCATTCATCAAAAACTCTATCAGGGCGAGCAATTGGCCTCGGTGGAAATGAAAGACTATTTTGAGACCATGGGCCAGGCCATGCTCCAAAGCTTCGGGGCAGCAGGCGAGCAGATAGCGCTCAAAGTAGATATGCCGACCATAGACCTCGATGTGGATACCGCCATCCCCATCGGCCTCATTGTCAACGAATTGATGACCAACTCCCTCAAATACGCTTTCCCGGAACACCGCGGGGGCGCCATCGAGATCAGCCTGCGCGCCGAAGACGAGCATACGCTGGCCCTGCGCATAGCCGACAACGGCGTGGGTGGCAACTCGGAGGGCGGCTCGGAATGGCGCGAATCAAGTACAGGTTTTGGAGGAAAACTTGTCAAATTGCTCGCACAACAACTCGGCGCCCGGATGGAGCAAAGCGAGACCGGGGGCTACACCACCATCCTCCGATTTCCCAATCCTGCAAAAGCCGCCTGACGCATGAGCGCTGTTAAAATCCTCATCGTAGAAGATGAAATGATCATCGCCGCCGACATCTCCATGATGCTGGAAAGCATCGGATATGAGATCACCGGCATCATGCCGCGCGGCGAGGATGCCCTCAAAAGTATAGAGAGTACGCCCCCCGACCTCGTGCTGATGGACATTTCGCTCAAAGGCGTGCTCGACGGCGTAGCCACCTCGCAGTTCATTTACGAACGCCATCAGATTCCCGTTATCTTCCTCACTGCCAACGCCGACGACGCCACCTTTGCCCGCGCCAAAGCCACACGCCCTTACGCCTTCATTTCCAAACCATTCCAGCCCGCCGACCTCCAGCGTGCCATCGAATTGGCACTGGCCCGATTGGCCGAAGAGCACAGTGGCCAAAGTCTGCTGCATGTAAACGACAAGGCCGAAGATGCCTACATTCTGGCCGACCGCATCTTTGTGCGCTACAAAGGCAAAATGACCAAAATCCTGCTTCAGGACATCCTCTACGCCGAAGCCGACCGCAGCTATTGCAAAATCTATACGCCACAGGCCGAGTATCTGATGAGCATCTCGCTGGGTGCTTTGGAGGAAAAACTTCGCACCGACAACTTCCTCCGCATTCACCGTTCGTACATTGTCAATCTGCACAAAATAGATACCATCAGCGACGACTGGGGCTACCTCGGCATCGGCGCGCAGACCCTCTCCGTGAGCCGGTCTTTCAAAGACGAATTAGTGCGCCGGTTTCATATTATTTGAGCAGCGCAGCATTTCATTCGGAACCCCAAACCCATCCTTCGGAAACTCAAACCCGTCATTCGGAAACTCACCCTTGCTGCAAAGAACAGCGTGTTGCAATTTTATTGCGTCAATCGGGGTAACCATTCGGAAGCATCCCAAATAGACACCACACATCCGGCGCAGCACGAATGAACTTGTGTCAATAACAATCTTTTTATAAACATCCAAAACCCATATTGCCTGCCGTTCAGCTTGTTGTTGCATGGCTGACGGCAGGTTCTTTTGGCCTGTAGGATCAAAATTCAGCAAACCTCGGCAGCAGCCTCCGCTCGGAAGGGCTGAACATTACCAGCCTGCCCCTAAACTTCACAGAACCCGACGCCATCCATAGCCTCTATCTTTATTTGCCGTGCTTACATCTAAAACATTGCCCCTTCCCACTACTTTTCTTACTTTCTTTGCAGGCAAACCATCTGCCATGAAAAAGTTGTCGGCCACCATCGGCGAGGCATTCGAGAGCATTCGCGCCCGCCTTTTCCACACCTTGCTTTCCGTATTGGGCATTGTCATCGGCGTTGCTGCCTTAGTGACCATCCTCTCCCTCATTGACGGCATGGAAAAGCACGCCCGCCGACAACTGAGCGATACGACCTCCGTGAAAATGATTCAAATCAGCTCAGTGACGACCAAAACCGTGCAGGGTATGAACATTTCCAAAGATTCCTTCCCATATCTCAATTATGAGGCGTTCCGGGCTTTGCAGCACGAAGTGTTTCAAAATCAGGCTGATGCAACGCTCAGTGTCAGAAAAACAGGCGAGTTGACTATGCCGGAAGTTGCAGAACCCTTCGCCGCAGTCATCACGGGCGTAGCGCCAGATGTGTGGGGCCGGATGGAGTTGGCGGAAGGCCGGAGATTTTCGGATGCCGACTTTGAGGGCGCCGGAGACGTGGCGGTTATTAACGACTTGCTGGCCGGCCAAATCAAAAAAAGTGCGCCGGAAAAAAGTCTGTTGGGTAAAAACATCCAGTTGGGTGAAACCAGCTTCCGCATCGTGGGCGTGTTGAAAACCCAACAGGAGGGGCGCCCCGAAATCTTTGTCCCCATTGTGCATTGGACCGACAAGGAACTTCAAAAATCGCCGCCGTCCTGTTTGGCGGATGTTCATTTGGTAGAGGATGTTCAGGATGTAAAAAAACAGATAGAGGACTGGCTCACAAAGCATTACCCAGGCCACAGCGATGGATTTGACGTAGCTACCAACGAGTACCGGGTCAATCAGATCACAGAGGGCTTCATGCTCTTTCGGCTCATCATGGGCATGATTGTGGGCATCTCGGTGTTGGTGGGCGGTATCGGGATTATGAACGTGCTGCTCATTTCGGTATCGGAGCGCACGGCGGAAATCGGCATTCGCAAAGCATTGGGCGCCAAGCGGCGCGACATCCTGCGGCTGTTTTTGTCGGAATCGGTGGCCATATCGCTGTTGGGCAGTTTTCTGGGGCTGTTATTGGGTATGCTGGGGGCCGCAGTAGCGGTGGCGATAGTAGGAATGGTGCTGAAGGGGCCGCAATTTGAAGCCGCTTATACCTTTCAAACCCTGCTCATTATTGTGGCGGTAGCATTATTGGTGGGCATTGTATTCGGCACATATCCGGCCATCAAAGCATCACGGCTTGATCCGGTGGAGGCTATGCGGAGGGAATGAAGTATTGGTAATCAGTGCTTTGACACCGCTTCCTCCTCCCAGTCCCCGATATTGCGCGTTGCAGGATCGAAGCCCACGGCCAGCAGCGTCACGGGTTTGCCCCGGTGCAGGTACTTTTCGGGGTAGCCTTTGCCTTTGATCTGTTGCATGGCCTCGGCGGCTTTGCCCACCTTGAACTCCATGACATAAACATGGTCCTTCGTTTCGGCCACCGCGTCTATGTAGCCCCGGTTGGTCTGTACCTCGCAGGCCACCTCCGTACCGGTGAGGTTGAGCGCCAGATAAATCACCGTTTGGTAATACGCTTCCCAGAGTTTGAGGCTGTCGGCTTCCACATACTGTTTGAGTAGGCGATTGGAAATATCGGCAAAGATGCCCCGCAGCAGGCTGATGAATTTGGGCAGGTCTTTTGCTGCCAAAGCTCCCTCCAATGCCCATACCAAACTCGCTGATTCGCTCACAGGTCTCAGGGAGTACTCCGTGAAAAGGTTGCTCATCAGCGAGTGCCGCACCTCGAAGTTGGGATAGTCTAAGGTGTAGCGTTTTATGCCTTCTCCCTGTACTTTTTTGATGCTGAGGTAGCCGGTCTGGTACAGCAGTACGGCGGGGTCTAAATTGCGCACTTCGAACTTATCGAAGAAAGATTCATCCACTACCATGCCTTCAAGTTCGGAAACATTGAGGGCGGTTTCGCGCAGTTTGCGGGCCAGCCATCCGGTGGTGCCGCTGGTGAACCAGAAATTTTTGAAACTGCCGCTGCCGAACAAGCCCAACAACGAGAAAGGATTGTACAGAGAATGGTGTCCATCCCAGGTGTAGCCGTTGTACCAGTGCTTGATTTTGGCTAAAACGGCCTCCTTTGTGAGGCCCTCATCTTCGGCCAATCGGGTGATGTGCTCGCCGAAATATCCCTCCAATTCTGCTTGTGTGATGCCCACCAGTGTGCCGAAACGCTTGTGCTGCGTAATGTCTGTCAGGTTATTGAGTTCCGAAAAAAGGGTCACTTTGGAAAACTTGCTCACCCCGGTAATGAAGACGAAGCGCAGGTTGTCGGTGATGTCGTTGGCCTTGAGCGCGCCGAAAAAATTCCCCAGCACATCGCGGTTGGTGTCGGCCATTTCGTAATCGGTCAGGTAGTCGTTGATGGGCTTGTCGTATTCATCTATAAGGACGACGACGCGATTGGTTTTGCCTAATTTCAGAATCAGCTCTTTGAACCGGTCTTTGGAGGTGTCGCTCGTCAGGGTGATGCCATGCGCCTCTGCCTTGAGTTCTATTTCTTTTGCCAAAGCTGTTTCCAATGGCTGGTTCAAATAATCCAATCCATTGAAAGACAGAGAGATGACGGGATTTGTTTTGCTCCAGTCCCAGCCGCCGTGCTCGGCAATCCACAGCCCTTCGAACAACTCCCGGCGCCCTTCAAAAAGCGCTTTGAGTGTGGATACCGTCAAGGACTTGCCGAAACGACGCGGGCGGGAGAGGAAGAAAAAATCGCCGGAACTGAGCAATTCGTATATCTGGCGGGTCTTGTCCACATACAGTTGCTTGCCCGTTTGTATTTTTTCAAAACTCGATTCTCCCGACGGTAATCTCTTCAGCATGGCTTCGATTTTTTGCAAAGATAACGAAATGAGAAGGAAAAAAATAAGTAAACGCGCTTGTCTGTTACTCAGGGTTATTTGTACAATATTTACCAATATCTCAAAAAATCTACCGATTCATTAGCAATTGTAATTTTTTTTGATACTTTCGTTGCTCAAAATTGACGATTTGATGAGCAAATTACAAGACATAGACGATCTGGACCGCAAGATTCTGGCCATACTGATGCGCAATGCCAAGAAGCCTTATACGGATATTGCCAAGCAACTTTTCGTCTCAGGCGGCACCATCCATGTGCGCATGAAAAAACTGGAAGATGCCGGGGTGGTCAAGGGTTACAATCTTTCAGTAGATCACTCCAAACTGGGTTACGACATCTGCGCTTTCCTCGGTATTTATTTAGATAAGAGTTCTTTATACGATGATGCTGCCGAGCGACTTCAGGAAATCCCCGAGGTGGTGAGCCTGCATTATACCACCGGTCTGTACAACATTTTTGCAAAAATCCTCTGCCGCGACACCAATCACCTGCGCGAAGTATTGCACGATAAAATCCAGAAAATACCGGGCATACAGCGCACAGAAACCTTTATTTCATTAGAAGAAGGCGTGGATCGGCCCATCAATTTGGACAGCGATCCGTTTGAAGAAGAGGCCTGATTTGTAGTTTATTTCAAGGGCAATACCCGCGATCCTTTGTCGCTGCGCATCGCTTCCACAAACAAAGCCCCTGCCTCCCGAATGGTCTCCGAAATGGGCCTATAGCTGTAGCCAAGCGCCTGCACGAGTTTGCTGTTGTCGTACTCCGACAGCAACGACGAGTGGTAAATGGCTGCGCGGGTGATCTCTGCCGGACGGCCGGTCAGCAGGGCGCCAACAGCATCGCCTATTCTGGCCAACTGCATCAGCGCGTTGCCTGCTTTGATGGTCGGGGCTTTTTTGTCTAAGGCTTGAGCCATCAGGGCCATCAATTCCTGAAAATACATGTTTTCTGCCGACACGATGAAGCGCTCGCCCGAAATGTCGCTCTCCATGATGCGCATCATGGACTGCGCCACGTCCCGCACGTCCACAAAGCCGCTGCGACCGGGTGGGCAAATCGGAAAATTGCGATGGACCAAAGAGAAAATCTTGAGCGGCCCGTCGTCCCAGCGGCCGGCGCCCAGAATAACGGAAGGATTGATCACGCACACGTTCAGCCCTTCAGCAGCGCCCCGCCACACTTCCAGCTCGGCCAGCCGCTTGCTCACCGCGTAGCTCGACAATTCTTTTTTCCACTCCCAGGGCGTAGTTTCGGTGGTTTTGAAGCCTTCTTTGGGTTGCCCCAATGCCGCCACCGAGCCGGCAAAAACCATTTTTTCGATGCCCGCCTCCAATGCTTCGTTGACCACGTTGGCAGTGCCCTCCACATTGACCGACATGATGCGCGCTTTGTCGGCGGCCTGATAAGACACCGCTGCAGCACAATGATATACCTGTGCGGCGCCCGACATGCCCTCTTCCAGCGAAAATGGATTGAGCACATCACCCTCTATCCATTCGATGCGACCGGCTACGTCCTGTACCAAATCCATAGAGCTGCCGCTGCGCCTCAGAGCACGGATATGGGTATAGCCTTCTTTTACCAAATACCGAAGCAAATAGGACCCCAGAAAGCCGGTTCCGCCCGTAACGAAGATGAGTTTATTTTTGTCCATTTTTCCATGTTATCTATCCCAAATAAACGGCTCCCCCGACAGCATCCCGCTCCGCGCCGGTTGCGCTCGCTATGCAGTTGGGAATTTCCAATACGCGCAGCACGCCCATGAGCGCCATCAACACAGCCTCTTTATAATTGACGATGCCTGCATCCGGCAGTTCCAAAACACATTCGCCCATCAGCGAGGTGCATTCTTCTACAATGCAGTTGGCGAGGAAAGTGTTGTAAGCGCCGCCGCCGGTAGCCAACATCCGATAAGCAGGACGGCTCTGTTTTTCTGATTCAAAAATGCGCTGTATGGCCCCCGCTGTTTGTCGGGCCAATTGCCGGCAAGCGGTATGCAGGCGGTCTTCAACCGATGCCGGCCAGTTCAGATACGCCTGTGTCTGATGGGCTTGCACCCAGTCGTTGCCCAGCGATTTGGGCGGCGGCCAGGAAAAGTACGGCAGCGCATCCATAGCTTCCGCCAAGGCCGGAATGTACTGCCCCGAAGCGGCCAGCCGTCCGCCGTCGTCGTAAGGCAGTCCCAGCGTTTGAGCCAATGCGTTGAGTATCTGATTGGCGCCGCCCACATCGCAGGCCACATAGCGGCTGCCGAGTTTGCAGGTGATATTGGCTATGCCACCGACATTGAGCAGCACGTCGTAGTCGGGAAACAGCATCCTGTCGGCAAGCGGCGCCAGCGGTGCGCCCTGCCCGCCGAGCGCCATATCGCCGGTTCTGAAATCGCAGACTACCGGACATCCGCAGGCCGCGGCAATAGCTGCCCCATCGCCTATTTGTGTAGTGAATCGCTCTGCCGGAAAATGAAAAATAGTGTGCCCATGCGAGGCTACCAGATCGGGGCGAAGGGCGTGCCGTTGCATGAAGTCGGCCACGCATTGTCCCATCCAGCGGCCCAATTCACTGTGTGCCGACGCCAGAGAACGTGCATCGGATTCCGGCAGCCGCCTCAGCCGCTCTTGCCAGGCCTCCGGGAAGGGCTGTGTTTCGCCTTGCAGCAAAGCCCAGCCGACTACTTTGTCTCCATCCATTTCAAAGGTGCAGGCGGCTATATCCAAACCATCCAAGGAGGAGCCGGACATGAGGCCGATGGCGGTGTATTTCATTCGCAACAAATTGTCATTAAAAAAAACATTCGACCCCGAAGCACGGGATCGAATGTTGAGGAAAGAATCCGATCAGAGACAAAAAGCCCTGATGATGGATAAGTTATAGTTAGAAAAACTTAGACCTGCTGTCCTTGATGTTTGCATTTTTCATCAGTGCCTGCATAATCATGGAAGGAATTTGAGCGCGGCTGGGCGAGGATAAGGAGGTCTTGGTAGCGGTATAATCCGCTGCCGGAGCCATTTCGGGCTTGTTGTAAACCTGCACCACAAATACCCCGGAAGAACCGACAATGGGTTTGGAGGTTTTGTTGAGCGCCAGAGCGGCAGCCGTAGCTATTACTTTCGGCTCTGCGCCCAGATCGGGCAAAAATCCGGAACCGAAACTGATGGATTGGGCCGTGTCTATCTCGGTCTTGAATTTGGATGCCAATGCCTGCAAGTCCATGCCTTTCATGCGATCTGCCAATACTTCGCCTTTCTTTTTGTTGAGTACCAACTGTTTGATCTCCTCGCGGATGTTTTCCACAGAGGGCAAGCCGGCGGGCTGAATGGTTTTCAAACCGGCCAACACAAATTTATCAACCGTCAGCAATTCAGCGTTTTGGAATGAAAACACCTCCGGAGATACCTCGCCTTTTTTGGCGGTGAAGGCCCAGCGCACCATGTCGCGGCCCGATTGACCACTGCCCAAATCGGCAATATTGTAATCGTTGGCTTCCAGCAAAGGCGTAACGGCGAGGCTCAGACTCTTGTCTTTTTTGGCGGCTGCCACCAAGTCTTCCAATTTCCGGTTGCCGCTCATCAGCGCAATGGCCTTGTCTTTTACATTGCCCTGTGTTTTGTCACTGGGCATGATGCGCTCCATGAGGTAGGCCAGTTTCACGCCGGTATTGTTGTTGATGAATTTTTTGGCAGTCACCTCCACTAAGTGTACGCCGAACTGCGTCACTACGCTGTAGAGTTTGCCTTGCTCTGCTTCAAAGAAGATAAGGTCGTTGAAGGGCTTCACCATGCCGCCGGGCGCAGCAAAATCTAGGTCGCCGCCTTTATCTTTGGTCGCGTCGCTGCCGAATTGAGCCGCCAACGCTTCAAAGGTAGCCGCGCCGGATTCGATGACGCCTTTGAGACTGTCCACACGAGCCTGAGCCGTTGCCAGTTCCATCGGATTGGCGGCCTGGATGAGGATGTGGCGGGAACGAACGGAGTCGGGAATGACCTTGCGATCCAATACTTTGACGGCCATGTAAGCGCCGTTGTCCAAATACGGGCCATAAACGCTGCCCGGCGCCATGCTGAACACTGTGTCGGCAATGACTTCGCTGATGTCGTCTTTTTTGAAATACGCCGCATCAATGATGCCGAAACGCTGCTCTACGAAATTCGAGTCGTTTTCAGCTGCTGCGAACTCCGGCACATAACCGGCAATTTTCGCCTGATATGTGGCAGAGTCTTCGGCGCTGGGAGCTACCGTGAAGGCAACATACTGCAAAGCGCGCGTCTCCTTTTCGCTCTTGTATATAGCGGCGTTTTCTTTGAGATAGGCCGCATAGTCATCGTCAGACAAAGACACTTCTGTATTGTCCAACTCATCAAACGGCACCTGCACATAAGCCATATCGAAGCGCTGATTGAGGTCGGTATAGCTCAATTCGGCCATCCAGGTAGGTGTATAGAGCGCTTTGGCCACCATGCCGCCGAGCTTGGTTTGCAGGCGGTCTTTGATGATCTCCTTTTCCTGATGCGCCCAGAAAGCACGGGCCTGCGGGTCGGTCAGATTGCCGCCTTCGATGGCGGTTTTGAATTGGTTCAACTGCTCCACGTCCACCTGGCGGGTAGCCGGGTCGGCAAAGCGCTGCTGAATGACCGGGCTGTAGGCCGGGCCGAACTCCAATGCTTTCAGCTCCGTAACACTAACGCCCAAACCGAGCGCTTCCGCTTCTTTTTTGATGAGCACCTCCTCGGCGAAGTAGTTCCACAAATAGGCGCGACGGTCGTAAGGATCGGCGGAAGAGTTGCGGTACATCACATCTTCTACGCGGGAGAAATTGCGCCAGTCAATTTTTTCACCGTTTACCTTGCCCATCGTGAATTGAGAGCCGCCGAAAAGGCTGGTTCTGTCGTCCGACATGTACATGATGATAACCCCCAAAGAGGCCAATGCCATCATCACAATCAAAATCCAGGAGTTTTTCCGGATCTGTCCAATTAAGGCCATACTACTGTACTTTTAATTCAATGTATTGATAGTCAAAAACTTGCACACTGCTTTTTACACACTTTGACAGCAGGATGTAAAAAAGCCCTGCAAAGGTAGAAAAATTCAATATAAAGTGTAGCGGGCAAAAAATAAGTTTGGAGCGGGGCAGGCGGAGTTTCGGTGAGATCAAAGCGGATTGCTGCTTTGCCGGGCCGGGTGATGGGCGGGGTTGGGGTAGGCGCGAAAGATGATGGTCAACTCTTGAGACCGTCACTCCTTCCATGTTTTTGTTTTTTAGTAATTCCTATGTTAATTTTTCACCACCCCCTTGTTTTCTAATTTTATTTTCCCTTTCTTTGCAGCATCCAAACAGATTTACTCACCTTTCTAAATACTCAAACCATGAAGAACCTCGTATTTTTTTCATTTAAAAACGTAAACACCTTGTTGGGGGGGGCGTTGCCCTCTAAAACCGGATTGCTCCTGATGATGACCATTACACTACTCCTGCCTGCCGGAGGATTCTCTAATTCCGCAATCACCTGGCTGACTACCGAACAAACGCTCTGTGAGCTAAACACGCCCTTTGTACCGCAATTGACCATTGGCACGGACCCCAATAGTGTCACCAACAGTTCCTCGCTTCCCGCTCAATACTACACCAATCAGCGCATCCGCATCAATGGAACTTTGATTGTCAACAGCCCTACCTTTCTTTTAATCAACTGTAGAGTGCAAATGGGGCCGGGGGCAGTCATTACAGTAAATGAAGGAAAACTGTTGGACGGGTTCAAAACACAGTTTTTCTCCTGCGAACAGATGTGGCGCGGCATCCATTTGAAAGGCGCGGCAAAATTGAGGCTCATTTCCTGTGTAGCTGAGGACGCGGAGTATGCGATCAATACGGAGAGTGCGTCCGTCATTGCTTTGCGGGAGAATACCTTCAATCGCAATTATATCGGCATTCGATTGCGCCCCGCTTCGCCGGAGGCTAATATCCTCAATTTCACCTATTTTAGAAATAACTTATTTAAAGGCGGTTCACTTTTGCACAGTCCTTATCCAGGGCAGCAGGACCACAGCAAGCTTTCTTATGCAGGAATAGACGCTTCGGAATGTAGCTTTACGGTTGGAGACAACATTGCTCCAAATACATTCACGCAGATTCACCGGGGAATTACGATCTTGGATGCAACGGTTGCTGTCCGAAATTGCCGCTTTACTGATTTGCCGGAAGGTCTCTTTACTGATTTTGGCATTTATTCGGAAGGCGGAACACTGGATGTAACTTGGGGGGGCGCGGAAGCTACCAGAAGTCAATTCATCAATTGTGGTTACGGTGTGCTGTCGTACAACACAGCGATGAATATCAGATACAGTTCTTTTTCCAACTTGGATATAGATGGAGGATTGGGTATCCAGTCTGTGTACAACAGCATGTCCACAGGCGGTTTTTTTGCTTCCTATAATAACTTCCAAATGGATGGCATCGGCACAGGTATCGTAACCTCTCGCCCCTTTGTGCCTGTTGGTACCGGTGTTGATATATTTCAAAACAACTTCATTTCACAGGGGACACTTGGGCTGGGAATTAAACATTGTATTAGCCTGTTTCACTCGAATAACCCCACTACAAACAATCTTGCTTATGTTCGAAATAATAATTTCGACATAGCCAGCAATAGTAACATTACATATTGTACATGGGGATTTAATATGGGGAAAAATATTTCAATAACCAGTAACAAGTACAATTTTGGAGCCTCAAGCGGGCAAACTTTTGATACAAATGACTTCGCCATCAGTGTACACGGGCTTGAGGGTGGAGAAATCAGCTTTAATCAAATCGAAGGAACGGCCTCTCCCGGTAACTTTTTCCGTGCAGTCCGCGCCATTTCAGTTTTTGACAGCCCAAAAATCAAGATATGCGACAATGTTGTGAACAATACCAAGGCCGGGCTTTATTTTAAAGGAGACAATTCGCAATCCAACGTTTCTGAAAACACCATGGGACGCCACCGCATTGGGCTTTGGGTGGATGGCGACAACCCCATGGCGGGTATAGGGGAACAAGTGCGCACCAACAACCGCTGGTCGGCCACACCCGGTGATTACATAGATTGGGCGGCTTTTTGTACGCAGGGAGTTCCGCCTGCTAATTCTTTCTTTCGGGTGCAATCAACCGACCCGGTAGTGTACCCATCTCCGATTTCTCCAATGAATGGCTGGTTTGACCCTGAAAACGGCCCTCTCAACTCCTGTATCGGCGCGGGTGAAAATTTGCTCTCCGATGCAGATCAGGCGCTTATGACGGGCAGTATTCAACTGTCTCCGCTGCAACAATGGGAGTCGGAATACCGTCTTTTGCAAAAAATTCAATCCCGCCCGGCAGGAACGCCCATTGGTTTGCAGACTCAAACATTTGTAAATCAGCGCGCCGGCACTGCATCGGGGCGTTTGGTGCTGGCGGAGCGCATGATGGCCCAAGCCATGGAAGCCATTGAGCCGTGGCGTGACACCCTCAGTGCCATACAAGCATACCGGAGCAGCATTATAGACAGCCTGTGGGCTGTGGAAGACGCATTGGCCCTGCCCGATACAGACAATACGCTCAACGAAGCGCTGGCGCTGGCCAAGATGCCTTTGTTGTACCAGTTGGAAACCCTGCGCCTGCGCGAGCGACAGATCATGTCGGGAGTAAAAGCTGAAATGCAACCTCTGTTTGTGGACGCGCTGAACTATAATGAAGCGACGCAGGTGAACCAACCCTGGGAAGGCGCCCGCAAGCAACTCAACAGTTACCTCTTTCGCCAGTGGATGGGAATAGCGGACAGCACCGATCAGAACCTGCTGTTTTCTATTGCTTTGCAGAATCCCAATCAGGCCGGAGAAGCGGTCAGAGAAGCACGGGCATTGATAACAGACCCCGTGTGGCGCGAAATATGGGCAGAACACCTGACTTTCCCGGCGGGTCCTTCGCCTCAGCTAGCCATGCCGGGCGCCAACGCTGCCGACGGGTTCAGAGTATGGCCCAACCCGGCCGTCGGGCGCGTACATTTCCGCCTGCCCGCAAATGCTGCCGGCCGCCTGCTGATTTACGACATGATGGGACGCAGCCGTTTCGAGCGCAGCCAAACCACCGATAATCTGTTGGGTGATGTTGAAGTGGCGACCTCCGGCTGGCAGGCGGGGCTTTATCAGGCGGTGTTCCTGCCCGAATCCGGCGCTGCTATAGTCCTTCCATTTATTTTACAATAACAGGATCAAGGTTCCTTCCGGTAGCCCTTACGAATACGAAAGGGCTACCGGCATTGTAT
>ERZ761609.476-NODE-476-length-46766-cov-31.168226_pt1 | contig 46766 bp, 38 predicted proteins | sample MGYA00511163_ERZ761609 | MGnify/ENA primary metagenome ERZ761609 (study PRJEB28899, sample SAMN02445070) | bioreactor sludge metagenome | biome: EBPR sludge | place: Australia: Brisbane, Thorneside Wastewater Treatment Plant | collected 2011-12-16 ... | reverse complement strand
GCGAAGGCGGCCTCCTCGTCGCGGTCGAGCCCGGCCAGGAAGACACTGAAGGCGCTGGCATCCAGCGGGTCGAAGGCCCCCTGCCACACCCGCGCGAGCATTTCGGAGCCGGGCAGCTCGGAGAGGATGTGCTCCATGCCGGTGCCGCGCAGCCAGACGAGCACCTCGGCATCCACCAAAGCCAGGTGGCAGAGCAGCAGGGAGGTCTTGTCCTGCGTGGCGAGCGGGTCGGCGGGCGCGGGAGCAGCCTCCTTGTCTTTTTTGTAGCCCGCCTTCTTTTTCTCCTCGGCATCGGCGTCCTTCACCAGCCCCAGCAGGATGTCCTCCGGCAGGTCCAGGCTGCGCGCCACGCGCTGGATGGCGGTCTGGCGGGCCAGCGGCGAGTCGAACACGCGCAGCAGGTCCACCACCTCGCGGGCAAAGCGCACGCGCTCGCGCATCTCCGTCAGGTCGCGCCGCGCGCCTGCCGCAGTCAGGTGGTGGTCGAGAAAGTCGCGCGCGTTTTTCAGCAGCTCCGCGAAGGCCTCCGGCCCGCGGTTGCGGATGAAAGTGTCCGGGTCGTCCCCTGCGGGCAAGGCGGCGACTTTGACGATCAACCCGTGCGGCGCCAGGATGCGGAAGGCCTTGGTCACCGCATCCTGCCCCGAGTTGTCCGAGTCGTAGCACAGCACCACCTCGTCCGCCTGCCGCTTCAGGGCCTGCGCGTGATACTCGGTGAACGCGGTCCCCTGCCCCGCCACCACGTTGGGAAAGCCGGCCTCGTGCACCATGATCGTGTCTATCTGCCCCTCGCAGACGATGGCCTGGCCCGCCTTGGAAATGAAGCGCCGCGCCTTGTCGAAGCCAAAAAGCACCCGGCTCTTGTTGAAGATCGGCGTGTCCGAGGTGTTCAGGTACTTCGCCGTCTTCGCCTCCGGGTCGAGCAGACGGCCGGAGAAGCCGATCACCTCGCCGTTCTCGTTGCGGATGGGGAACATCAGCCGGTGCCGGAAGCGCGGGTAAACCGCGTTGTCCTCCTCGCTCCAGCCCAGCAGCCCCGCCTCGACGAGCAAATCCCGCCCGAACTTGAAAGACGCCGCCCACTGGCGCAGAAGCTCCAGCGAGGCCGGCGCGTAGCCGATCTCCCAGCGCTTGGCGATGTCCGACGAGATGCCCCGCCCCTTCAAATACTCCCGTGCCGGCGCCGCCAGCGGGCTGCGCAGCAGCAGGTTGTGATACCACGCCGCGATCTCCTTGTGCGCCTTGAGCATCAGCGCGCGCTGCTTCGCCGCCGCCTCCGCGTTCGCGTCCCACACCTCCTCCTGAATGCGGATGCCCGCCGCCTCCGCAAGCCGCCGCACCGCCTCCATGAAAGTCAGCCCCTCGTGCTCCATCAGCCAGCGGAAGGCCGTGCCGCTGGCCCCGCAGCCGAAGCAGTGGTAGCTGTTCGTCGAAGGCCGCACATTGAAGGAGGGGCTCTTCTCGTTGTGAAAAGGGCACAGCCCCACATAATTCGACCCCGCCCGGCGCAGCTTCACCGAGCGCCCGATGAGGTCCACGATGTTCGTGGCCGCCAGCACCTGCTGCAGAGTCTCCTCAGGGATGCGCGCCATGATGTGTCACTCCTTGCTCAGGGCGCGGGCAGCCATTGGGCCGCGTCAATGATGACGTGCCCCTTCGTGCCCTCGTTGCCGATCTCCACCCAGCCCGCCTTGCCCGCCTCAAAGTGGAAGCTGCCGAGCGGCTGAAAGTTGTTCTTGCCCGCCGGCTTCTGCTTTTGGTTCACCAGCACCCTCACCTCCCCCTCCGCGTGGCGGATGGTCACGGGCACGTTTGTGGCGCGGTTGCCCAGCGCGCTGTAGGAGATGGAAACCTCGTACTTGCCCGCCTTCGGCAGCTCGGGTGTGAAGCGCGCGCTCTGCGCCCCCTTGTCCTTGTCACTGTCATGGCGGTAGCCGCGCTCCACAAAGCCCGGCGTCGTGTGCCCCTCGGAGTCGAAGCCCGTCAGCCGCGCCTCCGTGTCATCCACGATGATGCCGGGCAGGTCGGCCTTTTTGAAAAACGACACTTCCAGGATCGGCGGCGACTCAAAGTCCAGCACCTGGCCGTCGGCCAGCAGGCGCGTCTTGAGCTTCTCATAGCTGATGTCCTGCACCGCCACGCCCTCCTCGATGGCCTGCACCGCCGCGCTCGCCGCGCTCTGGCCCAGCACCATGAACACCGGCTCCATGCGGATGCTGCCAAAGGCGATGTGGCTCGAGCTCAGGCACACCGGCACCAGCAGGTTCGCGCACTCCGAGGCGCGCGGGCGGATGCTGCGGTAGCTGATGGGATACGGGCGGCTGCGCACCTGCACATCCCCCTCATTGCGCACGAAACCCTCCTTCGTAACGTAGCGCTGGATGTTGTGCGAGTCCATGTTGTAGGCGCCCATGCCCACGCTGTCCTCCACGATCTCCTGGCGGCGGCAGTTCTTCTCCGTCATCACATAATCACTCACCATGCGCCGCGCCTCGCGCACATAGAGCTGGCGGGGCCAGTTGTCGTTGTCCAGGAACTCATCCCTGGCCAGCCCCATCTTTTGAAAAGCCTCACGGATGCGCTCCGGCACGCGCGGATGGTGCGCGTAAGTCCACATGAGGCCCTTTTGCCAGTCCTCGTGCGCTTTCCATATCTTCTCCCGCGTGGCGTAGTCCGCCTCCGGATAGTCCCAGTTCATGCCGATGAAGTCCGTGCTGACGGCGAAGTTGTTGTTCGTGTCCGTCTTGCGATTCGGCATCCATGCCGGCGCCCACGAGATGCGCTCGTCCCCCGCCTCCACATTGCGCAGCGCCAGCTCAAACATGCGCTCGTCATAGTTCGAGGGCTTCTCCCACGCGCGTTTGTTTTCCGGGTCGTCCGTCGTACACATGCGGAAGTTGTAGGCCTGCACCTTGCGGTCGCCGCTGAACTCCACGCCCGGGTCGGTCTCGATGCCCGGCAGCAGGCCGCTGGAGGGATCACCCGGCTTCACATACGGGTCCACGTTCACCTTGAACTGGTGGTGATGGCTGTGGCCCACCTGCACGCCGTTGAGCGTCTCGCCATGCACACTGTTCGCCTCCCGCCCCACATGGTAGCTCACTCCCGCCTTCGCCATCAGGTCGCCCTCATAGGTGGCGTCAATGAACATGCTGCCCGTGAAGGCGCGCCCGCTCTCCATGACAATGCGCGTGATGCGCGCCCCCTCCTTCACCACGCCGCTTTTCAGGTCCAGCCGCTCCCCGCGCACCACTGTCACCCTGTCCTTCACCGTGTCGAGCATCGCGTCATAAATCTCCGAGGCAGCCTTCGGCTCGAAGGTCCACATCGTGTCCTCGCTGCCCGTGTTCCCGTGCGGCTTGCGCGCGAAGTAGGCCTCCCGCGTCTCCTGCTTCCATTTCGCCGGGTCGCTGTAGTATTGAAAGACCTTTTGATAAAACTCCCGCGACATGCCGCCGATGGCGCGCTTGTTGCCGATGTCCGTGGCCCCCAGCCCGCCCGTCGTCAGCCCGCCCAGGAACTGCGTCGGCTCGATCAAGATGGCCGTCTTCCCCTGGCGCGCCGTCTGAATCGCCGCCGTGATGCCGCCGGAGGTGCCGCCGTAAACGACCACATCCGCCACATCCGCCACATCCGCGGCACCGGCCAGAAGGGGGAGGAAAACGAGAAAGGTTGGGATTCGCATGGTCCCCGATCAAAGCCGGGAAAGCGCTTTGAGGAAGCGCAAAATCATCCCCCGCGCCATCCCCGGAGCAGCCCCGCCGCGCGCGCCGCGCATCCGCACCCGCGCGCCACTTTTCCCTTTCCCGCAATACTCCGCCCTGTGAAGCCCGAATTCCGCATCTTCCTCTCCGGCGTCTCCAGCGAGTTCGAGCCAGCGCGCCAGCTTCATTCCCAGCGCCAACCGCACGCCGACCCAGTCTCCATGCCTGATCTCCACGGTGGAGCGCTGCCTTGTTCGTGCGACATGCCATCGCTGCACCGCAGAAGGCTGGCATGGGGTTCGCTTTCTGGCACTGGTTTTGAGCTTTGCCAAGAGCCGCCGGCAGTATCTTCTCCGCCGGATGATGATTCTGGCCGGGGACTTGGGGGTGGCTTGGGATGTTCCCCATGATTGGCGGGTGGCTTTTTGTATTTTTGCCGCCAGGCCAGCCTGGACGCGGAGGGCGGGCGCGCCGCATTGCCGCAGCGCGGGCTTGCACGGCGGGGCGCGCTCCGGTAAAACGCGGCTGCCATGAACAACCGCCGCGCTTTCCTCGCCACGCTCGCCTCCTCCGCCGCCGCTTCCGCCTTTGCCCGGGACTGGACCGGGCTGGTGCCGGAGCGTTATCCTGACCCGGATGTCATCGCGCTGGAGCCGGAGTTCTCCAAGCTCATCCAAGGGAACGCGCCCCTTCGCCGCCTGCACACCGGCATGCTCTGGGCCGAGGGCCCCGCGTGGAACGGAAGCGGCAATTATCTCGTCTGGAGCGACATCCCGAACAACGCGCAACTGCGCTATCTGCCCGAGGACGGCCACGTCTCCGTGATGCGCAACAACTCCGGCAACAGCAACGGCAACACTTTTGACTGGCAGGGCCGGCAGATCAGCTTCGAGCACGCCAACCGGCGCGTGGTGCGTTACGAGCTGGATGGCAAAGTCACCGTGCTGGCGGACAGCTTCGACGGCAAACCGCTCAACGCCCCCAACGACGGCGCCGTCCACCCCGACGGCGGTCTGTGGTTCACTGACCCCGGCTACGGCAGCATGATGGACTACGAGGGCAACAAGGGCGAGCTGCACCTCAAGGAGGCCGTCTATCGCGTGGACCCCGCCACCGGCAAGATCGAGAAAGTTACCGACGAACTCGCCAAGCCCAACGGCCTGTGCTTTTCCCCCGACTACAAGAAGCTCTACGTCGTGGACACCGGCGCGCCGAAGAACATCCTCGTCTATGATGTGGTGGACGGCGTCAAGCTGGGGAAGGGGAGGGTTTTCGCGGTCAATGCGGGCGTTCTTACAGATCGCGGTCGGTCCATAGGCGTTCGCGAACGTGGCAAGCCTGACGCTCCCGTGATGTCACCGGGATCGGACAGGCCTAATATTTCATGGAGTGTTGCAGATCTCCAAGTGTTGCCTTCAGACCAAATTCCAGCAGTTACTAGAAACGCACCAGGCCCCACTCAAGACGGTGTCAAATTTGACAAAGTGATGGGCCATTTCCGCGGCGGCTCCGACGGCGTCCGCTGTGATGTGGACGGCAACGTCTGGGCCAGCGCCGGCTGGGTGGGGGACGGCTACGATGGCGTCCACATCTTCACCCCCGAGGGCAAGCTCATGGGCCACATCAAGCTGCCCGAGACCACCAGCAACCTCTGCTTCGGCGGCCCGAAGCGGAACCGTCTCTTCATCACCGCCAGCCAGAGCCTCTACTCGGTGCATGTGAACACGCGCGGCGCGCACTTCTGCTGAGTCCGCATGACGCTCGCCGAAAAACAGACCGCCCTCATCGAGGACCTCACCCTCATCGAAAACGCCCAGGAGCGCCTCGCCGCGCTGGCCAGCTACACCGGCGGCGTGCATCTGCCCGAGCCCGAGCGCGCGGACGACCAGCTCGTACCCGGCTGCGTCTCCCGCGTCTGGCTGCACACTGCCCTCGGAGCGGAAGGACGCGCCCGCCTGCGCTGCGCGGCGGACTCGCCCATGGTCGCCGGGCTTGTGGCCCTGCTCTGCCATCTCTACGATGACGCCCCGCCCGCCGAGATCGCCGCCGTGGAGCCCGAGCTGTGGCGCGCCTGCGGCTTTGAGAAAATGCTCAGCCCCACGCGCCTGAACGGGCTGGCCTCGATGCGCGCGCAAATCCGCGACTGGGCCGCGAGGCAAATCCCGCTTGCCCCTTCCGCGCATTGATGCGAGAACATGCGCCCCGGCACGCGCTCGTAGTTCAACGGATAGAATGGTGGTCTCCGAAGCCGCAGATTCAGGTTCGATTCCTGACGAGCGCACCATGCCGGACGGGCCGCGCTCAATGACCGGCGCGGGATCGGCCCCGGCGGCTGCCTTTCACGCGGAGCGCGGTTATCGGCGCGCTGCAACCGCGGCATTGCCTCAGCACACGGCCAGTCCGGCGGCGCGGGTCTGGCGGAACCACTCGACATAACGCGGAATGCCGCCGGCGATGGTGGTGGAGGGCTTGAAGCCGAGTTCGCGGACGGCTTTGCCGACATCGGCGGAGGTCAGCGGCACGTCTCCGGGCTGGTCGGGGAGGAGATTGACGCGGGCTTTTTTGCCGACGGCACTTTCGATGGCGGCGATGAGGTCGTTGAGCGTCACGGTCTGCGAGCCGCCGAGATTGAAGATGCCGCAGAGCGGTCCGGCGCGGTGGTTCAACGCGCCGATGATGCCGTCCACGATGTCGCTGATGTAGGTGTAGTCGCGCGCGGTGGTGCCGTCGCCGTATTTGTCAATGGGCAGGCCGTCCTCGATGAGGCGGGTGAACTTTGAGATGGCGAGGTCCGGGCGCTGGCGCGGGCCATAGACGGTGAAGAAGCGCAGGCAGACGGTGCGGATGCCGTGGAGGTGGCTGTAGTTGGAGCACATCTGCTCGCCGGCCATCTTGGTCATGGCATAGGGGCTGATGGTCTGGAGGATGGGATCCTCCTCGCTGAAGGGCACCTTTTTGTTCACGCCATAGACCGAGGAGCTGCTGGCGAAGACAAAGTGCCGGCAGCCGGTGCGGCGGGCGCTTTCCAGGAGGTGAAAGGTGCCCTTGATGTTCGTGTCAATGTAGAGGCCGGGCTCGGCGATGGAGGGCCGGACTCCGGCGCGCGCGGCCAGGTGGATGACGGCGTCGAAGCGCCCCTCCTCGAAAACCCGGCTCACGAAGTCGGCGTCTGTGAGGTCGCCCTCGCGCAGCGTGACGCGGCCGGCGACAGCCTCCAGATTCCGGCGCTTGATGGCGGGGTTGTAGAAGTCGTTGAAGGAGTCCAGCACGGTGACGGTGCCCGCGCCTTCGTCCAGAAGCCGCTCCACCGTGTGGGAGCCGATGAACCCGGCGCCGCCGGTGACGAGGATGTTCATCGGGGATCAGGCCAGGGCTTCCAGGCGTTTGATCAGGGCGTCTTTGGACTGCACGCCGACCACGGTGTCCCTGACTTCGCCATTCTTGATGAAGACCATCATTGGAATCGAGCGCACGTTGAACTGCGCGGCCAATCCGGGATTGTGATCCACGTTCACCTTGCCCACTTTGACCGCGCCGGCTTTTTCCTGCGCCAACTGGTCGAGAATGGGGCCGAGCATCCTGCACGGACCGCACCACTCAGCCCAGAAATCCACGATCACAGGCACGTTGCTGCCGGAGATTTCGCTTTGAAAATTCGCTTCGTCGAGTGTGAGAACGGATTCGGAGGCCATGATGAAAAAAACGGGGTTGAGGATGCTACGAGGCGGGAGCCGCCTTGGGACGCATGAGGTAGGCGCGGCCTTCCCCGAATCAATCACTTTTCCGTGCCTTTGCCGTCTTTTGCCCCGCCTGCCGCCGCTGCCGCGCCGCCTCGAAGAGAATGACCGCGCCGGCGGCGGCCACATTCAGGGACTCCACGCCGCGCGCCATTGGGATGCGCAGGCGCGCGTCGCACCGGGCCAGCAGTTCCGGGCGCAGACCCTGGCCCTCGTTGCCCAGCAGCAGCAGCACCGGGACACGCCAGTCGAACTCGCAGTAGTCCATGTCACCCTCGCCCGTGGCGGCAGCCACTTTCATGCCGGGAGGCAGAGTCAGGTCGCCGCCCTCCGCAGCCGCCAGCGGCATGCGGAAGGCGGCCCCCATCGCCGAGCGCAGAACCTTCGGCGAATAAACATCGGCGCAGCCGCCGAGGGGGATCACCGCATCCACTCCCGCCGCCTCGGCCGTGCGCAGCAGCGTGCCCATGTTTCCGGGATCCTGCACACGGTCCAGCCCGAGCAGCAGGGTGGCGGACGGCGTGACCGGCCTCAGGGCCGGGCGGCGCGCCAGGAGGATGATGCCCTGCGGAGCCTGCGTGTCGCTGATCGAGGCGATCACCGGTTCCGTGACCTCGAAGACAGGCGCGCCTTTGATCCGCGGATCACGAAGCAGCGCACCGGCGGCCGCGTCGCGCCCGCGCGCGTCCACGGTAATAAACGCCGCCTCGACTTTGATATCCGACCTCAGCGCCTCGGCGGCAAGCTTCGCCCCTTCGATGAAGATCATGCCGGGTTCGCGTCCGTCCCTCACACTGCGGGCGGCTTTGATCCGGTCGTTGTCCTTGCTGCTGATGACCATCGGCCAGCTTGCCCCAGCCAATCCGACCTGTCCACGCGAGAGCAGGAGCTGACGGCCCTCGAACGAAGAAAAGGTGCGCGCGCTTCAAATGCCCTTTTCCCCCAGCCAGACGCTGCTGTGCGGAGGCTCCTCGCAGGTGAGGCCGAACTGGGTTGCCCCGATGTGTACCAGGTGCCCGGCGGCCTCCTCCACATCATCGGTCCAGAGAATCAAGTCCAGGTCACCGGGGCTGATAGTGCCGTTTTTGACCATGTCATCCACAAGACCGCGCAGTTGCCCCCAGAATTCGCGGCCCACGACCACGACGGGAAAATTCCTGATTTTTTTCGTCTGGATGAGGGTGAGCGCCTCGAACATCTCATCCAGAGTGCCGAAGCCGCCGGGCATGATGACAAAACCGTAACTGTATTTGGTGAGCAGCACCTTGCGCACGAAGAAGTACTTCATCGTCACCCAGCGGTGCAGGTAGGGGTTGTGGTGCTGCTCGAAAGGCAGTTCGATGTTGCAGCCCACACTGCGACCGCCCGCCTCGTAAGCGCCGCGGTTAGCCGCCTCCATGATACCGGGTCCGCCGCCGGTCATCACGGTGAAACCGCGCCGCGCAATGGCCGCACCCACCTCGCGCGCCTTTTGATAATAGGGATGGTCCTCCTTGAACCGTGCCGAACCGAACACAGTGATGCACGGTCCCACGAAGTGCAGCGCGCGGAAACCCCGCAGAAAGTCGCGCATCACGGCAAACAAAAGCGAAAGCTCCTTGAGGCGGCGGTTCGGCCCCTGCAAAAGCGTCTGATCCACCAAGCGCCCGCAAAAACGCCGCTGCTCATCCCGCTGCTCAGGAGTCACTTCAGGAGGGGTGGGCAGCGGGCCTGTGCCTGAGGCACGGCCTTCATCATGGTGGCGTTGCGGTTTGGACATGGCTGGGATTTGCCAATGGACTACGCTTTTGATGGAAAGAAAAGCTCCGAATCCCATGCCAAAGCGGCAAACCGCAACGGCCATCTTGTCCGCCCTTGTGCCACAATGTCGTGCGAGCATCGGCGCGAGAAACCCCGCCAAAGCGCGGTGAATGCTTGCCAATTCAAGGTTGGCGCCTCCCTCAAGCTTCATGGCATGCTTTAAGCAAAGACCATGGCAAAAAAACAACCACCTGACCAACCATGTCGCCCGAAAAATTCACCGTGAAGCTCCAGGAAGCCTATAACGCCTCGCAATCCATCGCCACGCGGCATGGGCACCAGGAACTGAACCCCGCCCACCTCCTCCTCGCCCTGCTGGAGCAGGAAGGCGGCATCGCGCAGCCGCTTTTCCAGAAAGCCGCTGTCAATCCGGAGGCGGTCACTGTTCTCACTTCGAGCATCTCACAACTCCTCGCAAAACAACCCAAAGTATCCGGTGCCACCGGCGGCCTTTACCTCTCCAATGAGTTCCGCGATCTCATGACGAAGGCCGAGGACGAGCAGAAGAAGCTCAAGGACGAGTATTTGAGCGTCGAGCACATCATCCTCGCGCTTTTCAAAACGAAGTCGGAGCTCTCCAACGTGCTGAAACAAGCCGGGCTGACCTACGACACCGTTTCAAAGGCCCTCACCGCCGTGCGCGGCAGCCAGCGCGTGGTCGATCAGGACCCCGAGGGCAAATACCAGACGCTGGAGAAATACGGCACCGATCTCACCGCCCGTGCGAAAGCCGGCAAGATCGATCCTGTCATCGGTCGCGATGAGGAAATCCGCCGCGTCATGCAGGTGCTCAGCCGCCGCACAAAGAACAACCCCGTGCTCATCGGCGAGCCTGGTGTGGGCAAGACCGCCATCGCCGAAGGTCTCGCGCGCCGCATTGTTGCTGGTGACGTGCCGGACTCGCTCAAAGGCAAACGCCTCATCAGCATGGACCTCGGCGGCATGATGGCCGGAGCGAAATTCCGCGGTGAGTTCGAGGAACGCCTCAAAGCCTTCCTCAAAGAGGTCACATCGAGCGAGGGCGAGATCATCCTCTTCATCGACGAACTCCACACCATCGTCGGCGCTGGCAAAGCCGAAGGCGCAATGGATGCGGGCAATCTTTTGAAGCCGCAACTCGCCCGCGGCGAGCTGCGCTGCGTCGGCGCGACCACGCTCGACGAGTATCGCAAGCATATCGAAAAAGACCCCGCGCTGGAGCGTCGCTTCCAGCCGGTGAAAGTCGGCGAACCGACCGTCGAGGACACCATTGCCATCCTGCGTGGCCTCAAAGAGCGCTACGAGGTGCACCACGGCGTACGCATTCAGGACGGAGCCATCATTGCCGCCGCCGCGCTGAGCAATCGCTACATCACCGACCGCTTTTTGCCCGACAAAGCCATCGACCTCGTCGATGAGGCCGCCAGCCGCATCAAGATCGAGCTCGACTCCATGCCCACGGAGATCGACGTCATCGAGCGCGACATCATGCAGCTCGAAATGGAGCGTCAGGCCCTCAAGAAGGAAAAAGATGCCGCCTCAAAGGCCCGCCTCGAAAAACTCGAGCGCGAGATCGCCGATCAAAAGGAGAAATCCTCCGCGCTGAAGGCGCAGTGGATGAAGGAAAAGGAATCCGTCGATGCCGGTCGCAAGGTGAAGGAAGAAATCGACCGCCTCCGCACCGAGCAAGAGCAAGCCCAGCGCCGTGGCGACTTCGCCCGCGCCGGTGAGATTCAGTATGGCTTGATCCCCAATCTCGAGAAAAAACTCCAATCTGCTCCAACCGAGAACCGCGAACCGAGAACCGCGAACACGCTTTTGCGCGAAGAAGTCACTGAAGAAGACATCGCCAAAGTCGTCGCCAACTGGACTGGTATTCCCGTTTCACGCCTTCAGGAGGGCGAGCGCTCCAAGCTTATCAAAATGGAGGAACGCCTCAGCGCCCGCGTCATCGGGCAGAAGGACGCCATCGTCGCCGTCAGCAATGCCGTGCGTCGGGCCCGTGCGGGCATTCAGGATGAAAACCGGCCGATTGGCAGCTTCCTCTTCCTTGGGCCGACCGGCGTCGGCAAGACGGAGCTTTGCAAAGCGCTCGCCGAGTTCCTGTTCGACGACGACAGCGCCATGACGCGCATCGACATGAGCGAATACATGGAGAAGCACAGCGTCAGCCGTTTGATCGGCGCGCCTCCCGGCTACGTCGGCTATGAGGAAGGCGGCCAGCTTACCGAGGCTGTGCGTCGTCGCCCTTACAGCGTCGTCCTGTTCGACGAGGTCGAAAAAGCGCATCCGGATGTCTTCAACACACTGCTCCAGGTGCTCGATGACGGCCGCATCACCGACGGCCAGGGCCGCACGGTCGATTTCAAGAACACGGTCCTCATCATGACCAGCAACATCGGCAGCGCCGCCATCCAGGACGTGAGCAACGCCGAGCAGCGCGATGCTTTGGTGCGCGACAGCCTGAAGCAGTTCTTCCGTCCCGAGTTCCTCAACCGCATCGACGAGATCGTCATCTTCGACCGCCTCGACGCCGCGCAACTCGACCAGATCGTCAAGATCCAGCTCCAGCGCGTCATCGACCGTCTCGCGAAGCAAAACATCCACCTCACCGTCACCGACGACACCACCCGCCACCTCGCCGACGCCGGCTTCGATCCCGTCTTCGGCGCCCGCCCCCTCAAACGCGCCATCCAAAAGCACCTCCTCGATCCGCTGAGCTTGGCCGTCCTTGATGGCGGCTTCAAAGAAGGCGATCACATCACCGCGACGATGAGTGGCGGGAAGGTGGTGTTTGAGAAGATGTGATGGAGTGCTGATCTTCGCTGGTGATAGGGGAGCATAGATTCGATTGGCAATCGAACTCCGCTCCCCTAAACTACAGCCATGACCGAAGCCGAACGTGAACTCACCAAACGCTGGGTTGACTCCTGGGCGAAAGCTGCTCCCGAGCTGCAAAAAGTGCGGGATGCGGACATCCGCGCGGCGGACACAGCTGGATCGATGAAGGTCTTTACCGGTTCCGCCACCTGGGCCGTCAAGAACAGACCCGCTGCGGCATGGTCTGGGCTCGTTGAGCAGCAGCGTTTGTTTGCCAAAGCCGCCCTGGCATCATGAACGAACTCACCAAACTCGCCCTGGAATTACAAAGTTTTTGTGAAGAGCGGAAATGGTCCTTTTGCATCATAGGCGGCATTGCCGTGCAGCATTGGGGTGAGCCTCGTTTCACCAAGGATGTGGACATCACACTTCTCACCGGTTTTGGCAGTGAGGAACGTTTTGTGGACGACTTCCTCGCCGCTTACGAGGCGCGGGTCACTGATGCTCGTGCCTTTGCCCTTCAAAATCGCGTGATGCTTCTTCGTTCTTCTCAAGGCATCGGCATCGACATCGCCCTTGGTGCGCTGCCTTTTGAAGATGAGGCGGTGAAGCGTGCAATGAAGATCGAAATGGAACCCGGAGCCAGTCTGCGGCTCTGCACCGCCGAAGACCTCCTCGTCATGAAGGCTTTCGCCAGCCGACCGCTCGATTGGAATGACGTGCGCGGCATCCTTGTCCGCCAGGGCACGCGACAGCTCGACTGGAAATACATCTATCTCCAGCTTCAGCCCCTCTGCGAAGTCAAAGAAGCCCCTGAAATCCTGACCCAGCTCGAAAACCTCCGTCTAGAGGTCGCTCAAAGCGAGCCGTGAAGGTATTTGCAGGCGCTCCAGCGCGTCACCGACCGCCTCGCGAAGCAGAACATCCACCTACTCGCCACCGACGACACCACCCGCCACCTCGCCGCCCCCGCCTTCGGCGCCCGCCCGGTGAAGCAAACCATCCAAAAGCACCTTCTCGATCCGCTCTCCCTCGCCTTCCTTGATGGCAGCTTCAAATACGGCGATCACACTCCCGCGACGCTGAAGATCGGGAAGGTGGAGTTTGAGAAGAGGTGGCTTGATCCTGCACGCGGATACGCGAGTGGCTCGATATTTTCCAATCGGCTCCATCCAGCGCCTATCACATGTAGGACACAAGAACAGTTTTTCGCCATTTTGTCTAAGTATTAACGGTCTAATATTAGACAAGATCAAAACTTTTTGAGTCATAATGTTGACACAGTGAGCATTATTGCCATTTGTCTAGCCGTCTGGATAGTCATTGTTTCGAACAATCAAACCACCTCCACTCTTTATGACAGCCACACCTGACCTCGAAGCACAGCAGCAGCAAATCGAAGAGGACATCAAACTCCTGGAGCGCATTTCCAACAGGGATGCGGCGGCGTTTCAAACCTTTTACAGCAAGTATTCCGGCCTCATTTTTGCCGCCGTCTCCAATGTCCTCAATGACCATCACGACACGGAGGATGTGATGCAGGAGGTTCTCGTCCAGCTTTGGAACAAGGCGCATCTCTACGAGCCGCGCAAAGGCAAGCCGCTGACCTGGTTGACCACCCTGGCACGAAACCGCGCCATTGACCGCATCCGCTCCAAGCAGCGGCGCGCCCGCCTCAATGATGACTTCGAGATGGAGAACAAAAAGCTACAATTTGAGTTTGAAGAATCAGGAAGCGAGGCGCTGGAAATCAAGGAAAGGGATCGTGTCCTGCTCAGCGCCGTGGAGCGTCTCAATGACGAGCAGCGCGAAGCAATACGGCTGGCTTATTTCGATGGCCTGACCCAGGCCGAGGTGGCCGAGCGCCTCAACGAGCCCCTGGGAACCATCAAAGCCCGCATCCGCAGGGGGGTCAACCGTCTCGAATCCCTGGTGAGACCCCGCCTTGCCTGAGCATGAGGCCAATCATGCGCGCTGGGACATGCCAAGGCTGCCTGAGAGCCAGTCGCGGGCCAGGAGCGCCAGTCCGATGGGAAGTCCGGCCAGCCACAAAGCGCGCGCGCGCACGGCTGGCAGATCCCTGACCTGGGAAAGCGGGCCTTTACCGCTGAGAAAACTGAATCGCACATACTGACCGGCTCCGCGCAGCAGCATTAAAGGCGCGTCACACATATAACCGGACTCGAATTCCAGGATTTTTTGGAACATCAACCTGTGGCCGGCGGCATTGCGGCACGGATTCCGCATGCCGTGGACTAGCGATGGCGCATCCATCCAATAAATCCTCAGCATGTCGTTGAAATGCCGCGTTTTGTAGCGCCGCGCCACCTGCGACCAGATGAACGATTCAGGAATAAAATCTCCCGGAACATTATCCGGATAGGGAAACTGGCGAAGCACATCGAGGCGCAAGCATCCCCATTTTTCACCTTCGACCCGGTGAATGTATTGCAGCTCGGCGGAAGTGCAGTCGAGAGGGTCCAGCGGAAATCGTCCGCCCACCAGCCGGCCGTCCTGGTCCTCACAAAGGCCGGTCACGCCCGCGAAACCCTCGCGCTCGTTCTCCGGGATGCTTTGCCAGACATGCCACATGCGCCCGAGCGCCTCGGGTTTGCAGGCGTCATCGGAGTCCAGCTTTACCCAAAAGCGACCGCGCGCGGCCTCCAGGCAGAAATTGTGGACATGATGCGCGCCAAGATGCGATCGCTGCTCGTAGCGAATGGACACCCTTCCTTCCGCCTGCCAGCCCGCGACCAAATCAGCCGTGCCATCCGTGGAGCCATCGTCCACGATCAACCACTCAAAGTCGCGCAAAGTCTGCGCTTTCAAGCTCTCATGACAGCGGTGCAGCGTGTGCGCGCGGTTATAAGTGGGTGTGAAAACCGTGAAAAGCGGTGATGTCATGAAAGTTGAAGACTGTGAAATATAGCCAATCAAACAGCCAAAAGCATCAAAGTTTCTTTATTAAACTCCAAGCCAAACCTTTGCGCAGCAGGGCAAGAGTATGGACACCGAAGCAGATTACCGCGTTCAGCGCTAGACGGGCAGCCCTCCGCCGTTCCCAGCAGACATGAATCCCGCCCCCCCTTGGATCTCGGTAATCGCGTGGCTAAGTCTGGTGCCGGCAGCCTTTGCAGTGCCAGCGCAGCAGAAGCCGGATATGCTCGTCATCCTCGCGGATCAATGGAGCCCGCGCTACACCGGCTGGGACAACCCTCAGGTGCGCACACCGCACATGGACCGAATCGCGGCTGAGGGGATGATTTTTGACGCCTGCCACACCACCTCTCCCGTGTGCATGCCCGCGCGAGTCTCGCTGATCACTGGCCTGTATCCGCACAACGGAGGCCACGCGCTGTGGGGAAATGGCGCGCAGTTCTATCCCAAGCCGGAGGACGCGCCAATGTTTCTCGACATTCAGCGCGCCGGCCTGACGACGGCGCAGATCGGCAAGACACACTGGACGGCGGGCCCGGCGTGGCATGAGCATTTCAAAAACAGCGGCGCCTTCTTCAAAGCGCTCGGCCTCGATCATGTGGCGGACATTCCCGGACCGCCTGACTCCGTCAACGGACGCGATCCCTACTCCCGGCATCTGCGCGAACGCGGACTGCTCCAGGCGGTGGCTGATGATTTGCACGGGCGCTACATCAGAGGCGAGTACGAGCCGCGGGCGAGCGTGGTGAAGCCTGAGGATTATCACGATGTGTTCACCACGGACCTCGCGGCGGCTTTCATCCGCGCGCAACCGCAGGACAAGCCGCTCTGCCTCGTGGTCAGTCTGCACTCGCCGCATCCACCGCTTGACGCGCCGGGTGACTACGCCGCGATGTTCGATCCCGAAAAGCTCACGCTGCCCCCCAGCGTGCCTGAGAGGTATCTGCGCGAGGGACGCGCCATGGACCATGCGAAGACCAGGCGCATGCTGGCGAACTACCTCGGCAAACTCGCGCTCGTGGACGACTGCGTGGCAAAGCTCGTCGAGGCCCTGAAAGCGCGCGGCACCTGGGACGGAGCCTTCGTCGCCATCAGCGCCGATCATGGCGAGATGATGGGCGCGCATGGTTATCTCACCAAAGGCCGCTTTTACGACGAGTCCGTGCGCGTGCCACTCGTGCTGCGCTGGCCCGCCCAGGTCAAACCCGGCCGCAGCAAGGCCCCGGTGCAGATGATGGACATCTATCCGACCCTCGTCGAAGCCGCCGGCGGCGAACTGACGCCGGGACGCTTCGCGAAATCCCTTCTGCCCATCGCCCGTGGCGAAAAAGACCGCGTCCGTCCCATCGCCATCAGCGAGATCGGTGACAAAGCCCCGCTGCGCATCATGGCCCGTGACGACCGCTTCAAATACTGGGCCGACGAGGAGCGCGAGTACCTCTTCGACCTCGAAAGCGACCCGCTGGAAATGCACGACCTCTCCACCGCGCCGGATCATCGTGAAACACTCCACGCCATGCGCGAAAAGCTGCTCACACACCTCCGTTCCACACAGTCAAACCTCTCCGCGGGCTACAAGCCCAAAGTCCAGCGTCTGCGCGAGGCCGAAGCCAGAAAAGCCGCGTCCGGTGCGAAGCCCTGAAAGCACGCCTGATACCCGCTCCCCCATCCCCCTCTTGCCGCTGAAAAGGCTCCAATAGAATTTCAGCTTGCACAAAAGGACGACGAATTTCGCCAAGTCGCTGGAACTCGTCGCCATGCCTGGCTGGCGCAATTCCATAGCCGTGGTGATTCAATCATTATGGTTTGTCGAGTTGCGCGCGTAATCCGCGCAGAAACTCGGTCAACGGGTCCAGACCCGGAGGCGGCGGGGCAAGCTTGGCGAGTTCGGCGAGGATTGCCTCCGCTTTGTCGAGATGCGCGGCAGCAGAGGCCTTCAGCGCGGCTGTCCGCCCGGACGGACTGGAAGGGATGCGGGCCAGGGCGGTCTCCGCCAGATTGAGATGCACGGCGGACCGAGCGTGCCACTCCGCCGGCTTGTCGCCGGCGGAGGCATTGGCGGTGGCAGGAAGGAGGATTTCGAGAGCCTGCTGATAATAATTTTCCGCCTCGTCAAGGCGTCCCATCTGAAAATGCAGCGCGCCAGCCTCATTCAGCGCCTCCACCACTGAAAGCCCTGCGGATGAAGCCTCCTCGGGAGAGGCATTTTTGCGGGCCTCCAGAGCAAAGCTCAACCACTGCTGAAGAACTCGCACTGCGCTGTCATTTTTACCCGCGCCGCTTTCCCAGGCGGCGAGTGTCTTTGCGAGTTTGGCCAGAATTGCATTTTCGCCAGGTTTGGCATCAGCAATGACGGAAGCGCTGAGACAATCATGTGCGGTCTGAAGCGCCGCCTCAGCCTGCCCAGTAGTGTGCTGAAGTGCCGCGGCAAGGAATCCAGCACCAAGCCAGAGATAGCGGGAATGGAGAGTGCCGTCCCTGGGTTGAGATTGATAGACGTGCAACGTCTCCCTCAAGGCGTCAGAGATGCTGCCCCTGGTCAGCCGGGGACGCCAGAAATCGGTGAGTTCCGCCAGAACTCCGGCTAGTCCTGCGGCGCGATAGGCCTTTTCCTGGCTATCGAGAGCTTCTGTGATGGGGATGCTTTGCAGCACGAGTTCGGCAAGTTGGGAAGCATGATTGCCGCGAATCTGATCAAGCAGCAGGCTCTGATCCTCGCGGCCCGCAAAGTTTCTTTGGGTTATCTCGATCAATTTTTCCAGAGCATCGGCAGTGTCTTTGAATTTGGGATGCGCTTGAAGTTTTGGCAGCCAGTCGCGGGCTTGTTGCAGCAGCTTCCCTGCGGATGTGAAGTCGCCGGATTTTGCTTTCAGGTCGGCCAACTGCTGCATTTGAAAAACAAGAGCCTGGACCCGGCTTGGGTGATCCCGGCTGCGGAGCGTCATGGAGCGCATCAACTCCAGGCTGTCTTCGAGCCAGGAAAGTGCTTTGGCGGCGTCACCCGACTCAAAGTCGAATTTGGCGGCGGCGCCCATGCAGTTGATCATGAGGTAGTTCGCATAATCGTGCTCGGGCAGTCGCTGGAGATACTGGCGGGCGAGTTCCGTGGCTTCGGCGACCAGATCCTTTCTCTGGCTCAATGCCGGGCCGGTCTTCAACCGCTCTCCCGCGCTGCGCAGGTCATCGGCGAGGGCGAGCAAAGCGTAGCTGAGCTGGGAAAGGTAATCGTTGTTGTTCGGCTCAAGCTCGCGCGCCTTGCGGTAGTGCTCGCGGGCTTTGCTCCGGTGATCGAAAATCATGCGTGACAATTCCTCGATTTGAGGCCGGATCTCCGCGAGAGCCTTCTCGTAGTCCTGGATGCGTCCCGCCTGAAAGTCATTTGCCGCTTGTGAGAGCAGGGCGCTGGCACGGGCGGAGACGATCTCGGCGCGCTGGTTTTGCTGTCCGCCGAGCAGGGACTGCCAGCGCGCTTCACCGAGTGCGGGACCGGCTGCTTGGAAGAGCGCCTCCCGGCGCTCCAGCAGAGCAAGACGCTCGTCCGCCTGATCCCCGCTATGCGGCATAGGGGCAAGACCGCTAATGGCGCGGCAGAGACGGTAAAGCGCCTCCTCATCATCCGGTTTGGTCTTGAGCAGTTCCTCGGCCATCTCCACCTGCCGGCGCGCCTGAAGCATGGCCCGCTCCTTGTCGCCGGAGTTCTGCAGGATGAGGGCGGTGCTCTCATTGAGGTCAAGACGCACGATGACATCCTCGGCGCGCCGCCCTCCATGCAGCGGAACCGTATCCATGTAGTTCTTGAGATTGGCGGCGATCTTTTCGGCCATGTCGAAGCGGCCGGTTTCATTGGCCAGTTGCAAGACATCCTTGGATAGCAGCGCCCCCAGCAGACGTTCGGCGGCCAGACGATCCGTCCGGGCGCGCTCGCGCTCGGCAAACCACACTGCGGCGATGGCGCCGACAATCCCAAGAAGCGCCAGTGAGGAGAGTGTGAGCGCAACGCGCCTGCGGTTCTTGTTCCGGGCCTGCTGGAAACTGCGGCTGGACAGTTCGATGAACTCGCTCAATTCGGAGTTGAGCAGAACGGGCGCGGTGGCGATGAGCCGGCAGCCTTCCTCCAGGGGCAGGCCGGGCGGCAGCAGCAGGCTGGGATTTCGCCCGCCCTCCGCCCAGCGCGCATGAGCCTGCTCGACTCGGGAGCGCAGGCGCAGGAGGTGGTGGTTTTCACGCACCCAGGCGGCGAGGTCCCCCCAGGCGCCGAGCAGGGCCTCGTGGGCGAGGGTGAGCGTGGGGCGCTCCGAGTCGCGTCCGGTGGTCAGCAAACGCGCCAGCACAAGGGCTGCGGCGAGGCGTCCCCCGGGGCTGGAGACATCATCGGGATCATAAACGGAGGCGCGGCGCACCGGCTGGCGCTCCTGGAGGGGATCAAGCGCCACCAGCCGCTGGAAGAGCGCGGGAAGAGCGGCGCGCACATCGGCGGGCAGGGAGTTAATGACGCTGCCCGCGCGCCTGCCCGCCGCTCCAGCGATGCCGCCCATGTCGCGGTAGGCTGCGAAGGTGAGGGTGCGGTTCTGGCGGCGTTCGTAAAGCTCGTGCAGGGAGAATTCCAGCAGCGGCAGCGCGTCGGGGTGGCGGCTGGCTTCGTCGAGCAAAAGCTGGTCCAGCGTGGCTCCGGTGCGCTCGTCCTTCTCAAAGACAAGTCCGGCGAGGCGCGCGGGCGCGGTGATCATGCGGCGCATGGCGGAGGGCGCGGGCGGGGGCAAGTCAAACTGGCCGCCCGCGCCCTTGAGTTCGAGGAAGGCGGGGTCGCGCTGGAGCGCGCCGTACAAGTCGCTGCGCAAAGTGGCCGCGATCCAGAAGCGCCCGCTTGCGGCCAGAACCTGGAGGCAGCGGAAGAAGGCATCGCGCGTGGCGGGTCCAAAGCGGGGGTCAGTGTGCGTCTCCTCAAGCTGGTCCACGATGAGCAGCAGCTTGATGTGACCGCCGCAGGCGCGCGCGGCGCGGTCCAGCGCGGGCAGGAGCGCCAGACGCAGGGCGCTGCCCGGGGACTCTGCAAAAGCGGCGGCCAGAGACTCCGGCGTGGTTCCGTTTTCGCGCGCCTCCGGCAGGCATGAACCGGAGCACAGAACACGCGCCAGACCGAGAAGAAGATCGCCCTCGCACCGGACGGGAGTGAGCACGGCCACGCGCCATTGCGCCACGCTTTCATCAAGGTTGAAGCGAGCAAGACTGGCCGCCAGGCCCGCGCGCACCAGGGAGGACTTGCCGCTGCCGCTTGGTCCGACGACGACGACAAAAGCCTGCTCCGGCTTGGAGCGGAGCATGTCCTCCAAGTCGGCAAGTTCCCGCTCACGGCCATGAAAAATCTCGGCATGGGCGGGTTCGAAGACATCGAAGGCCAGATACGGGCTGCCTTCCCAAAGGCGCGCGCCCGCCAGCTCTTCCCCAAGCATCGTGTCGAGAAACTCGCGCAAATGAACGCGCAGCCGGCTGGCGAAGGTGAGCGGCTCCGCGAAGGTGTGGTAGGCGCGCAGGTTGGCGCGGGTTTCGGGATCATGAAACACCTCGCGCACGAATTCCTGGGCCAGAAGCTGCTGCTGAATTTCCTCGGGCAGGCGCTCCGCAGGCATCTCCTGGAGCCGGCGTTTGAACCCGGCCTCATCCTGCCGCAGATAGGCCAGGATGTGCGGACGCCTGCCGCCGGACTGCCGCCGCGCCTCCATCATCATATCCCACTCGCGCTCCGTGCCACTGCGGTAGCCTGATCCGTCTGAGCGTGAAATGCGCGCTCCCAGAGGGGAGCCGAGGCGCGACCATAAAATGAAAACAGCCAGGTCAATGCCGCCGCCACCGGAAAGGATGTGGTCTATGCCCTCCTGAAAGGACAGGTCCGCGCCGAGAGGCAGGTCCTCCCACAACACGGGAACCAGCTTCACCGCTCCATCATAACGCCGCTCCAACTGGGTGATGACCTGGCGCGCCTTTTCACGTTCGGCGCTGACATCGCCCGGACTGGAGATGAAGATGCGGATGGTCTTGCTCATGATGACTGGCCCGTTGCGTGTTTTTGCCAGCCGCCACGATCATCCTCACCGGCGTAGCGCAGCCTGAGCGGGGAGACGGCGCCCGCGCAAGAAAAAACTTCAAAGCAAAGCGTCACGCACCACCCTGGCCTCCTCGACGCCTGTGAGGCGGAAGTCGAGGCCCTGGGCGCGGTAGGTGAGGCGCTCGTGGTCCACGCCCAGCAGATGCAGCGCGGTGGCGTGCAGGTCGCGGACGTGGACGGGGTTTTCCACAACGTTGTAGCTGAAGTCATCCGTGGCCCCGTAAGTGATGCCCGGCTTCACGCCGCCGCCGGCCATCCAGAGGGTGAAGCAGCGCGGATGGTGGTCGCGCCCAGCCTCGGGGCTGTCCCACTGGCCCTGGCCGGCCACGCCGCGCCCGAACTCGCCACCCCAGATGACGAGCGTGTCATCAAGCATGCCGCGCTGCTTGAGGTCTTTGACCAGCGCGGCGCTGGGCTGGTCCGTGTCCCGGCAGCGGGCGGTACACCAGCTCGGCAGGCGGCTGTGATGGTCCCAGTCGGGGTGGAAGAGCTGGATGAAGCGCACGCCGCGCTCGGCCAGCCGGCGGGCCAGGACACAGTTGGCCCCGTAGCTGCCGGGGCGGCGGGAGTCGGGGCCGTAGAGTTCAAAGGTGGAGTCCGGCTCGTCGGAGAGATCGGTCAGCTCGGGCACGCTGGCCTGCATGCGGAAGGCCATCTCGTATTGGCGGATGCGGGTGAGGATTTCGGGATCGCCCGCTGACTCGAAGCGCATCTGGTTCAGCTCGCCGAGGCCGTCGAGCATGCCGCGCCGCAGCTCGCGCGGCATGCCGTCCGGGTCGCGCAGGTAGAGGACGGGGTCTTTGGAGTTGCGCAGCTTCACGCCCTGGTGGCGGGAGGGCAGGAAGCCGCTGCCCCAGTAGTGGTCGTAGAGCGGCTGGTCGCTGGGGCGGAGCATCTTGGAGATGAGTACGAGGTAGTCGGGCAGGTTCTGGTTCACGCTGCCCAGGCCGTAGCTGAGCCACGCGCCCATGCTTGGGCGGCCCGCGAGCTGGTGGCCGGTGAGGAACTTGGTCATGGCCGGCGCGTGATTGATCTGGTCCGTGGTCATGGACTTGATGAAGCAGACGTCATCCGCCACCCGGCCGAGGTGCGGCAGCCATTCGCTGATCGCGGCCCCGCTGCGTCCGTGCTGAAAAAAGCGGGTGATGCCCGGCAGGATGAGCTGTTTTTGATTCGCCGTCATCGTGGTCAGGCGCTGGCCCTGGCGCACGCTCTCCGGCAGCTCGGTGCCGGCCCATTTGCGCAGGCCGGGCTTGTGGTCGAAAAGCTCAAGCTGCGAGGGGCCGCCGGACTGGGTGAGAAAAATCACGCGCCTGGCTTTTGGCGCCAGGCGGGAGACGCCCGCGCCGCCGGCCTCGCGCGCCAGCAGCGAGGCCAGCGCCATGCCGCCGAGCGACACACAAGCGCTCCTGCCCAGAAAGCAGCGCCTGGTTTCCTGCGGGAACTCCGTGCGTGGGAATGTTCGGCTCATGCGGAACAATGCGCGCTGCCGCGCAAAGCGCAAAGCCCGCGCTCGCGCTTTGCGATGGATTATCCCGCGCCCGGCACCGCCGGCGCCCCGCCCTCACCGCGCTTCTACGGGCGTGGTGAGGAAGCGGACATGGATGGCGTCGTCGGGCTGGTAGGTGCCGGTGACGCTGGTGCCGAAGTAGCGGGACCAGGTTTCCTCCGAGGGAGCGGCATCAGGGTCAAAGATGCCGTCCACAGCGTCTTCGGCGCTTTTGGCCGCGCCGCCTTTGGGGCCTTTGGCCTTGGTGCTGCCGCCAAGGCCGCTCCGCGCCATGACGATGGTGTCCACGAGCAGTTTCATGATGCGCGCGCCGTCGGTGACGCCGACGCCGTTGTAGCCTGGCGAGAGACGGGACATGAGGTCTTTGGCGCGGGCGTCCTCCCACAGGCTGGGGCCGGAGGGGTCCCTCATGCGGGCGAGCACATCCTGGAGCAGCGCGACGGGGCCGGTGCTCATGAGCAGGTGGGTGTCGGTGACGCAGAAGGCAAAGCCGGGGCTGCCGGCGGTGGCGCCGGCGGTTTTGACGGACTGGATGGTGTGGCCGAGATACTCGGTCTCATCGAAGGCGCCGAAGCCGGCCCCGACGATTTTTTTGACGGCCTCGACCGCGCCGCCGAAACGTTTGCCGTCCTTGATCTTGATGGCGATGACCTGGCTGGTGACGCCGTCCGCGGCGTCGGTGATCTCGTAATACTGGTCGTCAAGGCTGGCGAAGAGGTCGTCGCGGATTTTGACGCCGAACTGCTGCTCGTAGATGCCGAGCTGGCCGGTGAGCAGGGCGGCGGCGGGCCCCATTTTTTGCACGATGGCGAGCAGCTTGTCCCACAGTTCCAGGAGGCTCATGCGCATGGCGCTGGCGCTGACCACATCCCCCGGCACGAAGCCGGGCAGCTCCACTGCGCCAGCGCCGCCGCGAACGAGGCTGAGCAGGCCGGCGGGCTTGCTGGCGTGGAGGACGGCGAGGTCGAAGACGGACTGCCCGTCTTCGAGGTTCATCATGAGGGCCAGGGACTGGAGTTCCTGGAGGCCGAGGGCCTCGATGACCTGGTCGGGTGTGACGGGCAGCGGGCTGCCTTTGGCCGCCGTGGCTCCGAACTCGCGCGCGGCGGTGACGGCCCATTGCATAAGGACCTCGCCATTGAAATAGACGAGAGCGTCGGGGCTGCCACCGTGCAGGGCCTCGATGCGGCCGATGTGACCGAGGATGGCCTCGGGGTTCTCGGCGGCGCCGTTTTTCAGGGCCAGGATCATCTGCTCCATCAGGGCGGCGGAGTTCGACTCGACGAGCACGCCACCGACAAAGGCGTGGCCGCTCTCCCAGAGCGCACCGGGTTCCTCGGACTTGGCGAGGATCTCGACCTGCTCCCCGGCGATCTCCTCGGTGCGGGCTTTGACGCCATCCTCCTTGGCGAGCGCGAGTTCCTTCTCCCGTGTCATGGATTCCTCCAGCTCCTTGCGCTTGTCCCCTGTCTCGCTGAAGGCGATGAATGCGGGCACGCCGTCCTGCTCCTCGATCTGCTGGGGGGAGTCGGCGACAAAGGCGGCCAGGCTGGCGCCGGGGTAGCGCGCCAGATTGTCATGCAGGCTCTCGCCGAAGTTCTCCCTGGCGAAGGTGTCCCACGGAGCCTCGCCGTCCTTCATCATGGGAGCGGTCCAGCGTTTGAAGGCCTCGTCCTGCATCATGCGGCCGATGCCGCTTTTCTCCCAGTCGGCCATGAGTTCGGGGGAGTCTTTGACGCTGATGACGGCGATGGTGCTGGGCGGCAGGAGTTTCAGCCAGTCCTCCAGGACACCGGCTCGGACGGGGTGGATGGTGGAAAGTGCGAGGGCCAGGGCGGCCAGGGCGGATTTGGGCAGGGCGGGTTTCATGGGTTTTGAGGGGTGATTACAGCGGGCTTGTCTCCAGGCGCGGGCGGGCGCAAGTAGGTGAAGCCGCTGTTGGGGTTGCGCGGGTCGAAGGCGAAGGCGTCGCGGTTTTTGAGGAAGAGCTTGAGCAGGTTCGCCGGGATGGAGAAGCCGAGGCCCTCGACGCCGACACCGGCGAGCTTCATGTTGTTCACGCCGACGACCTCGCCGCGGGCGTTGAAGAGCGGGCCGCCGGAGTTGCCGGGATTGATCTGCGTGGTGCTCTGGATGGACCACGCGCCGCGCGTGTCGCGCGCGCGCACGCTGACGATGCCCTGGGAGACGCTGCGCTCAAGGCCGAGCGGGCTGCCGATGGCAAAGACCTGCTGCCCCTGGGTGAGCGAGTCGCTGTCGCCGATGGGCACGAAAGGCAGGGTCTCCGCCGCCGGGTCATCTATCTGGAGGATGGCGAGGTCCAGGAATCCGTTCATCGCGATGATGCGCACCTTCGGAAAGACGCGCTTCTCCAGGCCGCCGTCCTTCTGCTCATAGACGACGATGGTGATCTCCCGCTCGCCGGAAATGACGTGCTGGTTGGTGATGACGTGGCCGCTCTTGTTAATGATGAAGCCGGAGCCGAGACCGGAGGCGGTCTGCACCTGCACCACGGCGCCGCCGACGCGGTGGACGTTTTTGTCCACGGGCAGCGGCTCGCGCGCGGGTTCGACGAAATAGACATCCTCGGCAAGGATGCTGTCCGCCTTGGGGCCGGCCTTTTCCTCCCCGGTCTTCTCGACCGACACCACCTCCGCGCGCGGGAGGGTCAGCACCTGGAAGCCGAGATCAAACAAAAGGCTGTCGTCCCGCTCGCGCAGGACTTCGCCCTGGAGGACGGCGCCGTTTTTCAATCGGAGGATCGAAGTTTCCGCCACGACCGTCTGGCAGACGGCGGCGCAGAATCCGGCAAGCAATGGAGTCCAGTTTTTGATCACGAACGCAAAATCTACCGGTCCGGCGGCAAGATACGAGAGTTAATTGCCACAAAAGGGCAAAAAAGCCTCCAGCGCATCTTTGGAAACCCGCTTTTTGGGGAACAGGTGTACCGCCTGTTTGCGCAGGCAGGACGCCTGCGCCCCATGTCACCCGCGCTAACTTTAATCCCCCGTCCGCTCCCCCGCGCGCATTTTCTGGAACGGCACGCTCTCGCAGACGGCGAGGATGAGATCCTGGAACCTGTAGCCGGCGGCCTTGGCCTTGCCGGTGATCTCCTGCACGGCGGGCTTGTCACTGTAGGCGAGGCCGCGCCCGAGGGCGTAGGTGAGCAGGTTTTCGGCGAGGTTGCGGGCGAACTCGTCCGGCATGTCGCGGGCGAGGATGCCGCGCAGCTCGGCGAGGTCTTTGAACTCCTGGCCGCGCACGAGTTTGCCGGAGGCGTCCACGGGGTGGTTCTTGTCCTTGTCCCGCCAGCGCCCGACGGCGTCGTAGTGCTCGAAGGCGAAGCCCATCGGGTCGAGAAAGGCGTGGCAGCCCGCGCAGGAGGTGTGCTCGCGGTGCTGGGCGAACTGCTCGCGCAGCGTCAGGTTCGAGCGGCGCACCTTGCCTTCGTCGAGAGGGGGCACGCCGCCTGGCGCGGGCGGCGGCGGGGTGCCGAGGATGTTTTCCAGCAGGTATTTGCCGCGCTTCACAGGGGAGGTGCGCGTCTGGCCGGAGGTGAGGGTGAGGATGCTGCCATGCGTTAGGATGCCACCGCGCGGGGTGCCTTTCAGAGAGACTTTTTCAAATTTGTCTCCCTTCACGCCGCCGATGCCATACCATTTGGAGAGCTTCTCGTTGAGGAAAGTGTAGTCGGCGTCGAGGAACTCGGTGACGGGCCTGTTCTCCCTGAGGATGTGCTCGAAGAATGCCTGGCTTTCGCGCTTCATGCTGGAGGCGATGTCGCCGCGCCAGCCGGGAAAGGCGCGCGTGTCGGGCGCCACGATGTCCATGTCCCGCAGTTGCAGCCACTGGCCCGCGAAGTTTTCGGTGAAGGCGGCGCCCTTCCACTCGCCGGTCATGCGCTGGATTTGCGCGCGCAGGTTTGCGCGCAGCTCCCCCTTCCCGGCCAGCTCCAGCAGCTTGTCATCCGGCGGCGCGGACCAGAGGAAATACGCGAGGCGGTTCGCCAGGCTGAACTCGTCAATGAACGCGGCGCCGTCCGCCACCGCGCCAGCCGGCTGAGGCGCGGAGCGGAAGATGAAGGCCGGGGAGGCGAGCACGCCCTCCAGCACGAAGCGCAGCGCGCCCAGCGGCGGCTCACCCTCCCGCATGGCCAGCACGGCGAAGTCCTGCCACGGCTTGACCTCCTGCGGCTGCGGCGGCCTGCGGAAAAGCCGCGCGGTCATTTTCTCCACCAGGGCGGGCACGTCCTCAGCGCGCACTCCGGCCGGCTCGGACAGCGGCCCCTCGATGCGGAACTGGTGGACCCACAGGTTGCGATCCTCGCGAGTCTCGGCGTTGTAGAAGTCGTTGAGGAACCAGATTTGCAGCTCGTGCGCGCCCTCCGGCAGGTCGGCCTCGAAGGTGAAAAACTGCGGCGCCTGGTTCTTCGCCGTCACTGAGAACGCGCCGATCTTTTTGCCCGCCACGCGCATGTCGAATTTGGCAGGCTCGTCCCCCGCCTGCTGCGCGCCGGCTTTCACCGTGAGCTTGTATTTGCCCGCCTTGGCGAGATGGAGCGGATGCCGCACATAGCCGCTGCTGGCCAGGAGGATGCCGCCCGTGTCGCGGGAGGAGGCGCCCTCGCCCTTGTCGAAGTCCTCCCCCGTCAGTTGCATCGCCGGGCGGCCGGCGGGCTTGTTGTCCAGCAGCCAGCGGACAAAGCGGCTGCCCTTCGGCGCCAGCAGGCCGTGCGGGCCTTTGAGCGTCATGCCCGCCAGCACCACGCGGCGCTCGCCGGGTTTTTCGCCCTCCCTGGCGGGCTCGGCGCGCGGATTGAGCAGGGACAGCGCCAGCTTCGTGTCCCCCGCCTTGAGATGCACGGTCTGGCGCACGGTCTGCCAGGGGCCATCTTCGTCCTTCCAGCCGGTGGTCACATCCAGCGTGGTGATTTCCTTGCCGTTGGCTTTGAGCGCCAGCTTGGCGGGCTCTCCCCCCGCCCGCACGGCGGCCAGTTGCAGCGTCAAGGTGTAGTCGCCCTCGGCGGGGGGATACACATGGTGGGCGATCTCCGACTGCCCGGAAAACCAGCGCAGGTCGCCCTGCTCGCGCGTGTCGCCCTTGCTGCGGTAAAAGCGCCGTCCGCTCACCTCCAAGTCCAGGTGGTCGCTGACCCGCACCTCCATCGCGTCCGCGGCCACGCCGCGCGCCGCGCGCAGGTACTTCTCCATGAGCATGGGGGAAAGGCTGAGCACGTCGCCGATGTTGTCGTAGCCGTAGCCGGTGTCATCCGGCGGGAACTCGCGCGCGGGCCGCGTGTCCACAAAGAGCAGGTCGCGCACCGTGTTGTTGTACTCGTTGCGGTTCAGCCGGCGCAGTGTCACATGGCCGGGGTCGGGCCGCGCGGGGTCGAACCAGAAGACCGCGTCGTCAATCCAGGCCACCATCGCATCCCGCTCCTCGATCACTGGCGCGGGTTTTTTCTCCGGCGGCATCACATGGGTGACGAGCTGCTGGCGCACATGGTCCCATAATTTGAAGTCGCTCCGCAGCGCCGCGTAGTCCTTGTGCTCGTCAAAGGTGAAGTCGCCCTTGTCCACGCCATCGGCATGGCAGTCGAAGCAATACTGCTCCAGCAGCGGACGGATTTTCTTCTCGAACTCCTCCTGGCCGCGCTCGGCAGCGCGCGCGGCGCAGGGGAGAGCGGCGATGAGCAAAAAATGCAGGTGACGTGGGAACATGAGTGCGGGGGTGTCCGGCGCGGCGCGCCATGTACGGATACGCACGCCGGTGCGTTCTGTTTTCCCCGCTGTCAACGGGCTTCAGGGAGAGGAGCTTGCCAAATCCCCCACCCCTCCAGTACTTGGCAACCGCCGCACTTTGCGCGCCCCTATCCGGGAAAACTCGCGACTTCCGCTGCGCGCGCCCGCACTCCGCATTCCAAAACTCGCAATCTCCGCCGCCTCGACACCACGGCCCAATGCATTTGAGCCGGCCTAAAAGAGCGGCGCCACCCGCTTAATTGTCGAAGACGATCTTGATCCTGCCCGCCTGCCTGCCTGCGGCGGCGAGGCTGTCGCTCAAAGTGGGGCCTGCAAGTGCCGGCGCGGCGACGGCCTGCTCCGCATCAAGCGCGGCTTTCAGCGCGCCTTCGACCATCTGGCCGCAGTGGATCTTCATGGGCGGCAGAGCACCAAGCGGCGCGCTGAGCTCCTCGGCGGACATCTTCAGTGCCTCCTCCTTCGTTTTGCCCCGGATCAATTCGGTGGCCATGCTGGCGACCGCGATGGCCGTTTGGCAGCCGAAACTCTGAAAGGTGGCCTTGTCAATCACCTTGCGCCCGTCCTTCTCCGTGAACTTCAGCCACATGCGCACCATGTCCCCGCAATCCGGACTGCCGACGGTGCCCACGGCGTCTGCGTCCGGCATCTCCCCGAGGTTCTGCGGGTTTTCGAGGGCGGACTGGAGGGCGGTTTCGTACATTCGTCGAATTACGCGCAAAATGGCGGAATGCTCGCTTTTTTCTGCTCTTTATCAGATCGAAAAAATCTTCCCGACATTTCCCTCCCTTTCTGATGGCATCCACTTTAATTCGACAGTGCGATGTCAAAATCAACACACTCTCAGCCACTCAGCCAGCACGAGCACGGCGGGCATGTTTTGCCACCTGCGCGAAGCTGTGCTTGTCTTCGGTGATCAGCGCAACTCGCCAAGTCGCAGCCGCTTTTCCAGTCTGGTGGCGCCCTCCTGGTCCACGACGCGCAGAGTCAGCAGCGGGTCGGGCGCGTCCCAGTCCACTTCGAGCGCGCCGGCGTTCGGCTGGTGAAAGGTGGCGGGCAGGCTGCGGTTGGCGTTGGGCGTGGGCGTGCCGCGCGGATGCGCCTGCGTCATCGAACTGGCGGTGAGATCGTGCAGAGGATAGGGGACGTTTCCCGTCAGTGTTGACAACTCGCACCAATGCCTGTCGCCGCTGAAAAAAAGCACGCCTTGCGCGCGGGTGACGCGGATGAGGTCCGCCATGCGGCGCTGTTCGAGGGGGAAATTCGCCCAGCTCTCACTGCCTGAAGCGGCGGCGGCGAATTGGATGCTGGAGATGACGAGGCGGAGGCGGGCGGGCTTTCGCAGTTCCGCCTCCAGCCAGCGCCATTGCTCCGCGCCGAGAAGGGTGGCGTCCGGGTCGTCGTTGGGGACGGCGCTGCCGCCGATGCCGGCCTGCTCCTTCGGCACGCGCTTGAGCGGGGTGCGATGATAGCGCGTGTCGAGCAGGATGACCTGCGTGCTTTTCTCCGCAGGTCCGAAGACGCGGGAATGGTAAACACCCTCCCGCGCCCGCAGGGGCGAGCCGGCGGGGGTGCCGAGCCAGTCATGAAACTCTTTCTGCGCCTCCTTGCGCATCGGGTAGTCGGCGCCGCCGTCGTTGACACCGTAGTCGTGGTCGTCCCAGGTGGCCAGCACGAGCGCGCGCGCCAGCAATCCCTGATGGAAACGGCTCCCTGCCAGGGCGCTGTATTTGGCGCGCATCACGGCCATGTCCCGCGTGTCGGCGTAGATGTTGTCCCCCATGTAAATGAACAGGTCCATCGGCAGCGCGAGCGCGCGGTCGAGCATGGGGTGCTCCACTTTGTCCAGGCAGGAGCCGAAGACGATGTGGCGCAGCGGCTTGTCATCAGCGGCGGTGGTGATGATGGCGGGCAGCAGAAATGCGAAAATGAGACGGCGCATGGCGCAGACATGCCGTGGATGAAGCAGCAGGCCAAGGCAAAAGATGGCTCAAGTGCCAGCGCGATCTTCCTTGCCGCTGCCGTGCTTGTTCCGAACTGGATCTTGAACCGCGCCAAGCCGCCAAGCCAAATGACGAGGTCCGGGCAGGCGCGGCGGGTCTGGTTGTTTCAAGGTTGACCCTGCGGCGGGTTGGGCGCATCGCTGGTTCATGCCCGTGAAAATTACCGACGACCAACTGCCGAGGCTGCTCCATGATCATCCAGGCTGGACAGTGGAGGGCGGGCAACTCGCGCGCGTGTTTGTCTTCGGGAGCTATCTGGATGGCGTGGAGTTTGCCCGCCGTGTCGCGATCGAAGCGGAGGCTTTAAATCATCACCCCGACATTCACATCGGCTGGCGCAAGGTCACTCTGCGCGTCAGCACTCACAGCGCCAGGGCCATCACCACGCTGGATTTTGATTTTGTGGAGCGCGCCGGCGCGGTCTGGGCGGCCTTTGCCGGCTCCTAGTTTGCCCTCCTGCATGGGAATCGCGGGCGGCGGTCGCATGACACCTGTCGGACGCGGGGAACAAGTCGCGTCTTATAATCGGCGGGGATGGGACGTTTGAAAAAAACCAACCCACTCCCATGAAACCCGGCATCCTCATTCCCGCCCTCCTCGCCTGCCTGTCCTTCCAACTCGCCGCCGAGGACTGGCCGCGCTTTCGCGGGCCGACGGCGGATGGCAGGACGTCCGCCACGGAGCTGCCGCTGAAATGGAGCGAAAGGGAGAACCTGCTTTGGAAAACGGAGCTGCCTGGTCCGGGGTCATCGAGTCCCATCGTCAGCGGCGGCAAGGTCTTCCTCACCAGCTACAGCGGTTACGGGCTCGACAGCCGCGAGGCTGGGGATGCCGCCAAGCTCAAGCGTCATGCCCTCTGCCTGGATGCGGCGACGGGCAAAATCCTCTGGCAGCATGAGATCGAGTCCGCCGGTCAGGACAAGCCCTACACCGGGCAATACATCACCATGCACGGCTACGCATCCGGCAGCGCGGTCACGGATGGCTCGGGGGTGTTCTTTTTCTTCGCCCATGCCGGTGTGCATGCTTTCACTGTGGACGGGCGGAAAGTGTGGGAAAAAAGCGTCGGCGAGAAGGCGCACGAGTGGGGCGCCGGCTCGTCGCCCGTTTTGCATGGCGACCTGCTTTTTGTGAACGCGGCGCTGGAAAGCGACACGCTTTACGCACTGGACCGCCGCACAGGAAAAGAAGTGTGGAGCGCGCGCGGTTTCCCCGCCTCGTGGAACACGCCGGTCATTGTGAAGCTCAAGGACGGCAGCGAGGAACTGGTCGTGAACGCAAGCGGCAGGCTGCGCGCTTTTGACCCGGAGAAGGGCGGGGAATTGTGGTCCTGCCAGGCCATTCGCGCGGCGGAGCTCTGCCCGTCCGTGGTGGCGCATGACGGCGTGCTTTACATCATCGGCAGTCCGCGCGGCAATGCCATGGCCGTGCGCGCGGGAGGGAAGGGGGATGTCACCCAGACGCACGTCTTGTGGCAGGCGCAGAAAGGGTCGAATGTCGGCTCGCCCGTGTTTCACGAGGGGCATCTCTACTTCGTCAACGACGCGCGCGGCACCTTTCACTGCCTGAAGGCGGACACCGGCGAGGATGTGTACGAGGAGCGCCTGCCTGGATCGCGCGACCGCTGGTATGCCTCGCCCATTCTGAACAATGGCCGGCTGTATTACACCAGCCGCACCAGCGGCACGGTCGTCATCCCGGCGGCGCCAAAGTTCGAGGTGCTGGCCACAAACGTCATCGCCGGCGACAGCAGCCCCTTCAATGCCAGCCCCGCCGCGGTGGACGGGCGGATCTACCTGCGCTCGGACCGGTTTGCCTACTGCATCGGACCCAGGTGAGCCGCGTGGTTTGCGCGGCGGGGATTTGGCGGAGCGGACGGGGCTCGAACCCGCGACCTCCAACGTGACAGGCTGGCGTTCTAACCGACTGAACTACCGCTCCAAATCCCGCATGCAGGGCCGCGATACTACAAGCTCATGATGCCCTGGCAAATGGAAAAATCTTCGCGAGGAAAAATGTTCCCTGCTCCCCTCCCGAAGACTGGCGGTCCCGCGCGCGGGATGCTTGCGTTTGCACTTTCACAGCCGCGCGCTAAGTGAGCCATCCCATGTTAGAAAACACCAACCGACTCGACTCGTGTTTCGCCCGCCTGCGCGCCGCCAGAAAGCGCGCTTTCGTGGCCTACATCTGCGCGGGAGACCCCACCCTAAAAAAAACGGTGGACATCGTGCTGGCACTGGAGCGGGCGGGAGTGGATGTGGTGGAGCTGGGCGTGCCGTTTTCCGATCCGCTGGCCGATGGCGTGGTCAATCAAATGGCCGCCGACCGCGCCCTGCGCGCCGGCGCCACCACGGCGGGCGTGCTGGAGATGATCCGCGAGGTGCGCGGGCACTCGCAGATCCCCGTCGTGCTCTTCACTTATCTCAACCCCGTCTATGCTTACGGCTACGAGCGCTTTCATCACGATGCCACCGCCGCCGGTGCTGATGGCATCCTGGTTCTCGATTTGCCGCCGGATGAGGCTGCGGAGAATGCCGAGTTGAAGCCCGTGCCCGACCTGCGACACATCCAGCTCATCGCGCCCACAAGTTCACCGGAGCGCATCGCCAGCATCGCCGCCAGCGCGGAGGGCTTTATTTATTATGTCTCACGCCTTGGCGTTACGGGCGCGCAAACCGAAATCGCCGGCGGCATCGCCGAGCAGGTGGCCGAGATCAAAAAGGTGAGCCAGGTGCCGGTGTGCGTCGGCTTTGGTGTCTCGAATCCCGGGCAAGCGGCCGCCATCGCATCCATGGCCGATGGAGTCGTCGTCGGCAGCGCCATTGTGAAGCTCATCGAAAAAAATGGCGCTTCTCCAGACTGCACCGCCAGTGTCGAAGCCTTTGTGAAGCCGCTGGTGGATGCGGTGAAAGCGCTTCCCTGACCCAGCGCCGGACGTTTCTCTTTTCCCACATGACACTCTCCTTCACCAAAATGAACGGCGCGGGCAATGACTTCGTCATGCTCGACAATCGCAGCCTCGCCACTTCCCTGAGCAGGGAGCAGATCGCGCGGCTTTGTGACAGGCACCGCGGCATCGGCGCCGACGGTCTGCTCTGCGTGGAGCCAGCCGAAGGCAAGGGCGATTTCAAGATGCGCTACTACAATGCCGACGGCGGCGAGGCCGAAATGTGCGGCAATGGCGCGCGCTGCTTCGGCCGTTTCGTGAACCGCCTGCTGCACGACGAGCTGAGCTTTGTGCAATTCGAGACCCAGGCCGGGCTGATCTCCGCGGAATTCGAGGAGGAACAAGTGCGCATCAACATGAGCGCGCCGCACAGCCTGAAAATGGCGCAGGAACTTCTCGTCGCTGGCACCACGCTCACCGTCCACAGCATCAACACCGGCGTGCCGCACGCGGTGGTTTTCGTCAGCGACCTGGAAAGCGTGCCCGTGCGCGAATGGGGCGCCGGATTGCGTTACCATGAAGCCTTTGCCCTCAAGGGCACCAACGCCAATTTCGTCCAGGTGCTCGGCCTCGACAGCATCGCCATCCGCACCTACGAGCGTGGCGTGGAGGATGAGACCCTGGCCTGCGGCACCGGCATGGTGGCCTGCGCCCTCATCCACCACGAGCTGACCGGCGTGCCCGGCCCCGTCGCGGTCAAAGTCAAAGGCGGCGACACCCTGCGCGTCGGCTTCGAGGAGCCCGCCCCGCATGAATACTCCAATGTCACCCTCCTCGGCCCGGCGGACTTTGTGTTCACGGGGAGCGTGGAGGTTTGATCGGCGGCCTGCGGAATTGAAAATTGAGAACTGGAAACTGTCATGTCATCGCTCGAACTCGCCGAACAAATGGAAGAGCGATTTTTGGACTTTGTCGGGAGGATATGCGCGGTGGTTGAGGCCTTGCCCGACACAAAAACTGGCAGGCACATTTCCGGGCAATTGATTCGTTGCGGCACGTCACCCGCGCCAAATTACGCCGAAGCCTGCGCCGCTGAAAGCCGCGCGGATTTCACTCACAAGCTGGGCATCGTTTTGAAAGAGCTGCGGGAAACGCGCATCTGGTTGAAATTGGTCGTCAAAACCGGCTCCATGAAGAAATCCAAACTTGAAGCCCTCATCGGCGAGTGCTCCGAGCTTATGAACATCATCGGCGCCTCCATCGTGACCACCAAAGCCAACACTCCCCCCAAAAACCGCCGCCGCTAATCCAGGCACCGCCTTCCTCCGCCAATTTTCAGTTTCCAATTCTCAATTTTCAGTCAGGAAGTCTTCCGTTTCCCCACACCGCTCCCATGTTCGCAGGAACCCACACCGCCATCATCACCCCTTTCCGCAACGGCCGCATTGACGAGGACGCGCTCAAACGGCTGGTGGATTTTCAGTTCGACAACGGTGTCAACGGCGTGGTCCCCTGCGGCACCACGGGCGAGTCGCCCACACTCGACTATGACGAGCATGAACGCGTGGTGAAGCTCACCGTCGAGTTCACACGCGGACGCGGCATCGTCATGGCCGGCACCGGCGCGAACAGCACGCGCGAGGCCGTGGAGATGACCCAGGAGGCCGAGGCCGCCGGCGCCACCGCCTCCCTGCAAGTGGCTCCGTATTACAACAAGCCCACGTCCGAAGGCCTCTACCAGCATTTCAAAACCATCGCCGACAACACCAGCCTGCCCATCATGCTTTACAGCATCCCCGGCCGCTGCGGCATCGAGATCGGTCTGGATGTGCTGGAGCGCCTCGCCGGGGCCTGCCCAAACATCCGCGCCATCAAAGAAGCGGGTGGCAATCCCGAGCGCGTCAGCCAGATGCGCCAGATACTACCGGAGAGCTTCGAAATCCTCTCCGGCGACGACGGACTCACCCTGCCGTTCATGTCCGTCGGCGGCGTCGGCATCGTCAGTGTCGCCTCCAACGTCATCCCGCGCCAGATCAGTGACATGGTGAATCTGGCTCTCAAGGGTGACTACACCGGCGCGCGCGCCATCCATGAGCGTTACTACCCGCTCTTTGCCGCCTTCCTCAAGCTCTCCACCAACCCCGTGCCCGTCAAAGCCGCCATGTCCCTCGCCGGCCATTGCGCCAACGAGCTGCGCCTGCCCATGACGCCGCTGGAGGAGACCAAGCTTGCCGAGTTGAAAGCCACCATGGAAAAGCTCGGCCTGCTCTGAAGGCCGGCCGCATTCCAAAGTGGCACGGGTTTTGCCTCCGGCTAGCCCGTGATGAGAGTGCGGCAAAGTCGGAAATGTCACGCGGCATCCGCCTCTTCCAGGATGAGATCAGGCCGGTGATTGCGCCGGCGCAGCCAGTTGATGGCTTGGCGGACGCGGGGGCGGCTGATGATTTTGCGCTCCAGCTCCTTTTTCCCGTGGAAGTCGAGCAGGAAGATGCCGACGAGGATGGTCAGCAGCCCCTGACCAGGAAGGAAGATGAGCAGGATGCCCAGCGCGACGAAGAAGACCCCGATCACATTTTTGACCAGCAACACGACGCGCCGCGGCATGCTTGCCGTTTTCAGCCGCGTCCAGAGGTGGGGTTTGTCCCGCAGAAAGTAGTCCGCCGGCATCCGAATGAGCAGAAGCGGTGTGACAAAGACGCTGGCCAGGAACATGGCCAGCGAGGCGATGCTGACGATGATGAGGACCTGGGGCGTGAGCCAGCCGCTGAGCGAGCGCACAGTCGCCCAGGCGGCGGAGTCGGTGAGCCAGTGAAGGTCCATGCGGGTTGGTGGGGGGCATTTCCATCGGCCAGGGCCGGGCCGCGGGCAAGGAGTGTTTGCGGGCCGTGCGCGCTTCCGTCATGCGTGGAACGCCGTGCTTGCAAAGGCCGCGCCGGCTGCCATTCTGCGCGCTCCCCACCCATGGCAGGCACCCCCCTTCTCATCTATCTCGACGGCCGTATTGTTCCCGAGTCCGAGGCCAAAATTTCCGTCTTCGACCACGGCCTGCTCTATGGCGACGGCTGCTTCGAAGGCATCCGCATCTACAATGGCCGCGTCTTCCGCCTCACGGAGCACCTCGTGCGGCTCTATGAGAGCGCGCGCTCCATCTGCCTGACCATCCCCATTTCCCTGGAGGAAATGGAAAAGGCCACCGTCGAGACCGTGGCCGCCAACGGCCTGCGGGACGGCTACATCCGCCTCGTCATCACCCGAGGTGTCGGCTCGCTGGGGCTGAACCCCTATCAATGCCCGAAGGCGTCCATCATCATCATCGCCAGCGGCATCACGTTGTATCCGAAGGAGAAGTATGAGACCGGGCTGCACCTCATCACCTGCGCCACGCGCCGGCCCGCTACCGCCGCGCTCAGCCCGCAGGTGAAGAGCCTGAACTACCTGAACAACGTCATGGCCAAGATCGAGTGCATCCAGGCCGGCTGCGAGGAGGGCATCATGCTCAACGAGCAGGGTTATGTCGCCGAATGCACGGGCGACAATGTCTTCATCATCAAAAACGGCCGGGTCTTCACCCCCACCATCGCCAGCGGCGCGCTCAACGGCATCACCCGCATGGCCGTCATCGAGGTCATGCGCGAGATGGGCCTGGATGTCAGCGAGGTCACCATGACCCGGCACGAGATTTACACCGCCGACGAGTGCTTCCTCACCGGCACCGCCGCCGAGGTCATTCCCGCCGTGCAATACGACCGCCGTCTCATCGGCTGCGGCAAGCCCGGCAAACTCACGCTGGAGATCATCCAGCGCTTCAAAAAGCTGGCCAACTCCACAGGCACACCCGTGCCCTACGCCGCGTAACCGTCCACCCAGACGAGATGCACGAGTACCACCGCCTCCTGCGCAAAGTCCTCGACCACGGCTCCTTCCGCGAGGACCGCACCGGCACAGGCGCGTGGTCCGTTTTCGGCGAGCAGAGCCGCTACGACCTCGGCCGGGGCTTCCCCCTGGTCACCACCAAGAAACTGCACCTGCGCAGCATCATCCACGAGCTGCTCTGGTTTCTCAAGGGCGACACCAACGTGCGCTATCTCCAGGAAAACAAAGTCACCATCTGGGATGAGTGGGCCGATGAGAACGGCGACCTCGGCCCCGTCTACGGTGCCCAGTGGCGGCGCTGGCAGGGATCTCCCGGCGCGGAGCCGGTGGATCAAATCGCGCGCCTGGTGGAGGGGTTGAAAAACGACCCGCACAGCCGCCGTCACATCGTCAGCGCCTGGAACGTGCCCTTCATTGGGCAGATGGCCCTGCCTCCCTGCCACTGCCTGTTCCAGTTCTTCGTCGCGGATGGCAGGCTGAGCTGCCAGCTCTACCAGCGCAGCGCGGACCTTTTCCTCGGCGTGCCCTTCAATATCGCCAGCTACAGCCTGCTCACCCTCATGGCCGCCCAGGTCTGCAGACTCCAGCCCGGCGACTTCGTGCATACCTTTGGCGACCTCCACCTCTACGCCAACCACACCGAGCAAGCCCGTCTCCAGCTCACCCGCGAGCCGCGCCCCCTGCCAGTCATGCGTCTGAACCCTGAAGTCAAAGACCTCTTCGCCTTCCGCTTCGAGGACTTCACCCTCGAAGGCTACGACCCGCATCCCCCGATCAAGGCGGAGATCGCCGTGTGAGGGCCGCGCAGGAAACGCGCGCCGGGTCGGAGCCACTCCGGGCAGCGAGCCGTTCCCTGCCCCCGCCAATGCCGCAGTCTCATGAGCCTTTCAGTTCAGTCAGCTGCCGCGCACCGTCTTCACTACCCCCACTTTCGCACATATCGGCGAAAGTGTGGCTAAAACGCGGCGGCAAGCCGAAACCCAGTTGCAACGAGACTCCCATACTTCTCACATCCAATCCGAAGCCGTCTGGCATAAGAATGCGCGCGCTCCAAAGGCGGCGGCGCCCAACTCCTACTGCGGGCCGGGGCGTTGACCACGGTTCGACCCTCAGGCCTCCGCTTTCACGGCGGACACGGCTTCCGATGCGGCGGATCTGTCCGCCCGGACGAGATAAAGGCCATACACCAGCAGTGCCAACTGGCTGCCCCAGAAGCCGTAGATCTTCGGCCAGGTGCCGTCGGTGAAGCCGTAGGCGTGCAGGCCGACGCCGAGTTGGTTGACGCCGAACCAGGAGAAGATGACGATGCAGCCGAGGATGAGGTTGCAGTTGTGCAGGCCGACCTCGCGGATGTAGCCGCCGAGGCGGGCGTGCAGGATGACGAGGCACATGAGGACGATCATGAGCGCACCGTTTTCCTTCGGATCCCAGCCCCAGAAGCGGCCCCAGCTGTAATTCGCCCAGATGCCGCCGAGCACGGTGCCGACGAGGGAGAGGAACAATCCGGCAGCGATGAAGCCGTAGGCCACGCGGGTCAAAAAACGGCCTTCTTCGGATTTGGGGCCGATTTTGCCGAAAAGCCGCTGGATGAAGTAAATCATCGAAATCAAGGCGGCGACCATGCAGGCGGCATAGCCGAGATTGATGAGCGGAACGTGGGTGGAAAGCCAGAAGTTCGTGATGAGCACGGCCTGGAGCTGCTGAAGGGTGTCGGTGGCCTCGCTGGCCTCGAACTGGATGGCGAGGAACATGCAGGCTGTGCCGCCGACCGCGGCGACCAGCAGGCCGAGACCGCGCTTGGTGATCCATTCGGCGGCGAGACCGAACAGCGCCACCGAGGCGCCGATGAAGAGGATGGTCTCATACAGCGTGGTGATGGGGGGACGCTGCATGATGACGCAGCGGATGACCACGCCGGTGACGGCGCAACCCGTGGCCGTGGCGAGCAGGAGCCATGAGGCGGCCTTGGTGATCTTTTCCAGCTTTGAACCGGGTGCGATCCACGCCAGGGCCACGGCCACAAAACCGAGGAGGAAGATCCACTGCGCGTAGAAAAAGTAGTCCGCTTTGATCGAATGCCGCTCCAAAGCGATGAACCGCCCCTCGTCGCGGGCCTTGGCGGCGGCTTGAATCTTCGCGAGCAGCGCTTTCGCGGCGGCCTTGAACTTCTCCGCGTCCGGCAGGGCGAGGAACACGTCCTCATAAACCGCCAGCCAGGCGAGCTGTTCGGCGGCGGCCTCCTTCTCGTCGTTGAAGACTCCGAAGATGATCTCGCCGGGGCCGTGCCAGACCTCGTCCACCTTCGGGCCGGGCGGGAAGATGCGGAGCTGCTGCTCGGAGTTGCCGCTCATCATGGCGCCGAGGGCCGCCTTGCCGAAGTCGCGGAACCACGGGATCTGCATGGGCGGTCCGCCGCTGGCGGTGACGGCGCTGGCGAGGGCGTTGAGGCTTTTCGAGAGGCGCACGGGTTTTTCGATGCCTGCGGGCAGTTGATCCACCTTGTCACCGACGGGCGAGCGGATGAAGTCGAAGTGGCCGGTGATCATCTCGTAGTCGAGAAAGTTCGCGGCAAGCTGCACGATCATGCGCTGCTCCGGGGTCTGCTTCTTCGAGGGGATTTCGCGGTATTCGCCCATCTTCTCCATGAGCGTCTGCCGCGCGGGCTCGATCTCGGCGAAGGTGTACTGGTCCCGTTTCGCCCTGGCTGTGAGGCCCAGTTCGGTGATGGCGGAGGAGTTGTCCACCTTGAAGAGCGGCACGAGCCTGGCGATGTCCGGGCGGAACCAGCTCATCAGCAGCCACTCGGTGGCGTTGAGCTTCACAGGCTTGCCGCCTTCCTTGACGATGGGCTTCTGCGCGGCCGGATCGGTGACCGGTTTGCCGTCCATCTCGCCATTCTCGGTGAGCCAGATGCTCCGCCGCGCGCGGAAACGCAGCAGCCGGTAGTTGGCGACATTTTCCAGCGGCTTGATGCGCCCGGATTCCTGCACGGGAATGGAGGCGAAGGTCTCCACGACTTCTTTGTCGCGGAAAAGATCGAGCGGGGGAAGATCGGCTGCCGGCGCGAGGGCCGCGAAGGCGAGCATCGAAAGCAAAACAAGACGTTTCATGACTGTGCGGGTGTGGCGGGAGTTTCAGAGCAGCTTCCACATTGCGAGGGCGAAGGCGGCGTTGAAGGCGAGGATGAGGCTGATGGAGAACTTCCACGGCCCGACCTTGATGAAGCGGGCCAGCATCATGAGGAAGTGCAGCAGCAGGCCCTCGGCGACGATGATGCAGGAGATGAGCGGCCAGTGGTCGGAGGGGTTCTCCACGATCTGGAAGCCGCTGCTCTTGACGCCGCTGCGGCTGCGCGTGCCGTCGTCAAAGGTCTGCTGGAAGACGGCGTAGCCGCCGCTGCGCACGGGTTCGTTCATGGTGATGACGCGCTTTTCCTCGCGGCCGTCCTCCAGCTTGGTCACCCAGCTGGTGAAGCGGCGCGCGCGCTCGGTGCCGGGATGCTTTTCCTGCTCGGTCTTGTCGAGCTTGATGGCGAAGGGCAGTTTGTAAGTGCGGTGGACGAGGGAGATCAGATATTTGTCATCACCGAAGGTGACGGTCCACGGCGCGGCGGCGAACTCCCAAAGGATGCCCTTCTGCTCCGCGCCGGTCTTTTTGTCCTTCACGATGGCCGCGCAGGCGCTGGCGAGCTGCTCGTCGGCCAGGGCGCCGCCGGAGTCGTCCAGCATGCTCACCTCCTGGATGAAGTAGCCGTCAATGGCGTCGCCGCGGGAGCCGTCGCGGTCGCGCCTGGGCTGCGCGTGCTTCTTCCAATTTGTGATCATCAGATCGAAGGGCAGGCTCTCATGGGTGAAGGTGCGTCCCTTGCCGGCGGAGAGGTCGCGATACTTCGACTCGTCAATGACGAGCGCGGTGCGCTTCGCTTTTTCATCCGCCTGCACTTTCTCGATCTCAATGACGCGGTCATGGAAGCTGAGAAACTCGTCGCTCGTCTCGCCCTCGCGCAGGCTCATGTTCCCCTCGACGGCAAAATGGTAGCTCACCGCGCCCGCGGCAATCATGAACAGGATGGCGAAGTGCGAGATGATCACGCCGATGGTCTTTGGCGACTTGCGGATGCGGATGATGCCGCCCAGAAACATGTTCACGAACAGCACCGCCATCAGCGTGTAGCCGCCGGGCAGGATGGGCAGCGGAAAGGTCGCATTGCCGATGTCCCAGTAGGCGTTCAGCGCCAGCGCGCGCCAGCAGGCGCCGATGTCTATGCGATCCACGAGGAAGGACTCAAAATAGCGCGCCTGGCTGGCCACGAGTCCGTACTCCGCCTGCTCCAGCGTGCCGAGAAAGGTGATGAGCAGCAGCAGCGCAAGCACGATGGTGGCAAGGCCGAAGCTGGAGAGGAAGGCGAGGAGTCTCGCGAGGGGGTTGGGTTTTGGAGAGGACACGGGGGAAAGCTGGGAAAGGCGGGGACTGTGTTCAGCGCCCAGTTGGAAGACAGGCGGAAGGAGACGAGCGGGCGCCGGGCTTGAAAGGACGGATTTCGTTCAGCGCGATCATTGCCGGGGCACGTTGGGCTTGATGGACTGGCAGAAGGCGTCGAACGCGGCGGTGTTCTGCTCGACGAGTTCCTTCGGGCCGGTGAGCTTCACAAAGATGGTGGCCTGTTCGGTGCTGTGGATGAGGCCGAGCATGCGGTAGCCAGTCTTGGCGGTATCGGCACCGAAGCCTTTGAAGTCGCCATCAAAGGCCACGAAGGTGGCTTCGCGATTGAAGAAGGGCTTTTTCGGCAGGGCGGCCAGTTCCTCGGCGGTGTAGGCGGGCTGGTCCATCTGGGTGCGCCAGCGGTTCACGTTCGCATCCAGGCCGCCGGCGGAGCCGGGCATCAAGGAGATGTAGCATTCGCCCTCTTTGTTTGGACCAAAACGCAGGTCGAGGAGGCGCATGCCCATGGGGTCGGGTTCGGGATTCTCACTCCAGCCCTCCGGCACGGTCCAGGTGAGCAGGCTGCGGAAATCCGGGCGTTGCGGCTGCTCCTCCCGCGCGTCGTCGAAGAACCGGGTGGCGCTGGGAATGTCAACATTCGGCCTGGGGGCGTGGATGGAAATCTCCCGCGACTCGGTGATGGCCTCGCTCTTGCCGAGACGGTCGCACGAGGGCATCAGAAGACAAGTCGCGGCCAGGACCGCAAAACGTGGAGACGGGGAAATCATGGGGGACGGAACAAACGCGGCAACCGGCGTTTGTCTTCGATTCATTACGACTCCGGGCGGATTTCGGGACGAACCCCGCCTGAATGACGCGCTCCGGCGGATGAGGCGTCGCGGGCCCGAGCGTTTGCGCCTTGCCTAGGCGCGGCCTCGCGCCACGGTGGGCTTCATGCGGCGCCGTCGGCTACATCCTCCCTGGTTTCCCGGATTCCGGGCACTGGCAGCATTCTTCCTGCTGCTGGCTCTGCTTTTCGGCTTTTACCATGCGCTGGCCGTGTTCACCCGCTTCGAGCGCGCGCCCGCCCCGCCCCCGCCGCCTGCGGCGCGGAAGTAAGGCGCGGTTCCCCCTTGCCCCGGCCCGCCTCCCTGCCAATCTGCGCGGCCTTATGCAACACAACGTCTATTTCTGGCTCAAAAGCGGAATGACCGGGGACCAAGTCCGCGTCTTCGAGACCGAACTCGCCGCTCTGACCCGCATCTCCTACCTGGAGTCCGGCTTCTGCGGCAAACCCGCTCCCACCGAGGCGCGCCCCGTCACCGACCACAGCTTCAGCTACTCCCTCAGCCTGCGCTTCAAGAGCATGGCCGACCACGATTTCTACCAGAAGGGCTGCCCGGACCACCAGCGCTTTGTGGACACCTGCAAGCCGTTCTTTGAAAAGGTGGTCGTGTATGATTCGCAGCCGCTGGGGAACTGATGGCGGTTTGTCCAGGGGGGCGGCTCAGCGCCGGTCCGGCTTTGCGCCCTCCGCCTCAAAGAGGCTCGGCGCGTTGAGCGCCTCCGCGCCGAGATAAGCGCCATCGTGCCGCCGGTGGATGTCGTCCTCCGTCCACATCCGCCGGTCCGGCCCCGCGCTGCGGATGTCCAGCCGCTCGTGCGAAAGGGCGTGGAAAAACAATGGCGTGCCCCAGCGGTCCACCACCCGCCCCTGGGCGTCGAAGGCATGGTGGTCGTCCGGCAGGAAGCGGATGCGCGCGCGGTTCTCCCCGCGCAGCGCGGCGGCGATCTCCTCATTGGCTCCGAGCCGGAAAGGATCTCCCCCTTTGACGAGCAGGGCCAGATTTGCCACCGCATGGGCCATCGCTGCCAGATCATCCTCCGCACGACTGTCAGCGCTGGCGTAGGAGCGCAGGATGCGCTCCCCAGGCAGGGGTTCCGCAGGCGGATGCGGCATGGAAGACGCGGGGGCCGCCCCTGCCAGCGGCGGCGGGTCTTTCTCCGGCCAAAGCACGGGCCGCATCAGCCAGAACGCGGTCATTGTCAAAACCAGCGCCCCTGCAGCCAGCGCGCGTCCCCGACCGGTCATGCCCGCGTCCCTCATGACCAGGTGCCGGGTTTGAGGAAGCCCACAGGCAGGCTGGATGAGTGCGGATCGTAAAAGTTGGCGATGTTGGGCAGCACATAGTCCATGTCAGCCGCCGCCACGCCGAACCAGCGCAGCATTTCGGCAAAGAAGGAGTCACAGGAGGTGGAGGGGATGACACGCCCGCCGAAACCCGTGTCCAAGCTGCTGTCGAGGGCCAGGTCGGGGAAGCTGCCGAAAACCCGGCCCCCGCGCACCGGGCCGCCCATGACCAGCGCGTTGCCGCCCCAGGCGTGGTCGGTGCCGCGCCCGTTGCTCCGCAGGGTGCGGCCAAAATCGGACGCGGTGAAGGTGATCACGCTGTCCGCCAGCCCCAGTTGATCCAGCGCCCGCTGGAAGCCGGTCAGCGCGGCATCCATCACCGCCAGCATCCCGGCCTGGGTCTCCAGCAACTCCCCATGGTGGTCCCAGCCGCCGAAGCCGATGAAAATCGTCTGCCGGTGCAGCCCCAGCGCCGGGCGCAGCGCGATCATTTTCGCCGCCGCGCGGAACTGCTGCGCCACCCAGTTGCCGCCAGGGAAGAGGCCGGCCACCGGCGAGTCATCGTAGCTGTTGAACTGCTGCAAAAAGAACTCCTGCAGCTCGATGCTGCCCTTGGTCAGCTTCGCGTAGGCCTCCTGCATCAGGCTCGCGTAGCTCTGCTCGATGATCGAGCGATGCGCCGCGTTCTTTTGGAAAAGCGGATGCGCCGGCGAGGTCTCGCCGCTGCCGGTGAATGTCAGCGCCCCGCTGGAGGTCACCACAAACTGAGCGGACTGGTTGCCCACCTGGAACAGGTTGTTCCCGGAGAGCGAGATGCCCATCGAGAGCGCGCTCGTGTTCACCGCGTGCAGCACATCCGCCGCGCGCCCGCCCCATCCGCTGAGCTGCGTCATGCCCTGAGGCACCGAGGTCTGCCACTGGTCAATCTGGTCGCTGTGCGAATATAGCGCGCGCGGCAGCGGCACGCTTGCCGCCAGGTATTGGGCCTTGGTCACCGGCTGGATCAGCGTGCCCACATTCGCCAGAAAAGCCGCCCGCCTTTGTCCGCCGCTGACGCCGGTGCCGTTGAAAAAGTCCGCCAGGCCCTGGCAGGAAGGATGCAGCCCGTAGAGCTGGCCGTCACCGCCCGCGTCCTGGTCCAAAACCTCGAGATCGCCGGTGCCGAGAGCCAGGTCACTGCGTGTCGTGGCATACACCGCGTGCCGCGCGGCATCCCTGGGCACCAGCCAGTTGAAGGAATCGTTGCCGCCATTGAGAAAAAGGCACACCAGCGTCCGGTCGTCCGCCGGCGCGCCGCTGGCCGCCGCGTGGTTCGCCAGCCGCAGGTTCAGCAGCGTGTTGAGCACCGAAACGCCGCTCAAAGCGGAGCAGGAGGCTTGGCCGAGAAAGCGGCGGCGGTTCATGGCGGCGGGCATGGCGGCGAAAACCTGCCCGCATTTCAAATCCCCCGCAATTGCAAACACCGGCTCCAGCGCCGCATGCCGCGCCATCTTCATCCTCCGCTTGGCATTGAATCTGTTCTCTTGATTTGCCCCCTGATTTGAAGAAAGAACGCCCAGCCTCCCGAATGCCGTCCGCCAACCCAGCAGCACGCACCGCCACGCCGCCGCATGAAGCGCCCGCTGGCGGCGGCCTGCTGGAGGGGTACCGGCCGCAGCCCGGAGTCCACGATGAGATGCTCCTGCCCGGCGGCGCCCTGCGCCCGCATTGGCGCACCTTCGGCAGCTTCCTGGCCCAGTGCGGACCGGAGGACATCCAGGCGCGCGCCGCCGCCATCCAGCGTCTGCTGCGCGACCATGGTGTCACTTACAATGTCTATGACGACGCACTCGGCACCAGCCGCCCCTGGTCCCTCGATGTCCTCCCCTTCCTCCTCGGCGAGGACGAATGGCTCCATGTCAGCGCCGGCCTCGACCAGCGGTCGCGTCTGCTCAACGCCATCCTGGCCGACCTCTACGGGCCGCAGACACTCATCCAGGCTGGCCTTCTGCCGCCCCGCATCCTCCACGCCAACCCTGGCTTCCTCCGCCCCGCAGCCGGCATCACCCCGCCCGGCGGCCGCTGGCTTTCCCATCTGGCCTGCGACCTCGTGCGCGGCGCGGACGGCCGCTGGCTCGTCCTCACCGACCGCGCCGAGCGCCCCGCCGGCCACGGCTACACCCTGGAGAACCGCGTCATCCTCTCCAACGTCTTCCCCGAAGAGTTCAACGCCTCCCGCGTCCGCCGCCTCGCCGCCCATTTCGACTCGCAGCGTGAAATGCTCCAGTCCCTGGCGCCCAAGACCCGCCATGGCCGCGCCGGCATCCTCATGCTCACCCCCGGCCCGCGCCACGAGACTTATTACGAGCACGCCTTCCTCGCCCGCCACCTCGGCTTCCCCCTGGTCGAGGGCGCCGACCTCACCACGCGCGACCGCGCCCTATATCTCAAAACCCTTGAAGGGCTCCACCGCGTGGATGTCATGGTCCGCCATGTGGACGACCGCTGGTGTGATCCCCTGGAACTGCGCGCCGAGTCTCTCATCGGCGTCGCCGGCCTTGTCGAAGCCTGGCGCAACGGCAGTGTGGCCCTGGCCAACGGCCTCGGCGCGGGCATCGTGGAAACCCCGGCCCTGCACCCTTTCCTTCCCGGCATATGCCGTCACCTTCTCGGCCAGGAGTTGCTGCTTCCCTGTGTCCCCACCTGGTGGTGCGGCCAGCAGAGGGAGCTTGAACTGCTCCTGGCCGAACCCTCCCGCTGGGTCGTCAAGCCCGCCTTCGCACGCGGCGCGCGCGACCCCGTCTTCCTCGCTGATCTCGACTCCGAGCAGCGCGAGCGCCAGCTCGAATCCATCCGCGCCGCCCCTCACGAATGGGTGGCCCAGGAGGTTCTGCCCCTCTCCACCACGCCCGCGTGGACCGGCTCGCGCATCGAAGCCAGGCCCCTGGTCTGGCGCGCCTTCGCCATCGCCCGCGGGGAAGGATTCGAGACCATGCCCGGCGGCCTCGCCCGTGTCAGTCCCGAGCCCGGCCGCTGGCTCATCACGCTGCGCTCCGGCGGCATCAGCAAGGACACCTGGGTCATCTCCAGCGGCGCGCACCCCCACGCCCCGCAGGCTCCCG
>ERZ761609.475-NODE-475-length-46924-cov-32.521752_pt1 | contig 46924 bp, 38 predicted proteins | sample MGYA00511163_ERZ761609 | MGnify/ENA primary metagenome ERZ761609 (study PRJEB28899, sample SAMN02445070) | bioreactor sludge metagenome | biome: EBPR sludge | place: Australia: Brisbane, Thorneside Wastewater Treatment Plant | collected 2011-12-16 ... | reverse complement strand
AGCCGCCCGCCGCGCAGGCCGCGGCGTCCGGGTCGGCGCGCAGGGCGGCGAGGGTGGTGACGACGGCCATCCAGTGCGGCAGATGCGAGATGCGCGCCACTTTGAGGTCGTGCTCTTCGGGCGTCATCGCCAGCACACGGCAGCCGAGACTTTGCCAGAAGGCCCGCAGCGGCGCGGCATCCTGCCCTTCAAGAGGCGTGAGCAGGCAGGCGGCGCCTTCAAAGAGGTCCGCGCGCGCGGTCTCGATGCCGGTCTTCTCAGAGCCGGCCATCGGGTGGCTGCCGATGAATCGTCCGCCCAGGATGGGGGCCAACTCACCGACGACGCTGCCTTTGACGCTGCCGACATCGGTGACGAGCGCGTGAGCCGGCAGGTCCGCCAGCGCGATCCGCGCCGCCAAAGCGGGCATCGTCTCCACAGGGGTGGCCAGGATGACTAAATCCGCGCCGTGGCAGGCGGCGGTGGCATCCGTGAAAAATTCCGCGTGGATGCCGCGCGCGCGAATCTCCGCCTCCGCCGAGTCCCTCCGCGCCCACAGTCGCAGCCGCGCCCCCGGCATGCGCTCCTGGATGGCGAGCGCGAGCGAGCCTCCGAGCAGTCCGGGGCCGAGGATGGTGAGGGTGGAAAAGTCCGGCATGAAAGGAGATCATCCTTTGACGCTGCCAGGGCGGGCGTCAAACTGTGCGTTCCCGCCAGCCGGGATGCCGGTTTCATTCATGGTCGTCCTTCCTGCGGGCTCGCCCGGTTTTCCAGCCACTCCAGCATCGGCCTGCTGTCCGCGCGCGGGTGGAGGCGCGCCGCGCATTGGCGGGCGGACTCGATCAGCCTTTGATTCCGCAGGCACTCGTCCAGCGCCGCGGCCACCCTGGCCGGGGTAAACCGGCGCGGCGGCAGGCTCAGGCCCGCGCCGAGTTGTTCGAGCCGGTGCGCATTGTCCGGCTGGTCATGCGCCATCGGCATCACCACCTGCGGCAGCCCCGCCGCAAAGCCCTGGGACAGCGTGCCAATGCCGCCGTGATGGACAAAGGCGGCCGCATGACGCAGCAGGGCGGAGAAGGGCGCGTACTCCACTGCAAGCACGGATGGCGGCAGCCGCGCCGGCACCTGCGCCAGAGTGCGCGTCACAAACACCGCGCGGCAGCCCGCGCGCGTCACGGCCTCCAGAGCCGCCTCAAAAAAGCGGCGCGCCTGGATGTTGGCGCTGCCCGGAGTGAAGACCACCGGCTTCTCCCCTGCCGCGAGAAACTCCCGCAGTTCCGGCTGCAACTCATGCTCAAGCGAGAGATCCTCCAGCGGGAAGTCCCACTGAAACACACCCGGCGGCCAGTCCGGCTGTGGCGCGGCGAACCATTCGGGAAACAGCGCCAGCACACCGTCCGGCGAGTTCCCCCAGTCCCACCAGAGGCTGCGCGGCGGCGGCACTCCGCGCCTCGCGCACAAGGCGCGCACCAAGGGGCCGGCAAAGAGGTCCGCCGGGTTTGGCGCGCGCAGCAGCAGCCTGCGCATCCACAAGGGCAGCCGCCGCAGATGCTCCATGCCGGGAAGGATGACCGGAGGCTCGTGCGCGCTGAGGAAGACCGCCGGCTGCAAATGCACCGTCACCAGCGGGATGCCCAGCGCCTCGCGCGCCAGCCGCGCGCCGAAGGCCGTGCATGGCGCGAGCAGGAGACTGGGCCTGTCACCAGCCTGCGCAAGGCGTTCGATCTCCGCCAGATAAGCGCCCGCCGCATGTCCCGCGAATTCAAAGACCAGCCTGGTGCCGGAACCCAGCCGCCACACGCGCGGATCGGCAATCATCCGCTCGAAGTCCTCCGGTTTGCCCAGCGGGACGAATTCCAGCCCGGCATCCCGCGCCGCCTTCTCGAAGATGCAGGCCGTCACCATCGTCACCCGGTGCCCGCGTGCCCTCAGCAGACGGCCCAGCCGGATGAGGGGAAAAACATCCCCGGCGCTGCCAAAGGGCGTGAGCACCGCATGCATGTTAGCGCCCTCCCCGGTTCGCCAGCGCCAGCAGCGCCAGCACGCTCACACTGTCGCGGATGCGCCCGTCCAGCGCCATCGCCAGCGCCTCGCGCCAGGGCAGCTTGCGCACCTGCAGCCGCTCCGTCTCCTCGGGCCGCGCCTCCCCGAAGCCCGCCACCCTGGCCAGAAAAATGTCGCACACCTCGTTCGTCGTCGAGTTGGAGAGCTGGAGACCCGTCAGCAGCGGCTCGATGTCACCCGCCACGATGCCCGTCTCCTCCAGCAGCTCCCTGCGCGCGCACTCCATGGCATTCTCGCCAGGAGGGCAGCCGCCCTCCGGGATTTCCCATTCGTAGCTTTCATGGCAGTAGCGCCACTGGCCCACCAGCCAGGTGTTGCCCTCCTCATCCAGCGGCAGCACGCCGACGGCGCGGTTTTGATACTCCACCACGCCGTAAATTCCGGGTTTGCCCGCGGGCGTGAGCACCTCGTCATGCCGCACACGGATCCACGGGTTGGCGTAGGCGGTGCGCGTTTCGAGAGTCGTCCAGGGATTCGCCTCCAGCTCGTTCATGCCGCGCATGAACCACAGACGCGCCGGGAAAGCCAGTGAAAAGGCGCGCACGCGCCAGGCTGCCGGTGTCCGCCTGTTCAAGCCGCGGATGAGACCTTCAGAAACGCAGGGCGGCGGTTCACGTTGAATGCCTGGCCGCGCAGCTTCCGCGCCAGCGGTTCATGCGCCGGCATGGCCCCGCCGCCCGTGAGGACGGCGACGATGGCAGGCGGGGGAAACCGTGTCGCAAGTGACAGCCCAGAACCCTGGTCCGGACCATCCCCCCCGGGCGGGGAGAAACGGTCAATGCGGTCAATGCGGTCGCCACGGCACCGGACCATCCCCCCGGGCGGGGGAACAGCTGGGTTGACAATCTGGCGAGTCAGATGTCAGAGGCTCAGTTCCTCGTTCTTGCTTCGTGGTTCGGTCTTTAGCCTGTGCTTTCCAGCCGCTCCTTCAGCCGCTTCCAGTCAGGGCAAAGCTGCTGGAGCAAGGCGCGGAACTTCGGGCCGTGGTCGGGGTGTTTGAGGTGGCAGATTTCGTGGGTGATGACGTAGTCGATGCAGGCGCTCGGTGCCTGGATCAGCTCGGGGTTGAGGCAGATGGTGCCATCGGGGAGGGCGCTGCCCCAGCGTTTGGGCATGCGGCGGAGGCGGAGCTTGGGCTGCGGCAGCCTGCGGTGGCGGCACCACTCGGACCATGAGGCAAGTCGCCGCTCGAATTGCAGGCGAGACTGGCGACGATACCAGGCTTCGAGGGCTTGTTTGACCTCATTCTCACCGGTCTTGGGGATCGAAACGTGGAAGAAGGCTCCTCGAAGTGACACCTCTTGGGCCTCGCCCTTCGCGATCTTGAGCCGGTATTGGCGGCCCAGGTAGCGGTGGGTGGCACCAGTGACAAAGCGGAGCGCCGGGCGGGTGGCGTTCATCTCGCGGAAGGCCCGGCGCTGGGTCTTGATCCAGCCGAGGCGTTTGGCCACTCGGGGTAAAATCGCTTCGAGCGGGGCGTGATCGGGAGCCACCAGCTCCAGCGTGCCATCGGGCAGCACGCTGATGGCCAGCGTCTTGCGGTGCGAGCGCTTGAGCTGCGCCGGACCGGCAGGCGTGTCGATGATCTCGGGCCTAGACATCGTCGGTGCGGTGCATGGCAATGCGGATCACGGCTTCGATGATGGCATCCATCTGCGCATAGCTCAGCGTGAAGCCCTTCTCCTTTTGCAGGTCGAAAAGGAAATCATCGAGGTCATTTCGCATGCGGTTCTGCGCGTCGATGTTTTCCCGCCAGCGCACCACGGCATGCTTGCGGATGATCTGGTCCATGCTCACGGCCGCTTCGGCCAGAATCTCGTCCGCAGGCGGCGCGGGACGTTGCGCTTCGCCACCGTAGGCGGGGCCGTCTTCGCGCAAAACACTGCCTGTATCCTCTCCGGACGTGCCTGCCTTTGGCGCGATCTGCTCCTTCAGCGCACCAAAGAGCGCACGGGAGAGATCGTTTTGCTTGAGCACATCGGGAACGTCCTTGGTGTTGCCACCGCGCACTTCCGCCATCACGGCGGTCACGCGTTGGAGATACTCGGCTTCGCTGATGCGTTCGGCTCGGTAGTCGGCGATGGCTTGTTCCAGCAGGGCGGAGAGCTTGCGGTAGAAGAACGGGTCTTCCTCCATCTTCTCCGTGATCGTCTTCTTGGTGCGGTTGGCGATGGTATCTGCCTTGGCTCGGGGAGACTTGGCTTTGTCCACCTCGGCCTCGAAGGCCTCGCGCTCAAAGATGTTCACCGGTTCCACCACCTGGATCACCTCGTCGGCCTGCACGTAGGTGTTCAGCATCTTCTGGATCTGCTTCTCGTAGTCGCGGTAGTCGATCTCCTCCGCATAGCGCAGCTTCACGCTGGCGCGGAGCTTCTGGAAAAAGGCCGCGTCCGCCTTGTAGCGCTGCACCTGCTCGGCAGGTGTCTCGGTGACCCAGTGGATGCTGGAGGAGGCCATCTTCAGCACGCGGCAGAAGCTCCACAGGCGGGTGTAGAAGTCCTCGCGCTTGTCCTTGTCCGCCAGCGCCACCTCAAAGGACTCCTCGTCCTTCTTGTTCTTTACCTCCTTGAAGAGGTCCCACAGCGCATCATGCAGCGCGGGCAGCTTCTTGATCTCTTCGGCGATGTTCGTGAGCGTGCCTTCAAGGTCTTCCTGGTCGAACTTCTCTTCCAGGCTGCTGTAAAGCTCCAGCGCTTCGTGCAGTTCGGTGACGACACCGTAGTAATCCAGGATGTAGCCGTAGTCCTTGCCGGGGTGCAGGCGGTTCACGCGGGCGATGGCTTGCAGCAGCGTGTGACCTTTCAGGCTGCGGGCGATGTAGAGCACCACATTGCGCGGCGCGTCAAAGCCGGTGAGCAGCTTGTCCACCACGATGAGGATTTCCGGTTCATCGCCCTTCTTGAAGGCGTCGATCAGGCGGCGGTTGTATTCCTTCTCGGTGCCATACTTGGCCATCATGGCCTTCCAGAAGAGTTCCACGCTCTCATCCTTCTCGGCGGTTTGATGCTCCTCGGCGTTCTCGATCTCGCCGGGTCCGGAGATGATGACCTCCGTGCTCACCTTGCCGAACTGATCAAAGAAGGTCTTCAGCAGCAGCGCCTCCTTCTTGCCGGGGGCCGTGAGCTGGCCTTTGAAGCCCGTGCCCTTCCACTGCTTGGAGAAATGCTGGCTCACATCCCAGGCGATCAGGTAAAGGCGGCTGTGCAGGCGGTTCAGCTCGTCGCGGGCGGTGAACTTGCGTTTCAGGTCGGCCTTCTGTTCCTTCGTCAGGCCCTCGCACATGGCCTCAAACATCGTGTCCACCGGCTTCTGGTTCACCTCCTGCACGATGTGGCGGCCTTCGTAGAGCAGCGGCACCACGGCCTTGTCGTCCACGGCATCGCGAATGGTGTAGGCGGGTTCGATGAAGCCGCCGAACTTCGTCGCGGTGCTCTTTTCCTTCTTCATCAGCGGCGTGCCGGTGAAGCCGATGTAGCAGGCATTGGGCAGCGCCTTCTGCATCTGGATGTTGGCGTCGCCGTATTGGCTGCGGTGGCTTTCATCCACGAGCACAAAGAGATCGTCCTTCAGCTTGTGCAGCTCGCGGGCCACCTTGGCGGCGGCTTCGAACTTGAAGAGAACGGTGGTGATCACGGCCACGCGTTCATCACGCAGCAGCTCGATGAGATGAGCCCCGGTCTTGGCCTGCTGCGGGTCCTTGCCACATTGGTGGAAGGTCTTGGTGATCTGCTCGTCGAGGTCGATGCGATCCGTGACGATGACGATGCGCGGGTTGCTGATGCTCTCATCCAGCGCCAGCGCCTTGCCCAGCAGCACCATGGCCAGGGATTTGCCGCTGCCTTGCGTCTGCCAGATGACACCGCCCTTGCGGCGGCCCTGCACATCCCGCTGCCTCACGCGGCCCAGCGTGGCCTTGATGGCAAAGTATTGCTGATAGCGGGCCACCTTCTTCACCGCGCCGCCCTCGTCGTAGAGGATGAACTGCCGGGCCAGCTCGATCAGCCGCTCCGGGCGGCAGAGGGACCAGAGCAGCTTGTCCTGCTCCGTCGGTTCCCGCTCGTGCATCATCTGCTCCTCGAAGGCCTCACGGGCATAGGCAAACAGCCCCTTAAAGAGCTTCGCGTGGTCCTCTGGACGTGGCGGAGTGTTGATCACCCGGCGCACGGTGTCCGTCGCGTCCGGCATCTCGCGCCACTTGGCCCAGAACTTCAGCGGCGTGCCCGTGGTGGCATAGCTGCCATCGTTCTTGTTCAGGCCCAGCACGAGCTGGCTGTAGAGGAAGAGCTGCGGGATCTCGTCCGCCTGCCAGTTGCGGATGCTTTGATTCATCGCGTCTGTCAGGGAGTCTTTCTCGTCCGGGCGCTTGCACTCGATCACCACCAAGGGGATGCCATTCACAAAACAGACGATGTCCGGGATGCGTGTGGCTTTGCTGCCGCTGCGCTCCACTTCAAACTCGGCGGTGACGTGGAAGACGTTGTTGCGCGGGTTCTGCCAGTCGATGTAGCGCAGCGTGAATCCTTTGGACTCGTCGCCGATGGTCTGGTCCAGGCTTTTGCCGAGGGTGAGCAAATCATAGACCTTCTCGCTGGTGCGCACGAGGCCTTCAAAAGGCAGGTCCCGCAGCGACTCGATGCCTCGGGCGATGTTTTCCTCCGAGAAGGCCACCTCCCGGCCTTTGAAGCTGATCTTGTTCAGGCGCCGGAGCTGCCCGGCCAGCACCTTTTCGAGGATCACCCGGCCCAGGCGACCGTTGCGCTCCACGGCGCACTCCTCCGGGCTCAGGTAGGTGAAGCCAAGGTGCTGGAGCATCCGCAGCGCGGGAATCTGGCTGATGAGGGCTTCTTGGAAGGAGGGAGGCATTGGGTGGTGCGGTAAGCTCTCGCGCCCCTTCAGGGCGCGATGAAATGGGGGCGTAATGGATGTTCGGCTCCCAGGGCATCGGTCGCTAAGGCTCCCTCATGCCCTTCGAACCCAGGGCATTGGTCGCCTACGGCTCCCGCAGCCCTGGGCTGGAATCTCAGCCCCCGTTGGGGGCGATCAATCGCGGCCCAACGGGCCGAAAGAACATAGCCCAGGGCTGAGCGTAGCGATGCCCTGGGTGCCCTGGGACGTCGTGTGGATAACACACCGATTCCGTCGCGCCCTGAAGGGGCGCGAGAGGCATTCTTCGTTGGGCGAGGTGTATCAATCCCACACATACCGTTCATCGAATTCGATTTCGTATTTGCGCAGAAACGCGCGGAACTCGTCCTGAAACGTCTTCACACCGTGATGCTCACGTTGGTTACGGATGTATTCACGGACATCTTCGACTGCCGATTGGCTCACGGAAAAGGCTCCATAGCCGGCCTGCCAATGGAATCCCCGGTAGGCTTCCCCGCGCTCCCGCAGCCATTCCGTGGCGCTTTTTTTCAAACCGCCAACCACCTCGCTCAGAGCCATCGTTCTCCCGAGCAGAAAGAGCACATGCGCATGATCCGGCTCCGAGTTGATTTCAATGGGTAGGCAATCCATGCCCTTCAATGTCCCGCCCATGTAAGCATGCAGGTCATGCCGAATGTCGTCCATCAGCACGCGCTCTCGGTTCTTCGTGGAGAAGATCAGGTGCACATAGAGTTTGGCGAGTGATTGCGGCATGGCGGTTGGAATGGCACGTCAGGAGTGGATGAGAGCCTCTCGCGCCCCTTCAGGGCGCGGTGCAATGACAACGGGGTGGGCGGGCGTTATCCAGGGCATCAGTCGCCAAGGCTCCCTCAGCCCTGGGCTGGAATCTCGGCCCCCGTTGGGGGTGCGTTGCACCGGCCCAACGGGCCGAGAGATCATGGCGAAGGTTGTGTGGACCGCCCCACCACATCGCGGGACCATGGCGCTAGTCGTATGCACCGGCCCACTGCGTCGTGGGACCATGGCGCTAGTCGTATGCACCGGCCCACTGCGTCGTGGGACCATGGCGCTAGTCGTATGCACCGGCCCAACGGGCCGAGAGAATCTAGCCCAGGGCTGAGCGAAGCGATGCCCTGGGTTCACGACGCGCAAACATTGTGATTCCGCCGCGCCCTGAAGGGGCGCGAGAGGTGTTCGCTGATTTCCGCGTCCTCTCATACCCCATCCTCCCACGGCAAGCTCAGCGCATGGAAATAGGGGCGGAAGCCCTGCTTCACGATGCGGGACACCATGCCCACGAAGTAATCCTTCTCGCCGCGCACATGGTCGGCATCGAGGAACGTGTAATAGGCCAGCCGCACGTCCACTGGCAGCACGGCGGGCGGATAACCGGCCTTCATGAGTTCCAGGTTCATCAGCAGGCGCCCGGTGCGGCCATTGCCATCCACGAAGGGATGGATTTTGACGAAGTCGCTGTGCACGCGGGCGGCGCGTTCGACGGGATGCAGGGCCATCGCCTCGGTTTGATACCAGGTGATGAAGTTCTCCATCAGCTCGGGGATCAGGACCTGATCGGGGGGCAGATGTTCCGCACCGGAGATGCGCACGTTGACGGTGCGGTAGCGGCCTGCGTTGTCGTCATCAATGCCTTTGAGGATGAGCTGGTGCAGAGATTTGATCGTCCACTCCGTCAGCGGCTCGTTCTTCTGCACGAGGTCTTCCAGCAGCAGGATGGCGTTCTTGTGGTTCACGGCCTCCAGATGCTCGCGGATGGACTTCCCGCCGATGGTGATGCCCTCCAGCGCCACCTTGGTTTCCTGAAGGGTGAGCGTGTTGCCCTCGATGGCGTTGGAATGGTAGGTCCAGCGCACGATGAGGTCTTCCCGCAGGTTGCGCACAATCGCCGGGTCCAGCGGTCGAAGCTGGTCCAGCGTGGCCTTCAGGCGGTCGATGTCGGGGAAGGTTTTCATAGGGGTGGGTTCGGTCCTCTCTCGCGCCCCTTCAGGGCGCGATCAAATAATCGATATGGGTGTGCGTTTCCCAGGGCATCGGTCGCCAAGGCTTCCTCAGCCCTGGGCTGGAATCTCGGTCCCCTTTGGGGACACCGAATCTCGGCCCCACGGGTCTGGGGGGCGTTGCGTTGGAATCTTGGTCCTCTTTGGGGACAGGTAACCACGGCCCAACAGGCCGAAACGGCATGGACACGGATTCCCGCTCCTTGTTGGCGATACGCTAACCCGGCCCAACGGGCCGAAAGAACATAGCCCAGGGCTGAGCGGAGCGATGCCCTGGGTTGCGTGCCATTCAACGCCCACATTTCACCGCGCCCTGAAGGGGCGCGAGAGGCGTCCGAAGCTGGATGAGATGGAGGGTTGATGAACATTGAATCAGGTGAGAAATGGTTATGCGTCTTCGGTCATGGCTTGACTCGGAGTTTCCCCGTCAGCAGGCGCTGCATCAAGCCGCGCTTTTGCTGGTCGAGGGCGCTGCGTTGGGTGCGGAGGAGGGTGAGTTGCTGGTCGGCGGTGTCGAAGACTTGGGCGATGGCGGTTTGTTCTTCTTTGCCGGGGAGCCAGATGTGGATGCGGGAGAATTCGTCGTAGCGGAGGCTGCCGCGACGATCCACGGAGGCGCTGGTGTTGATCTGGTAGAGGTGAATGAGCATGGTGCTCTTCAGCACCCGGAAGATGTAGCTGTCATCCACGGCCTCCGTGGTCTTGAAGACGGTGTAGATGGGGCTGACGAGCCCGGCATCGCAGAGGTTCTGATAACCGATGGAGCCTTCCTCGATGTGATTGGTGGCATAGGCGAACTCGCCGCGCTGAACGACGCGGTAGCCGCTGGTGTCCTCGGCATAGACACGTTTGCCGAAATACTCTTCGGACAGCACGAGGCCGCGATGCTTGGTGCAGGAGAGCACGGGGAGTTTGGTGCCTTGAGCGTTCTTGGTGGGGACTTCGGTCGTGACTTCACCGAGCCGCACACGCTTCCAATCGGCGGGATAAGTGCCAAATCGGTCGCTGGCGGTCTTGCCATTCGATTGGTCAAAGCCCTTGAGCCTGCGGCGACCGGTGAGGAGCTGCTGCATGAGGGCCTTCTTGCGGCGCTCCTGGGTTTCGATGAGGGCGTCGAGCTGGGTCAGGGCCTCGTCCCACGTCGTCAGGATGTCGGCGATCTTGCGTTGTTCGGGGAGGGGGGGGAGAGGGATCAAGAATTCCTCTACATCTCCGATATTCAGCCCTGGTTGCGCCCCGCCTTTCACATATCGATAAACCTCCCGCTTACCGGTTTGAGACTGTAATTGGTGCCTGACGTAGTTTGTGTCAGCAAGTGATTGGTCCACGGCAATGCGTGCGGTTGTCTGAGTGATGTTGGCACCGCTGACATAGTCAGGAACTAGGGCAACGTTGCCTGTGCCTGCTCCCACAATCGTCATAACCAAATCACCTCCAATTAGACGCGAACGGCGATAAGGATGATTGATGGCCGCCGAAACTCGAAAAAGCTTTTCAAGCGGCACCCAACCAAAGGAGTAATCTTGCCCGCGAACAAGCGGCACACCATCAGGCGTGAACTCTCCCGGCTGCACGATGCCGTAAGTAATCTTGCGCTCTGGATCGACCAGATCTGCTAACCGCTTCTTTTTCCATCCCTTTGGCAGCTTCATACCCCCAACTCCTCTAGGTAAGCCTGCATCTTGGCCCGCGCGGTGGCGAGTTCGGATTCGAGGCGGGTTGCGGGTGCGGCGCTATTGGGACGAAGCCACGATGTCGGGTTGGCGTGAACCTCTCGCGCCCTTTCAGGGCGCGATGCCATGAAAACGGGCTGAACCGTCGAATCCAGGGCACCCAGGGCATCGCTGCGCTCAGCCCTGGGCTGGGTTCTGTTGGCCCGTTGGGCCAGATGAGCCGCTGAAGGGGGCGGAGATTCCAGCCCAGGGCCACAGAAGCCCTGGGGCATCTCGGCCCGCACGGTGGCGAGTTCGGATTCGAGGCGGGTTGCGGGTGCGGCGCTAGTGGGACGAGGCCACGATGTCGGGTTGGCGTGAATCTCTCGCGCCCCTTCAGGGCGCGATGAAACGAAAACGGCATGGGCATTCGTTTCCCAGGGCATCGGTCGCCGGGGCTCCCTCAGCCCTGGGCTGGAATCTCCGCCCCCGTTGGGGGCAATGCATAGCGGCCCCACGGCCTTTGCAAAGGGGGCGCCCAAAACTTCCGACCTCCCTTTGGGGGCAATGCATGGCGGCCCAAAGGGCCGAAAGACTCTAGCCCAGGGCTGAGCGCAGCGATGCCCTGGGTGCCCTGGGAACACCACGTCAATGAACACGCTCTGCGTCGCGCCCTGAAGGGGCGCGAGAGCTATGGGCAACAGGATGGAACTCGGTGCCTTCATACCCCCAGCTCCTCCAGGTAAGCCTGCATCTTCCCGCGCACGGTGGCGAGTTCGGATTCGAGGCGGGTGATGTCGGCCTTCACGGTGTCGAGGTCGATCTCGGCCTCTTCCTCGAAGGTATCGACGTAGCGGGGGATGTTGAGGTTGAAGTCGTTGTCGGCGATCTCCTGCGGGGTGGCGCGGTAGGCGTATTTTTCCACGGTCTGGAATGCCGCATACGTGTCCACGATCTTCCGCACGTGCTCCTCGGTGAGGATGTTCTGGTTCTTGGCCTCCTTATACTCGCGGGAGGCGTCAATGAAGAGGACATCGCCGTGGGTCTTCCCTTTGTTGAAGAGCAGGATGGCGGCGGGGATGCCAGTGCCGAAGAAGAGATTCGCCGGCAGGCCGATGACGGCCTCCAGCAGGTTCTCCTCGATCATGCGCTGGCGGATCTTTCCCTCCGCCGCACCGCGAAAGAGCACGCCATGCGGGACGACGACGCCGACCTTGCCCGTGCGCTCGCGGGCGGTCTCGATCATGTGGGTGATGAAGCCCCAGTCGCCCTTCGACTTCGGCGGCAGGCCGCGATGGTAGCGGTGGAAGGGGTCCTTCTCCGCGTCCTCGTGCCCCCATTTGTCCAGGGAGAAGGGCGGATTCGCCACGACGACATCGAACTTCATGAGCTGGTCGTGCTCGGTGAGGCGGGGATTGCGCAGGGTGTCTCCCCACTCGATGCGGAAGTTGTCCATGCCGTGGAGGAACATGTTCATGCGGCAGAGGGCGTGGGTGGTGCCATTCATCTCCTGGCCGAAGAGGGCGAAGTCCCGCTCATCGGCCTGACGGCCCACTTTGATGAGCAAGGAGCCGGAGCCGCAGGTGGGATCGCAGATGGTCTGGCCCTTCTTCGGCGCGAGCAGCCGGGCGAGCAGGCTGGAGACCTGGCCGGGCGTGTAGAACTCGCCCGCCTTTTTCCCCGCATCGGAGGCGAAGCGCTCCAGCAGATACTCATACACGTTCCCGATGACATCCTCCTCGCCAACAACGGAGGGCCGGAGGTCGAGCCGTGGATCGGCGAAGTCCTGGAGGAGGAGCTTCAGGCGGGCATTGCGGTCGCGGGTCTGGCCGAGCTTGGACTCGGAATTGAAGTCCACCTCGCGGAAGACGCCTTCGAGCTTGGCCTTGTTCGCCTCCTCGATGCCGGCGAGGGCCACATTCATGCGCTCGCCGATGTCAGCCTCATTGCGCTGGGCGTAGAGGGAGTAGAAGTCGCAGCCGTCCGGGAGCTGGAAGCGCTCACGGGCCAGACGGCGCTTCACGCGTTCCTCGTCGCCGTTGTATTCCTTCAACCAGGCGTCGCGGTGGTCGCGCCAGACATCGGACATGTATTTCCAGAAGAGCATCACGAGGATGTAGTTCCGGTAGTTCTCAGCATCGACAACACCGCGGAAGGTATCGCAGGCACGCCAGGCGACGTCGTTGATTTCGGATTGGTTGACTTTGGGCATGGGGGCGGAAGTGGAGTGGTGGAGAAATGGAGAGATGGAGAGATGGAGAGATGGAGAGATGGAAAAGAGAGGAGCGCGGATTGCCTTGCAGGCTACCTGCGGTTCTCTTGTCCGCTGATGGAAGGCTAGGCACTGGCGGCGTGGAGCATGGCGCGCTGGAGGTAGGCGGCTTTCTTTTCGGCAAGCTGGATGGAAAGCTGGCGCTCCTGGATGGCGAGGGCGTCGAGGGCGATGATGGAATGCTGTTTGGCGAGGGGTGGCAAGGGGAGTTCCAGCTCCAGCACGTCCTTTCGCTGGACCGTCTGGACGAGGGTGCCCTTCCGCCGGAGGGCGAAGTGGGCGGCGGCTTTTTCCGTGCGGAGGAACCACGCGAGGAACTCGGCGCTCACCTTCGTGGTGTCGGGACGCACGATGTAGAACTGCGCTCCGACGAGCACGTTTGTCAGCGGCAGGTCATAAACATAAGCAGTGCAGCGGGTGCCGCGATTCGGCAGAAGCACATCTCCGGGACGCAGGAAGTGATCCGGCCGGATGTCCTCACCGGGCTCGAACTGATGCAGATCCTCCGTGGTGAGGTGCCCATCATCCGAGAGATCGCTGATGCGGATCATGAAGCAGGACCCGTGAAGGGCGGGACGTGTGGCGTCCCGCCCCCGCAGGGTGACCCCCATGCGGACATCGGCGATGTGGTGCAGGGGGATCGGGGTCATCGGGAGATCGTCACTTCGGGTTGCCTGAAGTTCTTATTTCCGACACCTTTGACCACGCACTTGTGCCGTCCGTCACTTTTGGCGACGTTGTTCTCCCATTGGAGGGGTTGCAGATTGCTAATCGCATCGCCTCCGTTTGGGTTGATGTGGTCGATTTCCCAACCGTAATTGGAATCACGGTTGCCGTATTGGTTGCGTGCGATCCACGCCCCGCAGGTGTCTTTGCGCCAGTTGGCGGCTTCTTGCGGGATGGGGATGGCTCCTTTGTTCCAGACTAGCTGGATTTTTTCGGCTTCGGTCATGTTCTGTCTTGGTGTTTTGGGGTGTTAAAAACCCTCCAGGCCAGCCACTGGAGGGAAGTTGTTGCACCGCACCGGCCAAGAGTTACAATCCAGTTCTTCACGCTGATCGTCGCCCTCGGGTGGCATCGGTTCCAAAAAGCCCGGATTGCTGTTTTCAGCGGTCCGGGTTCTTTTGGACTGACGAGGAAAATTATACATCACAGGTTTGAACTTTTCAAGCCAATTATGCTATATTTTATCTGCATACATCACTATCGTGCAAATTAGAAGGGTTGTTTGAGGCCTAACAATGGCCTTTTTGAGGTCTGGAACGTGATTTTGGAAGTCTTGAAAGGACTCTTTGAGCTCAAAGAGGGGGATGAATTCTTTTGAACATGACATTCTTTTCGAACTTTGAATTGAGTTTCTAATGCAGTCATTTCATGCAAGGACGCTGTTCTCTGAATGGAGGGCGGAAGACTGTCGTGTGGGGTGCTCTGGGGCAGGCTGGGTGGGCGCATGACGGGATGGAGAATCCCACACAGTTTCACCAGGGGCTGGGACAATGGCGGGGGGTGGCGAAAAAATGAACTTTTTTTCGGGCGCTGGAAGGCCAGTTTGGCGGGTATGAATGGCACCGACCCACCCGATCATCTGCCGGCATTTCGAAACTATGGGGAGGCTGTGGCGATGGCGAAGCAGAGTGGGGATGCGTTTTATGTGATCGCCTTCCTTTTGGAGGCATGGCTGGGGGATGCCTCCGATGCCGCGTTGGCGGAATATGCTGAGCGCAAAGGCAAAGACCGGCGCCTGCAGACGGGCCGGGCTTGGGAATCCTGGCAGCAGCTCTTCGGCAAAGCCAGGGAGGATGAGTTGCCGGGGATTCTTGAATGCATCGGCCGTTATTCGAACTGCGATGCCCCGGAAAGCGAGCTGGTGGGGAGGGCGCTGCACCTTATGCGCCTGGAGGATGAGCTGGGTGAGCCTGTGTCCATCTCCGCCCGCAGGAAAGCTGCCGAGGAAAAGAGCATGGACTTCAAGATGTGTCTCAAGCACCTGCGTTACTGGTTTCAACGGTTCGCGGAGTGGCAGGAAGCCCTGGCACACTGGCAGGCGCATTGGGTGGCGCACATGGCGCCGCTGGCCCTGCAAGCCTCTCCTGAAAGGCGTGAGCTTGTGCAGCTCGGTCTCATTCAAAGAAATTTTGCGGATCTGAACCCGCATGACAAAGATTGGTGGCAGTTCCGGCATGAAGAACTCGCCGCGCAGCATCAGGGAGACAAGGCCCTGGGCCTGATCGGCAAGGCGCAGTCGAATGAAAAATGGGGCGCGCTCAAAAGAACCCAGGTGGATGAGCTGGTGATTCATTGGTGGCCCCTGCTTCTGCGCCATGGCTGGACGGACAGGGATGTGCGCCTTCTGCTCAGAGAGGTGGTGGATCGGCCCGAGGAATATCCGCTGCAGGAGGACCGGGAGTTGGCGGACTACCGGCAAAAGGCGCTCGGCCTCAAGAAGAACAACGCAAGGCAGGACAAAAGCGCGCCGGATGGCCGGCCCAGGGGCTGGAGAGTGGCCCTTGCCATGGTGGATCGGGCTGGGGCGGATTCTTCCGAATCCAAATAGCCGACCGTTCGGAAGACTTTGTCCCCAGGTCGTGGTGTGCTTGCGCCCATGATCAAGCTCAACTCTGACGCCATCAAGGCGGTGGACTACGATCCCGCCCGCCGACTTCTCCACATCTGGTTCCCCAACAACGGTCCCTACACCTACTACGGGGTGCCGGAGCGCGTTTACCTCAGGCTGGTGAACGCCGCCTCGCCGGGCACTTTTTTCCATGAGGTCATCAAGAAGAACTATGCCCTCTGAACCCATGAAAGCGCGCACTGGAAAAATCGCCCGCCTGCCCAAGGCCGTGCGCGAGCAGCTCAACCAGCGCCTTGCCGATGGCGAGCCATGCGGGCCATTGCTCGCCTGGCTGCACAGCCTGCCGGAGGTGCTCGAAGTGCTCGTCCGTGACTTTGCAGCCCGCCCCATCTTGAAGCAGAATCTCTCCGAATGGCGGCAGGGCGGCTTCCTGGAGTGGGAGGCCCGGCAGGAACGGCTGGCCCGGTTGCGGCTGCTCGCCGACGAGGCGGATGAGTTGGAGGAGGCCTCTCCCCGTCTCCCGGATCGCCTGGCCGCGCTGCTGGCCGGGCGCTTTGCCAGCGTCATCACCACGATGCAGGTGAAGGACTGGAGCAAGCCGCGCCAGCTTGCCCGGCTGATGGAGCTGAACGAGGCGGTGGCCACGCTGCGCCGCTTTGACCAGGGCGCGGCGCGTCTCAAACTGGAGGGCGAGCAGCTCGAAATCAAAAAGGCGGAGCTTCAAGTGGCCCGGGAGGCGCAGACGAAGCGCACCCATGAGCAATGGCGGGAGTGGGCCAGGGAACAAATGCAGCGGTTGTTCCATGAAAGCAAAACACCCGGGGAACTGACGAAGGCTGTCAATCACCTCATTTTTGGCGAAGAAGACGAGGATAAGAGGGGGTGGCAGGAAAACGCCGGCTCCACCGGCACGAATCTCGGCGCGCAGATGCAGGAAGATGCCGCCGGCCTCATCAAACTCCGCGACGAGATCAAGGCGGAGAAAGCCGGCATCAGATTCTGCGAAAACCAGATCAAGATGCGGCAGGCTGAGGCGGGCGATGCCATCCGGGAGGCGCTGTGGGATGTTCTTTCCTTGGAACAGCCGGACTTCCCGGATGCGGAGGCTGGCACGGATCATCAGCCTGCCTCACCCAAGGAGAGTCAAACCCAGTCAAACCTGGTCAAACCAACCCGCGCCCCGCCGGTTTCCACCGCTGCCGCCGGCCTTCCGGCTGCCGGCGTGGACCCCGTGGAGGAGGAGTCGAATGAAGCTGTGATCACCCATCCGCCGAAAGGCAAAGCCGGGAACGAGGAGGCTGCCTCCTTCGCGGGCGAGCCTCCCGAAACCCCTGACGAAGATCCGGGCGGCGATCCGCTGGAGCCTGATGTCCTCCGGTCCGGCTCTGTCACCGTGCTGCTGGAGCAGCCATCACGACTGAAACCGGGGCGTTTATGTTAGCGCGGTCCTCACAGAGCCTTGTCTTGGATCTTCCGGAACACGGCGTCCGGGCCTTCGGCGGCGCGGCAGGGAGCGATGAGGGTGGTGCCGTCCTGGCCGGAGCTCCGCCATGCGAGCGGCCAACCGCGCGCGACATCTTAGCCTCGCAGCCGCAGCCAGCATCGGCGGAGGAACGGCACTTGGGCGAAGACGGCCATCCAGCGGCCATCCTCTTTGAACAGCAGGTAGCCGTGGTGGATCCGGCTGCAATGTTCGCGATCCGCCCCGCATGCCTCGCATCTGCCGTGTTTCCGCACCTCCCAAACATTCGGGAAGAGTTCCTCGGCATCCTGCCTTTGAGTCTTGAGCTCCATTTTGCATTCATCGCAGAGGAAGCCGTCCTGTCGTTTGATCAAGTCGCGCACCTGCTCGGGAGTCATGCTTACACTGCTCCAGCGTTGCCTGGCTGCGGGAAGCTCATCAAGCGGGATGATCCTCCATTTTGTGCGGAAGAATCCTTCGAGGAAGTCATACGTCTTGATCAACGGTACCACCAGGAACACCATCAGCGCCCGATGCCACGGACGCATCTGCTGCAGCAACTCTTCATCCGTGACATCATCTTCAAAGTCCTCTTCTGCGAGGTCATCTTCTTCGGAGTCTTCTTTTTCGTCGGGCGGTTCGCTCATGGGCCTTTGATAGAGTCAAATCGCGCCCTTGTAAATCCGCTGAAACACCATGTCCGGGCCTTCGGCGGCGCGGCAGGGATCGATGAGAGTGATGCCGTCCTGGCCGAAGCGGGCGGTGACGGGGGCGCCTTTGCCTTCCTGGAGATATTTGAAGTTCAGGTCCCGCACTTTGGCGGCGGCGTCCACGATGGCGCAGGTGATGCGCGCGTCCTCGGCGGTGGGGTACATGTCCGCCACGGCGGCGCGGCTTTCTCCGGCGAACTTCACCCGGCAGATGGCGGCGAGCCCGACGGTGAGGCTGTCCACGCCGTAGCCGATGTAGGCGCGGGTGCCGTCGGCGCGGAGCACGTCGCGGGTGAAGTGGTTGTTGCTGGTGCGGCAGCCGCCGCCGGCGTTCCAGAAGCGGAAGCCGCGGTATTGCTGGTCGCTCTCGACCTTGCCGTCGGCGCCGACGATTTCATGTCCCTGGTTCACCGGGCCTTCGAAGTCGGCCGGCGTGATCCAGTTGTTGTTGAAGGCGATGCTCATGCCGTTGTCGAAATCCACGCGCACTTGCACGGCGTCGTAGGCGTTGATGCCGTCGCGCACGAGACGCTTCTTCTGGCCGACGGCGGTGAGGGCCGCGGGTTTGGATTTGTAATAGGACCAGATGAGGTCGGTCCAGTGCGGGCCGACGTAGCTGAAGGGGTCGCTGCTTTCCACCCACTTGAAGGTGCTGGTGGAAACCTCCAGCGGCTCCTCCAGATAGGCGGTGCCGTAAAGCGGCGCGCCGATCCGCTTCTGGATGTCGTCGCGGATGCGCAGGTGGTCGGGATCGTAGCGCTTGTGCATGTCCACGGCGACGACGCAGTTTTTTGCCTCGGCGGCGGCGATGATCTCGTCGGCCTCCTGGATGGAGAGGCACATGGGTTTTTCCGTCAGCACATGCGCGCCTTTGGCGAGGGCGGCGAGGATGGGCTGGGTGTGGAGATGGTCGGGCGTGGCGACGGCGAGCACATCGAGGTCGGGGAAGTCGCGCAGAATGTCATCCCAGGGCGTGTCGCCGAAGTAGGCCTTGGGTTCATGGCCGGTCCACTCTTTAAAAGCGGCGGCGGATTTGGCGGCGGATTTTTGCGAGCGAGTGGCGACGGCGACAAGATCGAACTTCACCGGTGCGAGGTCGCGGCTGAATTTGTCCAGTCCCACGCGGGCGAGTTGGCCGGCAATGCCGAAGCGTTGAAGGTCGGCGTAAGCGCGCAGATGGACATCTCCGCCGAACATGCCGGCGCCGACGAGGGCGATTTTGAGGTTGGGCTCCATGGATGGGAAAGGAGTCTTCTCCTTCGATTCTGGCAAGGGGCGAGGCAGGTATGGAAGTGACAAAGACTGGCACTCGCATGATACCACGAAATGAAAATGTCAGAAAAGTGTGAAAATTATGAAAAAACTATTTGATTCCATTTTGCCCGTGTTTATAATTTCCATATTCACTCAATGGTCCAATTATGGATTTTCAAAGGGTGATGACAAACCAACAGCCCAAACAAACACACATACCATGAAAAACATCAACATCCGCTCCGGCCTCAAGGCTGGCTTCTCCCTCGTGGAAATGCTCGTCGTGATCGCGATCATCGGCATCATCGCCGCCATCGCCATCCCGAACATCGGCAACATCAATGACAGCGCCGCTCAGGCCACCGCCAAGCGCAACGCCCAGTCCGTCGCCTCCGTCATGAACGCCGCCATCGCCGCCGGCTACAACGCCAGCTGGGCTGACAAGGCCGCCGTGCTGACCGCCGCCCAGGGCACCGCCGTCGCTCCTTCGAGCGGCCCGTTCAAAGACAAGGTGTTCACCGTCGGTGACATTGATGACGAGCAGGAAGCGACCGTCCTCAGCTACCTCGACTGGGACGCGACCAACAAGCAGGTCATCTACAAAGCCAACGGTTCCTAGTCGTCCCTCGCTGGCTCATCTGTGCCCGGCGGTCGGCCCCCCAGGTTTCTTGTGACGGCACATCGAATCTGAACACCACGGGCGCACTCACATCCGCCGGGGAGCAATCCCCGGCGGATTTTTTTTCACACCAACGACCCACCTCATATGCGGACACCCACTCCATCCAAGCGCGGCTTTACTTTTGTCGAGGCGGTTTTCACCATCGCCATCATCGGCATCATGTCCGCCCTGGCTGTGAGCGCCATCTCCAATGGCGCGCGGGATGCGAACCGGGTGGTGGCGCGCCAGCAGCAGGCGGCGCTCCAGGAGGCGCTGCATGTCTGGGTGATGGCGCAGACGAGGAACGCCACCACCGGCCAGGTGCAGGGGCTGGGCTCCATCCGCGCCACTTACAATGCCCTGGCCACCACCTCGGCGCGCTTCAATCTCCTGCTGCCGAACCCCTCGGCTGTGGATGTCAGCGCCAGGTCCGGGTTTCTGGACCAGACCACGGCGGATCATTTTCTCGAATACACGACTGGCACGGACCGGCTGAAAACCGCCGCGCTGTCCGGCGCCAAACAACACCTCACCCTCCCCGCCTGGCAGGATGGCGACCTGCCGAGGGTGGAACTGGTCAATGACTGAACGCTCAACCATGAAACACCCGGCATCCAAATCACGACGCGGCTTTTCCCTGGTGGAGATGATGGCCTGCGTGTCCATCATCGGCATTGTCGCCTTCCTGGCCATCCCGTCCGTCACGCGCATGCGCTCGGACAGCGAGCGGAATCTGGCCATATCGCGGGCGGAGGCTCTGAATTTGGCGCAGGCCACGCTGATCCAGGTGCGCGGGCGCACCCAGGCGGGCCTGGACTGGACAGGCGCGGCTTCGAACGAGGCGAAATTCAATCTTCTCCGCCCCTACCTGAGCTACGCGGAAAACACGCTGAGCCTCTACATGCCATCCGGTTACACGGTGACCCTGCCTTCCGGCATCACCACCATGCAGAAAAGCACGCTCACCGGTCCATCCGGCGTCATTCCCTATTGAAAGCAACCCCGGCAAACCTCCACCCATGCCGTTCGCTCCCCCAGCCGCAGCCGCCCGCGCGCCCCGTTTCAACGGGCGCGCGGCGGGTTATTCGCTGAGCGAGCTGGTCATCACCATCTCCATCATGAGTGTGCTGGCGGGCGTTGCCATCCTGAGCATGAACAGCGCTTACAGCGCCGGTCAGGAGACGCTGGCGATGGAGCGCGTGGAGATGCTCAACCAGGGCCTGCACCGCTGGTCGGCGGCCAACAATGAGATGAGCTTCATCCGCCGGGATGACTCCTCCGCCGACGAACTCAAGGTGCTGCGGGATTTGCAGTATCGGAATCCGATCGAGGAGCGGGCGGTCATCGGCGCGCCTTTCGTGCCGCCGGAGTACAATCCCGAATCCTCCTCCGACAGCGGCGCCTACCGCATCCGCTGGAACTCGCGCGGCTACGAGCTTTTGCGCCCCGGCCAGGAGGGCACGGGGCTGCTGATGGTCTTTGACGGCTCGGATTTCACCGAGGCTTTCCAGTTTCCGGAAAACTATCAATCCAGCGGCCGCTGAGACCGCCCACGCACCATGTCCGCCGTCGTTCTCGCATCCACCCCGGCATCGTCTGAAAATTTCGGACAGTCGAAAATTCCACCTGCGGCAACCATTGACGCCAAGCAGGCGGCCATCCTCTCCATCGAAGGGCTGGCCTTGCAGTACAACATGCTGCCGGTGAACCTGCTGCGCGAGAGCTGCTCCCCGGAGGCGGAAAAGATCGTCCGCAAGCTGGGCCGGGTGCCTTATGTGGCCGACCCCTGGCTGCCCGTGACCACGATGGGGCCGCTGCTGGTCATGGCGCACCACAATCCGCGCGCGGGCGACCTGTGGGGCGTGCCGCCGTTTTTGACCCTGCGCGTGCTCATCACGCCCGACCAGTATCAAAAAACGCGCAAGGACCTGGTGCAGCGCTTTGGCCAGCTCCCCATCGCCCAGCAAAACCAGATGGAGGGGGTGCAGGCGCCGCGTTTTGCGGACATGGGGCTGGAGGGCGCCTTCGAGTGGCTGCTGGCCAGCTACCCCTACGAGCCGGCGGAGGTGACGAAGCTGCGCGGCTTTTTCGAGACGCAGAAGGAAAAGCACTCCAATCTGGGCGTCTCCCATTTCAACACCGTGCAGCGCCACCTCGGCGTGGTGCTGCAGCACCTGGTCAGCGGCGGGCGCACGCTTTGCTTCTCGCCGGCGGAGGCGCAAAGGCAGACCTTTTTCCCGCTGCCCCTGCTGGAGCGGCACACCGTGTATCCGCTCTACATCGGCAAAAACGCGGTCTTCATGTTCTCCGAGAGCGGGGACTGCTACGCCTTCGAGGACGAGTGGCTCTCCATGGGCAACGCCGCGGTGAAGATCGTGCCCGTGCAGGCCGACCCCGCCGCCATCCGCGACGCCATCAACCGCGCCGGCGCCACCTTTGACTCCGGCGGCGTGGCAAAGCTCGACAAGAGCACGCTCACTGCCTCCGTCTCCGGCAACGAGTCCGTCATTGACATCCTGCCGGACGAGATGGGGCGCGTCAATCCGGCCAGCCCGAACCACAGCGCCGAGGAGCTGGTGCAGTGGGCGCTCTTCACCTCCATCCGCTGCCGCGCCTCCGACCTCCACCTGGAGAAGTTTTACAATCTGGCCCGTTTCCGCGCCCGCATGGACGGGAACATGAAGACCATCCTCACCGCGCCTGAGTCCATGCTCAACCGATTCGTGGCGCTGCTGAAAAACTACGCCGGCATGAATCAGAGCCGCCAGGAGTGCCAGGACGGGCGCTTCGCCGTCAGTGTCGGCGCGCGGCGGGTGGACATCCGCGTCGCCGCCGTGCCCACGCGCCGGGAGTTTCAAAAGGTCATCATGCGCTTCCTCGACAAGCAGGACGGCGTGAAGCGCCTCTCCGACTTCAATCTCGGCCAGCGCCAGATAGACATCCTCACCCGCGTCATGCAGCGGGACCAGGGCCTCGTGCTCGTCACCGGCCCCACAGGTTCGGGTAAAACGACCACGCTTTACGCCCTGCTCAACAGCGTCAACGACGACGGCGTCAACATCCAGACCATCGAGGACCCCATCGAATACGAGATCGAGGGCATCAACCAGACCCAGACCAACCCGCATTACGGCCTCGACTTCGCCAACGGCCTGCGCGCCCTGCTGCGCGCCGACCCGGACATCATCCTCATCGGTGAGTCGCGCGATGCCGAGACGGCGAACGCCGCCGTCAACGCCGCGCTCACCGGCCATCTTGTGCTCACCACGCTGCACGCGAACGACTCCCTGCGCGCCGTCTCCCGCCTCATGAGCATGGGCGTGGAAAAATACCTCCTTGCGGACTCCCTGGCGCTCTCCCAGGCGCAGCGGCTCGTGCGCAGGTTGTGCAGCTACTGCAAGCAGCCCATGCAGGTGCCGGACGACATCCAGGCCATGATGGCGCGCCAGGGCGTCATCAGCCAGCCCCTGGTGCAGCCCATCTACACGGCCGGCGGTTGCCAGGAGTGCCACGGCACGGGTTATGCGGGCCGTGTGGCGCTCATGGAGCTCAATGAGATCAGCACCGAGCTGCGCGACCTCATCGAGGAGGGCGCGCCCATGTCCGCCATGCGCGCCTGCGCTTTCAAGAACGGCTTCTTTTCCCTCTACCAGGAGGGCCTCATGCAGGTCATCGCCGGCCACACCAGCCTCGATGAGATCAAATGCCTCGCCTACACCGCCGCCTGACAACCCGCCATCCATGCCGCCGCCATGAACATTCACAGCCACCCCCATCGAACGACTGGAAAAGTCCTCGTCGTGGATGACGAGCCGCAGGTCCTCGCCGTCGCCAAGGCCATCCTGGACGCGCATGGATTTGAGGTCATCGTCACCGATTCCGGCGACGTGGCTCTCAACTTGATCAGCCAGCCCGCGCCGCCTGACCAGCGCATCGAGCTGGTCATCCTGGATCTCACCATGCCTGGGGGGCTTTCCGGCTTCGAGGTGCTGGAGGAGATGCGCAGAATGGACCCCGCCCTGCCCATCATCGCGTGCAGCGGCTATTTCCAGGAAAACGCGCGCGATCTCTGCCAGGCCATCGGCTTTTCCGACATCCTGCCAAAACCTTACACGCTGGACCATCTCGTGGCCACGGTGCGCGGCAGCCTTGTCCGCTCGCATCAACTCGCCTGACACGCCATGAAGCCGAGTTTTTCCATATCCGGTCGTTTCATGGTCTTCGGCGTGCTCGCCGTGGTCGCCGCGGCGGCTGTCACCGCCGCCGCCTTCCTCTGGCAGGAAATGCTGATCCTGCGGGCAGCCCAGCGCGCGTATCTCGGCTCCATCGTCCAGGCCGCGCAGGCCGAGCTGCGCAGCCAGGGCGTGAGTCCGGGCGCGCTCGCCAGCACCAAGGATCTGACTTCCGAGGCCATCACGCATTTGAAAATGCGCCTCCAGGTCGTGGACGTGCCGCCCATGATCCAGGACCTGGGTCTGCGCATTGAAATCGCCGGGCCCAACGCCCGCAATGGCGAGCCTCCCGTGGAGACTTCCCCCTACATTTTGGTCCACGACACAGCCCTCGAATGGCAGCCGCCGGAGCCTGAGTTCGCCCAGTCGCGCGACATCATTTTCCGTGTGCTGGCCGGCTCATCCGTAGTGGTTGGCGACGACCCGCTCTCCCTGCGCGCGGACCTCGACGGTCCCGGCGGCTGGGTCATCGCCGGCGCGCCGCTCATCAACCCGCAGGGCGTCGCCGATGGCGTCATTCTGGCACGCCAGCCGCGCATCCACCGCCGTCACATCATCAATCTTCCGCGTCTCATGGTGCCCATCTTCGGGGCTGTGGCCGGCCTGCTGCCGGCGGTGCTCGGTTTCTATCTTCTGGGCCGCGCCATCAGCCGCAAGACCACCGCCCTGCGCCAGGGTTTCGAGGCCCTCAGCCGGGGGGATCTGGACCACCGCCTGCGTGTCACCGGCTCCGACGACCTCGACACCCTCCAGCACCAGTTCAACCAGGCCATCGCCACCTTCCAGCAGGAGGAGGCGCGGCGGCAGCATCTCGTCGCCGAGTTCCAGCGCGCGCGCAAACAGGCCGAGGTGGCCACCGCCGCCAAGGGGGACTTCCTCGCCAACATGAGCCACGAGATCCGCACGCCCATGAATGGCATCATCGGCACCACCTCCCTGCTCATCGAGATGGGTCTGGCCCCCGAGCAGGAGGACCTCGTGCGCATGATCCACTCCTCCGGCGTGTCCCTGCTGCATTTGATCAACGACATCCTCGACTTCTCCAAGATCGAGAACGCCAAGATGGAGATCGAGGACATGCCCGTGGAAATGGAGAAACTGCTCGCCGAGGTGACGGATGTCTTTTCCTACCGCGCCGCCGAAAAGGGGCTGGAACTCAACTTCCACGCCGACCCGGCCCTGCCGCGCTTCTTCCGCGGCGACTTCCAGCGCGTCAAGCAGGTGCTCGTCAACCTCGTCGGCAACGCCGTCAAATTCACCGACAAGGGCGAGGTGCTCATCCTCGCCCGCCATGTCAGCCGCAAGACCCGCAATGGCGAGATGCCGCACCTGCATTTTTCCGTGCGCGACACCGGCCCCGGCATCCCCGCCGACAAGATCGGCACGCTTTTCCAGGCCTTCACGCAGGCCGACAGCTCCACCACCCGCAAATATGGCGGCACGGGTCTCGGACTGGCCATCTCGCGCAAGCTCTGCCACCTCATGGGCGGCGAGATCAGCGTCATCAGCGAGGAGGGGCAGGGGTCCGACTTCTTCTTCGAGCTGCCGCTGCGCGTGTCGGCGGACGAGGCGGGGCGCGAGCAGGAGCTGGCATGGGAGACCGCCGTCAAAGGCTTGCGCGTCGTCTTTCACACCCCGCATCAAACCACCCGCCAGATTCTTCAGCAGCACTTTCAGGAATGGGGTGTCATTCCCATTCATGCGCCCGCCGCCTCCGCGCGGGAAGTGGCGGCGGACCTGGATGAAAAGAGCCTTTTCATGCTCGACGCCAGCTCCCATGATCCCGAAACCGCCGCGCCGCTGATCCAGGCCGCCGCTGGCCGCCGCGCGGGCGTGCTCGTGCTGCTTCCGCTCACCCGCTGGAAGCTGCGCGACCAGTTCGCACCCCGCATCCCCGCGCGTTTCTGCAAGCTGGCCAAGCCCGCCAAGCATCGCGAGCTGCTGCGCGTGCTCGCGGAGCTGGCGCGGATGCCCCAGCCCGCTCCGACCACCCCCTTGTCATCCCCATCCACAGCGCCCGCCGCGCAGGTTCCGGCCATGCACGCGGCTCAACTCATTGCCCACAACCCCGCCGCCATGAATGCCCAGCCGCTCCCTCCCGCCTTCCCCGGCAACGATCCCGCGTGGCTCCAGCCTCCTGTCCCCGAGCCTGTCGCTCCCGCCGCGCTGCGCGGCGTCTTTCATGAGGATCAGCCGGCGACCGGTTCGCTGAACCGCGCCGCCGCCGCCGGGCACGACGCCGTCATCTCCAAGGACACCAACCGCGCCATTGCCGCAGCGGCCAGGGCAGGGGGGGAGACTTTTGCCAGCCAGCATCCCGCGCGCCTCCTCCTGGTCGAGGACCAGCCGCTGAATCAAAAAATCGCCGTCATGCTTTTGCAGCGCCTAGGCTACGAGCAGGTGGACATCGCCAACAACGGCCAGGAGGCCGTGGAGATGGTTGGACGCGGCAGCTACGACATCATCTTCATGGACCTGCAGATGCCCGTCATGGGAGGCATAGACGCCGCGCGCGCCATTCGCGGGAATTTCCATCTCAAAAACCAGCCTGCCATCATCGCCATGACCGGCCACGCCCTCACCGGTGTGCGCGAGGAGTGCAAGGCCGTGGGCATGAACGCCTTCCTCACCAAGCCTGTGAGCCTGGAGGACTTCCGCAAAGCCATGCCTCCCTGCCTGGAAAAAGGCGCCGCCATGCGGCCGATGACCCTGTGAGCCGCGACGCGCTCACGCTGCGGACGGGTCGAGCAGCTCAGCGCACTCCTCGGCTGGGTTGGTCCAGATTTCCGAAAGTGTCGGGTGGTAATGCGGGATGCTCATGAACTCATGCGCCGTGCAGCGGTGGTGCATGGCCGCCACCACCTCGTGAATCAACTCCGTGGCATGCGGGCCGGCAACGCTGGCGCCGAGAATTTCTCCCGTCTCCCGGTGCGCCAGCATTTTCACAAACCCCTCCGTCTCTCCCATGCACATGGATTTGCCGTGGTCGTCAAACGGGTATGAGGCGCTCACGAATGGGATGCCGGCCCTGGCCAGGGCGGCCTCGCTTTGGCCCGCGGCGGCCACTTGCGGATGGGAAAAAACGCCAAAAAGCAGCAAGCGGTAGTCCACGCTTTCCAACCCCTGCACGCCCTGCAACACGCGCCGCGCATTGCGCGCCGCAGCCTCCCCCTGCTGGATCGCCACATGCACCACATCCAGCGGGCTGCACACATCCCCGGCGGCGAAGATATGCGGCTGGCTCGTCTGCATCGCGCCGGTCACAGCGATCTTTTTGCCATGCAAAGCCACCCCCGCCGCCTCCAGCCTCAGCCCCTCAACAGCCGGACTCCGGCCCAGCGCCACGAGCACCTCCTCCGCCGCCGCGCCCAGTTCATGCCCGCCCTGCTCAAAGACCACCCGCTTTGCCCCTTCCGCAGCGCGCTCCACGCGCAGCAGCCGCGCGCCCAGACGGCAGGTGATGCCGCGCGCCTCATACGCCTTCCTCACAGTCTCCCCGCATTCCGGGTCCAGTCCGGAAAGAAACCCCGGCCCGCGTTGGAGCACGGTCACCCGCCGGTCCATGCCCTCCAGATAATGCGCCATCTCCAGCGCGATCGCGCCCCCGCCCAAAACGAGGAACGAGCCGGGCAGCTCTTCCGCGTCGAGCACATCATCACTCGTCCAAAAACCCGCCTCGCGCAGCCCGGGCACATCCGGCACATTCACCACCGAGCCGGTGGCGATGCAAAAGCTCCGTCCCGCGACCTCGAAAGTCGGCGCGCCATCCAGCGGACTCACCACCAGCGTCCGGGCGTCTTTAAAGACTCCGCGTCCCCGCAGCAGGGTGAAACGTCCGTCTTCAAGCTGCCCCCGCCGGTATCCCGCGAAGTCCGCGATGAGCGCGCGCTTCCTGTCCCGGATCGCACGGATGTCCGGCGCGCCCGGACTCGCCACCAGACCAAACTCCGCCGCGCGGCGAAGAGTCAAATTTCGGTCGGCGGACTCAATGAGCGTCTTGCTCGGCATGCACCCGCGCAAAATGCACAGCCCGCCCAGTTCCGCCGCTCCATCCACCACCGCCACCGACATGCCCAGGGAATGCGCCGTGCGCGCCGCCGCGTAGCCCGCGCTGCCGCCGCCGAGTACGATGAAATCAAAGGGGTTTTCAAGGGGCATGGATGTCATCCGGCATGCTGTCAGGAGTTCATGGTTCTTTCATCCAAAATCCTGATTTTTTGGCACAATTACCTTGGCATGGAGGGGGGGCTTGCTAGTCTGAAATCACCTCCACCGGGTGCATGATCCGAAGGGATTTCACGGACGAATTCAGGTGGTGGTTTCTCCGACTTTTTTATGCCAGACGACATCATTGATTCCACGGGATCAAACTCCACCGCCGTTGCCGCTGACCAGGCCTACGGCGCCGAACAAATCCAGCACCTGGAAGGGCTCAAAGCTGTGCGCATGCGCCCCGGCATGTATATCGGCGAGACGGATGAGCGCGGCCTGCATCACTGCGTGTTTGAAGTGGTGGACAACTCGATTGATGAGCACCTCGCGGGCTTTTGCAAAAACGTCTGGATCAGCATTCACAGTGACGGCTCCATCAGCATCGAGGACGATGGACGCGGCATCCCGGTGGAAATGCACGCCAAAGGGATGCCCACAGTCGAGTTAGTGCTCACCAACCTGCACGCGGGCGGCAAGTTCGGCGATGGAGCGTATGAATTCTCCGGCGGCCTGCACGGCGTCGGCGCGAAGTGCGTCAATGCGCTCTCGGACTGGTTCAAGTGCGAGGTTTATCGTGATGGTAAAATCCACGCCATCGGCTTTGAGCGCGGCATCACCACCGAGCCGCTGAAGGTGCTCGGTGATCTCGATGATCCGAAGCGCACTGGCACGAAGATCAGCTTTTTCCCGGATGCGACCATCTTCACCATCACGACGACGTTTGTTTTTGAGCGCCTGCGCACACGTCTCCGCGAGCTGGCATTCCTAAATCCCGGCATCACCATCCATCTCACGGACGAACGCAGTGAATCGGCTCGCTCGGAGACGCTGCTCTACACCGAAGGCGTGAAGCAGTTCGTGAACGAACTAGGCGAGGGCAAAGACAAGGTGCATCCCGAGCCCATCGTCATCGCCGGACGCCGCGAGGTGGTGCTGGAGGACAAAAACAAGTTCATCCTCGTGGACTGCGTCATGCAGTATCACAAAAGCCTCGGCGAGCACACGCTCTGCTTTGCCAATGCGATCCCGAATCCGGACTACGGCACGCATTATACCGGCCTCAAGACCGCGCTGACTCGTGCGGTGAAAAAATACATCACCGACCATCCCGAGCAGTATGGCGAGAAGGGCAAGACCAAGGCGCCGATCAAAGACAAGGCGAAGTGGCCTGAACTCGACATCGACAGCGACGACTGCCGCGAAGGCCTCACCTGCGTGCTCAGCGTGAAACATCCGCATCCGCGCTTTAACTCGCAGACGAAGGTGAAGCTCGTGAACGGCGAGGTCGAGGGCGTGGTGAGTTCCGTCGTCTATGAGGGAGTGTTGCATCACTTCGATCACAACCCGGATGTCGCGAAGGCCATCGTCGATAACATCATCATCGCGGCCAAATCACGTCTCGCGGCGGCTCGTGCCCGCGAGGCGATCCGCAAGGACGCGATGAGCAGCGGCGGCCTGCCCGGCAAGCTCGCGGATTGCTCCGAACGCGACGCGGCGAAGACCGAGCTCTTCATTGTCGAGGGTGACTCCGCCGGTGGCTCCGCCAAAATGGGCCGCAACCGTCACAATCAGGCGATTTTGCCTCTGCGTGGAAAGCTCATCAATACCGAGAAGGCACGCCTGGAGAAGGTGCTCGCGAACAAGGAAATCCAAACCATGATTACCGCCATCGGCACCGGCATCGGCGGCGACAGCGAGGTGGAGGGCAGCTTCAACATCGAAAAGCTCCGCTACCACAAAATCATCATCATGACCGATGCCGACGTGGACGGCAGCCACATCCGCACGCTGCTTTTGACCTTCTTTTTCCGCCAGATGCCCGAACTGGTAAAGCGCGGCCACATTTATGTCGCCCAGCCGCCGCTGTATCAGGTGACGCGCAAAAAACGCGAGGAGTATGTGCAGAACGACGAGGAAATGGACGCCATCCTCCTCGAACTCGGCTCCGGTGAAATCACGCTGCGCAATGTGTCCGACAACACGAAGGTCGATTCCGACAAGTTGAAGCAAATCCTCGGCCTGCTCGTTCCGATGGCGAAATTCGCCGACATCATCCGCCGCCACGGCGCGGATTTCGAGACCTACCTCCAGCATCGCAACACGGAGACCGGCGAACTGCCTCACTACCTCGTGATCATCCGCGAGGGCAACGAAGTGAACGTTAAATACCTGCTCGACCGCGACACGCTGGCCAATTTTGCCCGCGAAAACGCCGACCTGCATCTCTTTGGCAAACCCGATGTCGAAGGTGCCAACGGAACGGCCGCACCGAAGCAGACTCGTCGCGCCCGCTTGATCGAAGTCCACGAAGCCCACGGCATGAAAGCCCGCTTCAAGCAGCTCGACGAGCTCGGTCTGCACGTCGATCACTTCAGCAGCCAGGACAAGCCGCTCTTTGAAGTCATCGAAGGCGATGGCGACAACGCCAAGGTGCATCCCGTATTCAGTATCCCCGGCATCCTCGACAAGGTCATGGAGATCGGCAAACGCGGCATGGAGATCAAGCGCTTCAAAGGTCTCGGTGAAATGAACGCCAAACAGCTCTTCGAGACCACCATGGACCCCACGAAGCGCACCCTCCTCCAAATCAAGCTCGACGAATCCAACGCCCATGAAGCCGAACGCATCTTCACCATTCTCATGGGCGATGTCGTGGAGCCGAGAAAGCACTTCATCGAGGAGAATGCCCTGAACGTCCGCAACCTCGACGTGTGATCGCCATCAAGCCATCGCCTGACTCAACCCTTTTCCGATTCGATTGATGCAAGACTCCAACACACGCCCCATCTCGGTCGCCGACGAAGTGAAGAACAGCTTCCTCGACTACTCGATGTCCGTCATCATCTCCCGCGCTTTGCCGGATGTGCGCGACGGATTGAAGCCCTCTCAGCGGCGCATCCTTTACGCGATGCATGAGCTGTCGCTGTACCCACCGAAGAAGCACGTGAAGTGCGCGAAGATCGCGGGTGACACTTCGGGTAACTACCATCCGCATGGTGAAGCGGTGATTTATCCGACACTCGTTCACATGGGGCAGGAATGGGCCATGCGGGAGACTTTGATCGATCCGCAGGGGAACTTCGGCAGCGTGGAAGGCGATCCTCCGGCGGCGATGCGTTATACGGAGGCGCGCATGACGCATCTCGGCGGTGCCTTGATGCAGGACATGGACAAGGACACGGTCGATTTCGTCCCGAACTACGACGAACGTCTCACCGAGCCCACCGTGTTCCCGGCGGCGTTTCCGAATCTGCTCGTGAATGGCGGCACAGGCATCGCGGTCGGTATGGCGACGAATATGCCGCCGCATAATCTCGGTGAAGTCGTCGATGCGGTTTGTGCGCAGATTGATAATCCCGCGATCACCACGCCGGAGCTGATGGCGCACGTCAAAGGGCCGGATTTCCCGACGGGCTGCACCATCATGGGCACCAGCGGCATTCGCGAATACATGGAAACCGGCCACGGCAGCGTGCGCATTCGCGGGCAGGCCGAGATCGTCGAAAATGGCAACCGCGAGCAGATCATCATCACGGAAATCCCCTACAACGTGAACCGCGCGGAGCTGGAAAAGAAGATCGCGGAGCTGGCGAACGAAAAAATCATTCCGGAGATCAGCGGCGTGCGCAACGAGTCCGATGAGAACTCGCGGCTCGTCGTCGATTTGAAGAAGGATGCGCGTGCACAGGTGGTGCTGAACAATTTGTATAAGCACACGGAGCTGGAGGCATCCTTCAGCGTCCACATGCTCGCCATCGACGGCAACCGCCCGCGTGTGTTTGGCATCAAGGACGCCATCGGTTGCTACATCGAGCATCGCCGCGAGGTCATCATCCGCCGCACGAAGTTCCTGCTCGGCAAGGCCGAGGTGCAGGCTGAAAAACTCGAAGCCTTCCTCCTCGCGCTCGGTCATCTCGATGATTTCATCAAAATCATCCGCGACAGCCGCAACCGCGACGAGGCCCGTGCCGGATTGAAGGCCTACACCTTCGCCGTCGCCACCGCCGAGCAGCTCGGCATCCTCATTCGCAGCCAGCCGAGCATCCAGGACGGCCGCTACGTCTTCACCGACAAGCAGGTCGATGACATCCTCGAACTGCGCCTCTACCAGCTCACCGGCATGGAGCGCGACAAGGTGAAGTCCGAATACGACGCCATCCTCGCCACCATCAAAGACCTGCTCGACATCCTCGCGAACGAGCACCGCGTGCTCACGATCATCAAAGACGAGCTTCACGTCATCAAGGCCAAGCACGCCACGCCGCGCCTCACACGCATCGAGGCCGTCTCCGGCGAGATCGAAAGCGTGGACCTCATTCCGAACGAGGCCGCCATCGTGACGATGACGCACATGGGCAGCATCAAACGCACGCCCACGGCCGAGTATCGACTGCAAGGACGCGGCGGAAAAGGCCTCAAAGGCATGGAAACCCGCGAGGCGCAGAGCGAGGAGGACGCCGACGACTTCGTCGAGCATCTCTTCAGCGCCCAGCTTCACGACTTCCTGCTCTTCTTCACGAACACCGGCCGCATGTATGTCGAGCGCGTGTATCAGATCCCGCAGGCCACGCGCACAGGGAAAGGTCGGAGCATCAAAAACGTGCTCAATCTCCGCAACGAAGAGAAAATCGCCTCCGTGCTCATCTTGAAGGCCCAAGGAGCCGAGGATGAGGCCATGTGGGCCGCGGATCGCTACGTGCTCTTCGCCACGAAGGACGGCACCATCAAGAAAACCGCTCTCGAAGAGTTCAAAAACTACCGCAAGGACGGCATCATCGCCATCAAGCTCGATGAAGGCAACGACCTCGTCGATGTCGTGCTCACCGACGGCACGAAGGAAGTCTGCCTCGTCACGCATGAGGGCATGTGCGTCCGCTTTCACGAAACCGGCGACGATCCCGCCTCGCCGAATCTCCGTCCGATCGGCCGCAACACGGCTGGTGTGCGCGGTGTGATGCTCGATGCCGACGACTTCCTCGTGAGCTGCCTCACCAACGAGCCGGAAACGATGGTGCTGGTTGTCAGCGAGAACGGCCTCGGCAAGCGAACGCCTTTCCAGGAATACCGCATGATCAACCGTGGCGGCAAAGGTGTCATCACCATGAACGTCACCGAAAAGACCGGCAAAGTCGTCGCCGCCCTGGCTGTGCATGAGTCTGATGAACTCATGCTGATGACCAGCAAAGGGCAGAGTGTCCGCATCAAGGTGAGTGAAATCCGCGAAACCGGCCGCAACGCCCAGGGGGTCAAGCTGATGACTCTCAACGAAGGCGAAACCATTCAGGACGTTGCCCTGGTGGCTTCGGAGGATGAGGATGAAAGCGCGGTTGCGGACACAGGGGCTGGTGATCCTGACGGAGTTGATGCCGCCGCGACGGACGATGCGGATCCCGGCTCGGCCGGTGATGTGACCGCCTCCTCATGAGAAAAAGAAACGGGCCGCGAAAGCGGCCCGCATTTTTTGCCGGGGGGGGAGGCTCAGTGCATCTCCACCGCGCAGCTTCCGAGTCCGCCGCGGTAGTAGTTGAACTGCACGTTCTGGTGGTCCGCCAGCAGGGACATGGGCACGGACGAGTCGGCGAGGCGCTTGGAGATCATCAGCGCGGTGAGGCGCTGGCCGAGCGGGTTGTCGTGCATGCCGGCCTGCCAGATGCTGACTTTCTCGGCCATCCAGGTTTCCTTCGGGCCGACCGTGATGGCCATCTGCGGCACCATCGTGATGTTGCCGCCACCCGAGGTGCGGGCGTTTTGGGAAAGTGTGACGGGGTGCAGTTCGACGATTCGGGTGCCCAGTTTGCGGTATTCGGCGGGCGGGGGCGGCTCGTTCTTCCACTTGCCGGCACGCTTGAGGGGATCGTTGAAGGCCCAGTGCTTGATGTCGCCCTGTCCTCCCTGCATGACCACGCAGCGCACCCCGCTCTGCCAGCTTTTCAAATAGGCGGTGACATCGGCTTTGGGGAAATGAAGCTGGGAATCAGGCATGACCAGCTTCTTCTGAATGCGGTTGAAGCACAACTCGCGGTCGGCTTTTTCAAAGGAAAGGGGGTGGTCCATGGAGACCTCCTTTTTCGTCTCCGGGTCATACCACTCGTCCATGCCCCAGAAGTGCCCGTCTTTGATGGAGATGCCGAGGTCGTTGACCAGGCGCGCCACGAGCGGGAGCTGCTCGGTGGGGCCGATGGGGCCGCAAATGCCGGCCGGATTGTCCGGGGTGGCCTGTTTCCAGGCATGGATGTACTCCAGAGCCTCGGCCAGGTAAAAGTCCTCCAGGGAGTCGTACATGACCACTTTGAAGCCGGGACGGGAGAGCTGGCGGAGGTCGCGCTCGGTGAGCCGGGCGGCATCATTGATCAATTCAGGATCAAGAGTGGTGTAGTCCCACCAGTCGGGAGCGATGTGGCTGAGTTTGCGTGGCATGGTCGGATGTCGGGTTGAGAGTTCGCGGGGGCTTGCGACAGTTTGCGCGCGGCGGCTTGGTTTGCCAAGCACGGATGCGGAAGATTGTCCGGGTAGGCATGGCGGGGCAGGGGACTCGCCCGGTTTCAACTGTCTCCATGAACACTTCCCGGGCCAAATCCAGGCTTGTCCGGCAGGGGGGATGTGCTACATGATCCCTCAGAGCTCCCGCAAATCACATCCATGTTTGAATCCATACGCCGGGCCAAATTGCAGCGGGAAGGCCTTTCCTGCGGCAGGGTGCGCCGCAAACACCAGGAAGGCGACCTTCTTGACGAGCTGCGCACTCAACCCGTGGTCACTTTCCTTCTGTTTTTGGGCTTCTTCCTCATCACGGGCGTGCTCATGCAGGCGGGCGCCGCAGTCATTCCCGGCACGGTGGCGCCCCAGCCGCTGGCCTACCTGCTGGCGGTCGCCCTGGTCACGGCCATGGTCGTGCATCTGCGCGTGTCCCTTATTGAGGATGTGGAGGACAATGCCGAACTGCTGCTGGTGTTAGGCACCTTGCTTTTGCAGTTCGCGGGGCATGTCCTGATGCTCAAATTCGGCCATCGTGAAGGCTGGACCGGCGCCCTGCTGGTCATGGCGCTGCCCCATGCCTTCGCACCGCTGGTTCTCTCGGTGACCTTGGGGCGCAGGATCGGTCTTTTCGGCGCCATCTACGGCACGCTGCTGGGCACCCTCGTCTGTGTGGCCGTCAATCCGCTCATTTATCTGGCCGCCTCGGTTCTCATCGGATTCCTGGTCGTGCTTTTCACCCGCCGTGTGCGGCGGAGAAACCGCCTGTTCGCCTCCGGTCTTTATGCGGGCGCGTTGGCCGCCTTGTTCTCCCTTTGCCTGCACATGACCACCGATACGCCGCTGGACAGCACCCTGGCCGCGCAGGTGCTCGGTGTTCCCTTCGCTGTGGGGGTGATCACGGGTCTGCTCGTTGGCGGTCTGCTGCCGGTCATCGAGAGCCTCTTCGGCGTCACCACTGAGATTTCCTGGCTCGAACTCGCCGACTTGAACCACCCGCTGATGAAAAGGCTCAGCATGGAGGCGCCGGGCACTTATCATCACAGCCTCGTCGTTGCCAACCTCTCCGAGGCCGCCGCCGAGGCCATCGGGGCCAATGCCGCCATGTCCCGCGTCTGCGCCTATTTTCATGACATCGGCAAGCTCGCCAAGCCCGAGTATTTCATCGAAAACATGGACCCGGCGGACAACCCGCATGACGACCTCACCGCCCGCATGAGCGCCCTCATCCTCATCGCCCATGTGAAGGACGGCGTGGACCTCGCCATCAAGCACAAGCTCAATTGCAGCGTCATTGACGTCATCGAGCAGCACCACGGCACCTCCATGACCCAGTACTTTTACAACCGCGCCCTCCAGCAGCAGGCCGAAGTGCAGCGTCTCGTCGGCGAGGGCAAGGCCAAGGAGGACGACGTGCCCAAGGTCAGCCCCGAGGTCTTCCGCTATCCCGGTCCCGTGCCCCAGTTCAAGGAATCCGCCATCATCTCCCTGGCCGACGCCGTCGAGAGCGCCTCCCGCGCCATGGAAAAGCCCAACGCCTCCCGCATTGAGACCCTCGTGGACGAGCTCGTGCTCGACCGCATGAAGGACGGCCAGCTTGACGAGTGCGACCTCACCATCTCCGACCTCGCCAGGGTCAAGGCCAGTTTCGTCAAGACCCTCCTCAGCATGATGCACAGCCGCATCAAGTATCAAAAGACCGCCGAGTCCGGCATCCCGCCAGCCGCGCCCAAGCCCGAAGTACACGACGGCCTCACCATTGTCATGGACAGGCCCGGCGCCGGCGGGGACACCGCCACGGGTGAATTCAAAAAGCGCTCAGCGCGCAAGCCGCCCGCCTCCGCCGCTTGAGGACGACGCCCCGCATCACGCTCAGCGACCAGCAGCGCTCTCCGCGCCCGCCCCTGCCCTGGCTGCGCCGCGTGGTCAAAGCCGCCATGCCCGCATGCATTGCCGCCGTCAAATCCTCCGGAGCGCCGCTCACAGGCCTGGAGGAGATCGAGATCACCCTCATCAGCGACGCCGAGATCAGCCGCGTCCACGCCGAGTTTCTTGGCGACCCCTCCGCCACTGACGTCATCACCTTCCACCACGGCGAGATCCTCATCAGCGCGGACACCGCCCTGCGCCAGGCCGCCGCCCACGGCAAGAGCCTCGATCACGAAACCGCGCTCTACGCCATCCACGGCCTGCTTCACCTCGCCGGCTGGGACGATCACGACCCCGCCGAAGCCGCGGCGATGGCCGCCCTCCAGGAGGAAATCCTCTCCCGCGCCGTCCGGGAAGTCTCCACGGCTGGCATCTGATCTTGCGCCCGCATCATGGATGCGGGTGTCTGGTGTCCAGTCTGAGGAATCCCGGTCGTTTGCAAAAAAACTGCTGACAAGCGACTCTCCGGCATCGCAAAATGCTGGCGAATTTCTTCAGGCATGAATAGCCCTCACTGCCAGTCCGCCAAAACGATGCCGATTCCTGAATCGGCAGCATTCTTGTGCTACGACTGCAGGCGCGAGTTCACCCCGGACAAGGTCGCCACCCCGCTGCGCATCTTCCTCAGCTACGGCCACGACGCCAACGAGGAACTCGTCCGCCGCATCAAGGCAGATCTGGAAGAGCGCGGGCATGACGTGTGGTTCGATCAAAACGAAATCAAAGCCGGCGACCACTGGCGGCGCTCCATCACCGACGGCATCACCGGCAGCCAGAAGTTCGTCGCGTTCCTCTCGAAGCACTCCACCCGCGACCCCGGCGTCTGCCGCGATGAAATCGCCATCGCCCTCGGTGTGAAAGGCGGGAACATCCAGACCATCCTCGTCGAAAGCGAAGCCGAGGTGCAGCCGCCGGTGAACATCGGCCATGTCCAGTGGCTCGACATGCATGACTGGAAAGAACGGCAGGAACGTGGATCGGGCGTCTCGCCTGAAAATCTGGATTCTTGGGAAACGTGGTATCAGGGTAAACTCGCCGAAATCGTCCGCGTCGTGGAGAGCGACGAAAGCCGCCGCTTTGCAGGCGAGATCGAAACCCTCGCCACCCACCTCAAGCCTATCCGCTCCGACGCCCGCATCTACGACCTCCTCAAAAAAGGCTTCTTCGGCCGCCAATGGATCTTCGACGCCATCGAAACCTGGCGCAACCCCGGGAACGCCGGTCCCCAGACCGGCTCGTCCCCATTCGACATTCGAAATTCGTCATTCGAAACTCCCAGCCGCCTCTTCTGGATCACCGGCGACCCCGGCGTGGGCAAGAGCGCCTTTGCCGCCCAGTTCACCCACACCCGCTCCGACGCCGTCATCGCCGCGCAGTTCGTCGAATGGGACAAGCCCGACCACCGCGACCCCCGGCGCGTCATCCGCAGCCTCGCCTTCCAGCTCGCCACCCGCCTGCCCGACTTCCGCAAGCTCCTGCTCACCCTGCCGGAGATTGCCGAACTCGACCGCAAAGACCCCGCGGAACTCTTCGACTACCTCCTCGCCAACCCGCTGGCTCTCTCGCTGTCCGGTTCAATGCACCCACAAATTAGAAATCGCCATGACTCGATTTGACCATTACCGGCAAGGAGTTGCCTTGCAGGAAGCATTTTACGCAGAGCACCCCGTTCCCGCCACCGGCCCGGACTCCGCCTCGGCGGAACTCGCCCGTCAGGATGAACGCCTCCAGCAGGCTCACCAAGCCTACCATCAAGCCATCTTGCTCTGTCAGGCGGAAAGCGCTTACCGGGACCAAGCATTTGCCCGCCGCAAGCTGGGCCAGATCTACTGGGCGCAAAACCGATTACCGGAAGCACTCCAAGAGCTGACGACTGCCCAAAATATCCTCGATTCCCTCCCGGAATTGGATCGCAGCGATCTTGCAGAGGAAAGCGCTGTCCGATTTTACTTGGGTCAGATCGCCCGTGTCCAGGGGCGCACTGGGGAAGCAATCTCCTGCTTCGAACGCTGCGTGCGGATCGATACCATTCTATACAACGTATCGGACGCTATTGCCTCCATGAAGCAGTTGGAACGGGTGGCCCCAAACCACCCCATGGCGAAGACGTTGGACGCCGTGTTCCGTGATACTCCGCCGGTCGCGGTTGCCCCTTCTTCGCCAGCCCCGGCAGAGGATCGAAGTTCCCGGATCTGGGGCACTTCGCCCAGTTCCCGTAACATTGCCATTCTGGGGACGGAGCCGACGGCTCTTGCGGCGATGGCCCAAGCTGCGGAAGAAGGCGGTGCGATGGTGGACGCCAAGGCGCGGAGCAATCCAATCTCCATCCTGCTGGGGTATCTATTTTTCGCGCTCGGCATTTCTCGCGAGCGCGGACGCCGACCTCACACCGAGACGTGCGACCTGACGGCTGCCGACTCGAATCAGATACGCCGCGTCATCCGTCGCTCAACGGCTGTCCTTGTCGTCTTCCAGCGTAGCCAGTTCTCGCTCCCCGGCTTCCAAACCGCCATCCAAGGCATCGTTAAGCTTATGAAGCAGCAGGACATCTTCCGTGCGTTCATCGCGGCCTCAGAAGCGGAGATTGAGTGGCTCAAGCAACAGTCGGCTGCTGGCGAGCCACTGGCCAATCAGATTCTGGAGAACATTCACCTAGTGCCCGGTCAATCCAAGGCCGAGTTGCTCCAAGCCATCAATTGCTACACCTCTAGTATTCGCCAGGCCCGCTGGGAGAACCGCTGGCGCACTTGGGCGAACGCATGGGCCTGGCTGTTCGCCGGCTTGGCTCATCTTATTGTCACTATAGCACCCATTTTGGTCATCCTAACCGCCGCAGCTCTTCTCATTCGCCAAGAGCAGACACGACCTCTCGTGGTTCCTTATTCCGAGCTTCTGTGCTGGATGATGGGGCTGAACGTCTGTGTTTTTCAGATGCCCGTTTTCTACGTCGCGGGTCGAGCTTTTAGCCGCACACTGAAGGGTAGCGGCGTAAGCTACAGTTGGCTGCCTTCCCCCGCTGCCTTCGGCGGAAACCGGCTCTTCGTCTGGATGTTTTTGTTCCTTGCGATCTGGCTTCCTGGGCAGTGAGTGGGCCGTGTGCTGGACCCACCCACGAGTTGGTTCTCCTTGGGCTTCGTCTCCGGCTTGATTCTGGAAAGTTGGCGTCGTCAGCGCCCCGTCTCCCTATCTCCTACCCGGCTTCTCACCCGGAACGTGCTCACCCGACTGCGGAAGTGGCAATGGTGGACCATCCAAGGGCTTCCCCCAAGCCCTTGGCGCTGCCCACTCTTTGCTCCACTGGATCGCGCTATCTTCATCAGCTACAGCCGAGCTTCTGAATGGGGGGGCAACTTGGCGCACACGCTTTACGAGCGCCTGCGTGAGGCCGGTGGCGAGGTTTACCTGGACACACTCAGCTTGGAAGCGGGTGGCAACTGGCGCCGCCATCTCCTGCGGGCCATCAACCGCAGCCGCGTCTTTATCTCTCTCGTGGATTCCATCACAGTTCAGCGGGAGTGGACTAACTCGGAAACCGAAGCCGCCCTCTACGCTTGGTTTCAGCGGTGCGCCCCACAGATCGTCCTCGTGCTCAAGCCGGACAGCCCGCTTCCGTCCGTCGGCTCAGGTATTATGAAACCCGCCTTTGATCTCCTCCTGAGTTCTCCGCAAACGCAAGGCTTGGGTGGAGTCCGTATCACTCAAGCCAGTTCCCTCACGCCGGTCATCTTTGAGGAAGCTTTCCACAAGCACCGGTTTGGGAACACCGTCTCTATCTTCCCCAAGTTTCTGTCCTTTCTTCTTGGCCTACTTAATTCCCCGATCACCGCACTCAGCCGACTAATGGTCTATTACGGCCCCATCTTCGCGGGACTGCAGTTGCAATGGCATCACGGCTACGGAGATCTCCTGGCTCTCCCACTGTGGAAACTGCTTGGCTGTGCCTTCCTCCTAGGCTTCAGCGGACGGGAACTCATGAACCTCACGGCAAATATCTTGGCAGGTGCTCAGTTCAGGGACTTCCGAGCCAGCCACATCAGCCGCATCCGCTTTCTGCTCAAACACCTTAACCCGCTGAGCTGGGCTTTGGTTCTCGCCTACCAGTTCCCACTTGCTGCACCGCTGTCGATCGGGTGGGAAGCCATCTTTCTAGTTTTAGGCTGGGCCTCATGCACCAGTTGGATAAATTTCAAGCTCAGCCAGCCGGTCAACGGAGGCAAGCTCCAGCCTTGGTAAGCCGATTCGTATTAGGCATTCGTCCCCAACTCGCACCTCGACTTAGAGACGGTTCGCGAGATTCGGAACGAATTGGACCGGCGCGGGCACAATCCCGTGCTGTTCTTCCTCAAGTGCATGGAAACCACGGAAGCGGACGACCGGCTGTTGTGGCTGTTGATCGAACGGGAAATCAAGGCGCGCGAGTGGTTCATCCTCTGCGACAGCCCCAACGCGCGGAACTCCGCCGCCGTGTTGCGCGAGATGGAGCTGGTCAAATCCCTGGCGCGGGAGGGCAAGGTGGTCGAGACCATCGACCTCGACCGCGATTTTTCGAGCACCAACGGTGCGCCCACAAGCCAGCCCAGGCCAACGCCCTGGGTTTCGTGCCCCACAAATTGTTCAAGCCCTGAAAGGGCGGCACAACCCACTTGCACATCACCAATACGATTTGCACACGGGGCGTTCGTGACGTGAACCGGGATTTGGGCCGCCCCGTTGGGGCTTGATGTTCTTTGGGTGTCCGTGACCCAGGGCGTTGCCCTGGGCTGGCTTGTGGATGGGCCTTTGGCCCGCAGGGCGAATCGCCAACGTGTCGGCATGGCATGTGGATTTCGTCTCCCATTCACGCCGCGACTTTGAGACGGAAATCCACCAAGTCATCCGCCTCTCGAAGCGCGCGACCGTCTTCCTCTCCTGCGCTTCGGCGGATCGCGCGACCGCCGACGCCCTTCGCCGGGTGCTGAGGCGGCATGACTTCACGGTGACCAGCCCTGAGGATTCCGGCGCATCGGCGCAGCCCATTCAAGATGTCATCGGCACGGCCATCAACGAGGCCGTCGAGCGCGGCTTCGTGCTGGCGCTGCTGAGTCCTCCAGGTTGCGGCGGGGTCGCAGCTAAGCAGCGTCCTTCTTTTCCTTTTCCCATGGCCGCAGCCGCACTGGCGCGGGAAGCCGCTCGATGGAGGCTTCCAGGTCTGGCCTGCGCATCTTTTTGCCGCATGGCATTCTTCCGGCTTCGGATTCCTCTGAAAACATCGCCCCGTTTCGGTGTTATCTAAGGCCGCCCTCCGTTCGTCATGGCTGGAGGGCTTTTTCCGCGGCGCTTGAACTTCCTTTTGCAACATCCCGAACGTCTATGGATCACCTGCGCGGTGATGGTTCTGGGTTTTGGAGTCCTGCTGGCGGGTTACCTGCGCTCGCCTTTGCGCGGCTGGAGAAAATGGGCTGCGTTTTTGTGCAAGCTGGCCGCCTTGTCCCTCCTGGCGCTATGCGTCAGCGATCCCCTGTGGACGCGCCAGCAGCCGAAGAAAGGTGAGAACGAGCTTGCCATCGTCGCCGACAACAGCGCCTCCCTCACCGTGGCGGAGACGCGCGGCGGCAAAACCCGCGCCCAGTCCGTCAAAGAAGCCCTCGGCGGTGGCGCGGACGGCGAGTCCGCCTGGATGGGCGCGCTCTCCGGCATCTTCCGCGTCAAGACCCTGCTCGCCGACGAGCGCTTGCGCGGGGTCGCCGACTTTGGCGCGCTGGACTTCAGCGGCCGCCGCTCCGATCTCACCCGCGCGCTGAAGATGCTCCATGAAGGGGCGGCCGGGCGCTCCCTGGCCGCCGTGGTTCTTGTCACCGATGGTCATGCCACGGACGCCACCTCACCCGGCTGGACGCAGGGCGAAGGCGCGCGGCCCGTGTTTCCGGTCATCGTCGGCGACCAGGCTCCCGCGCCCGATCTGGCCATCCAGGATGTGATCGTGACTCAAACCGCCTTTGAGGACGCCCCGGTGATGATGACGGTGAAGTGGGACGCGCGCGGATTCGACGGCAGGGAGGCGGCGGTTTGCGCGCTGGATGAGGAGGGCCGTGTGCTGGTCTCGGAAAAACTCAAAGTCCTGGCCAAACCGCCGCAGGCCGTGGCCAGGCTGAAAGTGCCCGTGGTCAAACCGGGCGTGTCTTTCCTGCGCATCGCGGTGATGGAGTCCGCGCTGCTGGCGAAAGCCGCCAGGGATGAGTGGCGCGCGCTCGCCAAAGAGGCGGTGCTGTCCAACAACGAGCGCCTCGTCTGCGTGGACCGCGGCCAGGGACCCTACCGCGTGCTCTACGTCTCGGGCCGGCCCAACTGGGAGTACAAATTCATCCGCCGCGCGCTGGCGGGGGACGACGAGGTGCAGGTGCCGTCCCTCATCCGCATCGCCAAGCGCGAGCCCAAGTTCGAATGGCGGGGCCGCGTGGGCGAGAGCAGCAACCCGCTCTTCCGCGGCTTCGGCGACCAGAGCACCGCGCAGCGTTACGACCAGCCCGTGCTCATCCGCCTCGGCACCAGGGACGCGCAGGAGCTTTCAGAGGGGTTTCCGAAAAGCGCCGGCGATCTCTTTGGCGAATACCGGGCCATCATCCTCGACGACCTGGAGGCGGATTTTTTCACCCAGGAGCAGATGAAGCTCATCGAGCGCCACGTCAGCGAGCGCGGCGGAGCGCTGCTCATGCTCGGCGGCCAGGAAAGCTACCAGGCAGGCGGCTATGAGCACACGCCCGTGGGCCGCATGCTGCCCGTGTATCTGGACCGCGTCACCAGCGCGCCGCCGGTGCAAAACGCGCGCTTCAATCTCACCCGCGAGGGCTGGCTGGAGCCGTGGACGCGCCTGCGCCCCAGCCAGGAGGAGGACGAGGGCCGGCTGGCAGGCATGCCCGGTTTCCACTCGGTGAATCAGACCTTTTCCATCAAGCCGGGCGCCAGCGTGCTGGCCACCGTCTCCACCCAGGACGCCACTTACCCCGCGCTGGCCGCGCAGCGTTTCGGCGAGGGCCGCGTGGTGGCCCTCACTCTCGGAGATGTCTGGCGCTGGGGCATGGGCGACGCGGATGCCATGAAGGATCAGGAGCGCTTCTGGCGTCAGCTCATGCGCTGGCTGGTGGTGGACGTGCCCGACCGCGTGCAGGTGGCCGCCGAGCCTCTGGAGCAGAGTGTGAGGCTCGCGGTGCGGGCGCGCGCCGCGGACTTCCTGCCCATGGATGACGCGTTGGTGAAGTTGGAGGTCACCGGCCCCGAGGGTGGCAAGTCCCTGCTCTATGGCGAGCCGAGCCTGGCCGAGCCGGGACTCTTCGAGGCCGAGTATTTCCCCAAAACAGCGGGCGCCTATCGTGTCACCGCCACAGTGGAAAATGCCGCGCCTCCCGATGAAAGCGTGGAGCACACCCCCTTTGCTTCCAGCAAAAGCACCGGCTGGGTCTTCCAGCCGCAGGTGGAGGAAATGTCGAGGCTGGAGCCGGCGCGCGCGACTTTGCAGCGCCTTGCCGATGAGACTGGCGGACGGTTGCTCACCCTCAATGACCTCGACAAGCTGCCCGAGCTGCTCAGCGCCATCGAAGTGCCCGTGCGCGAGACACTCAGCGAGCCGCTCTGGCACACCCCCTGGTTCTTCGCCCTCATCCTCGCACTGCTCGGCGCCGAGTGGCTGCTGCGCCGGAAAGGAGGCATGGCATGAGCCTCGCGCGCGCGCTGCTTGGGCGGGGAATCGGGATCATCGCCCCGCTGTGGCTCATCATCGCAGCCGCCCCCCTGCACTCGCGTGACCTTGAGGTCATCTTCATTCAGGGCGCGGCGGGCGAGGATGAGTACGCCGGGATTTTCCAAAAGCAGGCCGACGCGTGGCGGGAGGCGGTGGCAAAAGCCGGCGCGGCCTTCACTCTCATCGGCCAGACCAGCGGCGGCAAGGACGCCGACCTGGCCGAAGTCGAATCCGCCTTGAAAAAAGCCGCGCAACCCGCCGCCGGCCAGCTCTGGCTCGTGCTCTGCGGCCACGGCACCCACGACGGGCGCGAGGCCAAGTTCAACCTGCGCGGCCCGGACCTCACTCCCGCCCTGCTCGCGCAATGGCTTGCGCCCCTGAAGCGCAAGCTCGTGCTCATCCACACCGGCTCCGCCAGCGGCGCGTTTTTGAAGCCCCTGGCCGGCCCGCGCCGCACCATCGTCACCGCCACCAAAGGCGGCGACGAAGTCTTTTACGCCCGCTTCGGCGAGCACTTCGCCCCCGCCATCGCCGGACTGCCCGAGGCCGACCTCGACCAGGACCGCCAGGTCTCCGTGCTGGAGGCCTTCCTGCATGCCTGCAAAAACGTGGCCGAGTTTTATCAAAACGAGGACCGGCTCGCCACCGAGCACGCTCTCATTGAGGACAACGGCGACGGCACCGGCACCCGCTCCGAAGTCTTCGAAGGCACCCGCCCCAAATCCGCTCCCGAAGGCGCCAGACCCGACGGCGCCCGCGCCGCGCAACTCGTCCTCGTCCTCAGCGACGAGGAGGCCCGCCTCACCGACGCCCAGCGCGCCGCGCGCGACACCCTGGAGCAACAGTTGGAGGCCCACAAAGACAAGCGCCCCACCCTCAGCGACGACGCCTACTTCACCGAACTGGAAAAGCTCCTGCGCGCGCTGGCCGAAGTCTATCACTGAGCCGCCTCCCCCGCTCAAGCGCCTGGCGCGGCGCGGGCTTCATGCCTCATCCCCCGGAGCATCCTGGAATCCGTCCCGCAGCGCACGGCGCAGGTGGCGCATCTCATCATCGAAGTCCTGCTCCGTCGCCACCGTCTGCCGCACCTGCTCCTCCAGCGCCCGGCGGAAGCGCCCGCGCAGCCGGTGCAGCGCCACCTTCAGCGCGCCAGGCGTCATCCCCGCGCGCGCCGCCCACTGCTCGTAATCCGCCGCGCTCATCGTCCGCACCAGGCCCAGCTGCAGCAGGCGGAACAGCTCCCCCTTGCCGGCGGCCTCATGCTCCGCGCGCAGCATCTCCCGCGCGTTCTCCACGATTTGCAGCGCCCACTGCCGGTCAAAGAAGGCCGTGTTTCCAGCGGAGTCCGCGGCCGCATCCGTGGTCTCGTCCAGCGGCACGAAGGCCCTGCCGCCGCCGCGCTTCTGCACCCGCTTTTTCGCCAGCGCGTCCCAGAGAAAGAACTTCAAATCCTGCACCAGGAATGCGCGGAAGCGGCCCCGCTCCCGGTCCGCCTGGTGCAGGTACTCCCGCGTCAGCAGGCTGGCGAAGTATTCCTGCGCCAGATCCTCCGTCTCATCGTCCGCCACACCGCACTGGCCGAAAAAGCCCCGCACCGGCCGCCAGTACTTCCGGCACAGCTCGTCCAGTGCCAGACGCCCGCTCTGCCCGTCCGCCCTGGCCGCCAGCACCACGCTCCACTGTGTCGTGGGGAATAGATCATGGCTGTTAGGATGCGGCTCGCTCATCAGAGATGGATTGAGATAGCAAACAGACTGCCGCTCAGGCAAGAATCTTTTGCAACGAAGAAAGCGCCGCCGCACTGTAACCGCGTCCGCGTCTTCCCATAGATTGATTGCAGCCATGCCCGTCCGTCCATGCCTGATGACAGTCCCACAGACCTGACAATCACCGAACCCTCTCTCGCCGAGCTGGGGCGCGCGCTTTTCACCGAGGCCGGTGTCTCCGCGCGCCTGCCCGGCCACTCCTGGCTGCCCCCCGCCCCGGAGGAGCTGCAGACCCAGCTTCCGCAGTTCGAGATTCTCGACATGATCGGCCGCGGCGGCATGGGCGCCGTCTATCTCGCCACCCAGAGCGCGCTGGATCGCCTCGTCGCCGTCAAAATCCTCTCCGCCGACCTTGACGCCCTCGACCCCGGCTTCAGCGAGCGCTTCAAAAACGAAGCCCGCGTCATGGCGAAGCTCAGCCACCCCGGCATCGTCGCCATCCATGAGTTCGGCGAGACAGCCTCCGGCCTGCATTTCATCATCATGGAGTTCGTCGAGGGCACCAACGTCCAGCAGATGATCACCGCCAGCCGCCGCCTGCGCACCGAGCACGCCCTGGCCATCACCGCCCATGTCTGCGACGCCCTCCACTACGCCCACGAGCGCGGCATCATCCACCGCGACATCAAGCCCGCCAACATCATCGTCGGCTACGACGGCAGCGTGAAAGTGGCGGATTTCGGCCTCGCCAAAGTCGGCGTCCCTGGCGTGGAGACGCGCCAGCTCACCCGGAGCGGCACCACCCTCGGCACCCCGCACTACATCGCCCCCGAGGCGCTCGTCCCCGGCGCGCCCGCCGACCGCCGGGCCGACATCTACGCCGCCGGCGTCATGCTCTACCACATGCTCACCGGCAAGCTGCCCCAGGGCCTCTTCGAACTGCCCTCCATCCAGGTCCCCGGCCTCGACCCCCGGCTCGATGCCATCATCGCCCGCGCCATGCGCGAGGACCGCGACCTCCGCTACCCCACCGCCGCCGACATGCGCGCCGACCTCGACGGCATCCTCACCCAGCCCATCCCCGCCGCCGGTCCCGGAGCCGCCCTGCCAGACGAGGCCCGCCCGC
>ERZ761609.474-NODE-474-length-46940-cov-22.055199_pt1 | contig 46940 bp, 39 predicted proteins | sample MGYA00511163_ERZ761609 | MGnify/ENA primary metagenome ERZ761609 (study PRJEB28899, sample SAMN02445070) | bioreactor sludge metagenome | biome: EBPR sludge | place: Australia: Brisbane, Thorneside Wastewater Treatment Plant | collected 2011-12-16 ... | reverse complement strand
TGAGATTTCAATTAAGTTTTGACAAGGGACGGCACTACCGGCAACAATATGTATGCGCCATGTGCTTCACTGCGTATCTGAAAGTGCGTGCGTCTTACCGCTGCTTTTTGTGTTTCTCTGTCTTGGTTAGGGTAGAAGTGCTTCCCGGAGCTTCTAGCTTCACAGGCTTCGCGCAGGCTCCGCATCTTTAAATGTAATAGGTTCTTTGCTAAGTTTTTCCGGAAGTTGAACGGAAACACAAAAAGCGCTATTTTGGTATTGACTTATGTATGGAGGCACACAGCGCATACATGGGCGTTGGCAGTCATTTGATTGCCGTTCTTTAGACTAACATGATTAAAGAAAATCGATTACTTCCGGCTTCAATTTGGTTACTCAATATCTTAGCTATTGCTGTCCTGACTTTTAGGACGATGCAAATTGACAATGACAAAGCGCCTGCTTTATTTGCTATCTTTTATATGATCATTCTTTTGGTCAACGGTCTTTTGTGGCTTGGATTTAAGATTGGCAGGAATAGCACTTCGACTACTTTTAGACGAGTTACACTGACTCTTTTGGCCTTGTTAATTCCTGCAATTCTCTATATTAGTTTCTACGAATAAAATAAGCGTAGGAAAGAAACGACTGCCAACATTATGTATGTGTCATGTGCTTCACTGCGTATCTGACAGAGTGTGCGTCTTACCGCGTCTTTTGTGTTTTTCAAGATAGCTTATTTGTGAATGACTTACCAGAGCATCTTTCACCTGGCCTCAAGCAGATTCGGCATCTGAGATTGTAATAAGTTCTTCGCTAAGTTTTTCCGATGTTGGAAGGAAACACAAAAGGCGCTATTTTAGTAGTGACTTATGGAAGGTGGCACACGACCACATACATAGGCGTTGTGGGTAATTATCGTATCGTGAATATCTTATTCATTTGTAGTAGAAATAGATGGAGAAGCTTGACCGCTGAGACTATTTTCGGTAATAATCAAAATCACCACTTTAAGTCAGCTGGAACTGAGAGATCTGCCAGAATTAGGGTAACAGAAAAGCTTATTGTTTGGGCTGACTTGATTTTTGTTATGGAGAAGAAGCATAAGGAACGACTTAGGGACAAGTTTAAATCCTTAATTGACGACAAAGAAATAGTTACACTTGACATTAAGGACGACTATAAATACATGGACTCTGAATTGGTTGAATTACTTGAAAGTTCTGTTTCGCCATATTTGGACTAAGAGAAAAAAACTACCCACAACAATATGTATGTGTCATGTGCTTCACTGCGTATTTGAAAGGGCGTGCGTCTTACCGCGCCTTTTGTGTTTTTCAAGATAGCTTATATGTGAATGACTTGCCAGATCTTCTTTCACCTGGCCTCGAGCAGACTCGGCATCTGAGATTGCAATAAGTTCTTCGCTAAGTTTTTCCGATCTTGGAGGGAAACACAAAAGGCGCTATTTTAGTGGTGACTTATGAAAAGTGGCACACGACCACATACATAGGCGTTGGTAGCAATAGGGCCCGGACAAATTTGTGTTTAAAAAAACGGTCGACACTTTACAAACAAAGATTTCCCATGTGGACAAGTTAACGGCTTCGTAGACAACTTGGACTTGAAAAAATTAAAATGTGGGACAGACTAGAAAATAATACAGGCCGACCCTTCGCATTTTTAAGAAGATTGTGCTTCGACTTGCCCCCGCGCATTTGGCACATGCCATAGCCGCGCATCCCGATAGCTATCGGGACCAGCGCGACACCAAAGCTATGGCAAGAGCCAAATTCCACCGCACTTGAGCTGACTCTAAATTAAACAGGCATCCTCAAAAAATATTAGGACAAAATTTGTCCATGATAACTGATTTCATAAATTTGGACAAAATAAGTCCACAATGAGAACAACAACGATTGGGGTCGCGTCACTGGGAGAGCAAATTCGAACACTCCGCGAGCAAGCCAAACTATCTTTAAGGGAAGTCGCTGGCGAAATTGGGATAGACACTTCTTTACTTGGTAAGATTGAAAGAAACGAGAGACAACCAACTAAAGACCAGATAAAGCAGATGTCATACTTCTTTAAAATAAATGAAAAGGCATTGATGAAGGAATTTTTGAGTGATCAATTCGCCTATAAAATGATTGAAGAAGAAGTAGACATTGACACACTGAGAGTTGCTGAAGCAAAAGTTTCCTTTTACAAGAAATCAAAAAGATAATGATAGCTGAGAAAAATCAACTAAGCTTTTTTGAGTTAGAGGTTCACCAGAATAACTATAAGGCCATTTGTTCACAAATTTCTGACAAAGAAAATTTGTCGCCTGATGAATTTGGTCGAGCGATTAAGGAATGGTCTAAAGAAACAGTTCTACAACCAATCAACATTGTTGCTTTGTTTTCAGGTGCAGGTGGTCTTGATATAGGATTCTGTGACGCTGGATTTTCTTTGATTGAATCAGTTGAACTCGAAGAAAAATTTGCTCTAACAATGCAACACAACCAATCAAGCGGAACATATTTTTTGGACGGGAAAATAAAATGTCAGGACATTAGACAATATGAACCAAAAATAAAGTCTCGAATAGATTTTGTAATTGGAGGGCCTCCTTGCCAATCATTTTCTGCAGCAGGACGAAGAGCAGCAGGCGTAGCAGGAACAAAGGACGATAGAGGAAGTCTATTCGAGGAATATGTTAGGGTATTAAAAAAGCTGAAACCTAAAGGTTTTCTATTTGAGAATGTTTATGGTTTACTTGGAGCTGAAAAGGGAGAATCCATAAAGAAGATTGTTAAAGCATTTAGGGAGATTGGATATAATATTTCCTATCGCATTCTTGATGCTGCCGATTATGGAGTTCCCCAGCATCGTGAAAGATTAATTATCGTAGGCTCACGAGACAAAATTTTTAAATTTCCTAAGCCGACACATGGTCCAGATTCATTTGAGGAAATTCCACACTACTCAGCAAAAGAAGCACTACGTAACGTAGCCAAACCTGAAAATGATAGACTTCCTTCAATCAATGGAAGATTTGGTCATCTACTTACTGAAGTTCCTCCAGGACTTAACTATAGTTTCTTCACTGAAAAAATGGGGCATCCAAGTCCAATTTTTGCATGGAGATCAAAGTTTTCAGATTTTCTTTATAAAGCAGATCCATTAAAACCCGTTAGAACTCTGAAAGCATCAGGTGGTCAATACACCGGTCCTTTCCATTGGGATAACAGGCACTTTACAATTGATGAACTAAAACGACTTCAAACCTTCCCCGATAATTACAAAATTCTTGGCAACAGAGCCATTGCTAGTAAGCAAATTGGTAATTCTGTACCGCCTCAATTCGCTAGAATGTTAGCACTAAGTGTTCTTGATCAATTCTTCAATGTTCAACTTCCTTTTGAATTTAGTTATCTCGAAGAAAATGAAAAACTAACATTTAGAAAACTGAAAAGTGAAAGAACTGAACAGTATTTTCAAAAAGCAACATTGGCTTTGGATGAGGCAATCAAAAAACCAAAAAAAGAAATTACTCGGAAAAAGTACAAGGTTGAAATGACTGAGAACTTCAAGATTAAGAGCAACCCAAAATCTGACGTTGAGGTAACATTTAAACCATCCAAAACTAAGTGGATTTTTGAACTAAGTAGAAATGGCAATGAAAAAGAATTGTTTAGAGTCGAATTGAAAAGAACAAAGAATATTCCACTCTTTTTATCGATTGGTGAGGTTCATTTAATATCGAGTAGTAAAATTTTATCGGATTACACTATCCTTTGGAAAATATTCGAACAAGCACTAGCAGAAAATCATGTTAAAGCAGACTTAGTTCAATTAAATGGATATTATCAATACACTAACGACATTTCTTATTCATTTATTCGATTAAATAAGTTTCCTAAAGACAATGTTTGGAAAATGATTGAATTAATCTTGGCTGATCCAACAATTGGACAAATTAAGAACGTAAATAAGTTTGCAGCTAGCTATGAATTAGCAAAAGATGAATTAATTGAAAGCTTACACGAACTACGAAAAATAGGGTTTGAGATTAGAAACAGTAATACAAACTCTGAAATTTTGGAGGACGAGTATTTAATCCCCTATAAATTTCCCACACTGACTCCCTTGAGTGTACAACTTAAAAGATCGTTGCATAATGGCTAAGGAAGAAAAGAAAGAACCTGTATTGTATGTTTTCTCAAATCGCAGCATTTTAGTCAATGATGATGGTTCCGAAAATTTGTTTGACGAAGGACAACCAACAGAAGATGCTAAGAGAAGACTGGTAAAAATTAAGGCAGCGTTAGAGAGTGGTTTCCTTGAGAAACTTATAGATGAGTGTAGAAAGCCTGAAGTTAAGGTGGAGAATATTACGCCCGAGCAGGCGGCAGTAATAGAATCATTAGTAAACTCGGTTACGAGTGAAGTTGGAAGAGCCATTGTTGGCTTAACTATTCTACAGTTAACTGTAAAATCAATTAACCCAGAGCAATCAATTCGACTTCATAAAGGAAGTGCTGGTGCCGATTTTTCATGGAAGGAAGGCGTTCCTATGAGAGTTCTGGACAAAAATTATATCACTCCTGTTCTACGCAAGTATGATCTTCTGCGTCTTAATGCTGACGGATTTATGATGACAAGATCCCTTGCCGAGAATTATCCATACTCGAAACTTTATAAAGCTGCCATTAGAGGCGCAAGACAAGAGTGGCTTGAGATTACAGACAAAGTGGAGAAAGGAGAACTGAATGCTTTAAATGGACTGAAGCAACTTTTAATTTTTTTAAATAATAAATCTGAAGCATTCGTTGAACTTACTGAGAAAGCACTTAAGACATTAAGTAAATTCCTCGAGAAGAAACCATCCTTTAATGATTGCTTCTCAACGGTAACAAAATTCATTGAAACATCCACCTACTCGGCCAGAATGTTTGAAGTTGCAATCCATGCGTTATTTCAGGTTCTTGAAGAAGAGAAGTGTCTTAGTGGTTTTTTAAAGCCATTGTCACAAATGCGTTCTGCAAATAAGAAGCACGGCAACATTGGTGACATCGAATTAACTTTGACTCAAGGCAATATGGATATAATTGAATCTTGGGACGCAAAATATGGGAAAACCTACCTCAGAGACGAGTTAGAGGAACTAAATGACAAATTGAAGTCCCATCCGCAGGCTTCAATAGCAGGGTTTGTTACAGATCAAAAACCAAATTTGAAACCTGAGATTACTGCGCGAATAGAAGAACTACAACTGATCCATAGTACGGAAATCCAAGTCATGGAATTTAGTGAGTGGGTTAGTTCTCAAATAAAAAAGTATGGACTTAATCCTGATAAAGTTGGAGCAAAATGGCTGACTGCGATCTTAGAATCAATCTGCCAACGAAGAAGAGATATTGCACCAATTGACGAGCCGACCGTTGAGTGGGTGGAGTCGTTCATCACTTGTATTAAATAGGTTGCGAAATTCTATCCTCCTCAGAGTCACTCGTAGAGGACTCTGAGAACTGATAGGTTGCTACCTTATCCCTTCGCTAAGTTTTTCCGATGTTGGAGGGAAACACAAAAGGCGCTATTTTGGTAGTGACTTATGTATGGAGGCACACAGCGCATACATTGGCGTTGTGCGCAATATGAAGAAAATGGCGACTAGGAAGAAAATACTGGTAATCGTAAGTTCAATAATCGTTGTTCTTATAGTTGGTGGACTTTTCATTGTTAACCAATTCTTCAGTGCATTTGCTCCACCGAAAATTGAAATCACAACGGAATATATATCGACTAACAGGGACTTTATCAACGGACTGACAATAGAAAAAATACAAGTTGACTCTATGGGACAGAACGGAATACCAGCCAAATACACTGTCTTTTATTGGACAAGCTGCAGTATCGACCACCCAGAAGGCCGCCCACCTGAACCTCCCGATAAAATCTACTTCGACAAAAAAGGAGAATATTGGTGGACAGAAGAAAACGTGGACTTAAAATATATTCATAAAGGGCTCAGGCGAGAATCTTTGGACAACAATAACAGAATACAGGTAAGCATGGGAGACAAAAAGTTTTCGACTTGCCCAATGGAATTTCAAAGAGAACAGTGGTATTTTATTAGAACTTACGACCCAGCAGTGACAGGAATATTCTTCTTCATTGATAAGGATGGTGCAGAACACCAATATGATTTAGCAAGTGGAGTGTCGCCAATTTGAAAGGAAAAATTACTGCGCACAACATGATGATGTATGTGTCATGTGCATCACTGCGTATCTGAGCGATTGTGCTACTAGCCCGCGCTTTTTTTGTTTTGATTTCTAGTGAAGTCAGGATTGCTATTGAAGTCAGCTCTCCCAACCTGACGAGGTATAGATTTATCCTTTCTGAGTTATTCGCAGAGGACGCTAAAAACTAAACGATAGTCTTCTACCTGAAACAGTTCAAAAATCTTAATGACCCCAGGGTGCGCCTGGTGTACTCACTTCTTTGGTAAGATCAAATTTTACTGAAAACAGTCTGTCAGTTCCAATTCTTCGTAGGTTGTAGGTAAAGCTTTTTTCATCCACAGTAATCCACCAAACATTATTGGATGCATAGGGAATTAAATCTGATGTTTCCTGATCTGCAGGAAAAAACTGAATATTAGCTAGCCCTGTATTGGAGCTTGTGCCCCCATATTGTGTAACTTCATCTTCAGTGCCATCCTTAAGCCTGTGGTCGTGTTTTAGGCGAATTAACTTGTCTTCTGTCATCGTAAAAACCCAGGTACGGGACTTATCATCACCAACAAAAAAGGGAATTTTAATGGTGTTTCCTTCACAGGAACGAACATGCATCACTAGCTTTTCTCCCATAAAACCATCTCCTTCTTTTCCACCTGCAATAATTTCTCCGCCATAAGCTTTCCCGCAATGCTTTTGTAAAGTATCCCAAAACATTACTGAGCCAGGAAGTTCTTGAGCCATTACTTGTAGAGGAAATAATACTAAGATTAAAAGCTTTTTCATTATTTATTGGATCATCGTTAAACTACTGACTCAAGACTAACTTACGCGTACAATGCTTCCTTCTGCTCGGTAACCCTATCACTGGAGATGTACTCATCGTAAGTCATCAGCTTGTCGATGTTGCCGTTAGGAGTAAGTTCTACAATGCGCGTAGCGATGGTTTCTGTAAATGTATGGTCATGTGAAGTGAACAACACCGTGCCTGGGAAATCCCTTAATGCGTTGTTGAATGCCTGAATAGATTCCAGATCCAGGTGGTTGGTGGGTTCGTCCAGTATCAAAAGGTTGGCACCCTGTAGCATTACACGCGACACCATGCATCTTACTTTTTCGCCTCCGGAGAGGACATTACATTTCTTAAACACTTCTTCACCGGAAAACAACATCTTACCGAGGAACCCACGGATATATACTTCGTCTTTCTCTTCTTCTGAGAATTCACGCAGCCAGTCAATCAGGTTATCATCAGATTGGAAATAGGCCTCGTTATCATTGGGGAGGTAGGCAGAGGTGATGGTTTGTCCAAACTTAAACTCACCTGACTGTGCCTTTACTTCGCCAGCAAGGATTCGGAATAAGGTAGTGATGGCCAAGCTGTCTTTGCTGAGAAAGGCAATCTTGTCGCCCTTGTTTACGTACAAATCCAGATTGGTAAACAGGGTACGGTCTTCCGCTCTCGCGGTGAGTCCTTCGATCTGCAAGATCTGATCACCGGCTATTCGGTTTTGTTGGAAGATGATGGCAGGATACCTTCTGTTGGAAGGTTGGATGTCGTCAATGTTGATTTTCTCTAATAGCTTTCTCCTGCTGGTCGCTTGTCTTGACTTGGAAGCGTTGGCACTAAAGCGCGCAATGAAGGCCTGTAATTCTTTCTTCTTCTCTTCTGCTTTTTTGTTGGAGCTGGCGCGTTGTGTCAGAGCCAGTTGGCTTGATTCGTACCAGAATGAGTAATTGCCTGTATACAATTTGATGGCTTTGAAATCGATGTCTACAATGTGTGTACACACCGTATCCAAAAAGTGACGGTCGTGAGATACAACGATAACGGTGTTCTTAAATTCTAATAAGAAGTCCTCCAGCCAGGTAATGGTGTGAATGTCCAGGTCGTTGGTAGGCTCATCCAGTATAAGTATGTCAGGGTTACCAAAGATGGCTTGCGCCAAAAGCACACGTACTTTCTGATTACCGCTCAGGTCTTTCATCAGCGAATTGTGGACACTTTCGTCAATGCCCAGACCGCTCAGTAAAGCAGCGGCATCCGACTCCGCATTCCATCCATCCATTTCTGCAAACTCGGCTTCCAGTTCAGAAGCGCGTACACCATCTGCTTCTGAGAAGTCAGGCTTCTCATAAATAGCGTCCTTTTCTTTCATAAGGCTCCACAACTTGGTGTGCCCCATAATCACCGTATCTAAAACGGGTACTTCATCAAACTCAAAGTGATTTTGACGCAAAACAGCCATCCGCTTACCCGGATCAATAACTACCTGCCCTGAATTGGGGTCGATATCCCCTGCAAGGATTTTCAGGAAAGTAGACTTTCCGGCACCATTGGCACCAATCACTCCGTAGCAGTTTCCTCCTACGAATTTGATGTTGACCTGGTCAAAAAGAACTCTTTTACCGAACTGAAGTGAAAGGTTGTTAGCTGCAATCATAAGCTTGTAAAATGAAGCCGCAAAGATACGAATAATCGATCTCATTAACATGTCCGCCTGGAAATTGGATTTTAGTAGTTCTGATGCATTAATTCACCAATTTGGATAATAGGATTGGGGTTGCTTAGTTGCGGTATTCATCGTTTAAGGTGAGAATTATGGAGACGCTTGATATATTAATTGACATACGAAAGATCGTCAGATCCATTAACCTCGAATCAAAGCGAGTGCAAAAGGACTTTGGTATTAGTATTCCTCAGTTATTGTGCCTGGGTCATATAGACAGGGCCAGCAGTAAAGTAGCGACCCACGGTGATTTGATGAAATTGTTAAGCCTCAATTCCAGTACCATTACGGGTATTGTGAACAGACTGGAGAGAAGAGGATTTGCCAAACGACTGCCCAAAACGGGAGATAAGAGGGTCACTTACATCGGTATTACTAAAAAGGGGAGTGAGGTGGTCAGACAGGCTCCTGATATATTGCACGATCAATTGGCCACCAAAATCAAGTCCCTGCCTGAGCCTACTCAATTGAAAATTAAGGAAGCGCTAGACATCATAGTGGATGCTATGGAAATCGAGGAAATGGAAGCTGCGCCACTTATTACTATGAATGACCCCATAGAGCCTTTAAACCCACCTCAAGAGGGGTAGAATTCCTCAATATCCTTGTTTTTAGCCTAAAAAAGCCATACATTTGCATATGTTCTATAGAACATAATAGTCTATAGAATGGTAATCACATCGAAATAGAACGTATTTTTTTAATCACCAAACAAAGTCATGAATTACTCAACAGATGAAATCTCCCTTATGAAAGAGGCGAGTAAAGTAGCTGATTTGCCCAACAAAATTTCTAATACTGATTCCATGGAGGCCTTAGCGGAAATGGAGATTCCAGACCCTAATAAGCAGATGGTATCTGCACGCGACATTAACCACCGCAAATTTCAAGGTGGAGCCTTTTGGCAGCATATTCCTGCATTCAAAGACGTTACCGAGGAGGAGTTTTTGGATACCAAATGGCAGAACAAGAACACAATACATAAGATTGGCAAGCTGCAAGAATTTCTTATCGGCTTAACGTCTGAAGAATTCATCAAGGATGCCGTGAAGGGAATGGATGAAGCACCGATGAATCTTAGATTGTCTCCCTACATTTTGAGTCGAATTGACTGGAACGATCCTTATAATGATCCTTTGCGGATTCAATTTATCCCATTAGGTGCGTCACGTGAGCCGGATCATCCAAGGTTGACATTAGATTCACTCAGTGAACAAGATGATTCCCCGGTTTCTGGCCTGGTGCATCGGTATTTTGATAAAGCGCTTTTCTTACCATTGGACGTGTGTCCTGTGTATTGCCGTTTTTGTACCCGTAGTTATGCGATCGGTAGCGATACGGATTCCGTAGAGAAGGTGAGCTTTAAGCCCGTACCTGATAATTGGAACAAAGCGTTTGCTTACATCGCCTCCCGCCCTGAGATTGAAGACATTGTAGTCTCCGGTGGTGATGCATACATGTTGGTACCTAATCGCATCCGTCAGATCGGAGAGATGTTGCTGAACATTCCGCACATCAGGAGAATACGCTTTGCCACAAAAGGACCTGCTGTGATGCCAATGAAGATATTGACAGACACGGAATGGACGGAAGCACTAATTGACATGGTAGACTTAGGCAGGAGCATGGGTAAAGAAGTGGTGTTGCATACCCACTTTAACAGTGCCAATGAGATCACCAACATCACCAAAGACGCCATGGACTTGCTGTTCAAGCGGGGTGTAACGGTACGCAACCAAAGTGTGATGATTAGAGGTGTAAATGATACTGCCGAAGAAATGATACATCTGGTGCGCAAACTGTCGTACATGAACGTGCAACCATACTATGTGTATCAGCACGATATGGTGAAGGGAACGGAAGAGATGAGAACAAGCGTTGCACAAACGCAGGAAATTGAACGTTCCGTGCGAGGCGTTACAGCCGGATTCAATACTCCGTTATTTGTAACGGATGCACCTGGTGGTGGCGGCAAACGCGATGTGCATAGCTATGACTACTACGATAAAGTAACAGGTATCAGTGTGTACAGAAGCCCAAGTGTGGACGAGGATAAATTGTATTTGTATTTTGACCCTATCAGCTCACTACCCATTGAAGGGCAAAAAATGTGGGAAGACGAGTCGGTACATGAAGACCTGATTCAAAATGCCATCAAGGCATCGGGTTTTGCTCATTTGACTATGGCTGTATAAAAGACTAACGTTTGCACTTACTCGATTATATTATCTTCGCCCTGTACTTTCTTGGGGTACTGGGCGTTGGTATTTATTTTTTCTTTAAGAATGAAAACCATGAGGATTACTTTGTAGGAGGAAGATCCATTTCTTCCTTTCATGTAGGACTCTCCATTGTGGCCACCGATGTAGGTGGGGGTTTTTCCATTGGATTAGGGGGGCTGGGTTTTGTGATGGGGTTGTCAGGAAGTTGGTTGTTGTTTACGGGGCTGGTTGGGGCATGGTTGGCGGCCGTATTTACGGTGCCTAAACTTAAAAAGTTGGATATGACATCTGGTTATTTGACGTATCCTGATTTCCTGAGGGCCAAATACGGAGGTAAGGTGGCCATGTTTGCAGCTGTGATTTCAGGTATTGGTTATCTGGGTTTTACCGGAGGACAAATATTGGCTGGTGCAAAATTGGCTGCGGGAAGTGTATTCTCTGATCTCACTGCTTTTGATCCATTGTCGTTTTCACTTTTTGTAATTGCAGCAGTTATTCTATTGTACACCGTGTTGGGTGGAATTAAAGCGGTGATTTATACAGACACAGTACAGTGGATTGTACTGTTAGGCGGCTTGATGTTTTTGGGTTTTCCATTTGCTTATTACAAACTGGGTGGATGGGAAGTGATCAGTGCAGCATTGCCGGCTTCTCATTTTAGTTTGACTAACGTGTCTGCTGTTACCCTTATCAATTGGTCATTTACGATTATTCCTATTTGGTTTATCGCTATGACTTTGTACCAGCGAGTGTATGCAAGTCCCGATGTAAAGTCAGCGAAACGCGCTTTTTTTATTGCGGGTGTTTTTGAATATCCTTTCATGGCGTTTGTAGGAGTAGGGTTGGGAATGTTGGGGCGCGTGGCTTTTCCTGAGAGTGATCCGGAAATGGCCTTGCCGTTGATGCTCAATCATGTGCTGCCTATTGGGATAACAGGTTTTTTGCTGGCTTCTTACTTTTCTGCTGTGATGTCTACGGCAGACAGTTGTTTGATTGCCTCATCCGGAAATTTCACCAACGATATCATTGTTGGGTTATTTAAGAAAAAGCTTTCGGATAAGTCTGTCATACGGTTGTCGCAATTGATTACCCTAATTGTAGGGGTGTTGGCTCTGTTGCTGGCCAGTACTTTCCAGTCCGTGCTGGATATTGTGTTACAGGCATATGGTTTTATGGTGTCTGGATTATTGGTGCCCACACTGGTGGCTTATTTTTCGAAGAAGACAGATAGCACTGCTGCTGCAGTAAGTATGATTGGAGGTGGGGGCTTTACACTGGTGGCTATTCTGGCCAAGATTGATTTGCCAATGGGCTTGGATCCAACAGTGTTTGGGTTAACTATTTCGGCTGTTCTTTATTATGTAGTTTATTATCTCAGAAAAAATGTTTGATAAAATAGAAAAATTAGAAGGTTCATTAATACAACATGGACCCAACAACGACAGGGTGTACCTGATGAAATTAGCAGAGAAAGATGCGCCTGTTATTATTGATAAACTGCATGATCTTTCTTTGATGAAAAAGTATACCAAAATTTTCGCCAAAGTACCCGGTAGAATGGTAGACGAATTCATTGATAATGATTTTAAAGAGGAAGCGACCATACCTAAGTTCTTTAAAGGAAAAGAGCCTGCTCATTTTGTTTCTCGGTTTATGGGGGCAGCCCGATCATTTTTGTCTTCAGCAAAGAAGCAAAAAATCAGTAAAAACATAGAGGTGGCATTGACTAAGAAAGATCAAAACGGATTGCATAAACCGGATGCAGAGTTTCGTGCTTTGGAACCAGAAGATGCTGGACAGCTTGTCAATTTATATGAGAAAACTTTCAAAGTATACCCATTCCCCATTTTTGATGAGCAATACATTAAAAAAACCATGGATGAAAACATTGATTACTATGGAGCGTTTATGGATGATGAGTTGGTGGCAGCCTCTTCAGCGGAGAAAGATGAAGAAAATAAAAATGCAGAGATGACCGACTTTGCTACTTTACCAAAGCACCGGGGAAAAAACCTGTCCTACTTTTTGCTGAAAGAAATGGAAGAAGAAATGATGGCGCAGGATTACAAAACATTATTTACCATCGCCAGGGCAGAATCAATTGGCATGAATGCCACCTTCGCCCGCACAGATTATGAGTTTGCCGGTACACTCGTCAACAACACGTTAATTGGAGAGGATATTGAAAGTATGAATGTGTGGTATAAGCATCTTTGATGCAGTTGACAGTTGACAAAGGGGCAGTTGACAAAAATTTCCCACTCTTAAAAAAGTTGAGCCAACTGATCTAGCACTCGTGCTTTGTCAACTTAAGAACTGTCAACTTATTTGGCATAATAATATTTTAGTCAGTTGTCAATAGACTAGGGAGAAGTTGAAAAAAATTATCCACTCTCAATATAGTTGAGTCAGCTGAGCTAACACTTGCGTTTTGTCAACTAAAATATTGTCAACTGTCAACTAATTTTACCTTTCAATAATAGCCGCTACACCCATCCCTCCGGCAGTACACACAGAAATCAATCCTCTGCCTTTACCCTTTTGGTTCAAAAGTTTAGCCATAGCACCCATTAAACGAGCACCGGTAGCACCAAACGGATGCCCTAGTGCTACACTGCCTCCTTTTATATTCATCTTGGTTCTGTCAATCGATCCAAGGGCTTTATCCAATCCTAGTTCTTTCTTACAATACTCATCATCCTCCCACGCTTTGAGTGTACACAACACTTGTCCTGCAAAAGCTTCATGTATTTCATAAAAATCAAAGTCCTGAAGTGTTAAGTTGTTTCTTTTTAACAATCGAGCTACGGCTAAAGTAGGAGCCATGAGCAACCCTGCACCGTGTACAAAGTCAACTGCGGCTGCTTCGCAATCGGCAAAGTAGGCGAGTACAGGATGATTATTTTTTGTAGCGTATTCCTCAGTTCCCAAAAACACAGCTGCCGCGCCATCAGTAAAAACAGTGCTGTTACCCGCTGTTAAAGTACCAGAAGGAGATTTATCAAAAGCAGGTTTTAACCTGGCCAGTTTTTCCATACTGGTATCTTCTCTAACAATCGTGTCTTTAGTCGTGTTTTTATAAGGAGTAATAAGATCATTATAAAAGCCCTCTTTGTAAGCCTTTACAGCATTCATATGGCTCACATAAGCCAACTGATCTTGCTCTTCTCTTCCTATATTCCACTCCTTTACCATTTTCTCTGTATGCTGCCCCATGGATAGGCCGGTACGTGGTTCAAATATGGCTGGATAGGAGGGCTTTATATCGCGAAAGTTGATTTTGAGAAAACGTGCTATTCTCTGTGCAGTGGTCTTTGCATTATTGATGTCAATTAGTTTCCAGGCCAATTTGCGCTGAAACATTACAGGTAAGTCGCTATTCGTGTCACTGCCACCACCTATGCCTGATGCTATTTGCCCTGCAGATATTTTTAATGCGATCAGGTTGATGGCTTCCAGACTGGTACCACAAGCGCGTTGCAAGTTGAAGGCAGGTGTATTAGGGTGGAGGCTAGTGCCTAACACCACCTCCCTGGAGTAATTCCACTCAAACGAACTTTGCATCACCGCTCCCAATGCGACATCTCCCAATAACTTACCAGATAGATTGTGTTTATCCACTATCCCTTGTAATGTAGCGATGAGCATATCCTGGTTGGACGTGCGAGAATATTGCTGAAAGGACTTCACAAATGGGATGCGGAGGCTTCCCAGTATGGCGACACGATTATTTTGATTGCGCATATAGATTATTTATAAAGAATCAATTTAGGTCATTTTACAGATTACTGACAAACTCTCTCAAAATTTCGTTCCTCCCTATTACAGTTATTTCATAAAACGATAACTTACATCATGGCACAGACAGTAAAAGCTTTCACCATTGAAATTTCTGAAAGAACAGGCACAGTATCAGGATTAGCAATCATTCCCAAAAATGCGGCAGCCCTTTTGGTTTTGGCGCACGGAGCTGGCGCAGGTATGACACATACTTTTATGGAAGAACTTGCTTTGGAACTTGCCACCCATGGTATTGCAACGCTTCGGTATAATTTCCCTTACATGGAAAAAGGGAGTAGAAGACCTGACCCTCCAGCTGTAGCTGAAAAAACAGTGATAATGGTGTTGGAATTCGCGCATAAAAAATATCCAAAACTACCCTTGTTTGCTGGAGGAAAATCCTTTGGTGGAAGAATGACTTCTCAAAGAGTGAGTAAGTTATGCCCTGAGTTTTTGCAAGGTATTGTGTTTTTTGGGTTTCCTCTTCATGCCATTGGTAAACCTGGAATGGAAAGAGCCGCCCATCTAAACGATATTAATATACCCATGCTGTTTTTGCAGGGGACGAAAGATAAACTGGCAGAGATTGACTTGATAAAAAAGGTAATAAAAAAACTAAAGACAGCAACGCTGGAGCAATTCGAAGGTGCCGATCATTCATTCAAAGTATCAAAACAAAACATACTTCCTGATCTGGCAAGCACCGCATCGGAATGGATGAGAAGATTATCTTAATACCTTACACTGTTTCTAAACTTTGTTGATTGGTATTGCATAGAAGCCTCACATAACTAAAGATTTACCACCTCAATCTTCTGCTTCATCAGTTCCAGGAACTTCCGGAACATTGCTCCGCTTAATTCCAGTGAGGCCGTATTCCGGTTAGGATGAAAACTAACAATATCTGCATCGTACACCACCTGGTCAATGTAAACCTCCACCTCATGAAGGGTATCATTCAGCAAACCAAAAGGTGAAACGGAGCCTACTTCTACTCCCAGCTTTTCACGAAGCGTCTCTGGGTTGGCAAAGGACAGTTTCTTTTCTCCTACGACTTCACTGACCTTCTTTAAATCTGTTGTATGCGTTGCATGGAGTACCACAAGAAAGTAACGCTTGTATTTTTGATTCCTGAGAAACAGATTTTTGCAGTGCAAACCTGGTACATGGCTGCAATGTTTTCCAAGGTCCTCAGCAGTAAATACAGCTACGTGTTCATGCTGTACGTAGTCGATGCCATTGGCTTTCAGGAAGTCTTCAACGTTGGTCATTAGGCGAACATTATGTCTGATCAGAGTCATCTGAATAGGGCTCTGATCTTATAGAATTTTCAATAAAAGTGTGAAGAATTACCATTTGATTGTGCCCCAGTTTTTGTCCGAAGTGGGCAACTAACCACAACGTAAGAAAAATAACTACAAGAACGGGAATGAACCATAACATTGAAGTCGATTTTCCTAGTGAAAGGTAGGAGAGCCCGATAACTCCGATAAACAAAATGGCGACTCCTATAAGGCTGTAAAAAAAGATGAACATTGTCCATACTACTGGTCTGGGGCCATACAATCCACGAAGGGTGCATCCACTTTCCGTTTCTTCAACACTCAAGCTCAACTGGGGTGACCAATAATGCTGATTTTTGTGAGGGATATAGATGGTAGCATATTGTGAGTGTACTTGTCCGGTACACGTGGCACTCTCTTTATCGAGCGCTTGCTTTATTCTGTCCAGTAATTGTTCTGAAGTGTATGAAGTCTCTATCTTAAAGCGAGGACGAACCTGGTATCTGCTTGAGGCCATACTTGTTGGTGGTTGTTATGGTTAGATTATGGACAATTGAACGAATATAAAAAGTCTAATATAAAGGTCTTTGAATTCCGTTATTATGACTTTTATCAGCTATGACAATTAACACTCCACCATTTTAAACCGTAAGACCATGCTGCGTTATTGGGATTACCTTCTCCGGATATGGTTAGAAATTGAAAAGATGGAATATCAACCACTTCGGGTTTGCTTTTGGGTAAGTAAATGTCCTTTTCCCGTTTTCTCCACTCGTATTTCATAGGTAAATCGTTTTGCATTTTGATAGACAATAATAGATGTCATAATTGACAACCCTATGCCAGGATGAAAGGCAAAAAGTGTGGTGTTAACGTAAATCCTTTACAGCAGTTCCTGTGATCTTAATTTTTCCACCAAACGGTAAAGCCGCAGCTTGGTAGATGGTTCTGGCTGGTCTCTTTCCCTTTGGAAATAACTCAATGAACAATTGATTGATAGGAGGAAGGTCTTGTAAGTTCTCAAAAGCAATATCGATAAAGACAATATCCTCTTTTGCGAACCCGGCATTTTTGATGGCAGCAAAGAAATTAGCAAAGGCCAGTTGGCCTTCTTGCTCAATGGTTCCAGACACATATTTCCCATCTGTATTCACCGCCAACTGACCGCTTACAAAGCACATGTTGTTCACCACTACGGCATGACTGATAGGGTTAGACCAGTTGGGAAGTCCTTCTCCTTTTGTGATGTATTTTTTACTGCTCATTTTATCTTAATTATTATTCTCTTGAAATTGATCCTGATTGGGTCTGATCAGGGTCACCTGAAAGGGACTCTGATCTTATAAACTCCTACAACACCCCCTGCATGATATTCCCTACGACCAAGCCGAGGTAATTCCCCACGGCATAGCCCAGTAGGCCTACGGCAATTCCAGGAAGAATTTTGTCGGTATAGCCTCTGGCACTGGCCAATGCCAAAGCGCTGGAAGAACCGCCCACGTTGGCCTGTGAGGCCACCGCCAATGTACCGGCATCGATTTTCATCAGGTACCCTACACCAAAAAGAAAAATACCGTGAATGGCAATGGTGCCCACGGCAAAGTAAAAAACAGCAGGCCCCACAGTAATGATATTGGCTACTACTGATTTGGCTCCATTACTGGCAAGGAATAATAACAAGAGATAGTTGCCCAGCATGGCTCCGCCTGAAATATTTTTTATATAAGGAATCTGTGCAGCAAGTAATACCAGTGTAGTTAGCCAGAGGATTTCCGGCAATGCAGGAATTTGTTTACCCAATGCTTCTGAAATCCAGATGGTGCCAAAGACAACTGTTACCAACACGGCCATATGGGCGATTTTCATTGAACCATCACTTCGGTACAGCGATTGCTCGATGGTATAGGTTTCGTCCTTAGGAAGTTCTTCTAACGTTTCAGTTGCATCTGTTTTTCGCGTGAGTAGGACAGGGGCTGCTAAACATACCACGAGCCATATGGCAGTGATGATGACATCGGCAGCTATACCGGCAGTAAATAAATCTGAATTGGTGTCAAACGCTCTGCCGAGTGCGGCAAAGTTCATTCCTCCACCTACATAAGTACCTGTGAACTGACCAGCCAGTTTGTACGCTTCACCACCAATAGCATCCGCCAGGATATAACTCATCGTCATGGCGCCAAGGGCAGAACCCACGGCTCCCAGTACAAATGCTTTTAACATGGTAGGTCCGGCTTTTTTGATAGAACGGATATCTACACTTAACAAGATCAGCACAATGGAGGCACTTACCCCTTGGGTCATTAGAAAGTCATAAGCTGGGGAGTCTCCCGGCAAAAAGCCGGAGTTGGATAACGCAATGCCAATCAGAATGGCAATGGCGCCTGCACCCAGTTTTTTAAAGGTTTTGTAGCGTTTCTCCAGCCATAGCGAGGCGATCACTGAAAAAGCCAACACAAAGAATACAGCAACCGTATTTGTAACCATAGGGCATAGGATCGGAATGTGTAAAAGGATAAATTGATAAAATTTATCTTTAATTCAAAGGATAGAAAGATACATGGACGCCATTCAGCAATTGAAACGTAAGATCAATGACCTCAACCTTTGGTCAAAGAAAGTGGTATTGAAGCGAAATGAATATCTCATACAACCTGGTGCTGTTGAGAGGCATATTTACTTTATAGATGAAGGCACCATCCGGGCATATATCGAAGACGATGGAGAGGAACAGATCATTCGTTTTGCTTACCGCAATTCAATTTTCACTGCACTCGATTCTTTTTTGACAGGCAAGCCTACCCGGTTTTATTTGCAGGCTATTAAACAATGTAAATTGCAAGGGGTAGAGAAAAAGGATTTTGAGGATTTGATGCATTCCAGTGAAGAGAATACTCGGCTTTATCTTTTGATGCTGCAGGAATTTGTGGTGCAACAGATGGAACGTGAGGTGGATATACTTACCTCATCGCCTGTGGAGCGTTATAAGCGGGTGTTGGAAAGGAGTCCTCATTTATTCCAGGAAATACCCAGCAAACACATTGCTTCATACCTTAGAATGACTCCGGAAACGCTGAGTAGAATAAAAAAATCTTGATTTCAATCAATGTAAATGCTTTGCAATGCACTCAAATTTGTAGAAAAAAAATAATGATGCACCGTACTGATTTGATCAACGATCTCAAAACCCGTACAGAGGAAATAATCCATGGTATGGGTATGTTTACTTCATTGTCGATAGATGAATTAAATCGTAGGAACAGTCCCAACAGTTGGAGTATTTTAGAGTGTTTAGAGCACTTAAACCGGTATGGAGACTTCTATTTACCTGAAATTGACACTCAACTTAATAAAGCGCAAGTTTCTAATAATGAGCTGTTTAATAGCGGTTGGTTGGGTAATTACTTTGCATTGAGTATGCTTCCGGGCGAGAATGGGAAGCTGAACAAAATGAAAACCTTTAAGTCCATGAATCCGATACATTCTCAGTTAAGTCTTGAGGTAATTACCAAATTTTTGGATCAGCAAAAACAGTTGCTACAGTTACTTACTAGAGCGCAGCAGGTAGATTTAAAGAGGGTAAAGACATCGATCAGTATCAGTAAATGGATTAAGCTGAGATTAGGTGACACATTGCGTGTGGTGGTTTACCACAACCAGAGACACATGAAGCAGGCGCGTAATGTTTTATCTGGTGCAAAAGTTAAAGTGAATATTTGATGAGTAGTTTGCCCAGGGGTTTAATAATGAGCAAATTGCAGTTAACTATTAAACATATAGGTAATAAAAAAAATTTTATTAGGTAGTCTTATTCTTGTTGGATGTATGTCGGTCTCTTTGGCCCAGGAAGCAGGTGATCTTCGAGTTGGGGCTGGATTGATTTACGGAACAGAAATAGAAGAGGCAGGTATTAATTTAAATGCTGAGTACTTATTTACTGAAAAGATAAGTGTAGCACCGAGTTATTCTATTTTCTTTACACCTGATCCTGTAAGTTTTAATGTGTTTAACATTGATGGGAGGTATTATTTCTTATCGGGTTCAGCACAGGTTTACGGTTTATTAGGATTCGCCAATGCAACTTCTAAAATTGAGTTTTTTGGAAGCAAATTAAAATCATCTGACAGCGGACTAAATATAGGTGGTGGAGCAGTATTTCCATTGAATGACACCTTTGGTATCAATGCACAGTTGAAGTATTCAACACCGGGTGACGGACAATTGGTACTCCAGGGTGGAATTGTGTATACAATCAAGACGAAATAGTCAATAACGTACTCGTTAAAAAAAGCTTCTGATTAAATTCAGGAGCTTTTTTTATTTGCGGTTTAACTATTTCAATCTTTTTGACGTTATTGGTTATTGATAGTTGTCGCTATCGGCATTTTGTTGAACGTTCTGATTATACAAGAGCAAGAACACCATGCTTATGTTTTACTAAAAGAAAGGAGGTACCATGTCTAGTCCCATGAAAGATTTGTCAATTACACTAAATTCCACAGGTGTGGAGAGTTGAGCAGTTGATTTGTACCTCGTAACAATTTAGTGAAATTGACAAAATTGAATGAGGATTTCGACCGGTGAATGTTTTTTAACATTCGTTCCTGAAAGGGTTGATGGATGCTGCCTGTGAAGCCAGCTCATCAGGGTTTATAAGTACCCGGCCATTTTTGGCCGGGTATTTTTTATTCATTTCGACAAATGGAGGCTGGCGTTCCTTCCTCAGAAAAACGATATTATTAGATTGGTGGCAAATCGGATAGACCAAGTCTTAACACGTGCTCCGCTTCTCTGAGCGATAGCGAAGAGTCTCTACAGGCATGATGAGATTCTTCGGTCGTTCCTCCCTCAGAAAGACGGCTACTATTCAGATTGCTGCTTAATAAATGGTGTTGCGCTTCTCTGAGCGGTAGCGAAGAGTCTCTATTACATTCGGTCGAGCATAATTGAGATTCTTCGGTCGTCCCTCCCTCAGAAAGGCGGCTATTATTCAGATTGCTGCTTAATAAATGGTGTTGCGCCTCTCTGAGCGATAGCGAAGAGTCTCTATAGGAAGGTTGAGATTCTTCCTGCCTGCCATGACTTCGGCAAACGGCAGGCAGGCGGTCGTACCTCCCTCAGAAAGGCGATACAATTCAGGTTTGTGCTAAATCGGATAATCAAGTCTTATAACGTGTTGCGCCTCTCTGAGCGATAGCGAAGAGTCTACATTCGCAGCTTAATTTACCAACTCAATACTTCATCGGATAAGTCAGACCAGGTCGGGTTTATGGTCTCAATTAATTGTTCTTTCCACTTACGTGTCTTTCCTTTTATATAGCGTTCCCGTTCAATTGCCTCCTCTATGTTGTGGAAGTTCTCATAATAGATTAGCATGTTCAGATTATACCTTGCGCTAAAACTTGATGGATTTACTTTTTCCTGATGTTCCATTAATCGAGCTTGCAAGTCTGCAGTTGATCCTACATAGATTGTTGTTCTGTTTTTATTTGTGATTATATATACTCTGCCTCCTCGTACCATCTTAAGATTTATTATTGGTCTATTGAATTTAGGATTATAACTTGATGTGAGTCAAGTTAATTGAGGAGATTCTTCGGTCGTTCCTCCCTCAGAAAAGCGACTAACTAGAAGTACTTGATAAGCTCACAAATCTTTCAAACCAGCTCACGCCTCTCTGAGCGATAGCGAAGAGTCTCTATAGCATTAGTCGAGCATAAGTTGAGATTCTTCCTGCCTGCCATGACTTCGACAAACGTCAGGCAGGCGGTCGTACCTCCCCTCAGAAAGACGGCTACTATTCAGGTTGGTGCTTAATAAATCGTGTTGCGCTTCTCTGAGAGATTGCGAAGAGTCTCTATAGCATTAGTCGAGCATAAGTTGAGATTCTTCCTGCCTGCCATGACTTCGGCAAACGTCAGGCAGGCGGTCGTACCTCCCCTCAGAAAGACGGCTAACAATGAGCTAGGGCTAAGGGCTTACAAAATATTAATATGATAAACATCCCGCTCGTTGCGGCTGATACTCCGGATTTCAAAACCACCAGGTTGAGGAATCTCTTCTATCAGGTCAAACTGTGTACATGTTTTAGGCAGGGCACCAAACACAAGCAAAAAATTATGAGTAACCCCTTTGGGTACCAACAGCCACTGAGGTGCGATGGTGATATTCTCCGCGTGCAACAGTTGAGGTTTCGCACTGGAGTGATGATCAATGAGAAAAGTTGTTTTCCATATGCGCACCAATAAGTCATCACCCCGGTTGGCACACCGACAATGCACGTAAACACAACCTTCTTTCAGTGTTAGTGGGTCAATAGCCGCCAGAATATCGGAATCTAACTCAGGTTTTAGTTTTACTGGTGGTTCTTTAATAGGATGCTTACTGTTACCCATTCAACCTTAAATTGGTTTACACCTTCTTAGGAGGCAAATCGAATGCTTTCGACTCGTGGTCAAAATTTCCTTTATGCGAACCATCACAAAAAGGTTTATTGACAGATCGTCCACACCGGCACAAAGATAGCACAGTTCTGCCTTGAAGTCCATAGTTGTCTCCCTGCATATCTACAATTTCAAAATCACCCTCAATCTTCAAAGAGCCATTGCTGTTTACTGTTATCTTGGTTGCCATCGTTACTTATTATATTATTAATTTAATTTTTGAACAAGTTACCATCAATTCCCGGAATAACCTTCATTGCATTTTTGAAATAGATTTTTTCCAAAACACTATCGGGTAAATGAAGTCCGTACATTTTCCAGTGCGCATGTCTTTTGCGATAATAATCGAAATACTCATCGTTGGTTTCCAGCACCCGAAAATAAGTGTAGTACTCTTCTTTTTTGTACGTATCCTTTCCCATCATAATACGATCCTGATACTTGATCAGCCATTCTCTGGCAGTGCGAGGTTGTCTGCCCAGTTCGGCAATCACTGCGCCAATCTCAGCATACATGTTGGGGAGTTCATCCATTAATGCACCTAGTCGTTCCAGGTCATTACCATACCATCCAAGGTGTGCATTGATGAACTTGGTGTTGGGATGTTTACGAAACAAATTGTGCTGTTCACTCATCACTTCATCGAAGGAGGGATTCTTTGCCGGATCTTTATAACGACTTGGGTATTGTTTCAACTCCAACCATCGTTCATTGTATTTGTCCTTGGGCTTCCAGAAAGCGTTGGGCTCACCCGTATGAATCAAAACAGGAATACCGAGTTCACCACATTTTGCCCAGATGGGATCGAGGCGTGGATCATCAACGGCAATTCGATTGCCATTATTATCTTTTTCTGTTAGGCCCAGATTTTTATAAACTTTCAGGCCATTGATGCCCAATTTTTTGGCATCTTCCATTAGTCTCAATGTATTGTCCGGCCAGCCTTCATCGTCCAATTCCTCAAAATCAATATTTAAAAAAATGATAAATCGATTGCTGTATTTTTTGTTGACATTATCCAGTGTCCATTCCAGGTATTTACCTCGATAACCACTGAGGTTCACCATCACCTTCATATTCAATTCATCCATTTCGGCCACCAGCTTATCCAAATTTTGAATAGGCATGGTGAACTGATGGTTGTGCACATCGATGAAAGGAAATTTTGCTTTAGTGGGATTGTGTTCAGGTACTTTTAGGGTGGAGATAGGGGAGTACTCCTCCACATCCATTACATTTAATCTATACTGTATCTTCCCTATTAGCCAGTAAGTAAGCCCCAAAAAAATAAGAAATAGTGGAAGAGCTATCCACCATTTCTTTTTGATAAAATTGAGCACAATGATTATTGTATAGTAATAGGAACTGTTACTTTGGTTTTGTCCCAAACGAAATTCATTTTGGCGCCCGTAGAATCACTGTCAAATGTGATGGTGAATTGTTCTGTTTCAGGGAGAGTTTGAGCAGGTACTTTTACTTTGACTACATCTAAGTCATAGTCAGGTTCCGCAACTCCAAAGAATGCTTCTGCATCACTATTCAATGACACTTCCCATTCATTAGCCCCCGGTACGGCATACATGCGATACGTACCAGCATCAACAGGTTGCCCAGCAAAATTTATGTCTTTACTGAAGGTAATTTTGGTAGCCGCATTGGCGCCCAATCTCCAGTATTTTCCGTAAGGCTGTAACGCTCCTTCACTTTCCTCGCCAAAAATTACTCTGCCTTTTTTGTAGGGTCTGCTGTACTCTACCTTCATGTTTAAATCTTCGTAGCTACCTTCAGCAGTTGCCAATGGACTGGCCGGTTCCGCAATAAACAGCCCGTATACGACCCATCCGACAAAAATTATAATGACTGCACCCATGGCGTAGAATATTTTCTTTTTCATCTCAGTTGGTTTTTGTTATTTGGTTGATTTACAAGATACATACATTACAAGACAATTACCGATAATCATCATTTCTATGGAAATTTGAATGCAGTTGATTACATTAGGATACCTTAAACTTATACTGTAATGAAACAATTACCTTCAAAGTTCTTTCTCCTCGCCTTACTCTTATTATATGGAAATTATTGGGCGAATGCTCAACAATTCACATTGGAGGACATTAAGACTTATCCTTTTCCAACCGAACTGACAACTACCGGAAATAAAATTGCCTGGGCATTTGATGAACAGGGAAAAAGAAATATCTACGTGGCGGAAGCTCCTGACTTCAATGCAAGAAAACTTACTAATTATTCCCAGGATGATGGTCAGGAGTTAACGGGAGTATCCATATCTGCGGATGGGAAATGGGTGGTGTATGTGCGTGGTGGCGATCATGGTTCCAACTGGGGAGATCTCGAACCCGTCAACCCAACATTCAATCCAATCCCCAACAAAGTCAGTGTTTGGGTAATTCCATTTGTAGGAGGTGAGCCTCGGCTTTATGGTGAAGGTGACGCTCCGGTTATTTCACCCAATAGTGATAAAGTAGTTTACCTGGTCAAAGGACAAGTTTGGGTGGTGCCTACTGATGGAAGTAGTGAAGCAAAAAACCTTTTTACCACAAGGGGTTCTGTTGGCTCTTTGCAATGGTCACCCAATGGAAACCAATTGGCATTTGTGGCTGACAGAGCTGATCATGATTTGATAGGAGTATATAATTTTATATCCAACACAATTAGTTGGATAGCACCTTCTTTTTCTCGGGACAATTCTCCCCGATGGTCACCAGATGGAAAGCAAATTGCATTTGTGCGTACACCCGGAGAAGGTGGCGTTCCAAAATCCTTACTGGGAAGACATCATCGGCCTTGGTCCATTATGGTTGCAGATGTGGCTTCAGAAACAGCCAAGCAAATTTGGGAATCCCCTAAAACACTTGCAGGGTCGCGACCCACCACTCATGGCGGAACAAATCTTCATTGGGGTGCAGGTAACCGCATTGCTTTTTTGGCTTACCATGATGGCTGGCCGCATTTGTATTCGATACCCTCAACAGGGGGAGCACCGATGCAACTCACTAAAGGAAACTTTATGAATGAATACATCAGCATGAGTGCCGATGGAAAATGGTTGTTTGCCAGTGCCAATACAGGAACTGATAAATTGGATATAGACAGAAGGCATATCATCAGGGTGCCTATTGATAAGGCAGAGATGAAAGTGTTAACACCTGGAGAAGGGTTAGAATGGTCACCTCGACTTACCGGAGATGGAGCCAATTTGGTTTACATCAGCGCGACAGCTCAACGACCACCGCTCCCTACTTATATGAAGTTGGATAAAGGCACTTCCCAGCTAATAGGAGAGAAGAACATACCTACTCACTTTCCTCAGAACAAACTGATTGTGCCTAAACAAATCACTTTTCAATCACCCGATGGGTTTACCATTCATGGTCAGTTGTTTGAACCCAAAGGAGGTGCAGCAAAGAAACCTGCCCTGATTTATGTACATGGTGGACCACCAAGACAAATGCTGTTGGGTTGGCATTATTCTGATTATTATTCTAATGCCTATTCCATCAATCAATATTTGGCTAACCTGGGATTTGTAGTGATAACGGTCAACTACCGTTTGGGTATTGGATACGGATATGAATTTCATCAACCAGAAAGAGCGGGTACCGCTGGTGCTTCGGAGTATATCGATATTAAAGCAGCAGGAGAGTGGTTGGCCAAACAAACCAATGTAGATCCAACCCGAATTGGAATCTATGGAGGCTCGTATGGTGGGTACCTTACTGCGATGGCATTGGGTAGAGACTCGAAATTATTTGCGGCTGGAGTAGATATTCATGGTGTGCATGACCGTACTGCCAGGAGAACGCAAAATATGTTGATGCCTGATCAATATGAAAGAGCACCGGATGCAGAGGAAGCATTAAAGGTAGCGTGGGAATCTTCTCCTGTTTCATCAGTGCCTACATGGGAGAGTCCGGTATTGATTATTCATGCTGATGATGATCGCAATGTACGCGTATCAGAAAGTACGGATCTTGTACAACGCCTACAGGAAAAAGGTGTGCCTATGGAGACAATGATGATTGTGGATGACACCCATCATTGGATGAAGTGGTCCAATGCAGTAAAAGTAGGCAATGCTACGGCTGATTTTTTCCAACGACAATTCATGAAGAAATAAGTATGAGATTACTCGTACTCATTTCCATAGTTGGGTTGATGATGAGTTGTTCCAGGAAAGAATCAAAAAAGGAATCGCCTGTAATTTCCATGGAAGAGATATCCATCAGGTATGCCAGAGACACCAACAATAAGGCAATTGAAGAAAGAGACACCGCAATCATTGATGATGCATGGATGGATAATGTGGTGGTGATAAGTTCTGCTGATACTCAAATCAATGGAAGGGAGGCATTGAAAAAAGTATTCATGGATCAGTTCAAGGCAAGTCCGGATGTCATTTACCTGCGTACTCCTGTAAAAATTGAACTAATGAAACAATGGGGAATGGCTTCCGAGATAGGTACGTGGGAGGGAAGCTGGACAGCACCTGATGGTAAGATTGAAATAGGGGGATCGTACTACGCCAAGTGGCATAAGGTGCGAGGCAAATGGTTAATAAGAACAGAAGTGTATACACCTACACATTGTACAGGAGGAGCTTATTGTAATTCACTACATGGATAATTATGAAGGAAGAGTCTCATTGGAATAAGATTGCCGATAGTTATGATGATGAAATATTAAATGCATTTGAATCTGATAAGGAACGAAAACTTGCGCTTTATTTTAAAAAGTACAGAAACCTGAAGCACGAAGCTATTGATTTTGGTTGTGGCATTGGCAATGGTTTTCACTATCTGTCTCCTAATTTTAAGTCGGTACTGGCATTGGATATTTCCCAAAATTGTATTGACATCGCAAAAAAGAAACCGTTTGATAATGTCAAATTCGAAAGAAAAGATTTGACTGAGCGCAACCTCAAGCTGGCTCCTGTCGACTTTATATTGTGTAGTAACGTAGCCATTTTTTATGAGGTGGAGAAGAACTATGACATCTTTGAAAACGTTGCTAAAGCATTAAAAAAGAAAGGAAATGCTTTGTTTGTGGTGCCATCGATGGAGTCCTCTTTGTTTTATGGGTGGAGACTGATGGATTGGTACAGGAAGGAAGGTGTGAAGCCAGAGGAAATTCCAAAATCTGAGTTCAACTATGTCAGGCAAGATATAAGAGATACTTTGCAGGGAATAATTGATATTGATGGCCGTCCCACTAAACACTATTCTAATTCAGAACTTCAGGTCATTTTTGAAGAGGCAGGTTTGAACATAACAGCGATCGAAAGGCTGGAGTACGATTGGAAAACTGAATTCGAGGAGCCACCCAAATGGATGAAAGCCCCTTACCCCTGGGATTGGTTGATAGCGTGCAGAAAGTCCTAATTATAGATCCTCCTCAACTAGTTTTTTGATCATCACTAAAATTGGATTCCATCCATCGCCATTGTTATACACATCCTCATATCTCTTTTGCCCATCAGCGGCATTTTCGAAACCATCCTGTGTCACAGTCAGAGTTGTTTGGTTGTTTTGCTCTGACAATTGATAGGTTACTCTTAAATGATTTTTCGGAATGATCTCCATGTCTGCGTTTGGATCAATCACACTATAGCTTAGCAGATGCATTGGATCAATGGCTAAGACATAACCCGATACAGGAATAAATTCTTTTCCTTCATGTATCATTTCCCACACCAATGGATCACCCACTTTCCAACTGGATATCACTTTGCACCCAAACATATATTGCTTTGTCTTTTCAGGGTTAACGAGCGCGTCCCAAACTTTGGCTATTGAAGCCTTAATGACAATTGTGTTTTCAACTTTTAAGGACATCTGTTTAAATAAATATTATTGATCGGAAAGGGTGAGTTGTTTTTCTTACTGTTGAAGAATTGTAAATTCAGTTCTTCGATTAAGCCTTCTGCCTTCCTGTGAATCGTTGGAAGCAACAGGTTTTGATTCACCGTAACCAACTGCAGTAATTCTTTCCGGAGCCACACCCAATCGCTCCAGGTATTTCTTTACTGCATTGGCTCTTCTCTGACTAAGGGCTTGATTGTATTCATCTGGTCCGTTGGCATCAGTGTGGCCGCTTATTTCAACCTTCATGTTGGGTGCGTTCTGCATCATCAAGATAAAATCCTGGATACCATTGAAAGATAAAGGCTCATCGCTATCATGACCAAAATAAATATCAATTAGGGTAGGAACATTGACAGCCAATTTTTGCATCCGGATGGTGTCTTTGAATGTCATGACTGTAGAGGAGATACCACCAAGGTATAATGAAGCAGTTTGAGATGCATATCCAATGCTATTGATCTCCAGCTTATACACTTGTGGATTGGTCGCATTGGTTTTTACGTTAGCGTTATAGATACCTTTAGTACTGCTCGTTAGATCTTGTCTTGAGCCGTCCTTGCTTCTTAGAAATACCTGGGCATTCAAAGGCTCATTGTTTACAGCATCTTGTATCATGAGGGAAATAAGTGCTTCACTAACAGTTTGAACAGGAACATTCTGTAAAACGGGCTCTTTTTCAATGGATGCATTTTCGGCAAACAGATCCGAATAGTTCTCCTGGTGTAGATTTACAGGTTTCCAGTTTCTCATGTCTACTTTGTAAATATCCTGCTCCCCGATATTCTCTTTTCTTACAGACGAGATATAGGCAAAAGTTTCATCTTTATTGAGAACAAAATAGATATCATTTTCAGGTGAGTTGATGGGATAACCTAAGTTGACGGGTTCACTCCAGGTGCCGTTTATGGTATCTAATTCTGTTCTATACAAATCCATATCGCCCATACCAGCGTGGCCGTTAGAACTAAAGAATAAACTTTTACCGCTGGCAGTAACAAACACTCCATCTTCATCCATTTCTGTATTGACAAGGGGTCCAAGATTTTTAATATTACCCCATCGGTTTCCCTTACCCAATTCAGCGCTATAGATATCAGTACCTCCATAACCCCCTGGTCGGTCGCTGGTGAAATATACCGTTTTGTTATCGGCAGTGAGTGAAGCGGAGTTCTCCAGGTATTCGGAATTGAGCCCTTCCATGCTTTTTGGGGTAGACCACTCAAACTCGCCACTCGTATTTTTGCTGGATACAAATAAATCACCCCCATTGCTGTCCTGATAAAGAATCATCGATTGCCCATCAGGCGAAATCGCCACACTTGAATTATGATAATTGGTATTCAACGGACCTCTCATGTTTTTAGAAGGCTGCCATTTCCCATCAATGTTTTCAGAGTAAAATATGTCTTCATAATAGACAAGGTCAGCGGCTACTGTTGTATTTAAATTTCCGTCCGGCCTGCGAGAGGTAAAGACCATTAGTGTCTCGCTGGAATTAATAGTAGGGGCGTAGTCCGGGTATTCAGAATTTACATTTTCACTCAGGTGGATGATTTCTACATCCACGGGGTTTTCAAGGTAAATGACGGCATTCCTGCATTCAAATATTCTACGGTTCACCTGGTTGATTTTATTTGATTTTTCCAGATTAAGAGACCTGGCCAATATCCTGTTGTAGCGATCATAGAATAGTATAGCACTGTCAAACTTTAAGTTGTGATGATAACCTTGCCCTAAATAATACAACAGGTTCTCATCTACATTAGGATCGAGCTCCCATGCTTTTCTAAAGTATTGCAACGATTTTTCTTTGTTCACAGTTAACATGATAGATTGACCCGCCATGAATTGTGCTTTGGCACTTTTGGGGTTCAACTGAGTAGACATTACAAAGAGTTCTTTTGCCTGAGCCCGGTGTGTATAATCAAATACTTCCATACCCATGTTATAATATTCTTCAGAAAGTGCGAGCGAATCTGTCTGTGCGTAGGAGTATACCCCACAAGAAAATAAGGTTAAACACCCAAGAAAATGCTTTGTAAAGGCCACCATAGAACTAATTTTTACCAAATTTAACAGAATATCGGATTTGTGAACCCTTATTGAGGAGAAGCCCCCACTTTATACAAACCAAAGTTTTAATTGCTTATTCCCATAATCACCAACTATTGTGTAATGTCGGCTGTTCAACAGGATATCCGTCTGGTCTTATTTATTTTTGAATACTGTCATGAATCAAGAAAAGTACATACATAGAGATATCAACTGGTGTGATTTTAATGCCCGTGTATTGGCTGAGGCGGGAGATACGAACGTTCCAGTACTGGATCGTATTAAATTTCTGGCTATTTTTTCTTCTAATCTGGATGAGTTTTTCAGGGTAAAAGTAGCGGCATTAAGAAAGTTGCAGGTACTTAAAAAGGTAAAAGCGAATAAATGGTTGGGGTATAAGCCCGATGAGGTATTAAAGGAGATTTATTGTAAAGTATCTGCCCAGCAGGATGAGTTTGGTAGGATATGGCACAAACAGATTATCCCAAAGTTAGAACGGTATAAGATTAGTGTTTATCAAACTTCAACGGTTAGACCAGAACATTTGACGGAAGTCAAAAATTATTTCAGGGTGAACGTACAGGGCTATCTCAATCCTGTTGTTTCGGATAACCATAAGAAGGTAACGCTCAAGAACAGGGGTATATATTTAGTAGTCCCGCTTAAAATCAGGGGCAACGTATCATTGGGCTTTGTCAATATCCCTAGCAATAATCTAAATCGCTTTGTCAGGTTAAGCCAGGTAAAAGGAGTTGACTATGTGATCAGTTTGGATGACATCATTCGCGCCAACCTTTCGATACTGTTCAGTCAATATGAGGTGCTGAGCGAGGCATACAGCATAAAACTGAATAGAGACGAGGACTATGAGATTGAGGATGAGTTTTCCGGAAACCTGGTAGAAAAAATTTCCGATAAAATAAGTAAGAGAATGGATGGGGATCCGGTGCGGTTTCTTTATGATAACACTATGCCTTTGGAGGTATTAGAGAAAATTCTGTCTTGTAGTGATGTGCCGACTTCTGGTATCATTCCAGGTGGGCGATATCATAACCTCAATGATTTTTTTCAACTGGCTGATGTATTGAGTTATAAGCTGAAAGGACAATCCCTTCCGCAAATACAACACTCAGAATTGGAACAATCCGATTCGGTTTTAAAAGCAAGTGAAAAAAAGGATTACCTTTTGCATTTTCCGTATCACCGATATGACTATGTGCTTCGTTTCTTTAATGAAGCTGCGGTAGACCCATCCGTGAAGGAGATAAAGGTTACCCTGTATCGTATTTCTAAAAAATCCCAGATAGCACAGGCGCTGATTAGCGCGGCAAAAAATGGTAAAAAGGTAACGGTATTTGTAGAAGTTAAGGCGCGCTATGATGAACTAAATAATATACAGTGGGCAAAGGAAATGGCCAGTGCCGGAATCACCATCATATACAGCTTGCCCGGATTGAAAGTGCATGCCAAGGTAGCATTAGTGGTGAAAAGAGACAGCAATGGCAAGAAGAAGCGTTACGCTTATTTGGCTACAGGCAACTTCAATGAAAAAACAGCCTTACTCTATTGTGATCACGGCTTGTTGACGACTCAGAAGGAGATTACCAGAGAATTGGATCAGTTGTTTAAGTTTCTTAAAACAGGTTCCAAATCCATTCGCTTCGAGCACCTATTGGTTGCTGGCTTCAATATGAAGCAGCGGCTTATTCAATATATTGATCGCGAAATAGCGAACGCAAAGGAAGGGAGGAAAGCTTTTATTGTAATAAAGATAAACGGACTGGATGAGCGAGAGATGATTGATAAGTTGTACGAAGCATCTCAGGCGGATGTAAAAGTACAGTTGTTGGTGAGGGCTGGATGTTCATTGATACCTGAAGTAAAGGGATTAAGTGAAAACATTACCGCACATCGATTGGTTGACATGTACTTAGAACATGCCAGGGTATACTGGTTCGCCAACGATGGCAATGAAGTTTTGTATTTATCCAGCGCAGATTGGATGAACCGAAACCTCAACAGAAGAATAGAGGTCGGATTTCCGTTGGAAGATAAATTGTTACGGGAAGAGATTAAGAAGATTTTGCAATTTCAATTGAATGATAATGTGAAGCTTACTTCTATCTCAAAAAAGCAAAAGAGTTTTATAAAACTTGGAATTAAGAAAAAGGTACGTGCGCAGTTTGCTATCCACGATTGGTTGCAGCATAAAGAATCGAATGAAGTGAAGAACTAACCATAACAAAATGAAAAGAATAAAGGCAAAATTTAAGAATAAAGAGGGGCAGGAGTTAGCTGCTAGAATGGAGTTTCCAGCTAACGGTCATCCTCATAACTACGCCATATTTGCACACTGTTTTACCTGCAACAAGAATTTGACTGCCATCAGGAATGTGGTGAACAATATGACGGAGGCGGGTTTTGGGGTATTAAGCTTTGACTTCACAGGGCTCGGTGAAAGTGATGGGAACTTTGCGGACACCAATTTTTCTTCCAACGTTGAAGACATCGTAGCGGCAGCCAACTTTTTGAAAAGTGAATACGATGCACCTTCCCTGCTCATCGGTCATTCACTGGGTGGGGCGGCTGTGCTATTTGCTGCTGATAAGATTGATAGCATCAAAGCAATTGCCACAATTGGAGCGCCATCTAATCCGGAGCATGTACAGCATTTGATCCAATCCAATGTGGAAGAGATAGAAAAGAAGGGTGTGGCTGAAGTGAATATTGGAGGAAGAAGTTTTAACATTAAAAAGCAATTTGTTGATGATCTTAAGAAGCATGCTCTTCCCAAAGTGCTGAAGACCATGCGTAAGTCTTTGTTGGTCATGCACTCACCTCAGGATGCTACAGTCGGAATTGAAAATGCGGCAGAAATCTATACCGCTGCCCATCACCCTAAAAGTTTTATCTCGTTGGATGGTGCCGATCATCTGATGACCAATAAGGCTGACTCTCAGTATGTGGGTAAAGTGATTGCATCCTGGGCAGAAAGATATTTGCACATTGATAAAGGGGAAGCCATTCAGAGTGAATCGCAGACGGTGGTGCGTATTAAAGACAAAACCAATAAGTTTTTGACACAGATTCAAGCCGGTAAACATTCTATGCTGGCGGATGAACCCACCGATGTAGGAGGTGAAGACCTCGGACCATCACCTTATCAACTGCTTACCGCAGCACTTGGTGCTTGTACTGCCATGACCATGCGCATGTATGCAGATCGAAAAGGGTGGGAGATAGAGGAAATCAGAGTCCACCTCAATCATGACAAAAGGCACAGTGATGACTGTGCGGATTGTGAAAAACCTTCGAGTATGATCGATCACTTTGAAAGAATATTAGAAATAAATAGCAAGTTGGATGAGCAACAATTGCAGCGCTTGATGGAAATAGCGAATAGATGTCCTGTACACCGCACGTTAGAAGGGGATATTAAAATAGAAACGAGACTTGCTTGATTTGATTATTCCCTAAAACATAATTGCAGATTGCCTGCATAAGGCTTCTATTTTTATTTTCAGCCCATGGAGATGTGTTAAGTAAATAGAGGTGAGTGATCGCTTTGTTTATTGAGGCGATCACTCACTTTGTTAAAATCCTCCTGGCAGTAAAATAGACCCCACAAATAAATTATCAAGTCCTTTCCAATAAGCGCGAAAGGTAGGGTCATTGGCAAATAGGATAACATGGCCATCACCATGAGGAATATCCGCCAGGTACATCTTATTGGCTAAATCTTTTTCAGTGTTTTCCCACTTGTGTCCTGATATATGTCCATTGGGCTTGAATGTAATTACATTTGATCCGCGTTGAGTGGGAGTGAGGTGATAATTACCTCTGAATTGAACGCCAATTTCCTTTGGATTTCCTAAAGCAAGATAGTGATCGTTGTTGACCTCTGCTTTGAACATTGATCCTGGAATGTTTTCAATAGGTTTACCAGAGTTATTGTCTTGTTTTGAGACCACCTCAACATCAGAAAGGGCCACGCCTTTGCGCGTAGTAAATGCAGCTCCTCCCTTTAATCCAATAAATGTTCCTCCGTTCTTCACCCAATGTTTTAGTTCAGCAACGCCTTCCTCTCCAATCAATCTCTCATATTCAGCTGCGTTTCCATCTGGAAATATGATTACGTTATAATTATTGAGATTAACCTCATTAAACATGGCTGTTCGCACTGCAGTAAAGTTCAGTCCAAATCTTTGACTTAACACACTGTAAACACACCCGAAGGTAACTGCCTGTGTAGGTTCTTGTGTCATCACCATAATGCGAGGCTTTTGCAAATTAACTACATACTTAGAGCCTAGAGTAATGCCACTCTCGCCCCATGCAGTGTTGAGGGCTTGCACTTCTGTGCCGTACTCTTTAGAAAGACTGGCAATGGTTTCATGCAAACTTTCTTCATTACGGTTGACACGAACAAGATAGGTTCCCTTATCTAAATTGATGCCTCCCACTTGTGTGGGCATAAGAGTGATTGCCACTTTATAATCCATCTGTAAAAGTTTGCCTGCCAATCGGGTGCCCGCATTTTGACTTTTGCTGAAAGAATATGCGTAAGTGGCTTTCCCTCCATTGACTTTTCCCTCTGTGATCACTTCTGTTACCTTTTCCATGTTAGCAACAGATAATTCGTCTTCCGTAAAGGAGGCATCTACTCCATATTGGATAGGAAGGGCCCAGGCTGTTACATCATAAAATCCATGACCTTCTTTCTTTGCATCCAGCCCCAGCTTGTTGTCGCGTTGTCTTCTGGCTTCTACATCACGCATAAAGCTGTCTTCCATTTTTGTGTCAGCTTCAAACATTGTTTTGATGAACCGTTTCTTTGGTTGCCTTAGAGGAATGATATAGCTTCCAGATGGAAATGTTTTGGCTTTTGAATTTCTGTCAAAGTAAGTCTGTGCTTTCTTTGCGGATACACTAGAATTGGTTTTATAAACCTCAATGTGGTGCTTCAAAAGTAGGCTGACAAGCGCTTTGGCTTTTTCTGGATCCCTATCTTCATGGATAACGTATGTCTTGTAAGGTTCTGATGAAGTTTCATCCATGCCGCTTTTAAAGAAATTGTAATAATCATTAAGGATGGCTTTCTTATTATCGGCCAGTACCTCAAGTGTGGCCAGGTCTGCAGTGAAATGCTTATGAATGGCGTTTTGTAATGTGGCAATGGAGCCATCTGGCCTTTCCCATGCATAACCCTTTTTGCCTCCACCACTTGTTTCATACGTGGCCGCTATAGCACCATTAAATGCCGGATAGGAGTCCCAGTATCCCGGAAAATACAAGTCATAATTTTCAGCCTTCGCATAAGTCCAACCATACTGATCAAAAGCTTTAGATGTATTTCTTCCGATGGTCGTTGACCATTTCCGAAGGGATTCTGGATAGTTAGCATTCATGGGAGTCGCAAACGGACCCATGTAATATTCGTTGGGTTCTCCATGATTGTCAATCCATACTTGTGGATTCCAGTGGTGCAATGCCTTGGATGCTGCCTGTGTTTCAGGTTGTGTGAGGGCATAGGCATCTCGGTTGAGATCAATTAAGTAGTGATTACCATCTGAACTAATGAACCATTCACCCTGATGTTCGGATGCATTGGGATCAGCAGTGCCCCCATTGATGGTACTCGATTTCATCCAGGATACAAAAGGTTGGTGACTATCCGGGTTGAGGGCAGGATTAATAATCACCACGGTATTGTTAATAATTTTCATGGTAAGTGGATCTGTTCCTGCTGTCAATTGATAGGCAACCTGAAGGCTGGCTTCGAAAGCTGCGGTTTCATTACCGTCTGTTCCATAATTCATCCATCCAATTGGGACAGTATTTTCTGCAATCTGGTTGGCCTGTGCTTGGGTTGTTGTTCGGGGATCTGTCAGCTTTTGAATAGTGCTTCTAATTTCTTCCAGTTGCTGAATGTTTTCCGGACTACTAATCGCGATTAACCATAATTTTCTCCTCTCAATCGACTCTCCGTATTGAAACACCTTCACCCGTTTAGATGAAGCTTCTAATCGATGGATGTAATCGACCATTTGAAGGTTGTCTGTCAGGTAATCTCCAATCTCATATCCAAAAACAGATTGAGGTGTAGGTACATTAGGGTCATAAGTACCATTGGGGAGCCATTGGTATTGACTATAGGCGGTGGTAAAACTTATTAATAATAGTAGCGCCAGGGTAAAATTTTTCATGATTACAATTTTGTGGAGCCATAAAGTAGCTATTCATTTACATGAATAAAAGTAAGATTTGAGATTCGGTAACAGAACAACTCTAAATCTCTACTTAAAAGGAAGGCGGATATTCTCCTATTTGGTTGTGCTTTTAAAGTCTTCAAAGAGCACGTTTATTTTTCTAGGAAAGCGTTCACTTGACCCATTAAATATAGTCTTTTGTTGGTTGGCCCATCATCAGTAAATACCTGGCCTATTTTTGGGATAGATGGCATGGTGGAATGTTGGGTTGTGCCCAATTCTGCAAGGATCACGCGCAAATGAACTGCTATCTTACACCCCCAAACCTGCCTGCTGTATTGGAGATAAGTGCACTAAATTTGGTTTAATGAGTGGTAGTTTACAAATAAGTAAACCAGTATACTTGTAATGAAATCTCTGACAGGATGTTGTTTAACATTAAGATAATATGGATTGGATTCAAATTGCTGGCCATACAGGTGCGCTGCTGAGCAGCATTACGTTTGTACCTCAGGTGTACAAGGTTTGGACAAGCAAAAGTGTGAGGGACTTAAGCCTCACTATGATGTTGATTGTTTTCACGTCCACTATTATCTGGTTGATTTACGGTGTAGCGCTCAACCTTTGGCCCGTCATTTTAGCGAATGGGTTTATTTGTGTGCTTAGTGTACTGCTCATTTATTTTAAACTTACCTTCAAAGAAAAGTCATAAGGGAGGATGACTCAAAAGCATCACGTTTTGTTGAGCGTAAGCGAAACATCTCCATTTTGGGTGATTCTAGTTAAAGATTCTTCGCTGACGCTCAGAAAAACGACCTTCTAATTTCTTCTATTTACCGCTAAGGCACAAAGACGCAAAGTTGTTTTCGCTAAGTTGTCAGCGTCTCCACGATTTTGCGGGAAGAAAATAAACCCAATCATTTGATTTGCCACCAAGGCACCAGGACACTAAGTTTTGATGTGGGACGAGCTTGTGTTGTCTAACCCTTTGCGCCTCAGCGTCTTCACGGTAAAAAATGAACATCAATTCATCACTCTTTAAACAAACTAAAGTTAGCATCACTGACCGCTTTCTTAAAGGCCTCCCAATCATTGGAGAAGAACGCATCCACATCATCCATCACCGGCTTGATGTTTCGCTCGGTGACAGCCAAAACTCTCTTTTGTGTTTCTGTTACAGGGTAGGCGGTATCTTGTAAAAACCTTCTGCTGGTAGACAGTTGCTCACTCACCAGATTGGGATCATCACTGAAGCCTTGTATGTCTTCTCGTGGATTGATTCGAAGTAAGAGTTTGCTGATTGTAGACTTTACAGAATCCGCACGTTGTTTCAAGTCGGCATTGGTATTTCCTTGCGCTTTTAATTGTGTCAATATCAAATCCACTGTCTCTTTTGAATCATTCAATCGATCGGTTTTATCGGTAGCTACTTCTGCTATACTGTTAAACTTATCGATGAGGGCGGCTTTTTCATTCAGCTCATTGACCGTCATTGGGATATTAGGATCCAGCTTTACTTCTACTTTTGTTGAATCTTTAAATCCGTTATACGACACCACTACTTTATAGTTACCCGGTGTTACACTTCTTCCGCCTCGCTCAGCAGCATCTGCTTTTGGTTTTTTTGTATCGGGCATGCGGGTTCCTTTTATATCCAAATCCCACATGATTCTGTTAAAGCCTTTCTTCGGTTGTTGCTGAAGTGTTCTAATTAATTTGTTGTAATTGTCATACACCATCACGGTGGCCTTTGCAGAATCCTTTTCGTTGGCAACCTTTTTCAAATCTTTCAGATAATAGGTAATCCATGCACTTGGCTTTTTGTTCTCTCCTTCATACAGACCATCTCCGGTACTTCTGTATCCACCGGCCTCGCCCTGATTGATGATGTAAGCCGTAGGTGTGTCAAAGGTCTTGATGTCTTTGGCTAATGTAGTGTTGTACCCTGTCTTCGCCAGTTCACGCAGTGGACGAATGTCATCCAATATCCATACTGCTCTGCCAAACGTACCCAATACAAGATCCGCTTCCCGTGTTTGAATTTCCATGTCCATGGTAGACACAGTAGGGTAGCCGCTGGTCCACTTGGTCCACGTCTTCGCATCATCTATAGAAATGTAAAGTCCGTATTCTGTTCCCAGGAATATAAGATTAGGTACTACCGGATCCTGTACCACAGAAAGGGCATATCCATATACATTTTGATCGCTGGCAATCCGCGTCCAGGTTTTGCCCATGTCTTTGGTGCGGTACAAATAAGGACTCCAATCATTTTGTCTGTAGTTGTTGATGACAACAAATGCCTCATTCACACTATGGCTGGATGCCCTGATCTGAGCAATCCAGGCTTGCTTGGGTGCACCTGGCATCTTACTGATCATGTTGGTCCATGTCTGTCCACCATTGGTAGTCAATTGCACATTCCCATCATCAGTACCTACCCACATGACTCCTTTTTGTAGCGGGCTTGGCGCAATGGTGAGGATGGTGGTATGATTTTCTGCGCCACTATTGTCCAAAGACAAACCACCGGTTGTTGCCTGTTTCTGCTTTTCAGGATCGTTGGTGGTGAGGTCGGGAGATACCTTTTCCCATGTGGCACCACGGTCGGTAGACTTCATCACATACTGTGTGCCTACATAAATCGTAGTCTTGTCTATGGGGTCAATGGCCAGTGCAGCGTTCCAGTTGAAACGCAGTTCTTCACCGCTGGCAAGGAATGGTTTGATACCTTGACGACTTCCCGTTTTTAAATCAAAGCGGGAGATGTTACCGCCTTGGGATAAACTATATCCGTATCGGTCTTCACTCATGGGGTCTGGGGCTACATCAAAGCCATCACCACCGCCCACGCGGTCCCAATACATATTGCGTATGCCATACCTTCTCCATACCTGACTGGGTCCGCGCCAGCTGCCGTTGTCTTGTAAACCACCATATACATTGTAGGGAAGTTGATTGTCTACGTTGATATGATAGAATTGTGCCAGGGGCATGTTCTCTATAAAACGCCAGGTCTTTCCACGATCGCGAGAAATGACTGCTCCTCCATCGTTACCACAGATTAAAAAACTTGGATATTCAGGGTGCACATACCAGGCGTGGTTGTCTACGTGTACAAGGGAAGGGTCAATCAACCGTTCAAATGTTTTTCCCCCATCGTTACTTACATCCACGTAAGTATGAAGATTGTAAATTCTGTTTTCATTTTTGGGATCAACAAAGATGTCGGCATAGTAGAAGGGGCGACCTCCTATATTTTTGGTGGATACGAGACTCCAGTTCTCACCACCATCTTCCGATTTGTACAGGCCTGTCTTTTTGGCTTCCACCAGCGCATAGACAATGTTGGGGCTGCTCGCGGCTATTGCTAATCCAATTCTTCCCAGATCGCCTTTGGGCAAACCATTTACTGATGTTTTCTTTTTCCAGGTTTCACCCGCATCATAGGAGATGTACAACCCTGATCCCGGTCCACCGGAATTGAAATACCAGGGCCATCTTCTGTGTTCCCACATGGCGGCTATGATTTTGTTGGGATTGGTAGGGTCCACCACCATATCGCCTATACCTGTTTTTGGGTCTACGTATAATGTCTTCCTCCAGGTTTTACCTCCGTCTGCTGTTTTGTATACACCACGATCTTGTTGCTCACCCCAGGGAGAACCGATAGCCCCCACATATACGACATTAGGATTGTCGCGATGGATGATGACACGATGAATGTTGCGCGTACCTTCCAACCCCATGTGCTGCCACGTTTTACCGCCATCTATCGATTTGTATACCCCATTGCCACTGTTCAGACTGTTACGGGGATTTCCTTCTCCCGTGCCTATCCAGATCTCTGCCGGATTCTTTTGGTTCACGGCTACCGCACCCACAGAGGCGGCCTTTTCATTTTCAAAAATAGGGGTGAAGCTGGTGCCTCCGTTTTCGGATTTCCATAATCCACCGGACGCAGTGCCAATAAATATAATGTCGGGGTTAGACTCCACCACATCAATGGCGGTAACGCGCCCACTCATTCCGGCCGGACCGATGTTGCGGGGTTTGATGTCTTTGAACAGGGACATGTCCAGTTGCTGGGAAAATGACGTTGCTGATACTAGAAAGAGGAGGGTAAGGATGGATAATATTCGCATAAGAGGTAATGTTAAAGACTAGTATGCTAATTAGAGAAATTTGTGCATGAGCACAAGTGAGAATACTCAGACGGCTAACTGCTTTTTAGCCAGGGTTCGTGTTGGTAGGCTTTACCCGCAATGTGGTTTTCTCTTTTAGTGGCAATCAAGTATTGCGTAACTTTTTGCTTTACCCTGTAGCCCATGAGGTGAAGAAAATCACGGGCAAAAAACCGGGCTATTTTTTGATCGACCTGGATGGTGGTCTTATGGGTGTCCTTCCACCTGATACCGGGTAGAAAGGTAAGCCAATTATCGAGTCTCGCCTTCCTTATGATCTGTGACAACTTAAGGACGAATAAAGGAATTTTCCGAATAAGAAAGTAGCCGTCATTACCCTGTTCCTGATAAAGTGGCATAAAAATTATTCCATTCTCTTTAGCTTCAAGCCAATTCCCATTGTGCTTTGCCAGTCGTTGGCCTTTTGCAATTGGCTGGAAGTTTTTAAAACCAATACACATTGCAAATTGATCACCCTGTTGAAGGTGATGCCGGTAGATGATTTCGTAGAAATAGTCTGAATGGGAGTTGATTGATGGATTAGGTTCTGGCGCATCTATCAAACCCGTTAGTTGCATTGCTTTGGTAATAAAATGTTTGTGGTTTTTTATGGAATCCACCTCATCATGTTGCCCTGATTCATAACCCAGCGAAACATAACCCCATTCATTGATATAACTAAGAAGGGGACCAGTCAGGTATTCTTCTATGCCGAGTATGACAGGCACCTGAAATTGAAGCGCGAATTTTCGATTCAGGATTGTATCGTTAATGGTAATAAAAGGTGGGGTGGATCCCGAAGTGGTGTGAAGATCAAGGAAATAAAAGGGTCCATCATTTTGTTTGATGGCTTTACTGAGGTGTTTCATTAAGTCTTGTTGCTCTTCCTTTTCTGCATAATTTAGTTCATTGGCATTCTTCATCACACCATTGGATGTCCATATTCTGTTCAGGTCAGTATCAACATAACGAAGTCCGTTGGACAAGGCTTTCATATTTCCTGTAATACCAATAACGGTTCCCTTCAGTAAATTTTTTTGTTCATGCAACGCAGCAAGCACTTCGTGTAAAGCAAACACACCCGCTGGCTCATTGCCGTGAATACCGGCAAAGAAGATGAGGGTAGGGCCTGGGTCTTTTCCTGTTACATGATTAATGATCCGATCTACCTGAATGGTTTGCTGAAGGGCCTTACTGTATATGTCAATCATTAATGGCGTGTTACAATATCATTCCGAGTGATGATTCCTATCAGCTTGTCTTTATTAATGATGGGCAAGCATCCGATCTTTTCATTCAACATAATTTGGGCAGCTTCATCCGCATTCATCTCTGGTGGGGCGGTCTTCACTCCGGTCACCATAACTTCCCTTACTTCCTTATGGGTGTTGGTTTCATTGGTTATGTTTTTGGAAGTAAGTATCCCCACCAAATGATCGTGTGTATCAATTACGGGTACGTGATGAATGTTTTTCCATTGCATGATATGATAGACAAGATCTGCATGATCATTAGGATTTACGGTAAACAGATTTGTCGTCATTATTTCGTGGGCGAGTTTGTTGTTGTATTGCGGATAATGCGGAGGTGGTGATTGCGGAACACTCCAACTGTGCAAGGGTAGGTCAGTAGACTGTTGTTTATACATTATCTCTGTCAGGGCTTTTAGGGCATCGTCTTGCTTAAGGATTTTTCTAAAGTTTCTGTAAGTGTTTACAGTCCATTGCGACCCAGTCTTGCGGTTGGTTCTTAATTCAATAACCTGGAGATACCTGTCAATGTCCTGTTCGTCTACTCCGGCCTTGCGCAATCCGGCATAAGCCAAAGGAAGGAGTTCCCTTGTGATCAACTCACGGGATGAAATGGTTTTCCCCATCCAATGCAGTTGAATCTCCTTACCCACGCGGGCAGCGTTAATGAAATTAGCTTTCACATCTCGAAAGTCCATCAGCTTATCCACATGATCATATTGGGCGGGTCTTCCTAACATCAGACCAATCCAAAAGGCAAAGTTGGCGACCTCATCTTCCATAGTTGGACCTGAGGGAATGTACCTGTTTTCGATACGAAGGTGGGCTTTCCCATCAGCAACACCATAGCACGGCCGGTTCCATCTGTACACAGTACCGTTGTGAATTCTTAATGCACGCAAGGTCGGCATTTCTCCTTTGTCCAGCTGTTCCATTGAATCTTCATTCAATTCGGTAGATAATATCATAGCATGCCGTGCAATATCATCCTTGAATATATCGGTGATAGATCCTTTCAACCATTCGGTACCAAAGGAAACTCTTGCTTCACGGTCTACGGATAAGTCAGAGGCATTGCGGGTATCTACGCTTTGCTGAAACAACGCGATGCGGGTTTCACTCCACAGTTCTTTGCCCAACAATAGGGGTGAGTTGGTGCAAACTGATAATACTGGACCAGCAATGGCCTGCGCCCAGTTATAACTGGCCACCATGTCTGCAGGATCGAGTTGAAGGTGCAATTGAAAACTGGTATTGCAAGCTTCGAATAAAGTGGAATCGTGTAGTAGTGTAAGTTCATCCACTCCTCGTAAATGCAGACTAAAATCACTGCCTCGTAATTCACGTATGACATCGTTCAGTTGCTTGTAGCGCGGTATGGGGCTCAGGTAGTTGAGGGAGAGCTCTTTTCTTCTGATGGTAGGCAGGATGCCCGTGAGTATAATCTTATTATCAAATCTCTTGGCAGCTTCCTGTGCTTTGTGAAGTAAGGTTTTTAATTGCTGGTGAGTTTGCGTAAAGCAATCTCCTTTTATTTCCAGTGGATCCAAATTGGCTTCCAGGTTGTACAGTGCAAGCTCTGTGGTAAAATGCGGATCATTGATTTCTTCCAGTACTTCCATGGCACTGGATGCAGGACTGTAGTCAGGTTTTACAAGGCACAACTCCTGTTCCGCACCCATGCGCCTGATGCCGGATTCGATCAAACCGCGTTCAATCATTAAGTCCAGTGTTTGCACATCGCTGAGCAGATGTCTTATGAACTTTGCACGGTATTCGTCATGCAATTTGTCAACTTTGTTATCTCCCATCCTGACTATTTTATACCATTAAGATAGGAGAATGGCCTTGGCGGTTGAATGACAATTGTCAGGGCAAAAACTGATCTTTATTTCTTTCGCTCAACCCGTTGGAGGTTCCATGGGGAGCATCCAGAAGTGATTTTACCGTAGAGCCGCAAAGGTGCAAAGCTGTATTCCATCTCTCAGTGTCTTCGTGCCTTTGTGGCCTGATCATTATAAGTTTTGATCTAAAATTTGACTATGAGCTATAACCAATATATTGAAGTAGTTCCGGAAAAGCGGTTCGGTCGTCCTTGCATTAAAGGAACAAGGATATCCGTGTATGATGTGCTTAACTGGTTGGCTAATGGAATGTCGAAAAAGGAAATTATTGCTGATTTTCCAGAATTGAATAAAGATCAGATCAATGCTTGCCTCTCTTTTGCTGCTGATCGCGAGCAAAGAATAAGAGTTGCTTAAAGACAAGCAGTTTGGTCTCAGCGCCTTTGTGCCTTTGCGGCTTCTATTCCTTATTCACTTCCTGAATAATAGGCGCTCCCAAACAACTCTCCGGAATCTTAAAGGCCTCCACCAACGGCACTGCCTCCTGACGAATTTCCCAACATAGTTTGTTGATGAGTTTTCGGATGGCTTTGGTTTTCACCCCTTCCATGTAGTCGTGCTCGAGATACCAACCTTTGTTCTTCTCTATTTGCGTAAGCGCAAACAAGTCGCATAACTTTTCCAGCACTGCCTTGCAATCTTTGTCTTCGGTGCGCTCCACCTGAGCAATAAATTGTTCTAAAATGATTCTCTCAATGTAGGCATGCCCCACGTTTACCAAATGAAATTGTGTCTGGTTAAAGGCATCAAAAGAATCCATGCCACTGTCGAGGTGTTTTTTTAGTCGCTTTGCGGCAGATGTAAGGATGTCTTTTTCTCTGTATTTGAATGCGCTCAATTGAAACTCCGGATCCAGCAAATGATCTTCATCCGTGTTGCGGATGGTCAGGGGATTCATTTCTGTGATGGAGGTCTTGGCCTGTGTGCCTATATAATTGAGAATACCAAAGAAGTCGATGTTGCTGAACTCCTGCTTAAATTCTGTGAGCCTGCTCTTGGCCACCAATTGCATCAGCACGGTGTTGTCTCCCTCGAAAGTAGTATACACATCCGTATCGTTTTTGAGGTCATCGATCCGGTTTTCACTCATGTAACCTTTTCCGCCACAGGCCTCGCGACACTCCTGTAGCGTGCGGGTGGTGTTCCACGTGGTAAATGCTTTGATGCCCGCTGCCAGCGCTTCTATTTCCTGCATGTCTTCATCCGTGCGGTTGATAAACCGATCTGTGAGATATTGCAGTGTAAAATGAAGGGCATATACATTGGCCAGTAAGGGCATGAGCCTGCGCTGATGGGTTCTGTAATTTAAGATCGGCACTTCGGGGGCATGCTCCGGACCAAACTGCCTGCGCTGATCTCCATATTTAATAGCAATGGTAAGTCCCGACTTGGAGGCGCTATTACCCGATCTGGGAATACCGATGCGACCACCGACCAATGTGCCCAGCATGGTAAAGAACCTGCGGTTGTCACTGGCAATGGGACTGGTAAATTTTCCATCTTCATCTACACTGGCAAAACGATCCAGCATATCGTCTTTGGGCACGCGCACATTATCGAAATAGATTATCCCATTGTCCACTCCATTCAAGCCCATCTTCCTTCCGCAGTCTTTGATGGTAACTCCCGGAATCAGGTTTCCTTGTTTATCACGCAAAGGAACTACGAAGGCACTCACACCATAATCCTTTTTGTTGATAATGAGTTTGGCAAATACCGTTGCCGCTTGTCCGTGAAGGGCAGCGTTGCCGATGTACTCCTTACGTGCTTCTTCACTGGGCGTGTGAATAACAAAAGTTTGATCCTCGTGGTCGTAGGTTGCTGTGGTGAGGATGCCTTTTACATTGGAGCCGTGTCCGGTTTCTGTCATGGCAAAACAACCGGGCAACTCCAGTGTGCCGATGTCTTTGATGTATTTCTTATGGTGTTTTTCCGTACCCAGAAAGTAGACACTCATTCCCCAAAGGCCAAACTGCACACCAAACTTGATCACCAGGCTCAGGTCGTGGTAGCTGAGGGTTTCCATAATGGAGAAGTAATTGACCATGCTACCACCGCCACCATATTCTTTGGGGAAGCCCATGGCACCAAAGCCCTGGTGTGCCAGCAGGTGACACCATTCCAATACCTTTTCCCTTCGCTCTGTCAGGTTATCGGTATCAAGGTATTCGAATACAGGGTCGGAGAGGATGGTTTTTACCTTATTAATAATATCTGCCTGATCGCCATCCAGCAGACTGGTCATCCTGGCAACATCAAACGAAGCTTTTGTGGTTTGCTCATCGGTAATGGTTTTGCGCTGGGCGGCATTAAAGATAAAAGCCGACTCGCTGCTGATTACTCCCAGGGCAGATTCAATTTCCTTTAAAGCCTTTTTCGCTCCTGCGTTCAGTTCTATTTTGGACTCATGGAGGGTGGCCAGTTGCAACCCGATATCTACCAGCCCATCTTTTTTATCTGCACTGGCCTGGTTGGCTACTTTTTGTATCTCTGCCAGCCAGTTCTTGAGTTCGTCAGGGGTAGGGGGAGTGGCGGGGTTGAGTTGGGCAAGCAGGAAGGTCTTTTCATCAGGAGTTAGCCAATCCTGACTGTTCACCAGTTGCTGAATGGTTTTGATTTCACTGGGAGTAAGCACGGCATCGCACCACACGACATAGTAGATAGGGAGGAATACGTATAGCGCAGGGTTGTTGATAAGTAAAGGACTAGAGAGCATAGATAATCGGTGTTGTTTTGTTGTCTGGGTTCTATTACTAAGGACTAAAGACTCAGAACTCAATACTATTACATAAAAGTACAAAGGAATACTGGAATGTGCGGAAGGAGTAAGTCAAATGCCCTGACGGGGTGGGTGGTTTTGCACTCGGGGTCGATAGGATGCACCCTTGGGGTGGTTGGGAATGCAGAAGCAGTAAGTACAACACACATTTGTGGTGGTTGGTTTTGCACTTGATGTCGTGTAGAGTCCTAAATAGGGTTGACCGTTTTCAAGAGGTTGTTGAACATAAATTT